>ERZ1740067.251-NODE-251-length-44320-cov-7.928476_pt1 | contig 44320 bp, 23 predicted proteins | sample MGYA00581736_ERZ1740067 | MGnify/ENA primary metagenome ERZ1740067 (study PRJEB43018, sample SAMN04849236) | marine metagenome | isolation source: floating plastic debris | place: Pacific Ocean | collected 2008-08-27 | study: EMG produced TPA metagenomics assembly... | reverse complement strand
CCCTCGCGCAAGGCGGGGCCGACGCTGCACGGGGTGTTCGGGCGCAGGGCGGGGGTGGTGCCGGGCTATCGCTACTCGCCAATCCTCGATGGTTCGGACATTATCTGGAACGACACCACCATCGACGCGCTCTTTGACGAGGGGCCCGATCACTATATCCCCGGTTCCAAGATGCCGATGCAGGTGATTGCCGCGCCGCAGGACCGCGCCGACCTGATCGCATTTCTGCGCACCGCAACCAAGGAGGACAGACCATGAAAGCCATGTTAACGGGCTTTGCCGCGATGATCGTGATCTCTGTCAGCGCCTATTTCGCGCTGCAAGAGCTTGGGTTCTCGGCGGGCAACGTCAATTCCGGCGACGCGGTGAGGCTCGACTGACCCTCATGAACGCACCGCCGAAACAGACCATGGACATGTACGGCCCCTCGCTGGCCGGGGCAAAGGTCCTGGTGGTCGACGACGAACCCGGCATGCGCCACTTTCTGACCAAAACCCTTGAGGCGCGAGTCAAGCGGGTCGAGGCCGTCGGCTCGCCGGCGCAAGCGACCAAGGCGCTGGACGAAGCGCAATATGATCTCGTCATCCTCGACAACCTGATGCCAGGCGGCACCGGCCTCGACTGGCTGACCGAACAAAAGCGGCGCGGGCTTTTTGCCGACGCCATCATGATCACCGCCTACGCAGATCTCGAAACCGCGATTGCCGCGCTGCGGGCAGGCGTCAGCGATTTTGTCCTCAAGCCGTTCCGCGCCAACCAGATCCTGAGCGCTGTGGCCCGCACGCTTGACCGCAAATACCTGCAACGTGACAACGTGCTTTTACGGCGTGAGCTGTCGTCCGGGCAGGGACACGGCAAGCTCTTGGGCAATTCCGAACCCATGGAGGATGTGCGCGCGATGCTTGCCCGGCTTGCGCCGCTGCCGACCCCGGTGTTGTTCACAGGTGCGAGTGGGACGGGCAAGGAAATGGCCGCGCGTCATCTGCACGACCTGTCAGATCGGGCCGATGCCCCCTTTGTCCCCGTGAACTGCGCTACGATCCAGCCCGACCGCTTTGCCGAAGAACTGTTTGGCGTGGTCGAGGGCGACGAACGGCTGAAGCCGGGCCTGTTGCTGCTGGCCGATGGTGGCACGCTGCTGCTTGATGAGATCGCGCAGATGCCGGACACGGTGCAGGCCGCGCTGTTGCGGGTGCTCGAGGACAAGAAGGTGCGACCGGTTGGCGCCGAGCGTGAAATCCCCCTCAACGTTCGGTTCCTCTTTGCCACCAACGACGACATCGAGGCGTCGGTGGAGGCAGGCCGTTTCCGCGCCGATCTGTATCATCGCATCCACGTGGTCAAGATCCACATGCCGGCCCTGAAGGATCGGATGGACGACATCGTTGAACTTGCGGCTTATTTCATGGATCGGCTGTCGGCCTCGCTGGCCATGCCATCGCTCGAGCTGGATGCGGAAACGCTGCTGAAATTGCGCCGGTATGACTGGCCCGGCAATGTGCGCGAGTTGCGCAATCTGATCGAGCGTTCCGTTATTCTGGGTGATTTCCCGGACGCCTTTTCAGGCGCGGGCAGCGTCACCGGCACGCAGGCCATCGAAAACCTCGATCTGGTGGTGCAGCGCCATATCCTGCGGATGCTCGATCTGTGCGGCGGAAACCGGGCGGAGGCTGCGCGTCGGCTGGGAGTGTCGCGCAAGACCATTGATCGCAAAATGCAGGCGTGGTCGGAATAGCCACAGCGCGTTGTTGCTGCTGCGGCAACAATTGCAATCGCGCGGATGATTGCCTATCACCGATCCAATCGAGCAAAAAAACAAGGCAGATTGGGCGATGTTGGCAGAGTTGTTGGCCGAAACCTTTGGCGATGTTTGGGGCCCGCTGCGTCTTCTGACCTCGATCACGGTGTTGAGCGTCGTTGGCGTTCTATTCGCCTCGGCAGCGAGCCTGTTTCTGCTCCCGAAACTTGCGCATTACGCAACCCGCGACAAGGGGCGCAACTTTGCGCACGGGGCTGAGGCCAGTGTTGGCAAACCCTTGGGCGTGGGCATTTTTATCAACCTGTTCTTTGCCGTCGTTGTTCTTCTGGTCGCGCCGATCAACATGCAGGTCTACCTGTGTGTTCTGGGCGTCCTTGCCGCCTCTGCCGTCGGGTTTGCCGATGACGTGAAACCTGGTGGTTTCAGTGAGTTGACGTTGGGGTTATCGGACCTGCTGCTGTCGCTTTTTGTCTGCGTCGTCGTGCTGTGGGGACAGCCGACCGTGATCTGGCTGCCCTTTACTTCGGAACAGATCGAGCTGCCGTTCTGGGCGGGTGTGGCGATCTATACGGCGGTCATCTGGGTGTCGGTGAACGCGCTCAATTGCAACGATGGTGTTGATGGGCTGTCGGGCATGCTGTCGCTCATGACGTTGATGGCGCTCGGTTTTATCCTGTACTCTGCGGTCGGAAATACCGAAAACGCCGATTATCTGCTGATCCCGTTCAATCCCGATGCGCCGACATGGGTGATCGTCACCTCGATCATGTGCGGGGCAATCTTGGGCTATCTCTGGCACAATGCCCCGCCAAGCGCGATGCTGATGGGCGATGCCGGGTCGCGGCCCATTGGTCTGTTTATCGGGATCTGTATCGTCGTGACGGGCAATCCGATGATCATCCTGTTCGTCGCGCTCATGATTCTGGTCAACGGTGTGACGGGCCTGGCGAAGGTGGCGCTGATCCGGGTGTTCAAGGTGCGAGTGTTCAAATCCATCGCTTTTCCGCTGCACGATCATGTGCGGCGCAAGCTGGAATGGTCGAATTCCCAAGTGCTGATCCGGTTCATCCTGCTGCATTTTGTGACGTTGGCCTTCCTCGTGATCCTTTTGCTCAAAATCCGCTGACGGATCCAAAATCGGACCTGGGTGCTCTTGACTCGGGCGATTTCGACACAACCTATGAGGCCGTTCAGGAACGTCCGGTGACGCATGGCCAAATCGCTTTGCGTCTGCTGGCGATTCATGAGCACATATGCCCTTGAGCCTCGCCACGTTAAGGAGTTCGCGTGTCCCTCTTTATCATCGTCGCCTTACCATTCCTGGGCGCGCTACTACCGGGGCTCATGTACACGGCGGGACGGGCGGCCTGTGCAGGGGTGACATTCACGGTGACGCTCGCCGCCTTTCTCGGGCTGCTGACCAACCTACCGGCGGTTCTGGCGGGCGACGTGCTGATGGCACGGGTCGACTGGATGCCCGAGTTGGGGTTGAACCTCACACTGATGCTGGACGGGCTTGGGTTTTTCTTTGCCCTGCTGATCCTGGGCATTGGCCTGCTGATCATCGCCTATGCGCGCAACTACCTGAGCCGCGATGACCATATGGGTGAATTTTTCACCTATCTGCTGCTTTTCCAGGGGGCGATGGTGGGCATCGTCCTGTCGGATAACATCCTCCTTTTGCTGGTGTTTTGGGAACTGACGTCGCTGTCGTCCTTCCTATTGATTGGGTTCTGGAAACACCTGCCCGAAGGGCGGCAGGGCGCGCGCATGGCGCTGACGGTCACTGGCATGGGTGGCCTTGCGATGATCGGCGGCATGCTGATCCTTGGCCAGATCGCGGGCAGCTATGATCTGAGCGTGATCCTCCAGAACCGCGAGTTGATCCAAGAGAGCCCGCTGTACCTGCCGGCGCTGATCCTGATCCTGCTGGGGTGTTTCACCAAATCGGCGCAATTCCCATTCCATTTCTGGCTGCCCCACGCGATGGCCGCCCCGACGCCCGTGTCGGCATACCTGCACTCTGCCACGATGGTGAAGGCTGGGATTTTCCTGATGGCGCGCATGTGGCCCGTGCTGTCCGGCACGCCCGAATGGTTCGCGATCGTTACCACCGCGGGCCTTGTCACGATGGTGCTGGCGGCGGTCATCGCGCTCTTCAAGCATGACCTCAAGGCGCTGCTCGCCTTTTCCACGGTCAGCCATCTTGGCCTGATCACGATGCTCTTGGGCACGGGTACGCCATTTGGGGCAATGGCGGCGATGTTCCACATACTGAATCACGCGACGTTCAAGGCCGCCCTGTTTATGTCCGCCGGCATCATCGATCACGAGGCGCATACGCGCGACATTCGCCGATTGGGCGGCTTGCGCACGCTCATGCCCATCACCTTTATCATCGCAACGCTGGCGTCGCTGTCGATGGCCGGTATCCCCTTCCTCAACGGGTTCCTGTCCAAGGAGATGATGCTGGAGGAGGCGACGCATACCACGCTTTTTGGTATGCCGATGCTGGTGCCGATCCTGGCCACGGTCGGGTCACTGTTTTCCGCCGCCTATTGTTTCCGGCTGATTGGGCATACCTTTCTCGGCCCGGTGCGCGATGATTACCCCGCCACGCCGCATGACCCGCCCGCCGGGCTATGGTTGCCGCCTGCGCTGCTTATGATCCCTGTGGTCGTGATCGGTGTGGCCCCCTTTGTGGCCGAACCGTTTGTCAAGCTGGTCACGGCCTCGGTCCTTGGTAACGCGGGCGAGGTGCCGACGGCATATTTCAAGATCTGGCACGGGCTGGTGCCTGCGCTCTTCATGTCGATCATCGCGGGTGTGGGCGGCTTGCTGTTGCTCGGGGCCTTCAAACCGCTGCTGAAAGTTTGGGAAACGACGCCGCGACCCGAGGCCAAGGTGATCTTTGAGGCGCTGATCGACGCGGTCGCATCCGCCGCCCGCTGGGCCATCCTCGGCCTGCACAACGGCGCCTTTACCCGCTACGCCGTGATCGGTGTCGCGACGATTGTCGTCGCAGGTGGCTACGCCTGGAGCACGGGCACCGTCGCCCCGCCCACGCGCGAGCTGCAGGCCGTTGGTCCTGTGCATATCGGGGGCGGTCTGATGCTGATGGCGGCGGTGGCGGGCCTTGTCCTGTTGCACCGCAACCGGCTCTTGTCGCTGGTGCTGATCGGGATCGTCGGCCTCATGGTGTCCATCGGTTTTGTGCTGCTCAGCGCGCCCGATCTGGCCATGACGCAGTTCACGGTAGAGGTTGTGACGATCATCCTGCTGTTGCTGGCCCTGAATTTCCTGCCCAAGCGCACCCCGGTGGAAAGCACCGTCTTGCGGCGTATCCGGGACGGGGGCGTTGCTGTTGCGGGTGGGCTCGCCGCCTTTGTCATGGCCTACCACTACATGCTGCGCGACGCCGTCAGTGCGCCCATTTCCGAGTTCCATCTGGCGAATTCGTACAAGGGTGGCGGTGGCACCAATGTGGTCAACGTGATCCTGGTCGATTTCCGCGGGTTCGACACCTATGGCGAGATCATCGTGCTCGGCATCGCGGCACTGCTAATCTATGCCCTGACCGAGACACTGTTGTCCGGGCCCGTGCGCGCGCGGCTCTTGAACCGCAAGCTGGATCAGGCCCGGGCGGGGGATGTGCACCCGATGATGATGGTTGTGCTGACCCGTGTTCTGTTGCCCGTGGTGCTGCTGGTCGGTTTCTACATCTTCCTGCGCGGCCACAACGAACCTGGTGGCGGGTTTATCTCGGGCCTTGTCGTGTCGATCGGCGTCGTGATGCAATACATGGCCAGCGGCTTTGCCTGGACCTCGGCCCGGCTACGCTATCCCTATCACGGGGTGATCGGGGCGGGGGTGCTGATCGCAGGCTTTACCGGGATCGGGTCGTGGTTCGTGAGCAAACCGTTCCTCACGTCGGATTTCACATATGTCCGCATCCCGCCGTTCAACGAATTCGAACTGGCGACCGCCGCCCTGTTCGATCTTGGCGTGTTCCTCGCCGTGGTGGGCGCGGTGATGCTGTCACTTGAGAGCTTTTCACGCCTGGCGCGTCGGGCCCACGTGGATGACAGCGAACACCCGATGGACATCGACCCGTCTCGAGAAGCCCAGACAGAGGGGGCCGCATAATGGAATTGCTTGTGGCCGCGGTGATCGGCGCGATGACCGCCGGTGGGATCTACCTGTTGCTTCGCCTGCGCACCTTTCCGGTGATCCTGGGCATTTCGCTGCTGACCTATGCGGTAAACGTGTTTCTGTTCACGTCCGGTCGTCTTACGGTCGGTGCACCGCCTGTGCTGCGCGACACTCTCGAGGTTTATGCCGATCCGCTGCCGCAGGCGCTGGTGCTGACGGCCATCGTGATCTCGTTCGGGATGACGGCGGTGGTGGTCATGATCGCGCTCGGCGCGTTCCTGGGCTCGGACGACGACCATATCGACGACGACCCGCACGAACATGACAGCCACCCGGTGGAGGAACAGCCATGACACATTGGCTGATCGCCCCCATCATCCTGCCCGCACTGCTCGCGCCGTTCATCGTCCTTGCGGCGCGGTATCACATCACGATCCAGCGCGCCTTTTCGCTGGCCGGGGTGGTGGCGCAGGTGGTGATCGCTGCCGCGCTGGCGTGGAACGTCTCGGACGGGTCGGTGCTGCTGTACCAGCTGGGCGACTGGGCTGCGCCCTTTGGCATCGTGCTGGTCGGCGACCAGTTGTCGACGTTGATGGTACTGCTGACCTCGGTCCTGTCGCTTTTTGTCCTACTCTATGCCATCGGCTCGGGCTGCGACAACATGGGCAAGCACTTTCATCCGCTCTTCCAGTTCCAGCTTATGGGCATTCTGGGGGCGTTTCTGACCGGCGACCTCTTTAACCTATTCGTGTTCTTCGAGGTGCTGTTGATCGCGTCCTACGGGATGATGATCCATTCGGGTGGCAACGCGCGGCTGCAGGCGGGCGTGCAATACGTGCTCTTTAATCTCATCGGGTCGACCCTGTTTCTGTTTGCGCTCGGCGCGATCTATGCCGAGGCCGGCACGCTCAACATGGCCGACCTCGCGCAGCGTGTGACGCTCATCGGCCCGGAGGAAACGGTGGGCATCCGCATTGCCGCCGTGCTCCTGTTGCTGGTGTTCGCGATCAAGGCGGCGGTGGTGCCGCTGCACTTCTGGCTCCCGTCGAGCTATGCCGAAGCGCCGGGGCCCGTCGCCGCGCTCTTTGCCATCATGACCAAGATCGGCGCCTATGCGATCATCCGCGTCTACACGATGGTCTTTCCCCCCGATCTTGAGGTCACCGCAGGCCTGCACGGCCAATGGCTGCTGCCCGCAGCCCTGGTGTCGCTTGCGATCGGGATGGTGGGCGTGCTCGCCGCGCGGCGACTGGACCGGCTGATCACCTATTCCGTCATCGGGTCGATGGGGATGGTGATGGTGTCGATTGCGCTTTTCACGCCCGAGGGTGTGGCAGCCGCGCTTTACTACATCATCCATTCGACGCTTGCGGCCGCTTTGCTGTTCCTTATCGTCGATATGGTGCGCAACGCGCGCGGGTCGGTCGAACTGACCGAGCAGCCCGCGATGGCGGGCACGGCGCTGGTGTCTGGCATGTTCTTTGTCGGTGCCATTGCGATGGCGGGCTTGCCGCCCCTTTCGGGGTTCCTGGGCAAGCTACTGGTGCTCGACGCCGGGTTCGACACCGACCAGGTGGCGTGGATCTGGGCCACGGTCCTGATCTCGAGCCTGATCAGCATCCTCGGCTTTGCGCGCGCGGGCAGCATCGTGTTCTGGAAGGCGCACAGCATCGAGCCGCCCGAAGTCGCACCCGAACACGCACCGCCCGGCGTGCTGTCTGCGGTTGCCGCGGGCGGGCTGGTCACGCTGCTGATCGCGCATACGGTGTTTGCGGGGCAGGTGCATGGCTATACCACGCGCATGGCGGCGACGCTGTTTGCGCCCGATGCCTATATCGCGACGGTGATCGGCACACCGGGCAAGCTCAGCACCCCGAAAGAAGAGGAGGAGAAGTGACATGACCGGTTTTCTGCGCCGCGTGTTTCCTCATCCGCTCCTGACACTGTTGCTGGCTGTGGTCTGGGTCCTGCTGCAGAATGAGATCACGGCAGGCATGGCTGTTTTCGGCCTGATCCTCGGCATCATCATCCCCGCCGCAACGGCTGTCTGGTGGCCGGACCGGCCCGGTGGCCTGCGGGTCGGCAAGCTCTTTGGCTATGCGATGGTGGTGATCTGGGATATCATCGTCGCCAATATCGAGGTGGCGTGGATCGTGCTGACCGTGCCCAACGCCCGGCTCAAGCCCGCCTGGATCGTCGTTCCGCTCGAGCTGAACCAGCCCGAAGCCATCACGGTGCTCGCAGGCACCATCACGTTGACGCCCGGCACCGTCTCGTCCGACCTGTCGACCGAAGGCAACAGCCTGTTGGTCCACGTGCTGCACACCGATGATCCCGACGCCGTGCGGGACGAGATCAAGAACCGATACGAGCGTCGCCTGCTGGAGATCTTCATATGAGTTTTTCTGCGCAACTTCTCGACATTGCTGTGATCATCACCTTTCTTGCGCTGGTCGCGGGTCAGATCCTGTCGATGATCCGCCTGGTCATCGGGCCAACCGCGGGGGACCGTATCCTCGCGCTGGACACGATGGTCATCAACGCGCTGGGTCTTGTTGTGCTCTTGGGTATCTTTCAGGGCGTCCAGATCTATTTCGAGGTGTCGTTGCTGATCGCCATGCTGGGATTTGTATCTACCGTGGCGCTTGCGCGCTTTATCCTGCGGGGGGACATCATCGAATGAACGGGTTCGGAGATATCGTGACCGCCCTGTGCCTGCTGATCGGGTCGGGCTTTGTCATCGTGGGGGCCATCGGCCTTGTCCGGTTCAACGATTCCATGACACGCCTGCACGCACCGACCAAAGTGGGCACGATTGGCATCGGCATGCTGCTGTTGGCGTCGATGATCCATTCCGTCACGCTGGGCGAGACGTCCATTCACGAGACGCTGATCCTCGCCTTTCTTTTTGTCACGGCTCCGATCTCGGCGCATTTCGTGGCCAAGGTGAACATCCACCGGCGCGCCTGCGACACCCCGCCCGACCCGGTCCGGGACGAGACGTGGGCGACACTCAACGCGCCCGCCAATGGCCACCCGCCGCCGCCCGACACGCCGGACACCAAACCGTAGCGGACATTTTGCGCAACGCCGCCCGCTTTGCTAGCGTGGGCCCATGACCTCTGTCCGTGTCCGCCTTTTGATCCTCGCCCTTGCGCCGATGGTCGTGCTGATGCCGCTGTTGCTGTTCCTGGGCATGACGCGGTGGACGGCAGACTATGACGAGGTGCTGATCGCCAATGTGGAAAGCGATCTGCGCATCGCCGAACAGTACCTGTCGCGCCTGATGGTCGAAACCGGGGACCAGTTGCGCGCGGTTGCCGGATCCGTCGAGTTTGCCGAAACACCGCCCGAGGGCTTCGATGCGTTTTTTGACGACAAGCGGGCGGCGCTGGGCCTCGACTTTCTGTATTACCTGCCGCGTGACGCTGTGCCGGACATGTGGCCCGTCATGACAAGTGCTGCCGATGGGCAGGGGCGGACCGAGATCGACATATTCTCGGGCGCGGCGCTTGCCGCCATCTCGCCCGCTCTGGCCGAACGCGCGCGCCTGCCGCTGATCGAGACCGAGGCGGCAATGCCAACGAACCGCACCGCAGAAGATCGCGGCATGGTCATTCACTCGGCGACGCCCGTGTCGCTGCCGGACCGGGATGGGGTGCTGGTGGGCGGCGTGCTGCTGAACCGCAACCTCGGGTTCATCGATACGATCAACGGGCTTGTGTATCAGGAGGGGGCCGCCGACGGCTCGCGTCAGGGCACGGCGACGCTGTTCCTCGACGATGTGCGGGTCTCGACGAATGTGCGGTTGTTCGAAGATGTGCGGGCCCTCGGCACGCGAGTGTCCGCGGCCGTGCGCGAACGGGTGTTGGGGCAGGGCGAAACATGGCTCGACCGGGCGTTTGTCGTGAACGATTGGTATATTTCGGGCTACCTGCCGCTGACTGACAGTTTCGGCAACTATGTCGGCATGCTCTACGTCGGCTTTCTCGAAGAGCCGTTCACCGTCGCCAAGCGCAACGCCTTCCTCGCTATCCTGGGCGCGTTTCTCGCCGTTCTGCTGCTTTCGGCGCCGGTGTTCCTGAAGGTGGCTAAGGGTATTTTTGCCCCGCTGGAGCGGATGACACACACCATGTTCCTCGTGCGCCGCGGCAATCTGTCGGCCCGCAATGGCCATGGCGGCGGCACCGGTGAAATCGGAGAGGTGGCGGGCCACCTCGATGATCTGCTCGATCAGGTGCAGGAACGGGATGAGGAGCTGAACGTCCGCGTCGCCCAACGCACCGCCGAGCTGCAAAGCGCCAATGAGAAGCTTGAAGAGACGTTCCGGCAGCTGGTGATGAGCGAAAAGCTCGCCTCGATTGGCGAGATCACCGCCGGGGTCGCGCACGAGATCAACAACCCGGTTGCCGTGATCCAGGGCAACATGGATGTGATCCGCGACAGCCTCGGCGAGGACAGCGCCAAGGTCGGGACCGAACTGCGCCTGGTGGATCGCCAGATTGCCCGGATCCAGACCATCGTGGGCAAGTTGCTGAAATTCGCGCGCCCGGGGGAGTTTGCCGATCTTGAGCAGACCGTCCCCGTCGGCCCGGTGATCACCGACTGCCTCGTACTGGTCAATCACGTCATCTCGCACGGTGAGATCGAGGTCGAAACCCACCTTGCCGCCCAGACGCCGGTGCGCATCGACCCTGGTGAGTTGCAGCAGGTGCTGATCAATCTGATCATGAACGCCGTGCAGGCGATGGATGCGCAGGGTGTGCTGACCCTCGAGACGGCGGAGGCGGTACAAAACGGCGTGGCCGGCGTTCAAATCACGGTGGCCGACACCGGGCCGGGCATTGCGGCTGGCGAAATCGATGATGTGTTTGCGCCGTTCTATACGACCAAACAGGCTGATGGCACGGGGCTTGGCCTGTCGATATCGCAAACGCTGATCCAGCGGGCGGGCGGTCTGATCAAGGCGCGCAACCGCGCGCGGGGCGGCGCGTCTTTCGACATCTGGTTGCCCGGCGCTGCGGTGGATACGCCACCGCTGGAGCACGCGAGCTGAGAGGTGCCGGACCCGCTGATGCGGGTCCGGCCAGGGACTTGATCCAGGGTTAGGCGACGAACTCGTTTACGTCAAAACCGCTGATGATGCTGGCTTGGAGATCTTCCAGCGTCAGATCCTCGCCCCGCACGACGATGTTGTCGTTGCGCGACGTTCCTGTTTCGGCCAGCTGAATGACGAACTGGTTGTCGCCTTCGCGGATGCGGTCGATCTCGACACCGTCTGCGAGCGCGATGGTATCCACACCAACTTCGAAGTCGGTGATGATGTCCCGCTCGGACGTGCCGTTGCCCACGTCGTTGCCGAAGAAGAACACGTCCGCCCCGTCGAACCCGACCATCACGTCGCGCGCACCGGCGCCTGCGATGAACAGATCCGCCGCGTCCGTGCCGCGCAGGACGTCTGTCTCGTCGGTCCCTTCGATCAGGTTCAACTCGGTGTCGAAGATCGTGTCGGACCGGAAGGTCAGGTTCTGGATGCGATCGTCCAACGCGGGCCCTGTATCAACTTCATCAAAGGCGAAACCGCCATTATCTGGATTGAAGAAGTCATTCAGGTATTCCGCCAGCGCATCTTGCTCTGATCCATCCTCGGCAAAGGTCGCGGCCCCGGTGGTCAGCTCGTCATCCGTGCCATCGCCATCGATGTCGATCAGGTCCACGCGGTTGGGGTTCGACAATGTCGACAGAATCTCGTCACCGGAATTGGCCAGGAAGTTCAAGGTAACGATCCGGTAGGTTTCGGTCGTGTCGCCGACGATTTCGCCGTCGCGCACCAGCTCGGCGATCAGATTGCCATCCTCGTCGAAGATGCCCGCGTTCTGGATCCGCTCTCCCGGCACGTCGATTGTGCCATCGGGATTGTAGGTCTGCGATGTCTGCGTCTCGTCGAACGAGAACCGGATGCCCGAGATCTGGGGGAAGCCGCCGGACACGCCGTCCGGCAGCGCGGCGACGGACCCTTCGAGGAAGGCAACCAGCTCGGCCTTCGTGATGTCCAGCAGCGTCAGGCCGTTGTTGAAGGCAAGAACGGTCTGGATGTCGTTCTGGCTTATCCCGCCTTCGGGCTTCACCTCGTTGCCGTCGGCATCGATCACGGACGAATTGGGCACGCGTACCGCCTCGGTCCCGCCTGCGGGCACGACGATCTCACCGATATCGGCGCGGATGCCGCCACCGTTCTTGATCGACACGACAACCGGGTCGCCCAAGTCATTTTCTTCGATCATCTGGTTGGCATAGGCCAGGTTGGCATCTGCCGTCAGGTTGCCCAGATTGGTTTCCTGGGTGCGCACACCGTCGGGGTCATCGGCCGTGAACGTCCCGGACCGGTTGCCGTTCAGGAACACATCCGACACGCCAAACACGTTGCTTTCGGTTGCAACGATCTGTTCTTGAATGGCGTCGGTGATGGCGTCGATTTCGGGGTCGATCAGGTCTTCGGCATTCAGATCGGCCACGCCCTGGTCGTCGGTGGCATAGGCGCCCGAGACGTCGTCGTCATAGCTGTCGGCAATGATCTCACCGTTTTCGTCAAAGACGATGACCAGGCGGCCGACGTAGCTGTAGTTTGCGTCGGTGTTGACCACGGCGGTCTGCGAACCGTTCGCGTTGTCGACAAAGATCGGGTACTGGCCCTGATCGCTGTCGCCGTCGCGGATGCGGTCGTTATCGTCGAAGAGGCGCGTGTTCGAGCCGCCGGCCACGATGATATCCACATTTTCCAGCCGTTCGGCCAGCGCCTGCTCGATCGAGATCTGCTGCATGTGCGACAGAAGGATGACCTTGTTCAGCCCTTCGTTCGCGGCCAGCAGCGCGTCGACTTCCTCTTGCAGGACGGCCGCGAGCGCGTCGAGCTGCGCGTCGGTCGGGTTGCTGTCGAAATTTTCGGGGAAGATGCCCAGATCGCTGCCCGCGCTCGAGATCGAGTCGATGGTGGGCACGGTCGCACCCACGATGCCGATCATCTCGCCATTCACGTCAGAGACGGTCGATGACGTCACGACATTCTGCAGCGTTGCGGTGTCCTGACCGCCTTCAACTTCCAACGGGGCGAGGTTCGGGTCGGTGTCGAAGCCAAGGTTCGCCGACAGGTACGGAAACAGCGCTCCTTGGAAATCGAGGCCGTCCAGCGCGGTGCCGGACAGGGCAGAAAAGTCGCCCAACGCGACCGTTTCGACAAAGTCATCGGATGCGTCGTCGGGCGTGCCGTTGTCGTTCAGCACCTGTGTCTCGCCCGAGATCAGCTCGGCCAGAAATTCGGTGCCCAGATCAAATTCGTGGTTGCCCAGTGCGGCGACTTGCAGGCCCAGTTCGTTCTGGATCTGGATGTCGGCGATGCCTGCCGCGCCGAAAACCGCTTCGGAGGCGTCAAAAAAGAGCCCTGGAATGATCACGTCACCGGACGACACGGTCAGGGTGTTGTCGGCCAGCCCGTCATTGCCCAGATCCTCTTCACGCAGCGCGTTCAGCACGCCGGAGAGATTGTCGATATTGTCGATTGTGGCCGCGTTGGCCTCTTGATCGGTGAAATGCAGCAGCTCGAGTGTAAAGACATCCGCCGCCGTATCATTGGATACGATAATCGGCTGTTCGGTGCTCGCAGCGGTGTCGAGTGTTTCGGAAACGTTCGTGGTCAAAACCAATCCCCCTATAGAAGCGCACCATGCGCAGAGCGCGACATAAACCCATGGAATTTCACACGCAGGCAACGAAAATATGAAACTTATGCAACAGCCTGCTTGCGCGTGGTTGTCACGCTGATCCATTGGACCATACGTGCGCGCCCTGTGCGGCCGGACGTGTCGCGACCCTGCGCATTGCGGGTACAGCGCGTGCATCTTCGGGGTTGCCAGATGCCTACCTATGCGGGAAACATGCGGTCGTAACGAGTATTCTCCGGAAAGCAGAGAGAATGGCACCGCAAACTTTGGCGCAAACATCGGCTCAGCACTACGAAACGGTTATGCTGCGGACGTTGAATGCGTTTGCCGTCGACCTGATTTCGATCCCGAGTGCGGAGGATCTGTTCTGGTATGTGGCGCAGAACGTCGTCGGGCAGCTGCATTTTGTGGATTGCGTGATTTACGAGGCCGACCGGGACCAGACGGAGTTGATCCAAGTGGCGGCACTGGGTGAAAAAAACCCGTTTGGCCGGAGCATCGTCAATCCGCTGAAGATCCAGTTTGGTCAGGGTATCACGGGCCGTGTGGCCAAACTGCGCGAGGCGATCATCGTGGATGATCTGCTGACCGACAGTGACTACATCCCCGATACGCAGCCAGCCCGGTCCGAGATCTGCGTGCCCATGATGGTTGGCAACCGCGTTCTTGGCGTGATCGATAGCGAACATCCGAGTCCTGCGGCCTTCGGACACGCGGAACGTGAATTTCTGACCACCGTTGCCGCGATGACAAGCGCCAAGCTGGAGTTGCTGGCCGAGGCCGAACTGTCGCACCGCCGCTACCAGGAGCTTGTGGATTCGCACGCCCAGCTCACGCGCGAGATCAGCAGCCGCAAAGCGCTTGAGGCGCAGCTGTTTGAGGCGCGCAAGCTGGAGGCCGTGGGGCGGCTGTCGGGCGGGTTCGCGCATGACTTCAACAACCTGCTCACGGTGATATCCGGCAACCTCGATCTGCTGCACGCAGCGGGTACCGATGCCAGTGTCGATGCTGTTGCCTGTCTTGGTGAGGCGCGTGCCGCAGCCGATCGCGGCGCGGTCATGATCCGCAACATGCTGTCGTTCTCGCAGCGGTCGCGCCTGCAGCCGAATGCGGTAGACCTGCCGGCCCTCGTCCGCGGGATCGACATGCAGGCCCATGCCGTCGAACCCGCCGTGATACAGTGCGACGACGGCCTGTGGCCGGTTTGGATTGATCTGCACGCCTTGGGTGCAGCCATTGAGACGCTGTTGCTCAACGCAAGCGAGGCCATGCAACCGGGCGCACAGCCATCAATCACCCTGAAAAACGTGCATCTGATGGTGGCGGACGTCCACAGGCGCAACTTGTCGATCCCGCCGGGCCGCTATGTCCAGCTTGGCGTTGCGGACACCGGCGCGGGTATCGCGCCTGATCACCTGCCACGCATCTTTGATCCATACTTTACCACCAAGACCAGCGTCATGGGTGCCGGGCTGAGCCTGTCGGCGCTGATGGGCTTTGTTCAGCAATCGGGCGGCGCGGTGGACGTGACGTCTGAACTGGGCAAGGGATCAACATTTCACCTCTATCTTCCCGCGCGTACATCGCACCCGTTAACCGATGATTAACCAAGATTAACGCATTACTCACGCACCAAGGGATGGGCGGCCGCGCCCCGATCACCCCTCACAAGAGGTTGAGACTATGGACCTGCCGCTGGTCAATGTGTCGGATCTGCACGGTGCGGATCCAGAAAAATGGAAGCGTGTTGCCGATGAGATCGGGCAAGCGGCGCGCGAGATTGGTTTTTTTCGTATCTGCGATCACGGCATCTCGCCCGAACTGATCGAGGCGACCTACCGGGCGGGGCGGACGTTCTTTGCGCTGCCGGATGTGCAAAAGCGCCACTACTACATCGCGCGCAGCAGCAATCACCGGGGCTATGTCCCGTTCACGGAAAAGGGGGATTACCCCGACGAGGTCAATCGCAATTACGAGGCGTTCGATCTGGGCCTCGACCTGCCTGCGGATGACCCGGATTATCTGGACGGCAACCGCCTTTTGGGCCCCAACGTCTGGCCAGAGGTTGCCGGGTTCAAGGAAACCGTGGGCACCTATTACAAGCGCATCGCGGCGCTGGGGCGGTTGATGTGCACAGCGCTGGAATTGCACTTGGGCCTGCCACCCGGGGCCATCACCGGTCAGATGACCCGCCCGATCTCGCAGCTGCGACTGCTGCACTACGTGCGTCAACCGGGGATGAGTGATGCGGCTTCGGTCAATATGGGCGCGCATACGGATTACGAATGCCTGACGCTTTTGCACACCCGCAACGCAGGTTTGCAGGTGATGACGCGCGACGATGTGTGGATCGATGTGCCGGTCAACCCGGCCACCTTTGTGGTCAATATCGGCGACATGCTCGAAGCGTGGAGCAATGGGCTCTTCCGGTCCACGCCGCATCGGGTCCTCAACCTCAGCCCCGAACGGTTCTCGTTGCCCTATTTCGTGGCGGCGAACCACGACACGGTCATTGCACCGTTCCCGCAACTGGTTAGCGCCGAGCGGCCGGCGCGGTACGCGCCGTTCCGGGCGGGCGAACACTTGGAACGCATGCTGATCCGCGACTTTCCCTATCTCAGGACCGTGCCGGGTACATCCGTCGAAAACCCATTCGAACATCGCATGAGCGCTGCGAGCTAACCGATGCCATCACTCGAGACGATGCTGTCCGTAACGCTTGCCGGTCTGGCGCTGAGCCTGTCGCCGGGTCCGTCGATGCTGTACGTTTTGTCGCGCAGCGTGGGGCAAAGCCGGGCAGCGGGCCTTGCCTCGGCGCTTGGGCTGGGACTGGGCGGTGTGCTGCTGGCCGTCGCGACGGCGCTTGGGCTGGCCGTAGTGCTGACGCGCATCGACGGCCTGGTTGTCGCGCTGCGATACGTGGGATCAGCCTATCTGGTGTGGTTGGGCATCGGCATGATCCGCGACGCGCGCGCCCCGGCGCAAGTGACCGTCCGCGCCGATACGGTGGAGGCGGGCACGTTCTCAAGGATCGTCTGGCAGGGCGTTCTAGTTGAGTTGCTGAACCCCAAAACGGTTCTCTTCTTTGCGCTGTTCCTTCCGCCCTTCGTCGGGGCGGGTGCGGGGGTGGACGCGCAAACGAATGTCCAGCTGCAGTTGCTGGTTCTGGGTATTTTGGTGCCCCTCACGGCGATCCCCTGTGATCTGTTGGTGGCCTATATGGGCGGCACCATGGCCCAAGCGATCAACCGCAACCAACACTTGCGCGCCGGGTTGGCTTGGCTGGGTGGCCTTGTCCTGATCGCCATCGCGGCCAATCTGCACTGGGATGTCATTTGACGCGGGGCAGGGCGCTTGGGTTTTCGACAGAGCTGAACATGATCCGGTTCCGCGGATCCTTCGCGCCAAACTGCGAAGTCAGCCCGCAGGCGTGGGGCGGGCGATGCGCACGGTGGGCGACGTGGCCGGGGCAAAGACGGCTGTGCCGCGATACCGCGCCATGACAAACACCTCCTCGCTGTTGGGATGGCCAGACACATCAAAGGTCGTGTCATAGACCCCGCCCGGTTCAAGTGCGGTGCTGATCCAGACCGGTTCGGTGCCATCGCGGAAATCCAGCCGCAGCGACACCTGCCCAACACCGATGCCGGGTTTGATCTGGCCGCTCAGGTGGAGCGTGGGCGGAATCCAGTACCCTTCGACACTCAGGTCGGTCTTGCGCGTGAGCCGCAGCTTGTAGAGCGATGCGCCCCATAGTTCTTCGTTGTGCTCTTCGTTGCGGATACAGCGAATGAGCACATCCATTTCCCGCCGGCAGGGATCTTCGATCATGTCCTCGTCAAACTCGAACCGCAGCCGGAACGTGCGCTGCGAATAGGGCGGGATGCGCATAACGGCAGGCCGGATGGTCAGTCGGGCACCAACTGGCAACCCCTCGGCCACCAGATGTGCCTGTTCGTTGAATGGCCCATCATTCGTCACGGAAAACCGACTTTCGAGCGGTTCAGGCGGGCTCTGGAAATTGACGTTGGATTCAAAGATGTTCTGTTGTGCCCAATTGTTGGTGGGCGACGCGTCGGACACGACAATCTGCGAGCTGTCGCCGCTGGGCACACGGAAATCACGCACGACCGCGCGCCAACACACATGGGGTTCCTGCCCCGGCGCCACCTCCCAGTCAAAGCGCAGAAGCGTTGGCCCGAAATCCTCCACCGGTCCCAGGCTTGGGATGGTCTGTGTGCGATAGGGGTTGCCGTCGCCTAGATCCCCCGCGCCGCCCGGATCCTTGAGAAACAGATCAACGCGCACGTCCTCCACGGTGTCATCCCCGAAATTGTGGACCTGAACGATGACCTGATGGCTTTCGGCGCTGCTGCCGCTTGGTGGGATTTGCACGGTATCGCCCACGCCTTGGGGCAGTCCGTTTGACCAGTCTCCAGGCCCGCTTTGCGGATTGCCGGCCATTTGTCCGGTATAGTCGATTGCGATGTCGGTGCTCTGCCAGTCCACCTCGCGGTCTTGAAACCCTACGTCAGGGTTCCGGCGGCCGGTCCAATCCACGCGGACGTGATAGATTGGAACGGTGCTGGACCCGAGTGCGCCGCCGTTGTTCACGGTGATCTGACCCTCGTCTACGATTGCCAGCTCCAGCCCCTGATAGGGAAAGCCTGGCGCCCCTTCAAAGTCGAAGGTCGCGCCTTCCTGCAGATTGCGCGCAATCGGGTGCAGGATACGCCGGTACCGCAACAGCCCGTCGACGACCGCGTCGGGCACGTCTTCGGTGTCTTCGATGATCTGCCCGTATCGTCCGTTCTCGCCGTAATCGAGGATGTTCGTGACCGTGACACGACCGATGGCCCCTGTCGGCATGTCCGGAACCATGTCGCCGGAAAAGCGGGGGCCGGGCGCGCGGGCTTCGATGGCGCCCAGGACACCGCCGTCGCCGTTCAGGTTCAGGAGCACAACACCGGTGACAAAGGCGTCGCCCGGCGCGCCTGGCACCGCGGCCCGGGCATCCGCCTCATCGATGTCACCCCACCATTCGGTCGGCACGAGAATGAAATCGGTGGTCCGCTGCGTGTCCTCCGCCGGCGGGTCAAGGCGGTCGCGTTCGTCTGCATCAAGGGTCCACCAGCCAAGGGCCAGTTTGTGGTAGGCGCACAGATGCGACCAGTTTGCCTGCGAACTGCCCATCAGATCCAGCTCGCTCATGTATTGGATCGTCGGGTCGAACTTGGTCGATGAATACATATCTTTGAGCCCGAGCGTGTGACCGATTTCATGGGCAAAGGTGCGCACGTCACTTTCGCGCGGGCTGATGCCTCCCGTGGGTGCCACGGGATCGAAGCTTTGAAAGTTCATCGCCCATCGCAGGCTGACGGATTCGCCAATGTCATCGGGGGCATTGGTTGTTTGCGAGCCGCGGACAAAGGCGCGCAAGGCACCTGTGGAGCCGGGCAAATCGATGGACCAAGCACCGCTTGCGCCCGGTGGCGGCGCATCCACGGGAAAGGTGTAGATGGTTCGGAAACCCGCCAGATAGGTCGCAAGCCCGTCCCATCCATCGGGCGGCGGCCCGTTATGTTCGGCCTCCACCGCTTCGATGATCCGGTGATAGACCATCTCAAAGAACTTGTCCTTGTTCTGCGTCGGCATGACGTTGTGATCGTCCGCATCGAATGGCGAGCTTGGGGTCGGAACCGCATCGGCCAGGCCCAACGGGTCGGCCCCCTGGCCGGCGCCGGGCTCAATCGCCGCGTTCTCACCGCCGTGTTTTTCGGACATCAGGAACTTGGTCACATAGGCTAGCACGCCACCCGACTCGCCATATGAAAACGTCGCTGAACCCAGCTTGGCCTCCCGCACCTCACTGTTGTTGGCATCGGCATTCGCCGCGATTTCTGCGAGCCGCGACACCAGAACAAGGTAGTTTTTGAACTCCGCTTCCCGGTCGGCCTTGTCATCCGGCGACAGGGTCGGGTCGAGGTCCACCGATCCGATCCACCGCCGCGCATCATCATCGGGCATTTGAAAGAAATCCCCGATCTCGGACGTACTGCCCGGATCGTCGAAACGTGGCACGTCACCGCCACCCGCAAAGCGGAACAGGATGTAGAGACGGCCCAGGGTTTCGCCCGCGCGTTTGCCCCAGACAACATCGATATCCTCAAAATCGTTGGCCTGCGGTGATGCAGCCAACGCGTCGTTCAGCGCAGTGCGAAGTTCGTTGACCTCAGCCTCGAACGCGCTTGGCACGCCCGCGGACTCGAATGTCTGGTCATAGGGCGCGGACAGTGCAGTGTGCGCGAGCGAGAGCACTTGCGGCGCGCCGGTGTTGTCCGTGTAGTTCAGCGTCCACGGGGTGCTGCCCGGCCCGACCTGCACCCGGTTGGTGCCGTCGAGGTTCAGCCGGACGACAAGTGCCGGAAAGCGCAGTGTAAAGGGGTGGTGATGGGCATCCGCATCTTCGTCAGGGTTGAAGTTGACCGACGAGATGGCGTTGATCTCTCGGGTCTCGTTGCCGCGCAGGGACACCCGGGTGCGGGTCGTGTTCAGGCTGATCAGCCGCTGCATCCCGGCTGCGACAAAGTCGCCATTATATAGCGATGGCACCGACTGATCGATCTGGATCGGGCCGCCGGTATAATAGGCGCCACTATCGGCACCAAAGACGGTAAAGCTAAGATCCTGTCGGCCCTTGGCCTGTTCTTCGTAATAGGTCAGCACCTTGGTCAAGGGGGCGTCTTCGTCCGTGGCCTCGGTGCCCAAAAGGGTCCATAACGCATCGCGATAGGGCGCGACGCTGTTGGCCGGGGTGTAGTTCTGGCCAGGAAATGCCACCGGAACAATCAGCACGTCGGCGGGTTCGGACGCAAATTGTGGCCCGCGAGATTGGACCAGCCCGCGCGTGCCGACGATCAGTTTTTCCGAGACTTGCGCGCCGAGGTCGAAATTCAGATCCAGTGCTGACTGCGCGGCCTGAACGACGGTCAACTGCGACAGGTCCGGCGCCAGTGCGAGCAACTGACCGGCTGCGGGTGCGGGCAAGAGCAGGCTTTCGCTACGGGGCAGTGTCACTTCTTCGATCGTGTGCAGCGACCGCGCATCCATCCGGGTCAGCGCGCGCCCGTCCTTGGACAGAGCAAAAAGCGAATGGCCCACAAGCTCCAGCCGTTCGATACGCCGATGGACGTGGCGGCGGCAGGGCGTGCTGCCGGGCCGGCAGATGTTGCGGCAGGTGATGCTGTGGCCGGTGACGACGTAGACAAAGCAGTCGTCCTGCGTTCCGTCCGATCCGTCTTCGCAGTATTCGGGCGGCGGACGGCGCGGCGGGATGGGGTCGGGTCGTTGATCTTCGGGGATTGGTCGGCGCGGCGGCGGGCAGCATCCGCAGCCGCGGCCCGTGTCGTCATATGGCGTCGGCCGCTCCGGTCCGGGGCGAGGGCCGTCGCCGCCCGGTCGTTCGGGCCGACAGTTGGGATTCAGATCCACCCGATTGACGCTACGCTGTTGCGGATCCAGTGCTAGGACGGCCCTGCCGGCCACCGGTCGCAACTGCGCGACCGAGGCTGCGGCCTCGCGGCGCGAGATCAGCGCGCCACTGCGCCCGTCAATGTGCAGGATTTCAGCCATCATACCGCGCGCAGGCGGCAACAGGACCGAAACACCGGCCTCACGCCCTGTTCCGGACGTCACAACCGCGCGTGGCGCGCGCGGCAGGTCCGCCAGCGGGTCAAGCCTTTCGCCGCGCAAGCGATAGAGCGCCGCGCCGTCCTGCGTGACCGCGCTGACGATCAGGTCCTCTCGACCGCAGGTGATGTCGGTGATCTGTCCGGGGGCAGCAATCGTGCACAGCGGGCTCAACGTGGCCTGCGCGCCCTCTTGCTGCGCGATTTCATAGATCTTGAGGGTTGCGTCGCGCGCCGCATAAAGTCGCGTTGCGGTCGGATCGCAGGCGATGTGTCGATCCGTATAGATGCATGCATCGGCTGATGTCCGGCGTTTACGTTTTGAATACCGTGCCATGATGGCCCCCTGATTTTGCAGTCAATGGCTTGTGAACAATAATGCAAAGGGTAGCGGGTGGGTGGCGGTGGGCCTATGGCCACTTCCTCAGGTCTGGATTAGGTCCAATTCAGAAAAGATGAGCGATGGCGTCCCGCAAGCGTCTGACAGCGGGCTCGATCTGATGTTCCGGGATCGCGGCAAAGCCCAGATGCAACCCGTTGATGGGCTGGGCGACGGTAAAGTTGCCCGACAGATCCCGCGCAACCAGATCGGCACGTGCCGCCGCTACACTCACGTCCGACGCGCGGATATGGGGTGGAAGATGTGCGATGATCTGCAGCCCGCCCGGTGGCGCGTGGCACGTCAGGTGGTTGTCAAAGATGTCTTTCATAGCCGCCACCAGCCGCGCGCGTCGCGCGCCGTAAAGCTTGCGCATTTGGTGGATGTGGAGGGCAAACCGACCCCCTCGCATCATGTCGGCTAGCGCGGCTTGCACGTGCAGGGCCGGCTCGATCGCCCGTTCGAACACCGCCTTCTCGAAGTCTTGGATGCGCGCAGGGGGCACAACCAGATAGGCGACCCGGACCGAGGGCGCAAATGTCTTGGAAAAGGTGCCCATGTATACCACCCGGTCTGGTGCGCGGGCATAAAGCGGCCTCAGCGGTTGCGCCTCGAACCGGAACTCACTGTCGTAGTCATCCTCCAGCAGCCAGGCCTGTCGTGTCGCAGCCCAGTCGACCAGAGCAGCCCGGCGCGTGGGCGACAGCGCCACGCCTGTGGGCCAGTGATGCGCCGGGGTGAGATAGACAAGTGCTGCGTCGGTCTTGGCCAACGCTTGCACGTCGATGCCATGCCCGTCCACGGGCACGGGCCGCACGACATGCCGCCGCGCCAGAACACGTGCGGCCACCTGGTAGCCCGGGTCTTCCACGGCCACCTCGGCCTGCGCAGGCACCAGCACGGACGCCGCCAGCGCAATTGCGGCGCGCACGGAGGTCACGACAATGATCTGGTCCGGTTCACAGGTCAAACCACGGCTTTGGCGAAGATAATTGCAGACCTGTTCGCGCAAGGGGCCGTATCCGCCAGCGTGACCGTAATCAAGCAGCGCATCGTCCTGACGCAGTGCCGCGCGGGACAGGCGCCGCGCCCATTCCATGTGTGGAAACGCATCAAGGGCCGGAATGCCGGGTTGAAAGGCGACATTGTTGCTTTGATCCCCATAAAGCGCGTTGATGTAGGTCGGCGTGGGTGCCTGACACCGCTGCAGTGTTGGTGCTGCGCCCGTGCTGCGCGACATGACACGGGTGCCCGAGCCGCGTGCGCAGATGACGATGCCCTCGGACGCCAGTTGGTCATAGGCTTGCGTCACCGTGATCCGCGAGACTTGCAGGTCTTCGGCCAGAACGCGGGATGGGGGCAAACGCGTGTCCGACGCCAGTTGCCCCGTCAGGATCGCATCGCGCACCTGATCGGCGATTTGTCGGTAGAGGGCCTTGCCTTGCCCCTTGTGGAGTTCAATCCAGTTGAGAGAAACCGCATGCGTCATGGTAAAAATGAAGTGCTGAACGGAAATCGATAGGTGTGCAGCACCCTAGCAAAATTACCGGTCTGCGTCCGGTTCCCTAGGTTGCGCCGTGGCATTTGAGCCAAGTTCCGCGTGCGCGCCTCGGCAGTGACTACGACAATCACCGCGCAGATCGATGCGTCCGCGATACATTGCGATTGGTTCGGCCCGGGATGCGAACGCGTTGGCACCCTATTCGAGATGGCGAACAGAGGTCGGTCAGCGTCCGCCGGGCGAAGCCTGACCGATAATGTGCTCACGCCATTCGACCATCCCCGCTTATTTGCACGATCGCGTTAAAAAGGGTCTGCCGCTTGGGTGCTGCGCCGTGTCAAAGAGGTCCGGCAAAGGACACGATCCAGATGAAGCTCAACGGCCCGTTTCTGTTTATCCTCGCGACCCTGATGATCGATGCCATCGGCATCGGCATCGTGTTCCCCATCATGCCCGACCTGATGGATCGGGTGGGTGCCGGCAGCACCGCCGAGGGCGCGCTGTGGAGCGGGGTGATGATGTCCGCCTATGCCGCTGCCATGTTCCTCTTTGGACCGATCATGGGCAGCCTGTCAGACGCGTATGGGCGCAGGCCGATCCTGATCCTCGCGCTGGCGACGCTGACGATAGACTACGTGATCATGGCGCTGGCAGAGACGTATTGGCTGCTGCTGGTGGGGCGGGTGATTGCGGGCATGGCCGGAGCCACATACATCACCGCGACGGCCTATATCTCGGACATTTCCAAGCGCGAAGAGCGAGGCGCGGCCTTTGGCATGATTGGTGCCGCCTTTGGCATCGGGTTTGTCATGGGGCCCGCTCTGGGTGGGTTGGCGTCGGGATGGGATATCAGTGCGCCGTTCTGGATTGCAGCGGCGCTGTCATTGGTCAACGTGCTCTTTGGTCTGTTGGTCCTGCCGGAATCCCTCAAGCCGGAAAACAGGCGGCCCTTTGGCAAGCGGGACTTGAACCCGTTCGGGACGATCCTGCGCGCCTTTGCGATGAAGGGGCTCGCCGTGCCGCTCATCTGCATCTTTGTGTTCGAGTGTGCGAACCTCGTCTATCCGACGCTGTGGTCGTTCTGGGGGCGCGAGGTTTTTGGCTGGGACGGGTTTACCATTGGGATCACCCTGTCGGTCTACGGAGTGTTGATCGCTGTGGTGCAGGCCGGCGTGTTGCCGCAATTGACCAAGCGGTTGGGGGATTACAAGACGCTCATGCTTGCCTTTGTTGCGGCGATAGTCGGAATGCTCGGCTTTGGCTGGGCCAGCGCGGTCTGGGTCGTGGCCATCGTTCTGCCCATCGCTGCGCTGTCGGACATGGCGCCGCCGCTGATCACCGCCTTTGCCGCGAATGCGGTGGGTGAGGATGAGCAAGGCCTGGTGCAAGGGGTGATCGCATCCCTGTCATCCGTGGCGGCGGTCGTGGCACCGCTGGTGCTGACAAACGTGTTCCAACAGTTCGTGAACCCGGATGGATGGTATTTCCCGGGCGCACCGTTCCTGTTTGCTGCCCTTCTCGTGGCTGCACTCACGCCCCTTATGCCGCGCTTCAAGTCGTATTAGGCGCCGCCGGTTTGCCCCGTCAGAACTTGGCCACGACATTGAAGAAGGCGCCGCGATCATCCAGTGTCAGATCTGTGAGATCATCACTGAAGTTGGTGAAGTTGTAGCCGACGCCTAGTTTTACGTTCTTGCCCACATGGCGGTAGATCGCGGCGAGGCCGCCCACCTCGGTCGTGCCTGCATCGCGCAAGTCGAGGGCCCGAAGCTCAAAGAGCGCATCCCATTTGTTGACGATATGCCAGCGCGCATTCACGACACCCAGAACAGCGTCGTTCGAGGCAAAGACATCGTCGACAGTCGCAGCGCTTTCGCTGAAACGCGCGCCAAGCTTGCCGCCAATGCTCCATGTCTTGGACACGTCGTATTCGGCATCGAGGCTGAAGACATGGCTGCGCTGTACCGGACCCGGTTCGTCGCTGCCGTCAACCTGCTGACCAAACCCGTCATCGAGAAAGCGGTAGCGCAGCAGGACGTTCAGACGTTCGTCGTGGATGGGGCGGTACGCATAGCCCAGCGAGATATCGGTGTAGTCACTGTCGGGCGCAATGCCACTGTTGCCATCGGTTTCCGACACTTTGGCGTAGAACACGAGGCGCTGGCTTTCGTCGATCTTGTAGCTGCCCGAACCTGTGAACAGCCAGGTGTCACTGTCGCGGTCAGAATTGCTGCGCGTGCCGTCTTCGTTCCGGTATTCCAGCCGCGCCTTCGCCTCCCAGATCTCGGTCTGGTATTGCACACCAAAGGACAGGGCATAGCGGTCAAAGTCGCCATTGACCTCGTCGCGGACCCGTCCGGTCTCAAAGGCGGTGACAAAGGACAAACGCTCGGTTGGCTCGTAGGTGACGCCGTAGGCCGATGTCAGACTGTCATAGCGGCCAAAGCGGTCAAACGTGTTTTCGCCGAACATCGTGACTGTCCCGCTGACCCGCCGTTCGCCGCCCGCGATAAAGCGACCCTGCGAGCGGCCCGTTTCCGACAGGCTCAGGCCTGCGATCTCACGGCTTGGGTCAAGCTCGTACCCGAAATAGGTGTTGCCGGCCTCGCCCCGGTCGTTCCGGATCAGGATGCGGCCCCCGGTGCCACCGTCACCGTCGGAAATCTCGCCCTCGGCGGTCCATGCCTCGGCCCAGCTGAGGCTGGCGCCCACGCCGATGCGGTCGTTTTCCTCGAGCGTGCCCGAGCGGTCGAGCGTTTCCTGAAGGTAGACGTACCAGCTGAACTCTTCGGTGGGCGTGACGGTCACGCGCACAACCGCGTCGGTGCGTTCCCCGTCACCCGATCCCGACACGCCGGACCGGTCCAGGTTTTCGAGGCCGAAGCCCAGCGTGACGCGGTCGGAGACTACATATTCGGCCTCGATCCCGCCCTCGCGGTCGATCTTGCCGCCATCTTGTTCGAAGCTGTCGAAATAAAGCGCGATGTTCAGCCGTTCGGTCACGGCGGCGTCGAGGGCCACGCCCCACAATGTCTCATCTGCCGTCACCGAATAGTCGAGCGTGGTGAACCCTGCTGTCCGCTCTTCGAAATAGGCGCTGATGGCGCCGTCGGCGCTGATGCCCAGATCGGTGAGGGCGGCGCGCCCTTCGATGCGGTAGGCTTCGCCATCGCCGCCGGATGCCGCGGTTTCATCAAAGACAAGGCCGCCATCTGTGGAGGTATCAAAGCTGAAACCCGGCCCCTTGGAGCGGGCATATTCGGCCTGCACGTAGGTGTCTTCGTTCAGTTGGTAGCGCAGGTCGACGCCGTAGGATTCCTGCGTGCCGTTGCCGGTTTGCTCACTTTGCAGCGTTGCGCCAAGCCGCAAGCGGTCCGCGGCCCAGGCCTCGCCCCTCAGCCCGTAGGAAAATGCGTCTATGTCGCCGGTGTCGGGGCTGTATTCGTATTGCGCCACCAGATTGACATCGGCTGCGCCGCCCACATCCGTGACAACCAGCCCGTTGGACCCCGTGCCCGATTGCAGCGGCTCTTCGAGCGTGATGATGCCTTGGATGTAGTTGATCGTGTAATCGCGTCCGGCCACAAGCGATTGGGTGGAGATCACCCGGTCCGTCGTGGCGTCGCGCACTTGGATCAACAGGGTCTCCGACCCGATGGTCAGATCCTGCCGGCTGAGAAAGTACACGGATCCGCCCGTGCCGCGGAACACGTCGCGCTGGGGCAGGGTGTCTTGCTGCGCGGCATAGGCATCCAGCTGCCAGACCGGTTCGCCCAGCGATGTGGTCTCGGACGCCTCGAGGTGGCCGCGCGCGCCATACAGCGTGCGGTCATTGCGCAGGTAAGTCGTGTTGGCGATGTCGGCCCGCCAGTCGCCCCACAGGGCATAGTTGTTGCCCTTTTCGACGCGCAGATAGAACTTGCCCGATGTGGGCGTGTCATCAACCAGCGTGCTGTCGTCGCCATATGTCGGGTAAAGGTCATCGGGGTCGAGCCGCAGGAAGGTTGAGCGTGGATCACGCTCGCCCAGTCCCGAGAAGATGTCGTCCAGATCGCCTTCGCCCGTGTCGACCTGCGCGGTCAGTTCGACGCCGTTGGCGTAACGTCCGTTGAAGTATCCCGCGATGCGCCCGCGCTGGTAATAGTCCCGGCCATCCACGTCGCTGTCGGAATAGCCCAGCGTGAGATCGAGTTGCAGGGCGTAGAAACGCTCGGACCGCGGCACTTCGATGTCGCGGACAACGTCGATAGGCACAGCGCCATCACCGCGCACCTGTACCGCCACGGCATGTGCGCCGGGGGGCAAGATGCGCTGAATGACGAATTCACCATCCGGGCTTGGCCGGATGCTCTCGCCCAAAGTGCTGACCTGCGCGCCCGGTGCCACGCTGCTGCCCGACACGGTGATCGCGCCGCCATGGACAGGGATGCGCCGCCGGGCCGTGGCGTCATTGCCATCCTCGATCCCGTCGACCAGGTCGCGGTCGTCCCCGCGGCTCAGGCGCAGCGGCGACGTTTCATCGAAGCGCCCCTGCGCGTCATAGACGCGGTGCAGGGCCACGATGTTATCGCCTTCGGGGATCTGAATGGACACCTGGCCATTGGGCCGGATGTCAACGCGCTGCAGAGTCTTCGGCCCGCCGCGGGCGTTCAGGTCAAGGATCAACACTTCGCCCCGCGTGACGAACCCCGGGTAATTCAGCGCGGATTGCAACGTGACAACGTCGCCCGCGCGGCGCCCGGCATCGTCCCCCTCGATCTCGAGATCGAGGCGCGGCGTGATGTCGAGGCCGTCATACTGGACGCGGATGTCGGCGCGTTCCAGCACCTCGTCCACCTTTTTGATCTGGCGTTCCAGTCGGGGGTCGTCACCGACGACCTTGTCCCCATTCAGCTGGATGACAAAGCCGTCCTGCGCCCACAGTGGCAGGGCGGTAGTGCCCAGCAGGGCGGTGATTGCGGATGTTGTGATGAACCGTTTCATACCCATACCCCTCACTGCAGCCGCCGCACGGATCGATCGACATCGAGCCTGTAGGTGCCCTTGCCTTTCCATGCGTTGCGCAAGGCTTGTTCCGCCGCACGCAACCGGGCCCGCGCGGTCGCGACGCTTTCATCAGCGCGGTAGTAGCGCAGCGCGATGGCCGACGGTTCGTCGCGGATCTGCTGAACCAGATTGCGCAAACCGTCCTTAAGCGCCGCACTGGGCGTATCCCCGGCAAAGGCCGCGGCACTCAGATCGATCTCGACCAGGTTGCCGAGGCGCGCGCCAAAGTTCATCTCGACCATCTTACCGGCGGTGACACGCATCACGCGCGGGTTCTCGGTTGTCACGCGGTAGCCGGTGGGCAGCGTCCGATCATCCAGCTTGAGCATGAAGTTCGAGCCGATCTTTTGATCGGGCAGCAAGGCGCAGGGGACGTTGAACCGCCCGTATTTGTCGGTCGTGATGATATCGCCGCGGGGTGTGACCAGTTTGATGCCGGGCAGACCGGGCTCGCCACCGTCGGCCTCGATCTCCTTGGGTGTCAGCTTGTCGAGGGCGCGGCGGATGCCACTGCTGTTTTTGAACCGCAGGAGCGACCGGGGCGGATCCTGGTAGCCATCGCCGTTCAGATCATCAAACACCTTGCCGATGATGTCACCGCAATCAAACACCGCCTCGGGCGTGACCCGCAGAACGGCTGTCGCGGTGTTCGAGGCGCGGTTGCCATCTGGGCCGATCACATAGGCGCTGTTGACGTATTCTCCGGGTCCGCCGGTCAGGCGCGCGCTCAACCGGATCGTGACCACCTCGGCCGGTGCAAGCGTCTGATCGGGCCACGTTACGGCCCGTCCGGCCAGGACCGGCTCGGGTGTGGTGGCGCCGTTGAAGGTTGCCGAGCCGGGGACAAACAACAGGCCCGCGGGCAGTTGATCCACAAAGGTGAGCCCGCTTTCGGCCGTGTCGTTTCGGTTTTCGAATGCTAGCTCAAAACTGACTACCGCTCCGCGCTGCACGGCGCCCGAGGTCAGCAACCGCTTGGTCGCCACGATGTCCGAGACGGGCTCGCTGCTGGCGACGGTTGTGCTGGCTGTGACCGCGGCGGTGATCCGGTCGGAGGTCAGGAGGGCCGTGTTTGTGCCTGCGGGCGAACCATCGGTGGTGTCGTATTGGACCGGGATCGTGACGGTTGCGGTCTCGCCCGGTGCCAGCGATGTGCCGGTGGTGAGCGTATTGGTCTCGCTCTGCCCATCAAAGGCGCCGTTTGCGCCGCCGGTGGTGAACCCGCTGGCAACGGGCGCGCCCACATCGACCAGCGTGGCTGGCGCGACAAAGGCAGTCATGTCATCGGTCAGCACCAGATCGGCCTGGGTGACGTTCCCGGTGTTTTCCAACGAGATGGTGAACACAACCTCGAAGATCGCGCCATTGATCCGCGTGGGCACACTTGCCGATTTCTCAAGCACGACGCTGGTATCCGCCGGGATCGCAATGACGGTCGGGTCGTTCAGCGTGTTGCCATCCGTATCGTCGCCGTCGTCCGACCCGTCGGTGACCGGCAGGCCAAGCGGATCGGTGGCCGTGACGCTGAAGATGTTCTGGACACCACCCGCATCGAAGTCTTCCTGCGTGAGTGTGTATGCCACGGTGAGAGTGGTCGACGCCCCCGCGCCAAGGCTTGCAAGGCCCGCGGCTGGTGGCGCATTCAGCGACAGAACCGCACCGTCCAGCCGCGTGATCGTGTCGGCGTAGGTAAGATTGCTCAGCGTCACGTTGCCCAGGTTTTCGATCAGGATGTCGAAGGTGACCGTGTCGCCGGGGGCGGAGGGGGCTGTGCTCTGGTTGGTCGAGGTCTTGGTGACCACAAGGTCGGGCGCAGGTGCGATGCTCAGCACGGTTGGGTCATCGGTTGTGTTACCATCGGTGTCATCGCCATTGTCGCCCGTGTCGGAAACGGGCTGCAGGTCCGGGCCGGGCCCGGTGCCGCTGACCACCACCACGTTGGAAAGGCCCCCGGCGTCGATATCCTCAACGGTGAGGGTGTGCGCCACCTGCCAAACGACCACACCGCCGGGCGCCAGCGTTGCAGGCACGGCGCCAACCGGGCTGGCGGTTTGCGCCCCGATGGTCGACCCGTCGGCACGGCTGAGTGTGTCGGTCACCGACAGACCGGTGATATCGACGTTGCCGATATTTGTCGCGCGGATCTCAAAAGTGACGGTATCACCCGCTTGCGTGCCGGCGCTCAGCACCGTCTTGATCACGTCGAGGCGCGGATCGCGCGTAATTTCGACGACGGTCGGGTCATCACTGACATTGCCGTCGCCATCATTGCCATCGTCCGACACATCCGTGACCGAACCGGTCCCGGTGGGACCGCTGGCCGTGACCGAGGCGGTGTTTCGCACGCCGCCCGCGTTCAGGTCCGACTGGGTGATTTCGTAGGTCGCGGCATATTCCCAGACCTCGTCCACATCCAGCAAACCATCGCCGTTTGCGTCGCCTGCCGCCAGTGTGAACGGCGTGGTCAGGAACGTCGGTGCGCCGGTGTTGATCCGGGTCATCGTGTCGCTGATGCCGGTGACATTTAGCGTCACGTTGCCGGTGTTTTCGACGCGCAGGGTGTAGTCGATCACCGAACCGGGCACGACGCTGACGATATCCGCGGTTTTGGTGACCTCCAATGCGGGTGTGCGGCTGGGACCGGCGGTTGTGATGCTGTCCGATACGGTCACTGTCCGCGTGCCCGACACATCGCCGGCGGTGGCTTGGGCCGAATTGTCGAGGCTGCCGCGGTCCACATCCTCTTGCGTGACCGTGTATGTCGTGGCGCAGCTGGTGCTGTCGGTGGCGCCGGGGTCGAGTGTGGGCACCACGCAGGTGAAGGCGGGGATCAGCGGATCGGTGACCGTTACATTCTGCAGCGTAAAGGGCGACGTGTTTTCGACGGCAAAGCTGTAGGCGATCACGCTGCCCGCGCTGCCAAAGGGTGTGGGCGACGCGGTTTTGGTCAGGTCAAGTGTCAGGGGCTGGCCGATGGGGCCCGGCACCGTGACCACGCTGGTCACCGGCGGCACCGTATCGCCCGCCGGATTGATGCCCGTCGCCTCGGCACTGTTGCTGAGGGTGCCGGCGTCAATGTCGCTTTGAGTGATGACGTAGTTCGCGGCACAGGTCAGCGTCGCACCCGGCGCGAGCGTATCAACGCGACAATCAAGTGTCGGGATCAGCGGGTCTGTCACCTCGAGGTTGGTGAGGGTCTGGTTGCCCGTGTTGCTGAGCACGAAATCGAATGTGATTGTCTCGCCCAGCGTCGTGAACTCGGTCGCGGCGGTGGATTTGTCCAGATCGAACATCGGGTCGGTTGCCGCTGCGGTTGTGATGCTGTCGACATTCGAAATGACCGGAGCGGTCAGCCCGGCAGAGCTGGTTTCGGCAAAGGCTTCGTTGAACACCTCGCCCGCGTCGAGGTCATCTTGCGTGATCACGTAGGCCTGCGTCGTATCGGTTTCGCAGATCACCGTCTCGCCAGGCCGCAGATCCGGGTCGGCGGCGGAACTGCTGAAGCAGACCAAAGGAGCCGCCAGGCGTTCATCTTTGATTACAACGTCGTTAACGAAGGCCAGTCCGCCCGTGTTCGACACGGTAAAGCGGTAAAACAGTTTGTCGCCGACAGCCTCAAATCCCGCGCTGCGCGCTGTGTCGGCGGCGTCGGTGACCTGCACCAGCTCCTTGCTGATTTCCAGCGCCGGAACCGCGTTGTTGGGGATGGTTTCGGTCACCTGGGGCGCCGTTGTGGTGCCGTCACTGGCCGAGGCGAGGTTGGTGACAGAGGCCAGATCAACGTCCCCAACGGTGACGGTGTACGACCCGGTGCAGACATAGGTCGCTCCGGGTGCCAGCCCGTCCGTCGGGAAGGGGGCGCAGGTGATGTCAGCCGCGGGGATCAGGTTGTCGGTGACCGAGATCGGGGCCGTGACGGTCGAGTAGCCGGAGTTCGACGTAGAGTAGGTGTATTTGATCACGGCGCCGACAAAGAACTCGGTTGCCGGGTCCACGTCCTGTGCCTCTTTGACCAGTTCGAGCGATGGCGTCTGGTTAGCGGGCACAGTGACGCTGTCGGTTTGGTCGGAGGCGGGGCCCGCGCTGGCTGTCGCGGTGTTCTCGACCTCGCCACGGTCCAGGTCGGATTGCTGGATCGTGTAGCTGGCAGAGCAGGTCCGCTCGGTCCCCGGCGCCCAAGGTGCCGCGATGGACACCGGATCGCAGATGATCGGCGTGGTGATCAGAGGATCGGTGATCGTGATAGGGTCGGTCAGGGTGATGTTGCCGATGTTGACCAAGGTGAACGTGTAGTCGAGCACGTCGCCAACAGCGTCAAATGTGGCATCGGTGCCGGTGTATTCCTTGGCAAAGCTGAAGGCCGGCGCGGGCGCGATGTCGAGCGATGTGGGCGTGTCATCGCCATCACCGGGCACACCGTTGTCGGTCACATCCACGGCTGGTGGCCCCGTGGGCGGGGTGCCTGCGACGCGGGCGGAATTGGTGATGCCACCGGCATCGATGTCCGCCTGCACAAGGACGTAGCTGGCAGTATATGTCGCGGTCTCGCCCACTTGCAGCATGCCCATGGGCGAGCCGCCATCATTGGCATTGAATGTCGGCCCGTTTGTCAAGGACAGCGCGGTGCCATCCTGCCGTTCCAGCGTGTCCGAGAGGACATCGACACCGGTCAGTGTGACGTTCCCGGTATTCTGGATCGTGATCAGGAAGCTGACGGTGTCACCCACGTCGGTGCCCGTCGACGTGATGGTTTTCACACCTGTGACTTCCGCATTGGCAGGGAGCGGGAATGTGGTTGGCGTGTCATCGCCATCGCTGGGCACGCCATTGTCGGATAGATCGGTGACAGTGGTGTCACTGGGATCCTCGGCGCGCACCAGTACCGAGTTGCTGAGGCCGCCGCTGTCGATATCCGACTGCGTGATGGTGTGGCTGACGCGGTAGGTCCAGGTCTCGCCCACGTCCAGCGCGACGCCATCGCCCGCGATCAGGACAGGGACGGGTGCCGGGGTGATCGCCTGGCCGTTTCCGTTGCGCAGCGTGTCGGTCAAGGCGACGTTGTCCAGGCTGACATTGCCGGTGTTGCTGATCGTGATGTCAAACGTCACCGTGTCGCCTACGCCCGTGCCGGTGCTGGCGCTCACGGTTTTTTCGGCGGTCACCTCCGGTGCGGGGGCCTCGACCGTGACGCTTTGCGTGTCATCGGCCACAGGTGGGGTCAACGTGCCGGGTGGTGTGCCGCTGCCGGTCACGGTGTTGGTGATGTCGCTGCCTGCATCCACATCCGCTTGGGTGACCGTGTAGGTTGCAGTCAGCGTCTGGCTTGCCCCGGGTGCCAGCGTGTTGACCACGCCCCCGTTGCCGAGCGCCAGTGGCGCAGTGCCCGACGCACTTGTGTGACTGTCGTTCAGCGTGATGTCGGTCAGGGTGACGTTGCCCGTGTTGGTCACGAGATAGCTGTAGGTCAGGTCCTGACCGGCCTGCACGTCCGTCGCGTCATCCACCGTCTTGTCGATGGTAAAGGCGGGGCCTTGGCTCGCTGTGACTGTCTCCGTCGCCTCGGCGCGGTTCGGGTCGGACGGGTTAAAGGGCACCTCGGTGCTGGTGACCTGTGCGGTGTTGGTGACCTCGCCTGCGTCCACATCAAGCTGGGTCGTGACGTAAGTCGCGGTGCATGTGATGCTGTCGAGCGGGGCCAGTCCGCCCGCCGGCAGCGCCGGGCAGGAAACGCTGGATATGCGGTCATCGGTGACTGTGGGCTGCGCGGTGAGCGTGACATTGCCCGTATTGGCCACCGTGTAATTGTATGTGATTGTCACGCCCGCCGTGGCGAATTGGGTGATGTCGGCGGCCTTGACCAGGCTGAAGGCCGGTTCGGCTGCGGGGCCGGGCACCACCAATGCGCCGTCATCCACAACCGGTGTGCCCGGATCGCTGACCGGTATGGCCGACGCGCGCGCGATATTGGTGAAATCGCCACGGTCCACATCCGCTTGCGTCGTGGTGTAGGTGAATGTGCAGCTTGTATCCTCGTCGCCCGGGGCCAGGCTGGGCACCGCGCAGGTTTCGCCCGGAACCAGATCGTCCGTCACGGTTGTCGCGCTGAGCGTCACGTTGCCCGTGTTGCGCACGGTCACAGCAAATTCGACCTCCTGGTCGACATTGGCAAAGCTTGCAAAGGGCTCACTGGGGCTCAGCGCCTTGGTCACCTCGACCGCTGGCGCGTCGGCCTCGATCGGTGCGGCCACTGATCCTGTCTGCTGGACCGGATCGCCTGCCGGTGTCGTGGCCAGGGCGGTTGCGGTATTGGTCAGGCTTTGCGTGTCGATATCATCCTGCGTCACCGTGTAGTCGCCTTCGCACAGCACCTGCTCGCCCGGCGCGAGTGAGGTCGGCAGCGTGACGGATGCGCCGGTGTTCGTTGCCCCGGCAAAACAGCTGAGGCTGGCCAGCAGCGGGTCGGAGACGTCGACGCCGTTCAGCGATGTGTCACCGCTGTTTGTGGTCAGGATCGCAAAGGTGATCGTGTCACCCGCCCCAGCCGGGTTCGGCCCGGCCGAGACGCTTTTGATGACCGACAGGCCGGGGTCGTTGATGGCGGTTACGGTCACCGTGTCGGCGGGCGATTGCACTGCTTGCCCGCCAAAGACGGTATTGGCCGTGGCCACGTTGGTGACAAACCCGCCCGGCAAGCCCGCCGCAACGGCATCGAGGTCCGCCTGCGTCACGGTGTATTGCGCGGTGCAGGTGATCGTCTGTCCGACCAAAAGCTGCCCACCCGGAGGCGCGGGGCAGGTCACGGTCGTACGGTCATCTTCGACGCTGATGGCATTGGCAAAGGCCGGAGAGGGCGACCCGGGCGAAGTGTTTTCGACCACGTATTCATAGTTCAGAACGTCGCCGACAGCGGTGAACGAGCTCTCGAGCGCTGTTTTCGTGACGCTGAGCGCGGGGTTGGCGCCTGTGGGCACGGTCACCACGCTCGGGTCGGAGGTGATGCCATTGGATGTTGCGGTCGCGTTGTTCGTCACGCTGCCCAGTTGGATGTCGACCAGCGTCAACTCATAGACGCCGGTGTAGGTGATGACGTCCCCCGGCAGCAGACCGCCCGACGGGAACGGCGCGTCGATACTCAGCTGGGTGGCCGGGATGAGGTTGTCGTTGATCGTGGGTTGGGTCGTGACGGTGGTGTTGCCCGTATTGGTGACCGTGTAGCGGTAGGTGACGTCGTCGAACGCGGCAAAGGCGCCATTCTCGAACGACACGAATTCCTTGACCACACTCAACGCGGGCGTTTGCACCGCAGGCACGGTCAGTGTGTCACTGACCCCCGGCACCGGCGCGCCGCCAAGTGTGGATACGGGTGCGGCCACGTTGGTGATGCTGCCAGCGTCGATGGCGGGTTGATCGGCGACCCAGACCAGTTCGCAGGTCAGGCTGGCCCCGGGTGCCAGATCCGCGTCCGAGCAGAATTGCGGCGCACCGGCGGCGATCCGATTGTCGGTCACGTTGATCGTGTCCGTGATCGTCACATTGCCGCTATTGGTGATCGTATAGGCGTATGTGATCGTGTCACCAGGTGCTGCGAAGCTGCTGGCCGAGGACGCAGCGAGCGCTTTGGAGAGTGTCAGTTCGGGTGCTTGGGCACCGGTGACCGTAGCCGTTTGCTCGGGCGAAGTGGCCGTGATCGTCGTCGGGCCGCCGGGCGTATCCGGCACGACGGGCTGCGTGACGCTGGCGGTTGCCCGGTTGGTCACGGTGCCTGCGTCCAGATCGGCCTGCGTGACGGTGTCGGTCGCGGTGCAGGTCAGCGTGGCACCAGGTGCCAGCCCGCCCAGTGGCAGCGCCGGGCATGTCACCGACGTGCGGTCATCCGCGATGGTGATATCGGCGGTCAGCGTCACGTTGCCCGCGTTGGTCACCACATAGTCATAGGACAGCGTGTCACCGACAGCAGCAAAGCCGCTGCCGCTGGTCGGGGTCTTGGTCATCGTCACGGCAGGCGCCTGTGTCGGACCGTCCAGTGTGACACTGTCGGTCGCCACGATGGCGGAATTGTCCGGCGCCTGGCCGGTGACGCGCACTTCGTTTGTCAGGAACTTGCCGTCCACATCCGATTGCTGAACCGTGTAGGTATCGCCAAGCGCCGTCGTGTCAGCGCATGTCGTGGTCGATGCGCCAGGGGGCAGGTCCGACAGCGCGCAGGTGAAACCGGTCAGGTCATCCGCAAGCGTCAGGTTGCTGAGCGTGACGTTTCCGTCATTGAAAACCTCGAATGTGTAGGCTTCGGTGCTGGAGGCTGCCCCGAACGTACCAGTGCCATCTGTTTCCGTCTTTTCAACGCGAAGCGCCGGTACGGCGGGCGCGACCGTGACGGTTTCGGTGTCTGTCGTTGTCGGGGGTGTCAGACCGATGGGTGGCGGCGTGCCGGTCCCGCTGACCGTGTTTGTCAGGGCCGCGCCCGCATCCACGTCATCCTGCGTGACAGTGTAGGTCGCGGTAAGGGTTGCGGTCGCACCAGGGGCAAGGCTGCCGGTGTTGCCGCTGCCCGTGATCGTCAGTGCTTGCGTGCCCGATGCGCTGGTATGGGCATCGGTGAGCGCGACATTGGACAGGGTTACGTTGCCCGTGTTCGTCACGCGGTAGGAATAAGTCACGACCTGCCCGGCAACCACATTCACGGCGTCATCGGCCGTCTTGTCGATGGTGAACGCGGCATCAAGGCCTGCGGCGGGCACGGTCAGGCTGCTGGTGTCGCCGCTGCTGCCAGGTGCCGCGACACTGGCGACATTGTCGACCTGACCATCGTCGAGGTCATCCTGGGTGACGGTGTAGACGGCCTGGCAGGTGCTGGTATCGGTTGTGCTGGGCGCGAGCGTCGGGACGGTGCAAGTCAGCCCAACCAGCGGGTCGGTCACAACGATGTCGGTCAGCGTTTGTGTCCCGGTGTTTGCAACGGCAAAACTGTAGCGGATCTGGTCACCGACAGCGGTGAATTCGGTGACGTTGGCCGTTTTCGACAGGTTTACGGACCGCGTGGCGGCAGCCGGGTCGATTGGCGTCACCTCGGTATCCGTTGCGGGGTCCAACGTCTCGCCGGTGCTGGACATGCCGTTGACTGTGGCGGTGTTCGTGATCGTTTCTGCGTCCACGTCGGCCTGGGTCACCGTGTAGGTGCCGGTACAGTCCTGCGTGGCAAGCGGTCCGATGTCTGTCAGGGTACAGTTCAGATCGGGGATCAGCGGATCGGTCACCGTCACGGTGCTGATGCTCTGTTCGGTGCTGTTGGTGACGCGGAACGTGTAGGTGATCACGTCGCCGACGCTGCCGAATTGGGTGGGGCCGATCTTGTCCAGCGTAAAGGCGGGTGTGATCGCAACCGGCACGGTCGACTGCGCCGACGGCGAGACAACGGTGAACGGATTGCCGCCATTGTTGCGGGTGAATTGCGCGGTGGCGGTGTTCACGACCTCGCCTGCATCCAGCTCGTCCTGAGTGGGCGAGGTGCTGCCGGTACAGATGACAGAGTTCGGAGACCCTTGGCCCACGGGGAAAATCCGCTGGGTTTGCGAACAGGTGACCGTATCGATGCGCGGGTCGTTGATGGTGATCGTGCGCGGCGTGCCGATGGATCGGTCGCCCACATTGGTGACGGTGAAGGTGTAGGTGATCACGTCAGACAGGCTCGAGACCGATGCAAGATCCGCAACTTTGGTCAGCTCGAGCGCATCCGTTCCCGCCTGGGGCACGGTTTCGGTGTCGGCGTTCGATGTGGTGGTGCCGTCCGATGCGGTCGCGGAGTTGGTGACAAAGCCCAGGTCTTCGTCCGCCGCCGTCACGGTGTATGTCGCCTGGCAGGTACGTACGCCATTGACGGCAAGGTCTGCCGATCCACAGTCGATGGGCCCGGTGATCCGGTCGTCGGTTAAGGTGATGGGCCCGGTAGAGGAGGTGAACCACGTGTTGCGGAATTCGTACGTGGTGGTGATGGTCTGACCTTCGAAAAAGTCGACAGGGGCCACCGTCGGCGCCTGCTTGTCGAGCGTCAGTTCGGGCATCTGGTCGGCATCAACGGTCACTTGCGCAGCGGCGGTCGTCACCTCGGCTGCGTCGGGATCGTCCGCTGTGGCCGTCGCGATGTTGGTCACCGAACCGGCATCGATGTCCAATTGGGTCGTCAGATAATTGTCGGACGTACATGTGACGCTTGTGCCCGGCGCAATCTCGGTCGCGGTACAGGTGGCTGTGATCCGGTCGTCGGTGATGCGCGGCGCGGTCAGCGTGACGTTGCCGGTATTGGTGAGGACATAGTCGTAGATCAGCGCCGTGCCCGGCGCATCATATGTGGTCGCGCTGGCTGGGTTCAGCTGTTTGACCAGCGTAAGGCCCGTGGATTGAAGGGCGGGCAGCGTCACGTCATCAGAGCCGCTCGCGCTTTGCCCGCCGACGGTAATGTTTGCAATGGCCAGGTTCACCACGTCGCCTGCGTCCACGTCGTCCTGGATCACGGTATAATCCGCCGTACAGATCACCGCGGCATTCGGAGCGATCGTGCCCGCAGGGCAGGATACCGTGCCACCCGCATCCGTGACCAGCGCATCGGTGATCGTGGGTGGGCCGGGCCACGTGACGTTGCCGGTATTCGTCACCTCGATCCGAAACTGCAGCACGTCGCCCTCGGCGTCGAAATTCTGCTGCAGTGCGGATTTGGTCACAACCAGTGCAGGCGCGGCTGCGGGGCCGTCGACCGTTTCGGCCTGGGTGCGGGTCAGTGCCACCTGCCCGCGGTCCTGCGCATTTGCAGTCGCGGTGTTGGTCAGGGGGGTACCGTTGACGGCAAAGTCATCCAGGTCGGCTTGCGTCACCGAATAGGTGCCGGTGCAGGTCAGCGTGTTGCCGGGCAGCAATTCCTGCTGCGCACAGCTGAGCGACGGGATCCGGTCATCGGTGACCGACAGGGTGGTCAGCGTCGTGTTGCCGGTGTTTTCAAGCGTGTAGTCGTAGGTGATGACGTCGCCCACCGCCGAAAACGTGGCCTGGCGGGCCACTTTGGTCAGGGTGATGTCGGCATTGGCGGGCGGGCCGGGCAAGGTCACGCTGTCTTGCACTTCGCCGAGTTGGCCGAACTCCGGATCGCCGTTGGCCCGCGCCACGTTTGTCAGGCTGCCTGCGTCGATGTCTTCTTGCGTGACCGTGTAGGTCGCGGTGCAGGTCGCGGTTTCGGGGCTGCCCCCGCTTGTGGTTTCGTTGATCGTCGTGCGGTCGCACGACACGGTGCCGCCCTGTCCGTTCACCTTGTCATCGGACACAGTCAGGTTGTTGATGTTGACCGACCCAATGTTCGTGACCGTGTATGTGTAGGTGATCACATCGCCGACGGCGGTGTAATCCGTCGCGGTCGTCGTCTTTTCGAACTCATACCCGGGGGCGATTGTGCGCAGCTCTTCGGCGCTCAGGCTTTGACCACGACGGAAGTCCCAGTAGTTGTCATTTGGATCGTTATCGAGAACCTGTGTGGTCGTGGCCCCGGTTGTCAGCAAGCTTTGCAGCAGGGTCGAATCTGTGGAGGTGAACCAGCCGGTGTTGAAGCTGTTGTTGCCAAATCCGGTCTCGAAACCTTGGCTTGATGTGCCCGCGTTGTTCGTCCGCTCGGTGGTCAGACCCGACCAGCTGCCGACGTTCACCCCGTTCAGGATCAGGCTGATGTCATTTTCATCAAACCCGCCGGGCTGCGTGTCGCCGTCATAGGCCGAAAAGCGGACATAGACCTGTGCAATCGCGCCACCGAAATAGTCGGTACAGGACCGGATACCGCATTCGAGTGGGATAGGGTCATTTACAGTGAACGGATTGCCCCGAAACCGTGATGGCTGCCCGTTGGAGTTCCGCCCACGGAAGGCTCCGTTGGGGTCGCTGAACTGATAATAGATCTGTCCGTTGACACCTTCCATGACGATGACGACACCGCCCGCCTCGGGATAGGCGTCGGGCAGCGCGATATTGGTGCCCGGTACGTTGGTGGTAAACGGCGTCGCATGTGCGTCCTGCGTGCCTGTCGCCAATGCAAAAAGAACCGCCAGCGCCGCTGTGGCGCTGTGACCTAACCTGAACATCGCTATCCCTCGCGAAAGCATTCTGCCATGCGTTAGGGCGCTTCCACTTTTTTGAGGTTTAGCGCCCTGTGTGAATCCAAGGATGCCACCAGGGTCTTTGACGCATCAACGGTTTTCTTTTGCAAACGTTCCCCGCGGAAAATCATGCGGGGTTTGTCGCAAAGGGGTCACAGGAAGCGGGTGTTATAATGCACGCTTTTGGCTGATCCGGCGGCGTCGTTGACCATACCAAAGGGCATGGTCAACTTGGCTAAGCGAAGGCCGCGCACCGGACGGCAATTTCAAACTTTCGTCGAACTGTCACGGCAGCGTCACCCCCCACCAAATCATTCGAATGAATTTCGAAATGGGGGAATCACCATGAAACTTCGTTCTGTACTGGCTAGCGCTTTGCTGGCTGTATCCGCAGCATTTGGGGCCAGCGCAGACACCTGGCGGCTTGCTGTCACGGATGTTGAAGGGATGGAGCGGCTGCAGCTTGAGTGGGGGCCGTTCAAGGAGGCGCTGGAGGCGGCCACCGGTGATACGTTTGAGTTCTTTGCCGTGAACTCGCGCACCGCTGCGGCCGAAGCCCTGCGCGGCGAGACGGTTGATTTCGTCGTATCCGGCCCCGCCGAATACGTCGTCATCAACAAGCTGACCAACGCCACGCCGATCGTCGGCCTTGGCCGTCCTGATTATCACTGCGCCATCGTCGTGCGCGCCGACAGCGGCATCAACACCGTGCAGGACCTCAAGGGCAAAAAGATCGCCTTTGGCGACATCGGTTCGACCTCGAACATGCTGTGCCCGATGCAGGTGCTGGCAGACTACGGTATCGATCCGGTGAACGATGTCGACAAAATCCACACCAGCCGCAACATCGCCCACGAGGCGCTCAAGGCCGGTGACGTCGACGCGCTGGGCTCGAACGCGGGCAGCTGGCTGCGCGTGCGCAACGGCGAGACCGATCTGCCCTACGGCTTTTTCAAGATGATCGCCCGTTCGGGTGACCTGCCCAACGATATGATCATGGTGGGCGCGCATGTCCCGGCGGACGCCGCCGAACAGGTGCAAAAAGCCATCATCGACAACAAGGCGTCGATCATTGCAGGCATCACCGCGCATGAGGAGAACGACAAATATGTCGGCATGGACCTCGTTGAGATAGAGGACAGCGCGTATGACTACGTGCGCTCCATGTACGCCAATGCAGGCTTCCCGCAGTTCGACAGCTTTATCGGTGACTGATCTTACCACAACACGGCAGGCGCCTGCGCCTGCTGCGACCGGGGCGGTGATCACCGCCCCGGTTCTGCCTGTGGACATGCGGGTGACGGGTCTCGCCAAGAGCTTTGCGGGCACGCCGATCTTTGCGGATGTGTCCTTCGGCCTGCCGCGGGGCGAGGCGACGGCCATTGTCGGTGCCAACGGGACCGGCAAATCCACCCTGCTGCGCTGCCTGATGGGCCTGATCCCCGCCGATGCGGGCGAGATCACGGTGCTCGGCACCGATGTCAGCACAGCCCCGCCTGCCGCCTTGCGCCAGATGCGCGCGCAAATGGGCCTTGTGAGCCAAAAGCACAATCTGGTGCCGCGCCTCTCGGTCCTGTCGAACGTGGTGCACGGCCTCCTCGGGCAACGCCCGGGCATCCGCCACTGGAGCCAGAGCCTGGCCCCCGCCGCCTCCCGCGAGGCCGCCATGGCGGCCCTCGACAAGGTCGGGCTTGCCCGCCTCGCCCAACGCCGCGCCGACCGCCTCTCGGGCGGTCAGTCGCAGCGCGTGGCCATCGCCCGCGCGCTGGTCGGACAGCCCAAGATCCTGATCGCGGACGAACCCACCGCCTCGCTCGATCCGGCAGCGGGCGAAGACGTCATGGACCTCTTCTTTGACCTCGCCCGACAGGAGGGCGTCACCGTCGTCTTTATCTCTCACAACATCGAACACGCCCTGCGCTACGGCGACCGCGTGCTGGGCCTGGCAGGCGGCCGAATGCCGCTCGACGCGCGGGCCGAAAGCCTGAGTGCCGCCGCGCTGAGAGGCCTCTATGACTGACACCACCGCCCACGCGCCCGCCCGCTACGACCGACCCTCCGCGCTCGCCTTTCTCGGCTACGCCGCCGCCGTCGTCATCATCCTGTGGTCCTTTGCCGGGGCCGGGTTCTCGGTGGACAAGATGCTGTCCGCCCCGCCCCGCTTTGCCGACTTTGTCGACCGCGCCTTCCCGCCCAATCTGGAGCCGCAAGTGCTCGAACGGCTGGGCTGGAAGATGCTGGAGACGCTGCAGATCGCGCTCGCCGGTGCCGTGATCGGCGTGATCGTGTCGGTGCCCGTCGCCCTGCTCGCCGCGCGTGGTCTGATCGTCGGCCCATGGGTGAACCAGATCGTACGGACCATCCTTGGCTTTATCCGCGCCGTGCCGGATATCGCCTGGGCGCTCGTCTTTGTCGTCGCCGTTGGCCTTGGCCCCTTTGCCGGCATGCTGGCGATTGCCATCGACACGATTGGCTTTTGCGGCCGGTTCTTTGCCGACGATATGGAGGGCATCGAGAAAGGGCCGTCCGAGAGCCTGTCCGCCACCGGCGCGCGCAAGCTCGACGTGGTGGCTTGCGCGACGATCCCGGCCGCCATGCCCGCCTTTATCTCCACCTCGCTCTATGCGCTGGAAAAGGCGGTGCGTTCCTCGACCATCCTGGGTCTGGTGGGCGCAGGCGGCATCGGGATCGAGCTCAAGGTCGGCTTTGACCTCTTTGACTACCCCACCGCGATGACCGTGATCCTGATGATCGCCGTCGTCGTGATCGCCATCGAACACCTCAGCGGCTGGGCCCGCACCAAGATCATCGGAGAACAGCGTTGAAGACCGACACCGCACATGAACATTGGAACGCCCATTGGGCCGGGGACGTCGCTGAAAAATGGTTGGTGCCCGAACAGGATGTCGCCCGCTGGGCCGAGGGGTTGGCACCAGGTTGCCGCATCCTCGACCTTGGGGCCGGGGTGGGGCGGCATGCGCTGGCACTGGCCAAGGCCGGGTTCGACGTCACCGCGCTGGATGCCGCAGCGGACGGGCTGGCGGCGATCGATGCGGCAAACGCAGGTGTCACCACCGTGCAAGGGCCGATGGATGCCTTGCCCTTTGAGGATCAAAGCTTTGACCACGTGCTCAGCTGGAATGTTATCTATCACGGCAACGAGGATGTCCTGTTGCGCACCATACATGAGATCCGGCGTATTCTGATGCCCGGCGCGACGTTCATGGGTACGATGCTGTCCAAGCGTCGCTTGCCCCATGACACCGCCAAGATGGCGGGTGGAAGCGAGATCAGCCGCAACACCTGGGTCTTTGACAGTGATCAGTCCGACAAGCGGCACCCGCACTATTACTGCAACGCTGCCGAACTGTTGGCGCTGTTTCAAGGGTTCGAGGTGCGTTGGCTCGAGGATCGTGAACACGATAAACCCGGCAGCTTTCACTGGCAAGTGGTGGCAGAGAAGCTTGCATGACACTGACCTTTGAAGGTGCGCAGGTCTACCTGCCGGACGAGATTGTCGAAACCACGGTCACGGTCGAAGATGGTGTGATCGTCGCATTGGGCGGCCCGGCCCGTGGTGAGGTGATCGATGCCCGCGGCAAGGTCGTGGCACCGGCCCTGATCGACGTTCTTGGTGATGCGTTCGAACGGCAGATCATGCCACGCCCAGGCGTGTTCTTTCCGATGGAAACCGCCGTTCTGGAAACCGACCGGCAGCTTGCCGCGAACGGAATCGCGACGACCTATCACTCTATTACGTTAAGTTATGAGCCGGGTCTGCGCAGTGTCGAGCGCGGGCGCGCCATGATGCAGGCCATCCTGAACCTCGCACCGCGCTTGATGGTGGAAAACAGGTTCCAACTCCGTTGGGAAACATTCGCCTTTGAGGCACTGGAGACCCTCGACTGGGCGATGGACGCGCCTCTTACACCGTCTCTTGCGTTCAACG
>ERZ1740067.248-NODE-248-length-44838-cov-12.536632_pt1 | contig 44838 bp, 36 predicted proteins | sample MGYA00581736_ERZ1740067 | MGnify/ENA primary metagenome ERZ1740067 (study PRJEB43018, sample SAMN04849236) | marine metagenome | isolation source: floating plastic debris | place: Pacific Ocean | collected 2008-08-27 | study: EMG produced TPA metagenomics... | reverse complement strand
TAGCGCTTAACTCTCTAGCGTCCGGGGAGGTGTGCCACGGGGTTTACTGCGCCCTGCCCGCTCATGTGTATTTCAAAGTGAAGGTGAGGGCCTGTACTGTAGCCAGTGCTTCCCATCTCCGCAATCTTTTGACCTTGTCTAACGGTTTGACCCGCGCTGACATTTAGGCTGTTGTTATGTGCATAGCGAGTCATGCTGCCATCTGGATGACGGATTTCCACGATATTGCCATAGCCACCCGAATTCCAACCGGCCTGTTCAACAACGCCCATCGCAGCTGCCACAATGGGTGTACCTACTGGGCCCGCAACATCAATGCCTCGGTGCATTCTGCCCCAGCGCCAGCCATAACCGGATGTAAATGTCCCTTGAGTAGGCCATACATAGCCGTCAAATTGCTCAGGTGCTTCCGGCAAGAATTCGCCAGAGCCGGGCAAGAGAGGCATATCAGGAGAAACAACCTGACCCGTTGAAGGACGCTGCGCCGGGATGTACGCATCTGGGCTAAGGGGTGCCGCAGCCAGTAGCTCAGGCGCTGCTGCTTGTGACTCAGGCACTAGCGCAACCTGCTCAGAAACTTGCGTGCTTTCACGTCGCTGCTCTGAACGCGCAAGCAATCGACTACGCTCGCTCACACCATCAATAGTCGTGGGTGCAACTTCAGAAGCTTCAACCGGTGTTTCTCGAACTGACTCAACCTCATCCAGCAGATTAGCCACATACGGGTCAACGCTTTGAGTTTCTGTAGGGCCTACGCTGTAGGTTTGCGTAGGTGTCGCGCTTTGCATTTCGCCTAGGAGACGGGCAGCATCCGGACGAGATGCTGTGCTTTGTAAGTAAGCCAGTCGCTCGCTAGTCGGACGAGGGCCTCCTATCGAATTAGCATCGTTGGAAAGACTATTCGCTTGACGCGCAATCTGCCCATCGTTTTGAGGGACTCGTAGTGTCGCTCCCGTAAGGATGACGTCAGGATTGACCAAGCCATTTGCGCTGATTATTTCTTGGGTAGTGGTGCCCAGAGACGAAGCGATGCTTGCTAGCGTGTCGCCAGCTTGAATTTGGTAATTGCTAAAGGATTGAGGTGCTGCAAGTGCAGTCGTTACGACTGGGGACGCTTCTACTTGTGTAGAAGCATCAGCAATTTCAATCTCCAAAGTAGCTGACTGCTCAGAAAACTCTAAAGAAGCAACCTCTGCGTTGCCGTTGCTGTCATCTGCAGCTGCTGTAGGGTCGACTAGAGTAGGTGGTGCCGTGAGTTCAGCTACTCCTGGGGCCTCATCGGTAGCCGCCTGCTCCAGGGATTGAGCCATCAAAACAGGCTCGGTACTGACCGGCTCGCTGACTGACTCAAAAGTAATTTGACCCGAGGCAGACTCTGCGGTCTCTGCTCCAATGATTTCTAGCGATAGCTCGCCGGGAGCGCTTTCTAGGTTGCTAGGAACCTTGAGCACTTGGCCGACGCGAATACTTGTTTCGGGCTGTAGCTCGTTGGCAATTTTTAGATCTCGCAAGCCAATGCGATGCTGCTGAGCGATTTGCCACAGACTCTCGCCGGATTCAACAGTGTGATAAGCAACGATCTCAGCCTGGGCAGGCTCTGCCTTCGGCGATTGTGACGCTGAAACTGTAGAGTCACTTGAAAAAGCCTTTGTAGTGTCAGAGACTTTTGGCGCAGAAACAGCAGCTGAGGCTTCAGCCTGAGAAACTAGTGCTCCAGATGCGCCTACCGATAGAGCGATACCCAACATTGCTGCTGACTTTACTCTGCTGGCGTTGCTCTGACTTTCGGGACTGTATGAATGACCTGAGTCAGACACAGACTCCTGTGAAATTGCTTGTTTCAAGGAATAACCTCCTAATGATTCAGCGTTTAACCGCTAGTACTCAGTTGCTTGGGAATGGACGGTCGAAATGACAGTTCAAACTTGGGCCAGCTGATAGTGAACGATTTGAATTAACAGCAGTGCTGCTGGGTCGTTAGCGTTGAGACCTTGAATAAGGCAGCTGTAAAAGCGGCTTACTGGTCAGTACCCATGAAAGTCTACAAGCTGACTCGCTTGTCCGACTTAGGCAAGTTTACACGACTTAACGATTATTTCAATCATCACTTCTGTGACCTACTCTGAATGCCCAAAAAAATATGGAGTCTAAACTTTGTCGACTTTTTCGCTAAATTGCGGGAGATATATGCTGCCCACTGAATCGTGATGATCGCCTTTTGTAATAGGCTTTCGCGGCTCGTTTGGATCAGCCAATTTATTTTTTGGCACACTATCATCACATTCGTATTTTGTGTCGTTGAGAGAGAAAAAGCATATTTGGGTACGTGTAGATTTCTGCTCTCTGCATCTCCCTTAGGGACAGTGATTGACCCAGTTCTAGGTGAAAGTACAGAAAAACCCGCTGAATTAATGACGAATAATTAATAAACTATAAAAAGATAGGAAATACTTATCTGAAATGCTAGTGAATTCAGTTCAAAAACGCCGGAAAGGATTTTTTGGCCTTTGAATCCGGTCACTTTTGAAAGGGCAATTATTGAGTAGTTCCTTTTTGAAAAGGACAGTTTATGACTGGGTTTTCTTTTTCTGATGCCGTTCGCTGAATTTAAGAGCGTTGTGCAGGTGCGTTTGTTTGTCTGAGAGCTTCGAAGAGGCCAACGGCGGCGCAAACTGAAAGGTTGAGACTGCGAACGTGGCCCTGGCTACTCATAGGAATGGTGGTGACAATATCGCAGTGGCTTAGATCGCTGGGCGACAGTCCTTTACTTTCGCAGCCAAATAGCAACCAATCGCTTTTTTGGTAAGAAATGTCGGTGTAGCTATCGCTGGCCCGAGCGCTAAATCCGATGAGTCTACCGCCCTGACTCTGTGCATACTGCCAAAAGTCGTCGTTTGATTCGTGCAGATGTAGGTCGACGTGAGGCCAGTAGTCTAGCCCGGCGCGCTTGAGATAGCGATCGCTCAATTCAAATCCCAGTGGCATGACTAGATGAAGCGCGGTTTCGGTGGCGGAACAGGTGCGGGCGATGTTTCCTGTGTTGGGTGGAATTTCTGGGTTGACGAGAACAATGCTGGGCATAGGAAGCAGGAGGCGTGTGTAGTGGCGGAATGGCGTGTTGGCTAAATTGACGTATCGGCTAAAAAGTAATTACACGTAAGCAACGGCGGGTGGGCAAATGTCTTCGGCGAGTAGGCTCTCTTGAGTTTGCATTTGCGCGATCGCACCCTGCATCACTTCTGTGGGACTAGTTTTCTCTGCTTGCTGTAGCCACTGCTGAGCCTGATTGCCATTGCGTAAGATTTGTTGGATGGGGTTGAGAAAACAGCCGATGCCAGATTGCTTTGCAAAGGGATGTATTTCTGCATACAGCTGTTGGATCCAATCGCGCGCGATGATGACTTTACCAGTTTCCCAGTGGCGCATCTGCGCATCAAGGCTGCTTTTAGCAGCCGCTTTTTCATTGTCGAGGGCGATCGCAAGTAAATCTTCGCTGCGTGTGCTGGCGCTGAGCGTGCTCTTTTCTAACGGCTCTAGCTCAGGTGTTGCTAACAGCTGCTGCAACCGCGCTTCGAGAAATGCCGTGACGGCGAGCAAGTGAAGCGGGTCGCTGACAAGATCACAAATACGTAGCTCTAGGCGATTGAGATTGTAAGGGCGGCGATCACCGTTGGGCCTTACAGAACTCCATAGGTGACGAACACTTTGCATAGAACCTGCTTCGAGCTGATTTTCGACCCAGCGAATGTGGTGTAGGTGGCTTTCGAATAGCGGCACGTGCTCAGGCGTTTGGGGGAAGAGCTGCCAGCGAGTGGAGTGAAAGCCGGTAATATTACCGTCGAAGAAAGGTGAAGAGGCCGTAAGCGCCAGATATAGAGGAGCTTCTAGCCGAATGAGTCGGCAAGCGCGCATTAGTTGCTCAGGGTCGCTCATGCCGATGTTGATATGAATGCTAGCCGTAACAACATTGGTGCCGTAGGTATTTTCGATGTAGGTATGATACGGATTTTGTGGATCTGACCGGTGAAATTCCTGAGCGCCACCAAGCGGGAGGGTGCTGCCGGGAATGATGGTGTAGTTGCCCAAGGTTTTGAGATAGTCTCTGAGTCGGACCCTGGGTTTGAGGAGTTCGCACAGTAAATGCTCGTAGCGGCAAAAGGGCGCTGTGGTGTATTCCACGTTGCGAGCATCGGGTTCTCGTACGAAGCCTTCTAGGGTGGCTACAATTTTGTCCGAAAAGCCGACGACCTCTCCCGCAGGCGTCCCGGTATACATTTCGACTTCAAAACCTTTAGATAACAGCACGTAGATATCCTTTTTTTGTTGCGGCGAGCAGATCAGTCAATAGGGTCTTTTGAGGGAAATTCCCTCCTTATATATGGGGGTAATTTAAAACTGTATAGAAAACGACTATTTTTGATGCGTAATTCGCAATTGCAATGGCTGACTTGTCAGTTGTGCATACGGCCATTAGAGCAGTATAGAGGGCCGATGTATTGGGTTGACTCTCCCTAGCGCTCGGTTGAATGCGATGGGTCTGATGCGATGAATAAAAAATGCCCGGCAGATAATCTATCTGCCGGGCATTTTTTGTATGCGGATGAAAGGACTTGAACCTTCACGTCACGAGGACACTAGAACCTAAATCTAACGCGTCTACCAATTCCGCCACATCCGCGCGGGCTTCAATAGTATCAAGAAACGCGAAACAGATGTTAGGTTTTCTCTAAAATGTTGGGAGTGATGTTGAGGAGTGCGTTAATGCTGCGGGCTGAGGTGCTTCCTTTCCTCGTCAATGGCTTCGCGCTAGCGCTTATGATGAGAGGGTTACGGTTATCCGCTGGTGAAAGCGATGTGACCAGTGTTATATAGATAGGTTAGATGAGAGGAAGCGTATCGGATGGGTAAGGTAGTTGGCATAGACCTCGGTACGACCAATTCTGTGGTCGCGGTGATGGAAGGCGGTAAACCCGTCGTGATTGCCAATGCCGAAGGGATGCGGACAACACCCTCTGTGGTGGCTTTTAGCAAGGAAGGCGAGAAGCTAGTGGGGCAGATGGCTCGGCGGCAGTCGGTGTTAAACCCCAAAAATACGTTTTACGCAGTAAAGCGATTTGTGGGCCGTCGGTATGACGAGCTTTCTGCCGACTCGAAGCGAGTGCCTTACACGGTGAGACGCAGCGAGTCGGGCAATGTGAAAATTCGCTGCGATCGCCTCGACAAAGACTACGCTCCCGAAGAAATTTCGGCGATGATACTGCGCAAGCTAGCCGAAGAGGCGGCGCAGTATTTGAACCAGCCAGTGACAGGCGCGGTGATTACTGTCCCGGCTTACTTTAACGATGCGCAGCGACAGGCAACGCGGGATGCGGGGCGGATTGCTGGGCTAGAAGTTAAGCGAATTATCAATGAGCCAACAGCGGCCTCTTTGGCTTACGGTCTCGATCAGCAGTACAACCAAACAATTTTGGTGTTTGACCTGGGGGGTGGCACGTTTGATGTGTCTGTGCTGGATGTGGGCGATGGCGTCTTTGAAGTGCGCTCTACCAGCGGCGATACGCAGCTAGGCGGCTTGAATTTTGATAAGGTGATTGTCGATTGGTTGGCAGAAGGCTTCTTGGCGAAGGAAGGGGTGGATTTAAGACGCGATCGCCAATCTCTTCAGCGGCTTAGTGAGGCTGCCGAAAAAGCCAAGATTGAACTCTCTGGTGTGCCGGTTACCGAGATAAATCTGCCTTTTATTACGGCGACGAAAGATGGGCCGAAGCATATTGAGACTAAACTGGAGCGATCGCACTTCGAAGATCTTTGTAGCGAATTGGTTAGCCGAATGCGTGGCCCGCTGAAGCAAGCTCTTGCCGATGCGAACGTTACACCCAGCCAAGTAGACGAAGTTGTCTTGGTCGGTGGCGCAAGCCGGATGCCGATGGTGCAGGAGCTGGTGTTTTCGGTGATGAACCGACAGCCCAATCGCAATGTGAATCCTGACGAAGTGGTCGCGGTAGGCGCGGCTATTCAGGCAGGCATTCTCAGCCAGGAAATTAAAGACATTTTGCTGCTGGATGTCTCGCCGCTGTCTCTGGGATTGGAGACTGTGGGTGGTGTGATGAAGAAGCTGATTCCACGTAACACGACGATTCCGGTGCGGCGCTCAGATACGTTCTCTACCTCAGAAAATAATCAAACGGTGGTAGAAGTGCACATCCTTCAAGGTGAGCGCGAAATGGTGAACGACAATAAGTCGTTGGGCCGCTTTAAGCTGATGGGTATTCCGCCTGCACCGAGAGGCATTCCGCAGGTGCAGGTGTCGTTTGATATTGATGCAAATGGTATTTTGCAGGTGTCGGCACTGGACAAAACAACAGGCCGGCAGCAGAGCATTACGGTGCAAGAGGCATCGAATCTATCTGAAGACGAAATTCAGGGCATGATTCGTGAGGCTGAGGAGAACTCGGCGACAGATCGGCTGTTGCGCGATCGCGTTGAAAAACGCACCCGTGCCGAAACGCTAACCTTCAAAGCAGAGCGAGTACTGCGCGAGGTGGCGATTGACTTTGGGATGCAGTTCGGCCGCGATCGCCGCCGTCGAATTGAAGGGTTGGTACAGGAACTTCGTGCTGCTCTAGAGCAAAAAGATGAGCGCGGTATTGATATTGCTCAAGCTGACTTGCAAAACGAAGTGTATGAACTAAACCGTGAAGCCTATCTCTACGATTTAGACGACGACGGTGACGGCATTTTGGGTCAGATTGGTGACACGCTGAAGCGAGCGTTTGCTGGTGAAGACGACGATTACTATCGCAATGGTGACTTTGGCTATGGTGCCGGGAGCGGCTACAACAGCTACCCGAGCAATCCCTACAGTGCTCAAGCGCAGTGGGATACTGCTAGCTGGAATCAAAGTGGTGGACAATCGAAGTCTAATAGTTGGGACGATGACTGGGATGACGACTGGGAGAGCAGTCGCCGACCTCAGAATCCACCCGCGATTTCGCCAGCTCCTCGATATCAACCGTATGATCAAAGCCCTGCCCCACGTCAGCCCTATGACCAAGGTGGTTCCGGTCAAGGTTCTTACAGTCAGGGTGGTTCTAATCAAAGTGCCTATGATCGAGGTCGTGACACGAATCAGGGACGATACGACGATCGAGGTGGCTACTCAGGAAGTAATGGCCAGGGCAACGGCGCTCAGCGTGGCTATGACGATACGCAGTATGCAGGCGATCGCTCACGATCTAGCCGTTTTGGTGGGGAAGGCCGTGCGCCTAGCTATCGCAACGATGCGCAGTTTGAAAACTGGGATCGCCAAACGTCGCCCAGTGCTGCTAACGGCGGAGCGATAGAACCTCAAAACGGCGGCTATCGCCAAGGCGACTATCCTCAGCCTTCTCAAGATTATCCAGCAGCTCAGGGCTATTCGACTCAGCAGGGATATCCTCAAGACCCTAGCTACTCTGATCAGCGCTATTCGTCTGACGCTGGCTATCCACCTACTCAGAACTATTCATCTGCTCAGAATGCATCAGGCCAAGGACAGCCAGGGTTCGATCAGCAAGGCTATCCGCAGGATAGTTACTCATCCGCAAGTTCGTCTCAGGACAACTACTATCCGCAGGACAGTTATTCACAGGCAGGTTCTGCGCAAGAAGGCTACCCGCCTAATAATTACCCCCCAAACAACTATCCACAGGTCTATCCTCAGGATGAATATGCGCAGAGTGGGTATCCGACGCAGAGTTCTGCCGAGAACTCGGGAGGCCAAGGAGAGTATCAAAGTGGGCAAGGTGCGTATCGACAGGACGATGAGTGGCAAGATAGCTATCGTCAAACGAGTCAGACAGATGATGCCAATTCCACGCGTCGCCCACCTCAGCGAAAGCGACCTAGCAATGAAGACGATTGGTTTTAATCTGTAGGGTTTGAATCGGCAATAAGATACGCATTCGTTCATGCAAAACTTTCGGGACTACTACGAAATCCTGGGCATTCCTAAAACGTCCACGGCTGAAGAAATAAAGCGCGCTTACAGAGGACTAGCTCGTCAGTATCACCCAGATGTAAATCCGGGTGATCAGGCGGCTGAAGAAAAATTCAAGCTGTTGGGTGAGGCCTACGGCGTGCTTTCGGATGTGGATAAACGTAAGCAGTACGAGCAGTATAGCCAGTACTGGGATAAGAAAAATGGCACAAAGGGGTGGCGTGGCAAATGGCCTGGCGGTGGGGCTTCTGCTAAGGATGCTGACTACAGTGCGTTTGAGGATTTTGACAACTTTGTGGAGCAGCTGCTAAAGCAGCATCAGCCGAGCGATCGAGCGGCGGCTCGGCGGGCGGCCAAAGAGGCGGCTTCTTCCTCTCCTCCTTCTTCTTCTGGAGAGCGTAAGAGTCGTCGCAGCGTAGAAAGTGATTATCCGAAGGCAGATCGAACGGCTGTTTCTCAGGAGGGGCGATCGCAAGCCCATCGTCAAGCGCCTTCACCATCGAAATCTGCCGCTAGAGACTCGAAACAACCTGCTAGAGATCCCGCCTCAAAGCCTAATTATCGCAGGCAACCCCCTTCTCCCTCTCGTAGAGACGCTGAGGCTGATTTGACGGTGCCGCTAGAGAAGGCTTATGCCGGTGGGCGAGAGCGGGTGCGGTTGGAAGATGGGCGATCTCTGGAGGTCAGTATGCCGCCAGGCATGGTGACTGGGCAGCGGATTCGTTTGAAAGGGCAGGGTATTGACGGGGGAAATTTGTACCTGCGGATTGAGGTGGAACCCCATAGCTACTTTTCTTTGGCTGAGGGAGATGTGTATTGTCGATTGCCATTGACGCCCAGTGAAGCTGTACTCGGTGGAACTTTGGCGATGCCTACGCTAGGCGGCCCGGTGAATATGATGATTCCGCCGGGTGTGCAGCCGGGGCAGCGGCTGAAGCTCACTGGCAAAGGCTATCCGATTGCTCAAGGGCTGTACGGTGACCAGATTGTGGAAATTGATGTGGTGATGCCAACAGTGCTAGATGATGAAGAGAAAGCGCTATACCAGGAGCTGCGAAATGTAGAGCGCTTTAACCCGCGTGCTGAGTTGCCCTTTCCGTAGCGTGTAGCTCTGTTTTTCCACCATCCGTTTTTTGGAATTATCTATGCTTCAGCAGGCGTGAACCTTGTATCTAGGATATTTTTATGCAAACGCTTAGTGTCAATGTGCCTCAGTCTCTACGTGCGCAGCTTCAGGCCTATCAGAACGATCAAGATATTGAACAGCCTGAAGCTGCTATGGTTGCTGCGCTGGAAGCTTATTTTCAGAATTGGAAGCCAACGAAAAAGGCCCCTCCTTTGCCTGCGATGTATGACGCAGAGGACGGGCCTTGTGAGGTAATTGCTTCGTTCAAAGAGCCTGGTTAGGTACCGAAATATCAGATGCCGAAATATGCAGGCTCATTTCCTGGAGCCCATTTGATATTGCAGCCGATGCTAGGCCTTTGCGTTTCCGGTACGCTCTGCCCGGCGACGAGCTGATCGATAGCTGCACGCAGGTCTTTGCCGTTGACGGGCTTGTCGTTACCGGGGCGAGCATCGTCGAGCTGGCCGCGATAGGCGAGTTTAAGCTCGCTGTCGAATAGGAAAAAGTCGGGTGTGCAGGCGGCGGTGTAGCTTTTGGCGACTTCCTGCGTGGCATCGAAGGCGTAGGGGAAGTTGAAGTTTGCCCGTTTGGCCTGCTGGCGCATGTTATCGGGGTCGTCTTGTGGGTGAGTTTTGATGCTGTTAGCGCTAATCGCCAAAACGCCAATTTCCTGCGGGACGTAGTCTTGACCGATTTTACCTAGCTCGTCTTCTACATGCATGACAAAAGGGCAGTGCTGACAGATAAACATCACCAGCAGGCCTTTCTTGTTTTTGAAGTTCGTCAGGGTGACCGTTGTCCCTGAGACAACGTCTTCTAGGTTGAAGCTAGGGGCTACGGTGCCTAGCGGTAACATGGTGGATTCTGTTCTGACCATTGAATTAGCCTCCTGCACTCATGCCGGCCATGACTAGCACGGAAAGGAGCAGGCCTGGGCTAAGCAAGAGAATAAGAAGAAAGAAATCGTGGAGTTCCATAGAGCAGAGTTTTGTAAGGGCAGGTCTTTGTGTTGACACTGACTTCATCATGGCGAATTAATAGCGAGAATATATGGAATTTTCTTGAAAGATGCTAACGATTTTCTGAAAATTTACCTGTTGAACTTTTGAGATTTGGCGTATCCTTACATTGAATTTGATTGGTGGAAGCAAATTTCATGGCCAGCAGCTCAGGGCACAGACCGGGATTTAGACCAATGTTTGTAGAAAAATTTGGTTCTTTGTCAGCTCGTTTGCTGGCCAAAAAAGTATGGGTGGGTGCGGTTGCCATGGTGGTGATGGGGATTCTCCCTGCCCAAGCTGAAGCCTTGAAAGACTGGCAGTACGACGAGCAAACGCGATCGCTCACCCTCATCCTTCCTGACTCAGTCGTTCCCCTGATATCAGTCGTCGCCCCCGACCAGCTTGTGCTAGAACTGCCAAATACTCAGGTGGGCAACGTGATGGGCCAATCTATTCGCGATGGCCTGGTAGAAAGCATTGTATTGGAGCAAGCCACGCCGGAAACAGTCTGGGTCGTGATGGACTTTGCCGCAGGAACGGTGCTGGCTGCGTCTCAGAGTGCGACGCCACTGGCCGAAACCGCAAGTGGCGATCAGGAGTGGCAAGTTCGCCCCGCGCTCGTCGCTGCGAGCCGCCGCGCTACAAGTCTGTCTTCTGTCGCGAGTGCTAATATTCCCCCTGAGTCTGCGGCCAGTGTGCTCAGAACGCCTACGCCAGACATCGCTCAGTCGCCAGATTTTTCTGAACTGCCTGTGCTTGAGCCAGCGATGCCCATTGACGAGCCTGTTAGCGTTCCCCCTTTAAACGTGTCACCCGTCCCAGCTGTCAATACGAATTCATCTCCTGTCATTTCATCTCCTGTTACTTCATCTCCTGTTGTAGTGCCACCGCTAGAAGAGTCTGCCGCGAGCATTCCTTCTGTAACGTCGGAGCAATTGTCCGAACAGTCCTCCGAAGAGAATTTACCGGCAATTGAAGTTGAGGTCATTCCGTTAGAACCGCCGACTGTGGCAGAAGTTGAGCCAAGCGAACCTCCTTTCTTAGGTGAGTTTGAGAGTGATGCTCAGGCCGTCCCTGTGCAGCAGCTGCCAGAAGAGCCTGCTGTTACTGCGCAGCCTAGCCTAGACGAGAGAATTGCCAGCGGTACTGAATCTATCGAGTCGGTCGTGGTTGAACCGGCTGTAGAACCGGTCGCTGACGCTATTGAGCTAGAACCTATTCAGCCTAGTAACGTGAGCCGTTGGCCTGAGCCGATTCCGTTTGGCCAGCCATTGCCCAGATAGTTGTTTAAACAATTTTTGAGATAGCTAATTGGACAACTGTCTAGCTATCAATGAGACAAAAAATGGAGACAAAAAATGCTATGCCATGTGGACAGATGACGTCACAATGAAGAATAGTCAAGCATTTTTTAATCTTTAGGCTGTGTTGCCTAACTATCGTTTGTGAAAACCGCGTTCAAATTTCCAAAAGTTGCTTCTAACATCGCTTGGAGCACCCTATTTTCAGATGCGCTCACTGTTTTCTGGGGAGACTGGCTAGATTTGCGAGTACGCATTCCTCAGGTTGCGGCTTCTGGGCTAATCTCACCGCTGATCTATATTTTGGCTTTTGGGCTTGGGCTCGGCAGTTCGCTAGATCGTGTGAGTACACCGACTGCCGGAGATACTTACCTAGAGTTTATTTTGCCAGGGATGGTAGCGCTCTCCTCCATGGTGATTAGCTTTGGGGGCACTACGTTCTCTATTTGTGGCGAGCGGCTTTTTTCTAAGACTTTTGAGGAAATGTTGCTGTACCCAGTGCATCCACTGTCGATTCACCTTGGCAAGATGATGGCAGGCATTGTGCGCGGGCTAATGACAGCTTCGGCGGTGATTTTGGTGGCGGTTTTGTTCACCGGTAAGGTTTGGAGCTTCCTCAATCCTTTGTTTATTCTGCTAGTGATTTTGAACTGCGCCGTGTTTGCTGGGTTGGGTGTGATTGTGGGCCTCAACGTTAAATCGTTGGAAAGCGTGGGACTGTTCAATAATTTTTTGATTGTGCCGATGTCGTTTTTAGGCGGTACGTTTTTTGACCCGACGACGCTGCCGGTGGCGCTGAAGCCGATTGTGTTTGCGCTGCCGCTGACTTACACGACGATGGGGTTGAGAGCGATCGCATACAAGCCTTTAGAGTCATTTCCGTGGTACAGCATCCCAATCCTGCTAGCCTTTGCAATCGTGCTGTCCTTTTTTGGTGCATATCAGTTCTCTACTCAGCAAGACTAAGTATTGAACCCATTGCACACATCACTGAATTGCCGCCATTAGTGGCACCCAATTATTGACAGACTTCAGAATAGTGCGGTAACCGAGAACATTCGGATGGATGCCATCAGCGCAGAGGCGATCGCACACCCATTCATCTCCTTTCTCACTCCACTGCTCAAACAAGTCCAGATAAGGAATGTTCTGCGCTTCACATAGTCGACGCGTAATATTGCGATATTGCTGCTGCTCCGCGCGGCTGAAGTGCAAAATATTCGCAAAGGGCATGGCCGCTTCATTCACGGGAACCATGCCAACAAAATAAACCGGGCAGAGGCTTGTGGCCTTCTGTAAAAGCTGCTCGATCGTTTGCTCGAAACGGATAATATCGGTGACGGGGCGACCATTGGCACGACCAGCGCGGGCAGAGTCGTTGACGCCAAAAGATAAGACTAGGACGTCGGGTGTGCGGTGGCGGAGTTCGCCGCGATCGCAAAACTCACTCTCTAGCCGCTTGGCTACTTGCACAACCCCATCACCGCGCACGCCCAGATTGTACAAAATAGGCCCAGGCGTTTCCGGGTTCATCCATTGCAGCCGTAGACGATCCACCCAGCCACCACCTTCGCTATCGCCATAGCCGTACACCAAGCTATCGCCGATGGCGATTACTTTTTTGGGGTGTGTTGTAATATTTTCGCTGAGCGATTTCCGACCGTCGAGCGTCTGTGAAGCCTGATGCTTTGAGGACGGTACCTGAGAAGAAGATGGAAACGTCGCTGTCATATTTTCTATAAAGAGAGCTTGTTCAGAAATAGCATAGACCGAAGGAGCTTTGCAAATCTTTACAAAAGCTCCTTTGTGTAAGCGGTGTACTTTTCTTGGATAGCGTCAGCTATGGATTGCTAGCACATCGGCTATGCCAAATGCTGAGCGACCTTATCTGCCAAGGTATCGGTCCAGTGGTCGACTGTCTCAGGGTTGGCAGCTTCTACCATGACGCGGATGAGGGGCTCGGTACCAGAAGCGCGGACTAAGACGCGGCCTTGGTCACCCATGTCAGACTCTGCTCGTGCGATCGCAGTCTGCACCGCCTCGCAATTCTGCCAATCGCGACGAACAGCAGGGTCTTCTACACGTACATTCTTGAGCCTTTGTGGATAGGTTTCAAAGCTTTGCGCTACCAGATCAGGCAAAGAACATTCGGCCTGCTTGAGCAAATCTGCCAAGTGCAGCGCCGTCAAAATGCCGTCGCCTGTGAGGCTGTAGTGATGGCACAAAATATGACCAGACTGTTCGCCGCCTAGCATGGCGCCTTGGTTAACCATCTCGGCATGAACATGCTGGTCGCCGACGTTGGTCCGCACTAATGTGCCGCCCTGGCTTTCCCAAGCTCGCTCAAAGCCTAAGTTGGCCATTACGGTAGATATAATCGTGTTGTTTGGCAGCTTGTTTGCCTGCTTGAGCGTTTGGCCCCAGAAGTACAGAATGTAGTCGCCGTCAATTACCCGTCCTTGAGCATCGACTGCCATTACCCGGTCAGCGTCGCCATCAAAGGCAAAGCCAATATCGGCTTCGAGTTCGGCGACAGCGGCTTTGAGCTTGCCGAGGTGGGTAGACCCGCACTCTACATTGATGCGATCGCCATCTGGCAATCCGTGCAAAATTACAACCTCTGCGCCCGTCGCTTCAAACACTTGCTTCGCTACGCGGGTGGCGGCGCCCCATGCCAAATCCAGCACAATGCGCATACCGCTCAAGTCAGGATGGGGCTGAAAAGGCTGATGTAAAAAGTCGACGTAGCGCTCAACCAAATCAGGCCGCTGGTAAGTGCGGCCCCACTGCATAGCCGCTGCTTCGTCGGTCGCCATCCCAGATTCCGGTAAGCCCTGACCTCGCAAAGCTGCTTCGATTTCCCTTTGAATGGTTCCAGAGAGCTTAGTGCCCTGGGAATTGAAAAATTTGATGCCGTTGTCAGCCGGTGGATTGTGGCTCGCCGAAATCATAATGCCGCCCGCATTCCCGGATGCTAGATGCGCGACAGCTGCGGTGGGACATAGGCCTAGGTTCCATACCTCCAGTCCAGCGGTCATGAGCCCTGCGCACAGACCCGAAGAAAGCATATCGCTAGATGTGCGCGAGTCTTGCCCGATAATAATAGGGCCGATTTCTCCATGACAGCGGAGGACTTGCCCAGCCCAAAAGCCAACTTGAGTGGCGAGCGGTGCGGTGAGGAGTGTGCCCGCTTCGCCCCGGATGCCGTCTGTGCCAAACAGGCGTGTATTGGGTAAGGACTCCAGTCGACATCGGCTAGCGGGGACAGGGCTACAGTCCGCTCTCATTTGGTGAGGTTGGCTTTTTGGGGTACTCGGTTGACTGCTAGGCCGGTCGCGCTTGCTCGGAGAACTCACCATATATCTACTCCCTACACTTTTTAAATAACTGTTGCTTTACATCATTTGTGTCTTAAGTGAGGAGGATATCACCTTAAACTTAAGAATTCTATGAAATGTGCCAATTCCCCGTGAAAATACTGACTGGTTTTTCCGTTGAAAGTTGCCGTAGATGCTTCTATCGCCTGTACCTGGGAGCTTCTATGACCGGACCTCGACATCAATGAAAATTGAATTGACAAATTCACTATGCCCACTTCATCTCAAAAGAATCATCCTGTGAGCGATCCCAAAAACGATTTCTGTCAGCCTTTTCAAAAGGGTATCGATGAATTTAATAGCGGCCAGTTTTACGCTTGCCACGACACATTAGAAGCGATCTGGATGGAGGTTGCCCAGGCTGAGAAGCCTTTTTATCAAGGGATTTTGCAGGTGGCAGTTGCGTTCTATCACTTGGGTAATCTCAACTGGCGCGGCGGGGCTATTTTGCTGGGTGAAGGTGTCAATCGCCTGCGACGGTTTGAGCCTACCTATGAAGGGGTGGATGTAGAGGCGCTCGTTGACCAGTCTTTTGAGTGGCTAGAGTGGGTACAGTCAGCAGGAGAAGAGGGGTTAGAAGCTTTGATGTCTGATACTGAGAAGGTGTGCCCTAAGATTCAGCAGCTCTAAGATTCAGCAGCTGTAAAAACTGCCGGCTCAAAACCAAGACGGCTAAAACAAAAAGGTATGATGTCGTTTGTTCTAAATGCTGACACCACGGCTTAAGGTGTAATAAGTCAACAAAAGAGGTTGATAGTACTAACTTAAATGAGCCGTATCTCTTGGCTGGAGGTACTTGTTCAAGGACTGGCGGATTTCCAGTTCACAAATTGGTCAAATAGTCTCAATAGCTCAGCAAAAATCTTTTTAAGATAGTTGAGAAAGCGTTTGCATCTTGCCTTTTGACACCTGCTTTATTTCTGTAAATTTTCCTTTAAGAACTTATCTCTCGGCCTACAATGCTGCATCGGCGATCGCATAGTCCGTTCCTGAATTCTCGAAAGCTCCCAAAAAACGTCGCCTGGCGTTTCAATCAATCTTTTGTACGTCTCTTTAGTCGTAGTCTGCACGTTCGTCGATTTCGTTGGACGGTTGTAGGTTGTGCGTTGGCTCTATTGCTGCCCATGCTAATGCCAGCGATCGCGCCAGTATCTTTGACGTCTGCCGTCGCCCAATCTAGTGGAGGTGCAATTCAGCTCAAAGCCTCTCGGGTAGAGGCCAACTCCAATACGGGGGTTGTCACAGCAGTGGGCAATGTTCGCATCGATTATCCCAGTCGAGAGATTTTTGCAACAGCGGCTCAGGCGCAGTACTACAGCCGAGAGCAGCGAATCGTGCTGAGCGGTAATGTGGATGTTCTCCAAGAAGGCAATACGCTACGCGCCGAAACCGTGACATACCTGATTGAAGAAGGCCGGTTTGTGGCTACCCCAGGTGCCGACAGTCAGGTGGAGGCTGTGTACCTGCTGCCAGAAGATGCAAGCTCGGCTCCGACCACTGCGCCGGCTGAGTCAGTCGCGCCACCGCCGCTGTCGATTCCTACACCGCCAGACGAATTGCCTGCTGATTTAAGCTCTTTGAGTGTCGATTGACCGTTAGACCTTGAATGCTGAGAATTAATCGCTTACCTCGACCTGTGCAGTCCTATCATGACAACCTCCTTAATCAATTCTGAGCCTGCTGGGGCGTCCTCTGGAGTGCCGCCCTTAAAGCTGACGCTGGAAAATGTGCAAAAAACGTACGGTAAGCGTGCGGTTGTGAATGGGGTCAGTTTATCGGTGGATCAGGGCGAGATTGTTGGCTTGCTAGGGCCGAACGGAGCCGGTAAAACAACGACTTTTTATATGGCGACGGGGCTAGTTCAGCCCGATGGCGGTAAGGTATCGCTTAATAGTAGAGACCTTACGGGGTTACCCATGTATAAGCGGGCCAGGCTCGGGATTGGATATTTGGCGCAAGAGGCCAGTATTTTTCGCAATCTGAGTGTGCGTGACAACTTACGGCTAGTGATGGAGCAAACAGGCGTTCCTTTTCATGAGCGAGACGGTCGCTTGCATAAGCTGCTAAAAGAATTTCGATTGGAAAAGGTGGCCGATTCACTGGGTATTCAGGTGAGTGGGGGTGAGCGGCGGCGTACGGAGCTAGCGCGGGCACTGGCCGCAGGTGAGCGCGGGCCGAAGTTTTTGTTTTTGGATGAGCCGTTTGCTGGGGTAGACCCGATTGCGGTATCGGAGATTCAGACGATTGTGGCGGAACTGCGCGATCGCAATATGGGCGTCCTCATTACCGATCACAACGTCCGTGAAACCCTCGAAATCATCGATCGCGCTTACATTATGAGTGAGGGGCAAATTTTGGCCTCGGGTAATGCCGGTGATCTATCAGACAATCCGCTGGTGCGCCAATACTACTTAGGTGACGACTTTAAGCTATGACCTCTCCTACGTTTACCCAGCGCATCTCTAGTTGGATGCCTCGGGTGTCCATTATGGATCGCTACATCGCTCGTGAGCTAACGCTGCCGTTTCTATTTGGTGTGGGCGCGTTTTCTTCGATTGCGGTCTCTATCGGAGCTCTGTTCGAGCTTATTCGTAAGGTGGCTGAGGCAGGTTTACCGGCTTCTTTGGCCTTTGAAATCTTTTTGCTGAGCCTACCTACCTTTACAGTGCTGGCTTTCCCGATGTCGACGCTGCTGGCCACAATGATGACCTTCAGCCGATTTTCGAGTGACAGTGAGCTGATCGCAATGCGCGGCTGTGGTGTGAGCGTCAAACGCATTGTTGTGCCCGCTGTCGTGCTGAGCCTTCTGATTACGGGCCTGAGCTTTGCGGTGAATGAGGTCATTGCGCCAGCGAGTACAGAGCGAGCCGCACTACTGCTAGCGAAAGCGTTGGACAAAGAAAAGCCACCCTTTAAAGAAGGCAACATTACCTTTCAGCAGCAGGAAGACGACGAGCTAGTTCGGTTTTTCCATGCCGAAAACTTCGACGGTACGGTGATGAGAGGCATCACCGTTGTAGATTTTTCCCAAGACGATAGCGAGGATGGCCTCAAGCAAATTGTGAGTGCAGACGAGGCCGAGTGGGACTTTCAGCGCAACCTTTGGGAGTTTCGCAAGGGCACTATTTACGCCGTGTCGCCAAACGGTTCCTTTCGCCAAATTATCCGTTTCGATCAGCAGGACTTGCAGCTGCCAAGGACGCCGCTAGATCTGGCTAAGCGGCCTAAGAAAGAAGAGGAAATGAACATCGCCGAGACCCGAGAGTATATGAATATCTTGAGCCAAACCGGGGATGAGAGGGCAGTGCGCAAGCTGGCAGTGGCCATTCAGCGAAAGCTGGCGATTCCCTTTGCCTGCGTGGTGTTCGGCTTAGTGGGCTCGGCGGTAGGCGTGCGGCCTCAGCGAACAGGTAAGGCGACGAGCTTTGGCGTGAGTGTGGTGATTATTTTTGGTTATTACTTGCTGAGCTTTATCACCTCTGCAATGGGAGAAGCCGGTGTGGTCACGCCTTTTATTGCGGGCTGGCTACCGCTGTTTCTGGGCCTAGGCGCAGGTCTTTATCTGCTGGCTCAGGTTTCTCGCTAGCTCGTTGCCGCTGTAAGTAGCTTTTAGCTCTTTCTTTTGGCTTCGTGTAGTTGCTACTTACAGCGAGTCGCTTACAGGCGAGGCTCAATTTCCCAAGGTAGATAGCCCGCTCGAATGCATTGGTCTAGCGCGGTATCAACAGCAACCTCTGTAGCCTCAACAATATCCACGACGCAGGTGCCGTAGCGATTTGGGATCAAGCTGCTGCCGCAGTTTTCTAGCACTTTAGTCGAAGGGCCATCGAAAAAGGCTTCATGGATATTGACAGTGCAGTCGGCAACCTCGACAGGACGGCGCGAACGGGTGCAAACCGACAGTGCGTCTGCTGCCGCGATCCCCGTAAATTCGCTAACATCTACTACACAGACTCCGAGGTTTTCGGGATAGCGAGCGTTGGCACAAGCTGCGATCGCAGAGTCTTCCGAAATCCCAATCTCAGTCATGCCAGCGGCGCAGTCAAAATAATCGGGATTGGAATAATTTCGATTAGCCGATGCGGGCGACGCTAACACCGTTACCCCTAAGGACAATGCGCCAAAGAGAGCAGCCGCAGCCATTTTGGTCACACGAGTGGAGGGCAATTGCGCTGAGGTCAAACGAGCGGGTCTGCGAGTGAACAATCTATCAGGCGTCAAAAAAGGTTTCATTGGGAGCCTCAATGCTTATGTGCGCTCTGATCTAATCTACAGTGAAATAGTGAAGATGAACGATACGTCTATGTCGGCAAGAGAGGATTTGATATGCATCTGAGCGAAATTACGCACCCTAACCAGTTGCATGGTCTTCCCATCAGTCAGCTAGAGAAAATAGCTCAGCAGATTCGGGATAAACATTTACAGACCATCGCGGCCAGTGGTGGTCATCTAGGACCAGGGCTTGGGGTCGTAGAACTCACGCTAGGGCTGTATCAAACCCTTGATCTCGATCACGACAAAGTAGTGTGGGACGTCGGTCACCAGGCCTATCCCCACAAGCTTCTGACCGGTCGCTACAAAGATTTCCACACCCTGCGTCAGCAAAATGGAATTGCAGGTTACCTCAAGCGAACTGAAAGCCGGTTCGACCATTTTGGTGCTGGGCATGCGTCTACTAGTATTTCTGCGGCTTTGGGAATGGCGATCGCCCGAGATCTCAAAGGCGAAAACTTTAAAGTGGCTGCCATCATCGGCGACGGTGCCCTGACAGGCGGTATGGCCCTAGAAGCGATCAACCACGCAGGCCACCTGCCCAAAACCAACTTAGTGGTGGTGCTAAACGACAACGAAATGTCGATTTCGCCCAATGTCGGTGCGATTCCGCGCTACCTCAACAAAATGCGTCTCAGCCCGCCGATGCAGTTTCTCACTGACAACCTCGAAGAGCAGTTCAAGCAGCTGCCTTTCAGCGAAGCGGTCACCCCAGAGCTAAGTCGCTTCAAAGAAGGCATGAAGCGACTAGCGGTTTCAAAAGTAGGTGCCGTTTTCGAAGAGCTGGGCTTTACCTATATGGGTCCAGTAGATGGTCACAACCTCACCGAACTGATCAGTGCGTTTAAAGAAGCGCACAACCACGGCGGTCCGGTATTGGTACACGTCGCGACTGTGAAAGGTAAGGGCTATGAAATTGCTGAGAAAGACCAGGTGGGCTACCACGCCCAGTCTCCATTCGATCTGGAAACAGGCCAAAAAATTCCGGCCAACAAGCCCAAGCCACCGGGCTATTCCAAAGTCTTTGCGGAAACGCTCATTACTCTGGCTGAAAAGGATTCAACCATTGTCGGCATTACCGCTGCGATGGCCACTGGAACCCGGCTAGACCTCCTCCAGGCAAAGCTGCCAAAGCAGTATATCGATGTCGGTATTGCTGAGCAGCACGCGGTTACCCTGGCTGCTGGCCTCGCCTGTGAAGGCATGAAGCCAGTGCCCGTGATTTATTCCACTTTCTTACAAAGAGGATTCGATCAAATTGTGCACGACATCTGCATTCAAAAATTGCCCGTCTTCCTCGCGCTCGACCGCGCTGGCATCGTCGGTGTAGATGGCCCTACTCACCAAGGGCTGTACGACATTGCGTATCTGCGCTGTATTCCTAATTTGGTGCTCATGGCACCTAAGGACGAAGCCGAGCTACAGCGAATGGTGGTCACAGGAATCGAGTACGACGGGCCGATTGCGGTGCGGTTCCCTCGGGGAAATGGCTACGGTGTGCCGCTGATGGAATCCGGCTGGGAAACCTTACCGATTGGTAAAGGTGAAATCCTGCGTCAGGGCGACGATGTCCTTTTGATTGGCTACGGCTCTATGGTTTACCCAGCAATGCAAACGGCTGAGATTTTGGGCGAACACGGTGTGGAGGCTACGGTCATCAATGCGCGCTTTGCCAAGCCGCTAGACACCGATTTGATGCTGCCTATCATTGAGAAAATGGGCCGGGTTGTCACAATGGAAGATGGCTGCCTGATGGGCGGTTTTGGCTCTGCACTGGCCGAAGAACTCTTTGACCGTAAGCTTACGCCCGACTTGCTTCGTCTGGGCGTGCCCGACCAGCTGGTCGACCATGCCTCGCCCGATCAGTCTAGAGCTGAGCTAGGCCTGATGCCAGCACAGATGGCTGAGCGTATTTTGAAGCAGTTTGAGCTAGGTGAAGCCTATCGTGAGCTAGCGGAGCGGATTTAGGCAGGAAGTAAAAGGAAGGCAAGGAAGTAAAAGGAGCAGGAGAGTGTCATCGACGACTCTGTTGCTCCTCTCTATTTTTACCTGTGGGCTCAGCTCGATATCTGCTGCGAAGGTGTTTTGCTCGCTGGCCTTGAGGATTTGACAGGGTGTTTGACCGTAGGTTTTGTAGTAAGCGGCCGGTTCTGACTGGCTGAACGGGAGGCGCTGGTTACGGGCATTGAGTCCAGCTTGAGAGCGGCCAGTTTCAGTGAGCTGCGTTGCCACTGGTGGCTGAGCTGTTGAAGAATGTTCGCGAGGGTATGACCGAGTGAGTCGTTGTGGGTGTTGCCTTTAGCAAAATCGATGAGGATGCAGCCGGTGCCAATGAGGAGTCCAGCTGCGCCGATGGCAAAGAGGAAGAGCGCGGCGGAGATGAGGCTATCGAAGTTGAGAAGTGATCGCAGTGCTAAGGCAAACAGGCTAACGCTAAAAACTAGCAGCGTGGTATTTAGCATTAGCATGCCGATTCGGCTCCACTGATACTGTTCGCTGAGCTGTTGCCGGCGGTCGCGCAATTGCTTGAGTTCAGATTGCTGTAATTCAGACGGGTGACTGCTTGTAATTGGGTTAGTAAGCTGTTCTGGAAGGGCGGAAGATGCTGAAGGATGAGCGAGTTTGCGGTAGTGCGATCTTCCTTCGTAAGGGCGTTGCCATCGCGTTTTATGCAGCTGTTGTAGCAACGCATTTTGTCGTAGCCAGGCGCCCCCTAGTAAAAGAGACGATAGCAATGTCATCAACACAGAATTCAAAAGCAGCAGAATGAGTTGGTTAGTCTGTTCGATACTCATAGCAGGAATACGCTCAGCACAAATACGCTCAGCACAAAAAGAATAGTTCAAATGTACTAAAAATATTCAATAAGCACAAGGGCATGCTTGCTGAGCATTGGTAGCGTAGCTGCAAATGTTATTCCCGAAGCAGCTCAGCGCGTTGCTAGGCAGCTCACGGCCACAGCATTTTGATACAGTGATTGAGTAAAGCCGCTCTCTACTGGTTGTGGTCTGCCCATGCCTCTCAAATCCAAGCAATCGCGCATCGTTCTGTTTTTTGTCTTTGGTTTGGGGCTGGCGCTACTAATGGCTGGGCTGAAGGCTGCGATCGCCTGGGCAGCTCATACTTACCTATATTCTGTCCCTTGGTTGGGCGGATTTCTGCGCAGCATTGAGCTGCTAGAACTTTCTAACTTGTTCGTTTTCGCTGTCCTCGGCGTAGGCGTAGGCGCGGCTACAGTTTGGCTCCCTCGTCGATGGAACCACCGCATCAAGCTCGCTTTTCTACTGGCGCTCAGTCCTTTTGTTTTTAGCGCTAGCTACATGATGCAACAAAGCCTATGGGTCAAAGACGTCGCCGAGCAAGGCAATATCTCTTACCGTGAAGCGCAAAGCGTTACGAATACCTACCTGAAACGAGAAGTAGGCAAGGGTGGCTTTTTTGGCTTTTTTCCTTTTAGCACTCAGCTTGCAGAGCTGCCGACTCGCCTCGAAAGCCTCACGGCTGAGCAGTCGGTCAATCCGAACGAGCTTTTGAGTCAGGAACTCTCTAGTTACGACGATCCTCGCGCCGATATGGCCGCTTATGTTTTTGAACGGGTTGGCTGGTTGATTCGCTTCATGTACATGACGATTGCCGCCCTGACCGGGCTGATCTATTACTTCAAAGGACATTCGTGGGCCGCCAATAGAACACCTGCGAAAGCTGCGGCGGCGACGCCTGGATCGACCCCCCAACCTGCCCGCTCAGCCCCTCGCAAAAAGTCTTCTGGTGCGTCCCAGGGGTCTGCTAGCCAGCGACCCAAGCCCTCTGGCAAGTCATCTTCTAGAAATTCATCTTCTGGTAGGCCATCTTCTGGCAAACCATCTTCTATCAAGGCATCTAGCAATCTTTCTAATAGTTCATCGAGCACGCCGTCTGGTACTTTCCCCAGCAAACCTATCAGCAAGCCTTACATCAATTCTCCATCAAATATGCCACTGGGTGGCCCTTTGCCAAAGCCTTCTAGCCCACCACCGCCCTCTGAGTCTGCTGGCAGTGAGCCACAAGAGTGACGCTCGGACACTCTCCATAGTCGCTATCTATTCGGGCATACTTGGAAGGAGCTTGGGCACAGCATGTCGACTTTGAGTGCCTTGGTTTTAGCCGGTGGATATAGCCGCCGAATGGGCATAGACAAAGCCCTTTTGCCGCTGCCTAACCGTCAGCCACTGCTGCTGAATACTGTGCAAATAGCGCAGCAAGTAGCGACAGAGGTCGCTGTCGTAACGCCGTGGCCCTCTCGCTACCGCACCCTGTTAGCACCTACAAATGCTCTGCTAATTCAGGAGCCTTCTTTGCCGCATCCGCCAAATAATGTTTTAGATACTGCTTATTCAGATACTGCTCATAGGGATAAACCTTCTGCCGGACCTTTGAGCGGTTTTGCCTACGGGTGGCAGCACATTAGTACAGAGTGGTGTTTGTTGCTAGCGTGCGATTTACCTTATCTCGACGCTGACGCATTGGCTCAGTGGTGGAACTGGATTGAGCTACTGCCAGAATTGGATTCGCCGATGGCCTCGTTGGTGGCGCGACGCCGAGGGTGGCAACCTTTATGTGGGTTTTACCACCGCAGATGCTTGCCCAGTTTGAATCGCTATCTTGCGACCGCTCAGCGAGGCTTTCAGCCCTGGTTGCAGCAAGTTTCTGTTGCTCGCTACGACAATATCTCTACTCAAATGTTTTTCAATTGCAATACGCCTGTTGAGTGGAGTGCGGTGATCGGTGAATAAACTGCCAGTGCTAATGTCTTAGCGTTTGTTCTAGCGCCTTTGTCAACACATCTTTCCAATTGAGTCTATTTGCAAAGCGACTGTTGCAAAATGTATGCTAAGCACCTTTATTTTCGCTCTGTGATGACAAAAACAAGCTGGGGGATCACCGATGAAAATGGCTAAAGCCTTGAACCAGAGGCCTTTTGTCAAATATTAAGGTGTGTAATGTTTTTCTCAGACTTTTTTGTTCGAGTGCCCTAGCTCCCCTATGATTAGGAGATATTATTGCAGCTGTTTACAAAAGTCTGGAGATTCAAGCGTGGCTCTTCCGTTGTTGAATTACCCTCCCAAAAGCCAGAACCAGAGGGTAGAGGGATACACCGTTCAAGGTGACGACCAGCCCACAATTTATAGCGCTGAGGCTCTCCTCGAGTACAGCGAAATGACTGAGCTGATCGATGCAGCCTACCGTCAGTTTTTCTTTTATGCCTTTGCCGCCGATCGGGAGATCTTCCTAGAGTCACAGCTTCGCAACAGCCAAATCACCGTGCGTGACTTTGTACGTGGCCTCTTGCTCTCCGATACGTTTTTGCGTAACTATTATGCCAAGAATAGCAATTACCGCTTTGTAGCGCAGGTAATTCAGCGAGCCCTTGGCCGCGATCCATACAACGAGCGCGAGAAAATTGCCTGGTCTATCAAAATCGGCACTAAGGGTGTCGAGGGCTTCGTCGATGAGCTGCTAGATAGCGACGAGTACATGGAGAACTTCGGCTACGATATCGTGCCTTACTATCGCCGTCGTATTTTGCCTGGTCGTGAAATTGGTCAGCGTCCTTTCGACATCAAGTCGCCTCGCTACGACGAGTACTACCGTGGCATTTTGGGCTTTCCAAAGATCAGTTGGCAGGAAGAGGTTCGCCGCTTCAAGCCTCAAGAGAAGAAGGCCACTGCCGGCAACCCTTCTCTATACCTCGACATGGCTCGCAGCGTAAATCCTCGCCCGGCCTCAGCGCCTCAGGTCAACACTGCAACTATCAACATTGGCTCTACGGTTCCCTTCCGCAAGCTAAGCGTTCCCGTTGCGCCTGAGCCTGGCTCCGAGGGTTAAACGCTCGGTTTGTTCTTTCCTCAAAAGGTTATCTGTCGAGGTGGTTTTCCGCCTCGACTTTTTTTATGCTTGATTTTATCGTTTGCTCAAGAGCTACCGCATGCGAGTTCTAAGCTGCACGAGTAGCTTTTCCCAGTGTGGTGGAAGTGAAGCCTCAGCTGATATCGTCTCATGCGTCACAGGATGCTGGAGCGTGAGGCGAAAAGCATGAAGGACTTGGCCTGGTAGCTTAACACCAGGCGAACGTGCTGAACCGTAGGCGTCGTCTCCTAATATCGGCAGATTGAGATAGGCGCTGTGGACCCTAATTTGGTGCGTGCGCCCTGTCTCTAGCTGAAAGTGCATAAGCGTATAGTTGCCTAATCGCTCTACGGTTTTCCAGTGCGTAATGGCTGTGCGACCGCCCGCTTCAACCGGAATGATGGCCATTTTTTTCCGATGCTTGGGATGACGTCCGATCGGTTGGTTAATGCTCCCCTGCAATTCTTTTGGTGCGCCATTCACCAATCCTAGATATTCTCTCTTAGCCGTTTTGGCTTGAATCTGGCCCTGTAGATGATGCAGAGCCAGCTCTGTTTTGGCGACAACGATGGCCCCGGTTGTGTTCTTGTCGAGACGGTGAACGATGCCAGGACGCTGAACGCCGCCTACGCCAGTGAGCTGCTTTCCGCAGTGACCCAGTAGGGCGTGAACTAGGGTGCCAGTGGGATGACCAGGTGCTGGATGAACTACCATGCCAGCGGATTTGTTGATGATCAGTAGCTGATCATCTTCGTAGAGGATGTCCAGCGGGATATTTTCGGGAATGAGTTCGTAGGGAGTGGCGACGGGAACTGTGATTTCGACGCGATCGCCCTCGCACACCAGCTCCTTTTTGCGATCGCACACCTCTCCATTGACCTGCACCGTACCCTGCTCTATCAGCTTTTGTGCTCGATTCCGAGAAAGTGATTCAACATTGTCTGCAATCCAACGATCTAGACGAACCGCTTGTGGAGCCTCAACAGTCTTTTGTAGGATATCGTCAGAAATAGTGATGCCCTCGGCTAGAAATAGCCCTCAAAAGGACTCTCTAAAAGTCTATCTATTCGTAGCGCGAATCACGCGATTTCGTTTTTCTTCTGTTTCATTTCTGTGTGCTGAGCCAGTGCTCACTGTGAACAGGCGAAGCGGGCGATAGATGAGCGTGGAGATCGACGACTTTTCCAATGACTGCGATCGCAGGTGCCTGAAACCCGGTACTTTCTACCTGTTGGACAATATCGCCCAAGTTCCCAACGAGTTCGGTTTGCTCTGGGCGAGTTCCCCAACGAATAAGGGCCACGGGTGTTTGCTCATTCAACCCAGCGGCTACAAGCGCCTGGGTGATATTAGGAAGGTTATGCACGCCCATGTACACCACAATCGTTTCGGAGGCTTGGGCAATCGCACTCCAATTCACCTGAGGACGATACTTCCCAGCCGACTCGTGCCCAGTCACAAACGTCACCGAAGAGCTGTAGCCTCGATGCGTGACTGGAATTCCTGCATAGGCAGGCGCAGCAATCCCTGCGGTAATTCCCGGTACCACCTCTACAGGCACCCCAGCTACCATCAAATCCTTCATTTCTTCGCCGCCTCGGCCAAACACAAACGGGTCGCCGCCTTTTAGCCGGACAACAACAGCGTGCTCTTGAGCCTTGTCAAACAGCAGCTGAGTAATTTCTGCTTGAGATAGGGAGTGCCGCCCCCGCCGTTTACCCGCATGAATTTTTTCCGCTCGCGGCCCAATCCAATCCAATATGGGCTCACTCACCAGCGCATCGAACACGACAACATCGGCCGATTCGATCAGCGTTTTTGCTTTTACAGTCATCAGGCCTGGGTCTCCAGGCCCTGCCCCAACCAAATAGACCTTTCCACAGGCTTTTCCCACGCTGTCTAGTTTCAATTCGTTAGGGCGTGCTGTGTTTGTCTGTACTGCGTTGATCTGTATTTCGCTGTCCAAATTTTGAATCCATACTAATAGTTGCTGATGTGTACTGCGAAGAGAGCAGCTATCACCAAGGTAGTCATTTATCTCTCGGCCCAGCGACCACCATCATTGAAGCAAAGTCACTATCGAGCTGTTGCTACATCTGATACGGTGTCGATGCCTCAGTCGCTGTCAACGCCCAACCTCAACGAATTCTTAATGCTGGCATCGATTTAACTAGTTAGGCGGCCCGAATCAACTAAATCGAATCATCTCTACGCTGAGCTGAGCCATTTCAGCGGTAGCGCCTAATGTTGGCAGCAGCCGAAACTGAACCTTCGGAAACCGCTCAGCTAGCTCTTCTGTTCGGTGTGCGATCGCATCGGTAATCCCACCCGCAAACAAAAAATAAGGCAGTATCGTCAACTTTTGACACCCCTGCTGCATCAGCTCAATGACTTGCGTTTCAATATCTGGTGGTACCGCCCAGTAAGCCACCTGCACATCTAGTAGCTTGGACAATCTTTCAATTCCCCTATTGCCCTTGGGCCGACGGCTCCCATGAGCGACTAAAATCGAGCTTTCAGCTGGGACTGATGTCAACCTTTGCCTTAGCACCGCTGAAATATTGGGATGGCTCCCCAAATGATCACATACAGTCAGCTGAATATCTTTGCCTAGTTGCTGTCTGGCAGCATCTATCTCTGCTGGAATATCTTCCATCACATGTACCCCTGCCATTAAAAAAACTGGCAGTAGCTTAAGCTCGGTAACTCCAGCTGCTATGAGTCGGCTACCGAATTCACAAATTTGCTCTCGTAGGGACAGCACTGATAGCTCCAGGCAAGCTGTACCTACAATCACACCAGAGCCAGAATAATCCGCATCCTTTTTCTGGGTAGATTTCTGTTCAGCTACCTGAAGATGAGTGTGTGGCCAATCCAATACAGGCATCATCCGACTTGATGATGCCGGTGACGACACGGTCGAAGATCCTGTCGATGACATTTCGAGCGCAGTACCTTCAACAGAATTACGCACAGAGCGAGCGTATGAAAAATTACCACCACTTTTTATGCTTTCAAGCATATTAGGGGCAGCATTTTCAGCTACCTCAGCTAATAGGGCCTCATCTAACTGTTGCCTTACCAGCTCTGCTAGCTGATTCATGGCTTCCTGCGGTCGGGGGTCCCGGCTTCCATGCGAAATCAGTAAATATGCAGTTGAAGCGACTACAGGTTTCAAAAAAGACCTCTGGTGCAAATGGACAACCTACTCTCATTGATACCGAATTAGGCGTTAGCTGGAGCATCTAATATAAATTATTCAATATTTAATTTACAAATCGATGTATCAGAGACTGCAAAAATTCTACTTTTGGCCCACCTTTTTATTCTGTGCGCTCTCTATTTACTGAGAGTGAGCCCTTTAGCGTAAGTCACCAGTGGGAATCAGCAGCAGCACAAAAGTCGAAAAAGGATGATCACTTAGTAAAACAGCGGTGCTATAATTGTCTCTACTCATGGCGAGCGTAGCCAAGCGGTTAAGGCAGTGGATTGTGATTCCACCATTCGCGGGTTCGATCCCCGTCGTTCGCCCTTCGAAAACATAGGCACAAGCCTGTCAATAGGCTGTAAGTTTTGCTTGCCATGCCTACGCACATTGGGCGTGAAGGGTGAGCTTGACTACTTAGACTATGACAAAGGCTCTCTACCCATAAGCCGTGACTTCTGTCAAGTTATGTTGTGGATGTTGTCAGAGCTATTCAGATGTGTGAAATTTTGCGTAAATGTACGTGAAATTCAATGCAGAAACAAGAGTCCTCTTAATAATTCTGTTATTTTATTAAGAACGGTGCTTCCTGGTTTTTTGGATAAGCCTTCCTGCAATGGGTATTCCAAGCAATAGATTCTACCCTTCACCCCCAGTGTCTCCTGGCTAAGGCCTAAAAGACTAACTTGAATCGCCTCAGTAAATGTACTCTACTTTCCTTAGAGGGAGCGTTTTGTCGTTTGCAGTCAGGAGGTCAGACATAGCAAGAACTATGGCTTCTGTGCCCCCATTGAAGTTGTTTAAGTCATTAATTCTTCGCTAGAAACAGAAAAACGCTTACGCCGAGAAACACTTGTTTCGAGCCACAAACGCAGAAGAATAATTAAGATATGGTGATCCAAAAAAAATTGTCTATTCTTGGATGCCGAGGAATTCCAGGCAACCACGGTGGATTTGAAACATTTGCCCAGCGATTGGCCCTCTCTCTCATAGAAAGAGATTGGGCAATTACCGTCTATTGTGAAAACTACGAACGCCCTGATACTCACGAAGAGATTTGGAAAGGTGTTCGATTAATTCATATTCCAGTGCCACACTCTAGTGCCAAATCAACAATATTGTTTGATTGGAAATCTACTTTACACGCCGCGAGAGAAAATACGCTAGTTCTCACGCTTGGATACAACACAGCTATTTTCAGTTTGCTGTATCGACTCAAAGGCATTCCTAACTTAATCAATATGGACGGCCTGGAGTGGAAGCGCCAGAAATGGAATTTTGCTCAGCGAGCATGGCTGTACATTAATGAGAGACTGGGCTGTTGGTTTGGCAACCACCTCATTGCAGACCACCCTGTCATTGCAGACCACTTGGCTACCCGAGTCCCTCGCACCAAGATCACAACGATTCCGTACGGTGCAGACCCTATCAAAGCAGCAGATGAAGCTCTGATTGAGCCCTATGGTTTGATGAAAAACGAATACGCTATCGTCATTGCCAGACCTGAGCCCGAAAACAACATTCTCGAAATTGTTTCTGCCTTTTCTACGCGTCGTCGGGGTCTCAAGCTGGTTGTTTTGGGCAACTACTACCCCAGCGAAAATGACTATCATCGCCAGGTGATTGCGGCTGCTAGCGACGAAGTCATCTTTACCGGCGGCATTTACGACCAGCCTGTTGTAGAAGCGCTGCGAACCTATGCTCAGCTTTACATTCACGGACATGCGGTTGGTGGTACCAATCCTTCGCTAGTTGAAGCGATGGCAGCAAGTTCACCAATTCTGGCTCATGATAATGCTTTTACTCGCTGGGTCGCGGGTAAAGAAGCTCGCTTCTTTGCTGATACCCAAAGCTGTAGCGATCAATTCGATCACCTGCTGAACAACACAGCAGCTCTAGAATCTATGGGTTGCTATAGCCTACAGCGATACGAAGAAGCCTTCTCAGCTGATCAAGAGCTGTTTGCGTACGAAGACCTATTTATTTCTACGATAGAAAGATTTGGCCTACAGGCGGTAGAGACGGATAGATTGACCGTAGAGACGCCTCTAGTGACAACTCCCAAGCACTAATGCTTTAGTTTTTTATTCGCAAAGAGAAAGTCCCATTGTTTGAGTCATCTCGAACAATGGGACTTTTGTTTTCACTCTAATGTTGGCTTGTTGGCTTCTACAGGTGCTTTCTCTCCAGTGTGAGGTCATGAAGCGCTAAGCAGACTTTGATGGCGGGTTTTACTTTATTCGACGCTTGATGGCTTCTCCTAGGTTTCGCATCCGCTTTAGGCTGAGCAATATAGCTAATGAAAGCTTAATTGGAAAAAACAACACACTGAAGACTAAAAGAATAGGGTTTGGAAAGACTGACTCAGCTTCATATCGATGAGTGTTCATAACAGAGATGTTTATCTTTTGGCACAGAAACATCTCTGTAGAGCTGAGCCCACCTTTTTTCCAGCTATCTGCCCTGCCTTTGTTGATCCCTTCTTGTGTAGGCTCATCTTTTTGGCTAGAAGAGTTGACCTGAGGCACTTTCAGCATATCGGGCGAAAATGTAATGCCTACGAATTGACAAACCTTCTCAACTTCTTCCTCGGGTTCTGTTAGTAAGTCTTCATAGCGTAGTGTGTATACTCGCTCGTCTTCCAAGAATTGATCGGCGGTGCGAACGTTTGCTTTCCACAGCTGACTCATCGTGATGGGATGGTAGTTGAGCCAGTAGCGAATAGCTTCTTTCTTGGGAATGCTATCGGATAAAAAAGGCCGTCGCCATCTGTTCTTTTGCGAAAGCAAGATAGCGCGTGGGTCTCGAATCATATGGACAATTGAGGCATGGGGATAATGTTCTAAAATTTCAGCTATGTAGAGGATGTTTTGTGGTGTTTGGTCGCAACCTCTGCTTTTGTTTTGGAGTGTTGTTTCGTAGCTGAGAAACGCAGAAAACACATTAGCAGGTGACAGGGGGTGAGGAATGTCTTTTATCAATGCTTGAGACTCTTCAAGAAAGTCTCTCCAATCTCCTCTCGTAAGATACCCGTTACGCTGAATGTCAAATAGTTTTGCAGCTAGCGTAGCGGCTTCCTCTACAGAACAGCTGACCTCACTTCCCGTAGCACTCCACAGCTCCTCAAAAAAGTGAAGCTCTTCAAATCTAAAGACAGAGGCATGACGACCCAGTATCGTTCCCATTAGAGTGGTCCCACTACGGCTATTGCCAACCACAAAGATGGGCCGAAAGATTTCTTTTTGGGTAGCGTCTTTTAGTATGGTGTTGCTTTTTTCGACAATCTCGCTCATAGCTGATGCAGTAGGTGTTTGTGGTGAGTGCATTGACAGGTCATTTAGGTCTCTTGTAGCCAGCTTGGCAGGTTTTTATAGCCGTGCGATCGCAGTTGCTTAGCGAGCCGCTGGTTGTACGGCTGGTAAATAGCTTGAACCTGGTCGAGCGTTTCTGGCTTTACGCCGCCTTGATGAGGTTCTCCATTTAGCGAGTAGTACACAGTTCTCAAGAAATTTTTGATACCTTGATTCGCTCGCCAAAATTTCTCAGCCTTTTCGTTGATTAGCAGTGCTAGCCTCTGTAGTCCGGCATTCTTGTAGCTGACACTTTTGTTTTGAACATTTAAGTCAAGGGTGTTGATAAAAGAATTGTCCAGTTCTAGCCACTGGCAGGTTTCTTCAAGAAATCCCTTTGAGTCTTGTTTTAAGTCATCAAAGAACAGTACTTTCAGCGACGAGTCGAATACCTCAAACCACTCTTCTATGTAGTTAGCATAGTAGCCTCCATCGATTCCCCAGTAGCGGTCATTTTCTTGCTTGACACGTTCTTCGTAGGACATTGCTTGGCACACCTCCAAATAGCTTTCTAGCGTGAGGTCGCTTTCTAGCTGAAGCATACTCTTTTTGTATTTCCAAAAAGAAACCAGTCGGTCAACAGGATTTCTAAGAACAATGAGTATCTTTGTATTTTCTCCCAGCGTCTTTTTGATTTTGTTTGCAACGCTAGCACCGCCTTCAAAATAGCCAGGTGTTGCCTCCATCACGTATTTTTGTTGTCCGCAGTGAGAAAAGTACCCCTGAAACTGCTTGAAGGGATCGTCGGACCCTTCGTATCTAGAATCTAGCTGGCCATAGCGATACATAGAGAAGTAGCAGGTCTCTTTGACACTAGAGCAGCAAATGTCTGGATGCTCCGATAGATAACTATAGAGCGAGGTGGTTCCACCTTTCACAATCCCGGCAATCACTAGGTTAGGTAGTCTTGTTTCAGTCAATGGGTCGTCTCCTTAGATGCTTGACTTGTCTCTGCTGATGTTTTTGCTTGATGTCTTTGGCGGTATGAATATCACGAATTGAGCGCTGAGGATATCGGCATCGATTCTCTTGGCGGCGGGGTTTCTTTTCGCTCACGATTGTTGTAAGCGTTGACGACCAGCCCCGAAAACATCCAGAAGTAAAAACTAAAGGCTCTAAACTTGAAAATGCGCTCAACGAAGGCATAGAGAACAGTGACCACAACGATGGTGCAAAACATCGTCCCGAGTCTTCTATATTCTGGGTTGGGTGAAAATTTTGATAGCCATCTACCGGCTCTAAATAGTCGCCAAATCATTGCGATATAGAGCCCTAGGCCAATGACGCCGAAGTAAGCCATCAGTGCAAACCAATAGGTGTCTTCGAGCGGATCAAGTTCCAAGATCTTATAGCGATCGCTGCCATCTACCAGCATGTCGTATATTATGTTGCGGACATTCTCAATATCCGGGCCGAAGCCAAACCAACTGCCCGACTTAAAAAGAGTGCTGACGATAGTGATGACTACCCAGCCACGAGCATTTTCTGATGACCGTTGCCAGTAGCTAGGAGAGAAGAGTTGCAGTATGTAGGAGCCTACATCAATGCTTCTTTCTCTGGCTTCGACCCCTGCGAAGGAAGTATCAAAACTACTGCCTAGGAAGCTAGTGACACCGAGTAATATCAAGAGTAGAAGCACATATAGCCAGATGGTTTTAGCTAGTCCTTTTGAGCGTCTGCGAAAATACAGCACGACGAGGGGAAGGAGAATCGCAATCAACCAGGATGCTCTTTTCTTAGAAGCAAATAGCCCAAACAGGATCATGCCCATACTGGGCAGCGCTCTGAGTTTTGCTGCAAAAATATCTGGCGTCATAAAAAAGCCGACTAAGCAGATAACAAGCGTCAGCAGTAAAAATGCAGAGAGTACAGCTGGCGAAGCAAATGTGCCAAATACTGAGCCAATTTTGATTTCGCCCGACTCCGCCTGCGAGACCCTTTCGAATCCTCCAATTTTGAGCTCTCGAGGGGCAAATATTTTGGCTACTATACCGTCGGGCAAGAAGTACTGGACACTAGCGATACCTGCTTCGACTAGGCCCGCGATTTTGATGCCGTTTACAATGGCCTTGAGTTGACCGTTAGAAATATTTATATTGACCACGATGTAGAACACAGACAGATATCGACACAAGGCCCTCATGTTGATTAAAGAAGGTGCGAGTCGGCTGCCATTAATCAACATTGAGATCAAGGTGGACAAGAAAAATAGCATCAGAAGGAGGTCTATCGGCGTCGCTTTGAGGTTGCGAGTTTTAAAGAAACGAGTCCCCAATACCTGTATCATGAGCCCGTATAGAACGACCTCAGGGAAAAACCGAATAAGACTCCCTATGGCTGAAGGCATCCACTTAATGAGGAACTCTTCGAAGGGTGTGTAGATTGCGATCGCAAACACAATCCAAAACGGAATATCACCAGCTGCTAGAGTGGCCCTGTACCAATCCACTACACTGTGAATAGCTTCGCTAGGTTTTGGAATCATCATGGGTAATCTCTAAGAGATAGGTTGACTGAGCGGCTTCTTTTCATTTTTCTCGCATTCGTATCAGTTATGACAGTTGCAATCATTGCTAACTATCTGGGCCCTAAGCTAGGTATCGGCCAGTACATTGATCAACTTATTCAACCGTTGGTTGAAGAACTCAGGAGTAAATCTGTTGATGTCCTGATTTTTGGCTCTCCTAATGCTGTTCAGCAAACGCCATCGCTTCAAAAGCTGAACGGTATTGTCCGCGTGTTGCCTCAGCTGGATTATTCTCCTGCCAAGCGATATGCATGGGTTGCGACGCAGTTTACTGGATACTGTCGTAGCGCTGGCATCGACTGTGTGATTTGGCTTTCTAATCCCATTGTAATGCCGTGGCATCCGCCGACGATTGCTGTTTTGCATGATGTGAACGAATGGAAAGCTGGAAAGAAATATGGCAGTCGCTTGAAGACAGCATTGAGGTCTTTAGTCTATTTGGATGCTTCTTTGCGCTACGCCGAAAAAGTTATCGTCGTGAGCCAGGCAACAGAAAGTGACCTGTTGTATTTTCGCTCTAAGCCCTCCTTAAAAGAAAAACTAAGGGTGATTTTGAACGGTGCCAACTCGCAGCTGAAGCAACTATCGCCCGTTAAGATTCCCTATCCTAGCCATCCTTTTATTCTCTCTGTGGGGCGAATTGACCCAGCGGCCAAACGTTTACCTGAAGCGGTTCGTCTGGTATCCGCCATGCGAGAGCTGGATTCTGTCGACTGGGAGCTGCACATCGTTGGTGGGATGAATGCTTCTACTCAAGCGTCAGGAGAAGCCTTTTTAGAAACACTTGAGCCTTTGCCTTGGGCGTCTTACCACGGGCACGTGGATGATGCTGTGTTGGCTGAGTGGTATCGCCACACCACAGGTGTCGTGTTCTTATCAGACAATGAAGGGTTTGGTTTCCCGATTGCTGAAGCCGCTTCGTTTAACCGCTGGGCTATAGTGAGCCATAAAAACGCAGCGAGTGCAGAAGCAGGTAGCGATGCGTTAATTACAGTAGATGCAGATAGTCCTCAAGAGGCTGCTGCTGAAGCGATTCGTGTCTTGAGTCAAGGCGCGCCGCCAGCTGTGGAGCTACAGTCGTGGGAAGAGACTGCTGCTGCCTATGCCAACGAAATTAGTGCGCTTGCATTAAGCAGTGCTAGACAATAGAGCAATGACTCTTGATATGAGATTCTCGATATGATGTAAGTTGAGCGTGACTATAACCTAAGCACAGTCTGACGTTGGAGGCTGCTCAAATGGTATCGCAATCTACGTAGCGTTCCGTATAGGGTACGACTGCCTTTGCGGTACTTTTACGCAAAGAGTCGTTATGCAAAGGTTGTTTATTTTCGTATTTACTTCGTACTTGCCGATTATGATTGATTTTGCCTTAACGGTTTAGCGAGTTCTTTCCGCTGTGGCTATTTTATTCCAGGGTGAAGGGCGGCCCAACATATCTTCTAGTTGCGCTCTGTCTTCTTGATAGTATTTCTCTAGTTTGGTGCGGATTTCTGGCGAAACAACAATTTCTTCCATTTCTTGTGCGTTGAGGCGGTGATAGATAGGGTCGAACCAAAGCTTCAGCTGACTGAGCGCCTTATGAATGGGCAGGTTGTGGGTACGACGACGAACAGCACGGCGTAGGTTGGAGTAAGCCTGATTGAGAGTGGCGTTTTTCATGGCAGTACTGCGATTGAACACCTTAAAATCGTAGTTAGTATAAACTTCTGAGGAGATACCGGAGAATTTGCAGAGGTCTGTCAGGATCGTCTCTGGATCGCTGCATAGGTCTTCGTAGAAGTAGACCTTGACGTTCTCAGTGCCGAATGTTTTGAAGTATGGCTGCAGATAGGTGGCATATCTGCCATGCTCTAAGGCACTTAGAAAATAGGCTGAAGGAATGTTGCGTAGACCTGTATTCTCCTCAGTCTCTTGGCCTTGATCCATTTTGAGTCTGTTTTCTTTAGCTTCTTCAAAATATTCATGCTCAAGCTGAGTTTCAACATAGTCTGTGAAGCTCATGGATTCTGGAATATCTGCTCTTTGCCGCGCATACTTGTACCAGGAAACCATTCTAGTGATAGGGTCTCGCAGCAGAAAAACTAGCTTGGTTCCAGGAAGCATGCTTTTAATTCTTTCGGGCGTTCCCGACGAATAAAGGTAGTCGGGGGTTGCTTCTACCCGGCATGCTGCTTTGGGTTCTTTGAAAAAGTTTGAGAAGTCTTGTGAGCCTGCATTCCATTTGGCGGAAACAGGGGCAACGGGATAGTCCTCATCGATGAAGAAACGCGTTTCCTTAAGGGTGGAAACAGAAACTTCGGGATGATCTGCCAAATAGTAGTATAGAGATGTAGTTGCGGCTTTTGTGGTGCCGCCGATAATCAAATACTGGTACTTTAGCGTTGTCGACGTGCTCACGGATGGATCCTCATATAAGGGTTTGATGGCATGCTTCTCAGGCTAATCCCACCTTATGGAAACGGTTGGTTATTAAGCTTTCCTAAATATATTGGGGTGTATTCCTATTTCTTTGTATGCCCAAACGGTGTTGATGATACCTGCGATGAGTACGCCAGAAGTGGTTGCGATCGCAGCCCCACTAACGCCATAGCGCGGTATCAGAATGGTGTTGAGTACAACATTAATCACCGCGCCGACAAATCCGCTAATGGCCGTAAATTGGGCATGGCCAGTCATACTTAATACCGCTGAAGACAGCCCAACAAAAACATACAGCACCCGTCCTATACAAAGAATCATGAGTGCGTTGAGCCCGACAACAAACTCTGGTCCAAATATCAGGAGGTATTGGCGACCAAAGCTTAGTAGAAAGGCCGCCGCTATACCCGAGACGAGTAAGCAGATGCGTGCCGATCGGTTCAAAATGCGCTGAAGCTCTTCCTTTTTGCCATCGGCATACAGGCTCGCAATGGTTGGAGATATCGGTCCATTGAAAGCCATCAGAACAAATACGATTAGCTGTGCTCCTCGGTTGACGGGTGCATAGATGCCAGCGGCCTCCACGCCGCTCAGTGAGCCAATCATCAAGATATCTGCTCTGGCGTTAATCACATGAATGCTCTCTATGAACATAAATGGCCACGCCTGCTTGACCCAATCTAGGCGGTAGTAGTATGGGAAAGCCCGCTTTACGTTAAACGGCAGGGAACGGTCTAGAAAAAACGCACTTAGAGCAAGTGTTGTGGCTGTAGCCAGTACATAAGCGCCCACCGCCCAAGGTGCCGTCAAATCATCTCCTAACCAAGCGGCCGCGCAGCCAATGAGTATGAGCAGTAACAAAGGCGCAACTAGCATTTCTGGGATAAGACCATACACAATTCTATGTATGCCTCTCATGGCTCCCCGGCGAACGTTTCTCAGTGCCATCAAAGGCAGTGCGCTCATCGAAAGGAAAAAACATAGAACCAGCTGCGGCTCGTCTGCTTTGGTGACGTACCACATAGCGGCCGCACTGATTGCTAGCGCTGTAGAAATAATCAGTGCTAGCAGGTTTGCCCATCGGAGCAGTCCGCCCATATGGTTCCAAGCAAACTTGGTTTCATATATAGCCAACTCTTTTCCGAGTAGCCCGTCGAAGCCGATCGTGGCAGGGATTGCCAATAGATAGGCCCAAGACGTGGCAAAGGCGTAAGTTCCGAAGCCAGCCGGACCTAGCAGTCGTGCAAGTACAACGCTTGTGACAAATGTCGTAAGCGTGTAGAACACCCTAAGCCCTAAGGTTCCGGCAGCTCGCTTGAGCAGACGCTTCATACAGTAACGAGCTCTCTAAATTAGGACGAAAGCCACGAAGGTAACTGCTTATCTACCTGTTGAGTCTGATTACGGGGTTCACGGTTTTCGTACCAGAGCAGCAGCAGCCCAAAGGTGACTACAAACGAGCCAGCCAACCCTGCTAAGAAGATCATTTTCTTATTAGGTGATACGGGGTCGTTTTCATCAGGAAGCGTCGGTTCTGTCACGAGCTGGATAGGTGGATATATAGAATAGATGTCATTCTTGTTGAGATCCAGCTTAGCGAGCGTCGATGCGAAAATCGTTTCGGCGACCTGTAGGTTTCTTCTGAGTCGATCAATGGTGAACTTCTCTTGAGATAGCTCGTTGAAGCGGCTCTCCATTTGATTGATTTCACTTGCCAGGGTTTGATTCTGAGAGATTAACCCTTCTCTATCAGCCTGGTTGACGACGGACTCTCTGAACAGTTCGCCTCGCACAACTCCTACCTGTGGGTCGAGTCCCAGTGGTGCAATCCTAGTAAGCGTTTCTTGGTTAACAGGTCTGCCCAGTAGGAAAGAGCCTCTCTGCTGAACGGCTGCCTGCGCGCCTTGCAATTCGGCTCGCTTGGCTACCACTTGAGGGTGCTGTGCGCCCAGTTGGGAAGACACATCAGAGAATTCTGCGCTCAGTCGACCGTACTCGGTAAACTGCTGTTGATACACCGGATCGCTCTGGAGACTGTAAGCGTCTGAGACGTCTTGAGACTCAAAATCCACGTCGCTATTTAGCTGAGCAATACGCCCACCCAAGCCTTCTGCCTGCGCAGAGTACTCAGAGCGCAAACGACGAAGTTCCTCTATCCCTGTCGCGAGCCCTTGCAGCTGCTGATCTGAGCCAAAAGCAGACGTTGCTTGATACTGCGCCAGTTCATCTTGAGCGGTCTCTACTCTGAGGCGGGCTTCTTCTAAGGTGACTTGGTTTTCCTGCTCTCGGCGGGCAAGCTCATTCTGTCTGAGCTGTTCAATGTGCTGGTTGAGCACGACGTAGAGGGCCCTTGATTTGCGCTGAGCCAAATCGGGCGTGTCTCCTTCAATGACAAAAGACATAATAGCGCTGTCTTCGTCAGTTGTGATGTCAGGGTCACCGAACTCGTCGCTCTCGATGCCAACCTGGTTGGCCGCTTCCTCAAGGACTGAAGCACTCGTCGCGATGTATAGATAATCGCTGCGAGGATCTTCAAATGCCTGGGCGCGACTGCCTCCACCAGTGGTCGATGCTCGACCACTATCGGGCAAAGACACATCGACATTCGCATCTTCTCCCAGGACGATGACGCCCCATGTGCTCGCATAGGTAGGCGCTGCCTTTCTAAGATAGAGCAGCGTACCGCCCCAAACGATGGCGTTGAGTATGACGCCCAAGAAGAGATAGTTGAACCCAGGGAGGGCCAACTGCCGAGAAGGTTTTTGGGGTTTGATTTTGGCTAAAACGTCAGTCATCGGAAAATACTTCGTAAGAGGTTCAGGGGGTTGAGGAAATCACCAACGGTGTCAAAGAGGCTTCTGGCGTTGACAACGCCGGAATCGTAGCAAGCGATCGCATCGTTAGGCATTAACAACGGCGTGTCGTTTGGATTCTCTGTAGCCTGCGTGATTAGATCTTGCACCAAGTATTCTGAAGTGTTTAATTCACCTGAGACCGTATCAGTTTGAATTAACACTGCCCTTCTGTTGGCATTGGTAGAGCGCGTTCCACCAACACATCGAGCAGCCACCAATGCCTGTACTAAATTGGTGCCATACTCAAAGCTCGCTGCGTTGATATCGCCGTCTCCTTCTAAATTCCTGCCGTTGCCGGGCTCGGTGATATTAGAAACATAAAGCTGTACGGTATCGGGCGTTATCTGGGTTGGCCTGACCAAGGTTCCTTGAAAAACGCCCTTGTTTGGAACGATAACTTGGTCGCCAGCAATCAGTGGAAAGTCATCTACTGAGTCTCCAGTGATTATGCCGGAGAGGTCAACGACCGTTGACTGAGTTCCGCGTAGTATCTGTACCTGACTAATATCAGCAGTAGGCTGCACACCACCGGCCGATAGCAGGGTAGACGTTAAATAGCGTTCGACTGGGTAATCACCCGGAAACTGAGTACTATCGTTATTGATGTTGGTTGTCCCAGCTGCTGCGCTCTCTTGTGATACAAGCAGTCGACCAGGGCTGAAGACCGCGCCTGTCACAGAGACCTGAATAGGAGAGTAGTCGAGGACTTGGACGCTAAGCTGTAGCAGCTCTGGGCGAAACAGCTGCCGCTCTACAAGCTTGGAGCCGAGCTGCTGCTCTAGCGCCTCGGGAACAAACCCTGCGGCTCGTAAAGGTGGGATGTAGGGAACTTCTAGGTCACCATTGAGATTGACTTCGTAAACGCCGCTAAATTCTTCTCCACCTACACCTGGAATAGTGACCTGTAGTCGGTCTCCAGGAGATAGCGGTAAGGGGGCTCCGTAACCAATGCTGCCCAAGGCGCTGACATATCCCGAACCATACTCGGCGGTATTGGTATTGAGGACAGGTCCACCGGGAACCGGCAGGCTTGCTTCGGGCGTTGATTCAACCTGCGCTGAACTACCCGCTGCCGCTTGCTCATCGGACAGCACGGGTAATTCGTTCGCCGCTGTGGGGCCCATTAAAAACAGTCCACCAGCGACAGATAAGGAAGATACCTTTACCGCTCGTGAAGAAAACATAGATTTCGACGCTATGACAACAGCTCGATAAACATTCATTTCTTCAAAAAAGTCATTTAACAATATGTATGTGAAGCTACCCTTGCTTTCCGGTTTGCCCGTTTGATAAGGCTACTGGAGATTACGCATACTCTATGCTGCGAGGCTTGGTCACATCAAGACAGATGGGCAGCACTCTCTCTATATTTACGATTGTTTAAAGTTCTGGTGTGTGGTAACAAATATTACATTTAGATGTTGCCTAAATGCTTTAGATGAGTGAGACACTCTGGAACACCAAAGGATGGCGTGCCAGGTAATTCACCCGCTACCTTACACGAAGAACTTCCCTGAAATCGTTATTGGAAAGCTATGACAGCGTTCAGGAAGTATTTCGCTGAGTGCTGCTGTGTTTCCGGACAAAGGAATCAGCAATGTGAAACGCTGTGATATGTCGGGCAGGGATGCACTCCTCCCGATTCAAGAGGCACTAAGATGCCATTTTTACAAAAGGAAAAGACTTCAACCTTTCTAGACTCTGTTTCAAGAGTCGGGGATCATACCCTAAAAGATCGCAATTCTTTATATTGCCCTCTATATTTTTATTATGGCGTGTTGTTGCAAATGTGGGACCACAAACTTAAAACGTACTTGAAAAACACATGTAGGTGACTGTTGTCAGCCACGATCGCTTCTGATGACTTGGTAAAGATAACTCCACCCAGCAAAAGGCTAGGCAGCATCTACTCTAATCCTGCATGGATGACTACATGCGTTCTTAACAACCAATACAGCACAGTGTGCGTACGTGAATTTGCTGGCGTGCCACTTTAGCTAAATGATACAGGCTGGCCTATTGCACTGGCTGATTGGGTGATGCTGTCTCCTGTGCGGCCTGTGCCCACCAGGCTATGGCATAGGGCTCAGCGTCTGTTCCTTGATTTTGGACGACTCTGAGTTTGTATTGGCCCGTGGTAGGGATAGGGATAAAGATATGCTCCAGACTGTCTTCCGTACTGACAGAAGACCATACGCTTTGTGAAATGTCGTCGCTATCGGCAGGCATCAGGTACAGATCGAGGTTGCCTAGCGCTCTGCCTGTAAAGCTTTCACCTCGATCGAAGTATTCGTCGTCTGAGTTCAGTTCTACTGTGCGCTCCCAAGTAAGGGTGGCGCTGACGTAGCTGCCGCCTTGGAGCGGCTGCTCGAAAGTGTAGTCTTCGCTGTTGCCACTAAGACTGCTGTAATTCCACCCTGTAGCGGGTATGGCTCCGGGAAGCCACTGTCCCCCAGAGAGTTGCTCGTAGGCGCGAAATGCGTTGAGGTGACCTGTGCCTAGCTCGGCATGTAGCGGGATATTTTGACTGGCGTAAGCGTCCGACTCTATCCAGGTTTTGCCACCTTCATCTAATAGCGTGCGGGCCATCCCTAGTAACGCCCCATCGCCTGCATCTTCTAGTTTGTCTGCTGAATTAAGAATCACCGACTTCATGACTAAGGGCTCTCTAGAGTCTAAACTCCAGTTGCTAATACCGCTGCGCAGCTGGCGATCGCCGAATTCTTGTAAAAGCGCGACGGTTGCGACAACGTGGGGTGCCGCAAAGCTGGTGCCGCTGCTAACCGTGCGGCTGCCGTTGGGGTCAAACATTTCGATTTCGCTGCCGGGGGCCACTAGGTTGATCGAGCGGCGCGCGCCAACGTTTGACTCGATGCTGGGGCCTTGGGTCGCTGTGGCGGGCGGCTCGCTGGTGAGGTTGGCGTTGTCTACACGAACGAATCGACCGTCGATTCTGCGGGAGTAGGCGACGTTGATGCCGTTGAAATTGTCGGTAGGAATGGGGATGCCGCCTCGGCCTTGGTTGCCAGCGATGACGTATAGCAGCTTGTGAACGCGTGATGACCAGTCGATGCACTGGGTGAGAAGCGCGTTGCCGTCGAGGGTGGCGTTTGGTCGGTCGTCTCGGCTGAGGGGCTCGCCAAAGCTGAAGTTTGTGGCGCGTACGTCGCCGCTATTTTGCAGGGCGACATGCTGGGAGGCGAGACATTCTTCCTGCTGGCCGGTGAATTCTGTGAGGTTGCCGATGGCAGCTGAGTATAGGAAAGCGTCTGGGGCAACGCCTCGGAGGGTTTTGTCGTTGCTGATCATGACGCTGGCCACGTTGGCAGCGTGGGGGTCGACGGATTCGTCTGCGATCGCAGGTCCATCTATCTCAAAAATTCTGCCGACTCGAACGGGTGCATTTTCAGTCGCAAGCTTATCGATGCCGAACTGACTGGGCCTGCCAATTTCAACCTGCCCAATGGCGATTTTTTTGCCGGTGATATTGTAGGGGGCGGCGTGAAGGCGGCGGGCATCAATGCCATCGCTATCGACAGAGGTGGAGAGGGCGAGTGCGGGGAGGCCAAGTGCGATCGCTAAGCCACTCCAAGAAAGCAGTGTACTGAGTCCTCGTGTACTAAGGCCTATCCCAAAATGATTGCATTTCTTCACAGGGCGTGTGGAGTCGCTTTTTGCAGCATTGCTCTTGTGAGCCTTGTTACCAGAAGCCTTGCTGCTAGAAGCATTACCTACCGAATTCGCCATGGATGTCAAAGAAGTAAAAGACAATAGAGCAACTTTAGCTTAATTAACCCAGACACGGTAAGTGGGGTGGAGCATTGGTCGCATGTCAACTTTAGTCGGGCGGATTTCACAAGTTTTGCCCAGGTAATTCATGAGGTAGTTTGTCGTGTGAGTGAAATATTTTGTTACAATAGCTACACACTTTATAGAGCCTGTATCTATAGAGATGTTTTTCTGTAGATACACCCGTTAGAGAGGCTACTTCACTATGGCAAAGACGCAATCTAATAAGTCCACTGTTATTTCTCCGTCGATTTTGTCGGCTGATTTTGGTCGCCTAGGTGAGGAAATTCGCGCCGTCGATAAAGCGGGTGCTGACTGGATTCATATTGATGTGATGGATGGTCGCTTCGTGCCCAATATCACAATCGGCCCAATGATTGTCGATGCGGTACGTCCTCATACAGATAAGCCTCTCGACGTTCACCTGATGATTGTGGAGCCTGAGAAGTATGTAGAGGACTTTGCTAAGGCAGGTGCTGACATTATTTCTGTGCACTGCGAGCACAATGCTTCTCCGCACTTGCACCGTACTCTCGGTCAGATAAAAGAGCTGGGTAAGCAGGCAGGCGTAGTGCTCAATCCTGGCACAAGCCTAGACATGATTGAGTACAGCCTTGAGCTGTGCGATCTGATTTTGATTATGAGTGTGAATCCTGGCTTTGGCGGTCAGAGCTTTATTCCAGGCGTGGTTCCCAAGATTCAAAAGCTAAGAGCGATGTGTGATGAGCGTGGCCTTGATCCTTGGATTGAAGTGGATGGTGGACTCAAGTCTCACAATACTTGGCAGGTGTTAGATGCGGGTGCGAACGCGATTGTAGCGGGTTCGGCGGTATTTAAGGCGAATGACTACGCGACGGCAATTAGCGATATTCGTAACAGTAAGCGCCCTGAGCTAGCTGCTGTATAGGCCTTTGTTTGCGCTCAGCAGTAGCTAGCTGCGAGTGGATAGCTAAGAACTCAACCGTAGAGAGTCGTGTTTTTTAGGGATCTCAATGCCCTAGAAAACACGGCTTTTTTGATGATCAGGACATTTTTTGTACGGACAGTACCTGTAGTGTCCACGTGTGTGGTCTAGGTATTTCGGGCATTCTGATAGGTGTAAGCCTTCTCATTTGGTTGTCAGCGCGACTGCCTTCAATCGCATATGCCGTCTGTTGAAAAGAGAGTTTCTAGAATATTTGCAACGCGTCGCATCACCCGAAAAGATCAGACGTTTTTGATGTCAGTATTTGCTAGTGGAAAAATTAGTGCTGATGACGAAGCACTGATCAACAAAATCTATGATGCTTTGAATGCTGGGCAGCTTCGAGTGGTTGATTAAGCCTTGTCTTGTTTTGCTAGACGGCTGCAATAGACTCAACCCCTTGATATGAAATAAGCCCCGTTGGATCAAATTTGATCCAACGGGGCTTATTTGTGTTGATTCTCTAGGTCGAAACCAAGTAATAGAGTTACTTGCTATCTGTGGAGATTCCCCTTTTTTGTGAAGCCCATGACGAGGATTGAACTCGTGACCTCACCCTTACCAAGGGTGTGCTCTACCACTGAGCCACATGGGCACTGCTAGCAAGGTGGTGGGCCAGGCTGGATTCGAACCAGCGTAAGCATAGCTAGTGGATTTACAGTCCACCCCCATTAACCACTCGGGCACTGACCCTTGCGCGCATTTGCAGCCTATAAAATGTAGCATACGATGCGTCACGATGCGCAGGGATCTAGATCTAGATTTTGGTGTTTTGAATGCGATCGC
>ERZ1740067.247-NODE-247-length-44895-cov-6.312266_pt1 | contig 44895 bp, 28 predicted proteins | sample MGYA00581736_ERZ1740067 | MGnify/ENA primary metagenome ERZ1740067 (study PRJEB43018, sample SAMN04849236) | marine metagenome | isolation source: floating plastic debris | place: Pacific Ocean | collected 2008-08-27 | study: EMG produced TPA metagenomics assembly... | reverse complement strand
GACGGCGGCACAAACCTGCTCGATCCGCGCGACGATACGCACACGAACATGCAGTTCCTTGTGTTCCTCACCGCGGTGATCCGCGCGGTCAACGTGCATGGCGACCTGCTCCGCTGCGCGATCGCGTCGGCGGGCAACGACCACCGACTCGGTGCGAACGAGGCGCCCCCCGCGATCATCTCGATCTTCCTGGGTGACATGCTCATGGACATCATCGAGCAGCTCGAGGACGGCACTGCCCGCAAGACGCTCAAGGGCGGCGATCTCGATCTCGGCGCCCGCATCCTGCCTCACATCCCCCGCCACTCGGGCGACCGGAACCGCACGAGCCCGTTCGCCTTTACTGGGAACAAGTTCGAGTTCCGCGCGGTTGGGTCGTCGGCCTCGATCGCGTGGCCCACGACGATTCTGAACACGATTGTCGCCGAATCGCTGTGCGAGATCGCCGACGAATTGGAGAAGAAGCTCGGCAAGAGCCCAACACCGGCCAAGCTCGAGTCGACGGTTCGGCTGCTGCTCAAGAAGCTCGTGAAGGAGCACAAGCGGGTGCTCTTCTCGGGCGATAACTACAGCGACGAGTGGCACGCCGAGGCCGAGTCGCGTGGGCTGCCGAACCTTCGGACGAGCGTCGACGCGCTGCCGCGCATTGGCGATCGCAAGGCGTTGGCGCTGTTTAAGAAATTCAAGGTGCTCAGCAAGGCCGAGGTTGAGAGCCGCCAGAACACGTACATCGAGAAGTACGTCATGGAACTGTTCATCGAGGCGAAGACCCTGGCGACACTCGCGAGCACGCGGGTGCTTCCCGCGTCGCTGCGGTACCAGGCGGAGATCGCCGAAGCGGTCGGCGCGACCGAGGCGGCGGACGTGGATTCGAGCGATACTCGGGCGCTTCTCGAGCGCATCGCGGAGCTCACGTCGTCACTGACACGGGGCATCGACTCGCTACGCGATGTGGCGGATGCCGAGCCCAGTGGATCGCCCGAGAAGCATGCCGCGTACGTGCGGGACCACGTGATCCCCGCGATGAACGCGGTGCGCGAGACGTGCGACGATCTCGAAGAAATCGTATCGGCCGATCACTGGCCGATGCCCACCTACGCCGAGTTGATCGCGCTGACGTGAGTCAATGCGATCGTCTTCGGCGTGTGGCCCCGTAGCTCAGCGGTCTAGAGCTGGCGACTCATAATCGCTCGGTCCCCGGTTCGAATCCGGGCGGGGCTACGTGCGCACATTGCGACTCGCGGCGGCTCACGCTGACGCGGGCTTGGGTTGGGTTGATTCGCCGATGAACAGCGGCGAATCGCCGGGCGATTGACGCATCGGGCCATTCCAAGTCTTTCGGGAGCTGGCGAACCACTCGAAGCAGATGTCGAGTTGCGCCTGAACGTCCGGCATATTTAGGCCCGTGATTGAGGGCGTGAAGAAGCGGCCGGTGGGCTCGTTGTTGATCGCTGCGATGGCGATGTCGTGGCCGACGCGCACGCCGCGGTCGTGGCAGGCTCGGATCGCGCCGATGGCTGCGGGTTGGGTCGTGCAGACGATTGCGGTTGGGCGGTCCGGGCTGTCAAGCACGTCGAGCGTGAGATCGTGCGCGAGCGCGGTTGGGTCGCTGTAGGGAGGCGCGGGATTGTCGTGGAGTTCGCCGGTGCTGCCGTTTGCCTCGAGCCAACTCCGCCAGTGGGCGACGCGGCGGTCGATCTCGGAGTTGTGGCCCTGCGCGTTGAGGCAGTCGATTCGAGTGTGTCCCATGTCTCGGAGGTGCTCGAACAGCAGCGCGATGTGGTCGCCGGTAAAGAGGCGTATCGACGGGATGCCGAGGTCGGACATATCCGCGTCGAACATGACGACCTTGCTCGCTGCGGCTTGCAGCGCGCGCAAACGCCGGCGTGGGATGGGCTCTGTGCTCGGAACGATGACGACGCCGCCGTCGGAGTCGAGGGCCTCGCTAATGACCGCGTCGTCCCAGTGGACGTACTCCAACGCGCGGAACTGGGCCCCGCGAAGGGCGGCTGCGCTTGCGATGTGCGAGCGGCAGTGCAGGAGGTGTACCGACGGGTACGCGGGGATGAGCAGCACGACCTGGCAGGAGGCGTTGATGACACCTTGGCTCGGGTGGACGACGAGCGAGCCGTTGGGCTGGCGGGCGAGCACGTCCTTCTCAAGCAAGCCTGCGACCGCCTTGCGGGCGGTCATGTAGCTCACGCCGAGTTCTTCGGCGAGCTTTCGCTCGCCGGGCAGGTCGCGCAGCATGAACTCGCCGGAACTGATTTTGCGCTCCAGCGCCTGCATTGCATCGGTGTACAAGGGTGGTCGGGGCATGGCGATTGGCCTCGCGCGTGGGTTGAAATGCTTCGGCTTACGCTAACACGATACGAACGAATGGTTGGCCATTTCGGAATCATGGCCGATTGGGTGCATCCATCGGACATTGTGACCGACGTGCGAGCATAAGTGGAGCATCTTTGCTATATATTCTATGTGGGTATATGGTCCAGCCGAGGAGTATTCCATGAACGCCCCCTCTCGAATCGCTCTTGGACGCCAACACACGCGGTCCCGCCTCGGCGGTTTCACGCTCATCGAGCTGTTGGTGGTGATCGCGATCATCGCGCTGCTCATCGGCATCTTATTGCCCGCGCTCGGAAAAGCTCGGATCGCGTCCAAGCAGCTCAAGAACAACACCCAGCTTCGGAGCATCCACCAGTCGCTCGTGCTGCACGCCGGCTCGAATGATGGGTGGTACACCGGGATCGACGGCGGCAGCGCGACTTGGAAGGCGAAGTGGAAGGGCTACGACGACATGATCACCGGCGATACCAACGGCACGATGCCTGAGGTTCGGTTCTCCGAATTGGTCCAATACGGTTATCTCCCGGCCGAGATGTTGATCCATCCGTCGGAGCCAGATGAGAAGTTCGCATGGACGCCTGCCTTCGGCGAGTTTGACTACCGGAACTACTCGTACGCGGTCAATGAGCTGGGGTGGGATAAGGACCCCGACTACCGGGAGGCCCAGCGTTCGTGGAAGGACACGCTCAGTTCGCGAACGCCGGTCGTGTCGGATCGTCTGTACCGCCTCGACGGCGGATTGGCGAACCAGTGGAACTACGAGCACTACATCGGCATGTACTCCAAGCGGCTTGGTCGCCTGCAGATCGGCATGGTTTGGAACGATGGTCACGTTACGCTGAACAACTCGCCCGTGGTGACCAACACGGAGTTCGGTCGCATCACCAATTCGCGGGACAACGTGTTCTCGCGCGGCGCCGACGCCCAGGAAGAAAATCGGCAGGGTGGCAACCCGGTCAACCCCGCGGTCGGCAGTTCTGCGAAGATGAATAGCTACCAGTGGGAGTCGACACAGCCGACGACATCGACGGGCGGCTGACCGAACACCGCGGCTGGTCGCAGTGTTTGGTCCGAATTCCTTCCTGCACTCGTCGGCCGACCTCATCGCCGCATCGCCTCGATACCGATACCGATACCGATACCGGGGCACGTCATGGAACTGCGCGGAACACTCATCGCGGCCTTCGCACTGACCGCGAGTTTCATGGGCTTACGGGCAACTCATGCTCAAACCGGAGACGCTGCGGAGGCCTCTGCACCGAAGCGGCTGTTGATGCACTACATGCCTTGGTACGAGGCGCCGGATACCCGCGGCCGATGGGGCGAGCATTGGACCGGCTGGCAGCAACAGCACGATCCCGAGAAGCTGGATGGGCGGGGATTGCCGGACATCTGGTCGAAGTTCCACCCGCTGATCGGACCCTACGACTCGACGAACGCGCACGTTCTCGAGTGCCAGTTGCTCCAGATGAAGATCGCGGGGATCGACGGCGTCATCGCCGATTGGTACGGCATTTCCAGCGCCGCGGACTACCCCCCGATCCACAACGCGACGCAAGCTCTCTTTGCAACCGCAGGCCGTCTTGGCATGGAATTCGCCGTCTGTTTTGAAGACCGGACCGTGCAATTCCAGCTCGAGCATGGGCAATTGGATGAGGGTGAAATTCAAGCACACTTTGTTGAGACGTTTACCTGGATGGAAGAGGCTTGGTTCGGCGCGGAGCATTACGCGCGGGTCGACGGCCAGCCGCTCGTGCTCACGTTTGGACCTATCCATGTGAAGGACGCCGAGCCGTGGCAGGCTGCGCTTGGAGCGGTCTCGCCCCGGCCGACGCTCTTTGCGCTGCACCACTTGTGGCGAAGCATCGGCGCCGACGGCGGGTTCACATGGGTTCATAAGGACACGTGGAAGGGCTTCCCGGACGACGAAGCGTACGTCGATCGCATGCAGGCGGTGTTCGACTACACCTCGAGCAATCCGGCCGAGGTGATCACGTCGGTTACGCCGGGGTTCCACGATGTGTACGACACGAGCTACGGGTACCTCCCCCACCGCGGCGGAGAGACCCTCCGCGAGTCGCTCGCGGCCGCGATGGCCAGCGAGTCGGACATCGCACAACTCGTGACGTGGAACGACTACGGCGAGGGCACGATGTTTGAGCCGACGCACGAGTTCGGGTACCTGTTCCTTGAGATTGTCCAAGAGGCACGCGCCGAGGAGATCGGCGAGAGCTTCACGTTTGTCGCTTCGGACCTCAGGCTTCCCGCCCGGCTTTTCTCGCTCCGCAACGCGGGCGACGTTCCATCAGCGCAGCTCGATGCGATTTCGGAGGCTCTGGTGCAGGGCGATCCGGCGTTGGCGCGCGAACTGCTCGTGCAGGCCGAGCGATGAGTGGCGTTGCTGCGGCGTGTGTGCCCCTGGTCGTGCTGGCGTGTGCGATCGGTTCGATTTCCGCCGCTTCGACCAGCGCGGATGTGGCCGAGGCGGCCGAGTACGCGGTTGAGCGTGACGTCCTCTATCGCGATGAGCCAGATGCGACGCCGTATATGCGTGAGCGTTGCATGCTCGATGTTTACTACCCAACGGATAGCGAGGGCTTCGCGACGGTCATCTGGTTCCACGCGGGCGGGCTGACGTCGGGCGAGCGTTGGATTCCGGAGACGCTGAAATCGCGCGGGCTCGCGGTCGTAGCGGTTGACTATCGGCTGAGTCCACGGGTGAAGGCGCCTGCGTACATCGACGACGCTGCGGCGGCGACCGCGTGGTGTGTCCGCAATATTGAACGGTTTGGTGGCGATCCCGACCGTATCGTCGTGGCGGGCCATTCTGCTGGCGCGTATCTTGCGTCGATGGTGGGCACGGACGCGCGTTGGCTCGCGGGGTACAGCGTGAGCACTGATTCGCTCGCGGGCATCGCTGCGATCAGCGGGCACACCGCGACGCATTTCACGGTGCGCGCCGAGCGTGGGTTGCCCGGCACACGGGTGGTGATCGACGGCCTTGCGCCGCTCTACCACGTCCGTGCTGATGCGCCGCCGATGCTGCTGGTCACGGGCGATCGCGAACGGGAGATGCTCGGGCGCTATGAAGAGAACGCGTTCTTCCATCGGATGATGCTCGAGGTCGGGCACGCGGATGTTCAACTGCTCGAACTCGACGGGTATGACCACGGCGGCGTCGTCGCACCAGCGCTGCCGCTTGTCGTAGAGTTCGTTGATCGCGTCGGCAGTCAGTAGCGGTCGCTCGCGGGGGAACGTGCCGGATGCGGACACTGCTTGCCATCATGTGTGTGATCCTCGCGGTGATGACCGCGGGGGCTCGGCTCTTCGTTCGCCCGGATCCCGTGCTGCCGGACGATGTGATTGATTCGCTGTTCGCGATCGATCCAGCTGTTGCTCACCCCGCGGCTGCCGCGGTGATCGAGGACTTCACGCAGCACATCTCGGAGCGACGCGATGTGGAGGCCGTCCGCGTCGATCTCGCGGCGGCCTCGCGAGATCCCGAGCTTCGCGTGGCGATGGCACGTTCTTATGAGGCACGCGTGGGGCATGCGGTGTCCGATGTGCCGCGTCTTGTGTGGTCGACCGGTCCAAACCCTGCACGCCGCGTGCAGATGGCGATGTTTCGGGCGTGGCACTTCGAGACGTTTGGGTCTGCGGTCGACATCGTGGCAGACCCCTCAAACCGCGACCTGACCAAGTCGATCGTGCAGAGCGTCGCCGGGGCGGGGCCTGATGTCATCGAGTACATCGGCGGTGCCCACCTCGCGACTCTTGTAGACGCGGGCATTGCGCTCGATATCACCGAGTACGCGCAAGAGCACGACTTCGGGATCGGCACGGTGTTTCCAGCGGCGGTTTCGAGCGTCGCTCGAGCTGACGCTGCTGGTCAGATGCGGCAGTATGGATACCCATGCAATCTGGATTACAAGGTGTTGCTTTATCACCGAGACCTCTTCGATCAGGCTGGTGTTGCGCACCCGTCAGGCGGCTGGTCGATCGACGAGATGCGAGCGGTCGCGGGCGAGGTGCTCGCATCGCAAGAGCTCTCGATTCGGCCTGCGTTTGCGTTCATGAATCTTGGCCCGTTTGACGCCGTGCTCGCGGGCGGCGGCGAGCTCTTCGCGACTTCAACCCGTGCGTACTCGGCATACAACTCGGACGAGACGGTTCGCGCGCTTGAGCTGTATCAGGACCTGATGCACGTCCACGGCACAATGCCTCGGCCGGCCGAGGCGGCGAGCATGTCGGCGAGCACCGCGGGCGGCTTTGGCGGCGGGTCGACAGTCTCTGCGCCGGGGCTCTTTGCACAGAAGTCCGTGCTTATGCATGTCGGCGGACGGTGGGAGTACGTTGTGTACGCCATCGCCAATCGGGATCGGGTGTACGTTCCAGCGATCGATCGCACACTTTCGGGGCTCGATACCGAGAGCCATGCTGGCCGGATCGCGGCCCTCGAAGGTGCACGCGAAAGTCTGCTCCGTGACGTGCTGCTCCCCCTGAAGCCGGCGGAGCTTGCGGCGTTCCGCGAGTGCCTTAACGATGGCGACCGTGCCGGCTTGCTGCACATCGGCGTGGCGCACGTCCCGACAAGCACGGGGACGCCCTACTACGCGGTCGCGGCGCGGAGCAGCGTTGTGAATCGCGCGTTGTCACAAGGCGATCCAGAGCGACTCACGCACGCGAAGCGTTTCATTCGCTTCCTCGGCAGTGAGGCATACAACGAGCAGATCAACGGCACCTTTGATTCCATCGCCGGGCGCGTCGAGTACTGCGTTGATGATGACCGTGTGGCCGGCGTTCCCGCGGCCCTTCCCGGCCTTGAGGAGTTCGATGCGCCGGTGTTCACCGAGGCAGTGCTCGACTATGGCGCCGAGCGTGTGCTGTCGGAATACATCGGGCGCCACCGGCTCATGCGGCTCATGACGGAAGTGCTTGAGGACGTGCAGAGCGGTAGCATCGAGCCCGAAGTCGCTGCACGCCGAGCTGAAGAGGCGGTGAACCGACAGATCGTTGCAAACGTCATGCGTGACGCGCGGCTCCGCGCGCAGTGGGTACTAGACACGGGCGTGGACCCGTCTGTGCTTGTGCCCGCGCTACGCGATTCATCCGGGCGATCGATCAGTCTGCGGGAGCAAATCGAGCGGGCGAGCGTCAACTGATGGCGATCGGGTCTCCAAGGCGACGACTCCTTGTTGCGGCTGCGTTTTTGCTGCCGAACCTGCTCGGGTTCGTGGCGTTCACCGCCGGGCCGCTCTTTGGCTCGCTGTGGATGAGCTTCACCGATCTGTCGCTCACGAAGCACAACGAGTACAGCCAGACGCCGGTGCAATTCGTTGCGTTCGCGAACTACGCGGCGATCCTTTCGGGTGCCGAGAGTGAGCGATTCTGGTCGTATCTCGGAAACACCCTGTACCTGATGATTGGTATCCCGCTCGGGATCGCTGGGTCGCTCGGCCTTGCGCTCCTGATCACGGCGAAGCTCACGCCGACGCGGCCTGCGAGCCGCTTGAAGCTCGCGGCTGTTGCGGCGGCCATCGGTGTCTGTGCGACGCTCGCGGTCTGGATACTCACTTCCCCAGAGGTCGTGAGTGCCGACGATGCAACGATCACCAGCGCGTACGCGGATCTCTCAGCGTACGAGGTCGCACGGTTGCGGGGGCTCGCGGCGACACTCGCGATGGCGTTGGTCAGCGGCCTCGCGGTGGCGGGCGTGGCGTTCGGCTCGGTCTTCTTCCGGACCGCGTTCTACTTGCCCAGCCTTCTGGCGGGCGTTCCGATGTTCTTGCTTTGGAAGACCCTCTACCGACCCGAGGGTGGGCTCGTCAATGCGACGCTTCGGCCCGTGGTGGACGTCGCGTTTGAGATGGGCCAGATCATTCCGCAAGTGGCCTGGCAGGGCACCGCGATCGGCCTGTGGCTTGCCGTTGGCGTTGTTGTTGTGCGGGGCTTGGTTGCCGGGGTTCAGAAACTCATGGAGCGCGACGCGGGGGCGGCGGCATTCATCGCACGGATTTTCATGCTCGGAACGCTTGCTGCCGTTGCACTCGGCCTGGGCGTCGTGTGTTGGGAGTTGCCGGCACACGCTGCCGCTTCAATCTCGGATGGGCGGTCGGGCTTCGATACTCCCGAATGGCTGGTTTCCGCCACATGGGCGAAGCCGGCGCTTGTCATCATGGGCGTCTGGCTCGGCGTGGGCGGGGCGAACATGCTGCTCTACATTGCAGGGCTCTCGAACATTCCACCGGAGCTGTATGAGGCGGCGGACATTGATGGTGCGGCGGGGTGGCAGCGCTTTGTAAACGTCACATGGCCGCAGCTTGCGCCGACGACGTTCTTCATCGTGATCATGAGCACGATCGGCGGGCTGCAAGGCGGTTTCGAGCAAGCACTCATCATGACCGGTGGCCTCTACGACACCACGGTGCTGACTTACTACATCTACAACCTCGCGTTCACCGATCAATTCCAGCTTGGCATGGCATCGGCGGTCGCTTGGGTGATGTTCGCGATGATCTTCGCCATGACGCTCGTGAATTACCGCCTCGGGAACGGGATGACCAATGAGTAGCCCGGGAGCGAGCCGATACCGCGGGCCTCGGGGTCGCGACCTCGCGCTGAGGCTCTTGGGCTTCGCTGCGCTTGTGGTGATCGCGATGCTCTTTGTGGGGCCGTTCGTGTGGCAGGTAATCGTGAGCCTTTCGAGCCTTGCGGATGTTGATCGTGTTGCGAACCTCGGCGTGCCGCCATCGCTCCATCCGCAGAACTACACGCGGGTCTTTGAGACGATCAACTTCGCTGGCTATCTCTACAACAGCGTCTTTGTCGCGGCGTTCGTCACGTTTTTGCAGGTGGTCACCAGCGCGATGGCGGCGTTCGCGTTTAGCCGGCTGCAGTGGCCCGGGCGCGACAAGGTTTTTCTTCTGTACTTGGCGACGATGATGGTGCCCGGCGTCGTGCTCATGGTGCCGAACTTCGCCGTGATTGTCTCGCTTGGGCTCTTCAACAGCTATGCCGGGCTCATCATTCCGGCCGCGTTTAGCGCGTATGGCACGTTCTTGCTCCGCCAGTTCATGCTGACGATCCCGAGTTCGCTTGACGAGGCCGCGCTCATCGATGGGGCAAGCCAGGCCCGCGTGTTTCTTGATGTGGTGATGCCGCTGACGCGGCCGGGGTTGATCGTGCTCACGATCTTCACGTTCCTCGGGAACTACAACTCGTTCTTCTGGCCGTTGATTCTTGTGAAGGACGACCATCTGCGGACGCTGCCGATCGGTCTTCTCTCGTTCGATAGCACTTACGGCAGCGATACGCCCGCGCTCATGGCTGCAAGCCTGATGGCGATGATCCCGCCGACAATTCTGTTCATCGCGCTGCAGCGGTATCTCGTCAAGGGCATCCAGCTTGGCGCAGTGAAGGGCTAGTCGGTGGGCCGCTTCATTCCGTGCGGGATCGGGCTATCAGACGGTGCACATCGCCTCTAACTGCCCAGCAGCGGCGATTTTCCGGAATCGCCGATTGTGTAGCATATTTGCTATATCAAGGAGCCGATTTGTGCTACGATTCCGTTCGGAGGTCTCCGCGTGCCGACTATGTCCCCCCAACTCCGTCCCCGTTTCGTCGCCTTGGCGGCGATTTCAGCCGTGTGGGCATGCGTCCCATCCGCAGCGGGGCAAGCGTTTCAAAGCGACATCGATCGGTGGGTCACCCAGGACATGATCGATCCGCCTGAGGCTGGTTCGATCTTGTTCATCGGAAGCTCGAGCATCCGCCGATGGGAACTGCTCACTCGCGACTTTGCCGATTATAAGGTCATCCAGCGCGGCTTTGGCGGCGCCCAATTCGAAGACGTGAACTTCTTCGTTGACGATATCGTTCTCCCTTATGCGCCGACGGCGATCGTGGTTTGGGCCGGTACCAACGACAACACCTCTGGCGAAACCGGTGCCGAAGTCTTCGCTGACTACCAACAGTTCGTCGGCCTCGTTCATGCTGCGATGCCGACGACCGAGATCTTCTACCTGGGTATCACGCCGACGCCGACGAACGGCATCTTCACCGTCGAGCGAGAGGCGGCCAATGCGCTCATCCGCAACGCTGCGCTGTTGGATGCGCGGCTGCATTACATCGACCTGCCCAGCGTCTTCGATGCGTTGGGGCCGCCATCCTCGCCGGAATTCGTCGACCTCTACGTCGACGGTGTGCATCTGAACCGCGCTGGGTACGCGGTCTGGACGAACGAGGTGCGTCCGGTTCTTGAGGCGTCAATAGCGCCGAACAAGGTGTTTGTTCCGAATCGATTAACGCCGCAGCCTGGGACGTCGGTCTTCTTCGACTTCGGCCCGAGCAACCCCGACGATGGCAATCCGACGATCGGTGTCGACGCCTTTGGCAACACGTGGAACAACTGGCACCCGGCCGAGGGTGGCGTGGCGGTGAATGCCGGCGAGCATCTCGGCAACTTGGTGGACCAGAACAACACGCCGACCGGTATCGACCTGACCATCACCGGCGGTTTCTCGACCAACGGCATCCAGAACGGTGGATTGCTCGCGCCAGCGCCCGCTCAACTCGGCGAGTTGGCGGTTCCAACCGCTACCCAGGACTACTTCTTCTCCACCGCGGACGACCTTGTTGGCGGTGGCAACGACGATGTTCCCGGCGGGTTCATGCTCTCCGGTCTCGACCCCGCTTTAGTCTACGACTTCCGATTCTTTGGCTCCCGAACGAGCGGCGGCACAACTCGCGTGACGCGATACGAAGTCACGGGGGCAAACGGTGGCTTGACGACACTCGCGACGACAGGAACAAACATCGGCGCGGATGGCGTCTATGACGGAAACGATAATGAGATCGCCGAGATCGCTGGCATTCGCCCTGACGCGTTCGGGCAGGTCTTTGTCGACCTGACGCTTGTCCAGGGCGGCTTTGCGTACATCAACGCGATGGAGTTGCGGGTTGTGCCGCTCTCAATCGACATCCAGCCAGCGGATACGGTCGTCGATGCGGGCGGAGTGCTGACGTTCACGGCGTCTGTCCAAGGCGCTGCGGGCACGGCGACACTCGCGTGGGAGCGCGATGGCATTGCCCTCATCGATAATGATCGAGTTGGTGGTGCCAGCACCGAGTCACTGACGATTTCGGGGGCAGGTCGGGGTGACGCGGGGCTCTATCGGCTTGTCGCCACGCTCAATACAACAAGCGTTGCGTCGTCGGCTGCGGTCGGCGCGGTGCGCGAGTCGCCGCTTGGCGATTTGGATTTCAACAACGACGGCATGATCGACACCCTCGACGTGTTCGACTTTGTCGTCGAACTCGAAACCACAGACTAGCACGGCTTGCGAGCGGTGCGGCACAGGCCGACGGCTCTGGGCGAAACTCACGCGAAGGAGACAGATATGACACCTTTGACACTTGGCACCACGGGCGCAGCGATCGCCCTGGCACTCGGTGCGTCGCTGGCGCACGCCCAGACCTTCCTGATCGACCTCGGCCCCACCACGATCTCGAGTGTCGACGCAACGACGGAGAGCCCTGACTCGAATGGCAGCACGTGGAACAACTTCGCACCGGGCCAGTTCGTGCGTCTTGTCGACACAACGGGAGCCATCTCGGCGAGCACGAATCCGCTCGGTATCGGCCTCGGCGCGACGACGCCGCTGGGTGCGAGTGGTGGCACCAACAACGGGCTGACGAACCCGGACGCCAACTTTCTGGGCGACTTCGCGATCGCGACGGCGACGCAGGACTACATCTTTCGCTTCGATGACGGGGCCGGAGCACCCGAAAACCTTGAACTTGAGGTTTCAAGCCTTGATCCAACGCTGGCCTACAACGTTCGCGTGTTCGGCAGTCGCGTGGCGAGTGAGAACCGCGAGACGCTTTATACGGTGACCGGTGGGAACGGAGCCCAGACGACAAACATCGTCACCGGCGGCCCGAACATCGGCTCCAACGGCATGTCCTTTGGCAATGACAACGTCATCGGCGAGGTCCTCGGCGTCACTCCCACCGTTGCCGGGACGATTTCGGTAGACATGACCGTTCTGCAAGGCGCGTTCGTCTACCTCAACGTGCTCGAGATCTCTGTGGCACAGCCCGTTGATATCGCGTTCACGTCCCAGCCCGAAGGACAGGTCATCGACGCTGGTGGCACGCTCGTGCTCTCGGCGACCGTCGAAGCGACGCCCCCGGGCGTATCGCTGCAATGGGAGCGTGACGGCATCGCGGTGGCGGACGACATGCGTATCTCCGGCGCGACGACTGACACCCTCACCGTCGCCCAGGCCGAACTCGCCGATGTCGGCGTGTATCGCTTGGTTGCGTCTTCGCAGGGTGTTGTTGAGACCTCGGACGAGGCGATCGTGGGTGTCCGCGGCTCGCCGCTTGGCATCGCCGACTTCGATAACAACGGCGCCCTCGCTTTCTTCGACGTCGTGGCGTTTCTCGACGCGTTCGACGCAGCGGGCGGCTAACGGCAAGCCGGCACTCTGCGATAACAGATCCTGGGGCCAGCAGTCCGCGCTAGCTCCGAGAATTCTCAAGCTTGGCATTTTCGTATTTGGCACCCTGAGATTGGGAGAGACAGAATGAAGACACGACACCAAACGCTCATCGGCTCGGTTGCACTCGTCACGATCGCGAGTGCAGCAGCGCCCGCGACCGGCATGTCGCTGCTGATTGACTTCGGCGCAGCCGGCGCCGGCAATCCGGGCACAACCGCGAGTCCCGACATCAACGGCAACAGCTGGAACAACTTTGTTCCCGGCGGCTTCTACTCACTGGTCGACACGCTCGGCAACATGTCGGGCATCGGGCTCAGTGCCACGACGGGCGTCGCAACGAACAACCCCGGCGGGTTGACGACGCCGAGCGTCGCTCTGCTGGGCGATCTCGCGATCGCTTCGGCGACGCAGGACTACATCTTCGTCTCAGCGGGCGCCACCGCGGGCTTCAAGCTCGACGGGCTTGACCCGACCAAGACCTATGATCTCGGCCTCTTCGGGACAAGGGCGACAACCGCGACTCGTGAGACGTCGTACGTTGTGACTGGCGGCGCGGGCCCGCTTTCCACATCGCTCGTGACGTCGGGTGACAACATCGGTAGCGATGGCATGTACGACGGCAATGACGACACCATCGCCAATGTTCTCGGCGTGACGCCCAATGGCGACGGTGAAATCTTGATCGACGTCTCTGTCCTCCAGGGCAACTTCGGATACCTGGGGGCGATGAGTATCCAGGTTGTGCCCGCCCCAGCCTCTCTCGCGTTGATCGCGATCGGCGGCATCGCCGCTGGTCGCCGTCGTCGCTGACTCCCTACCGCGCGAGGCTTAACGGTCTCGCGTGGTTTTCCGTTCGAACCTCTCTGCCGTGGGTGAAAGAGTTGTCCAGGATGCGACGATCGCAACTGCCCGGTCTTTTCGTTCACCCGCCATGCTGGGTGGCGGCGTTGGCTGCTGTGCTCTGCTTCGGATCCGTGTGTGTTGCCAGTGATGGCACGCGTGCAACGATCCTCGCCCACTACATGCCCTGGTATGAGACGCCAGATGGGCGAGGGTTCTGGGGCAGTCACTGGACGGGATTCAATGCAGAGGCCGATCCGACGCAGGTCGATCCATCCGGTCGGCGTGACGTCTGGTCGAACTATTACCCGCTCATCGAGCCGTACGATTCGATCGACCCGTTTGTGCTCGAGTGCCAGTTGCTGCAGATGAAGCTTGCTGGAATCGACGGCGTGATCGCTGACTGGTACGGCCTTGCGAGTGCGACGGACTACCCTCTGATCCACGAGGCAACGGAGGCCCTCTTCACGGCAGCCGGCGAGCAGGACATGCTCTTTGCAGCGTGCTTCGAAGATCGCACTGTGGACTTTCTTTTGAGCATCGGTGTGTTGCAACCGACCGATGTGACATCACATCTCGCGTCGACCTTCGCGTGGATGCAGTCCAATTGGTTCTCGCAGCCGCAGTACCTCATCAAGGACGGCCGACCGGTTTTGCTGAACTTCGGTCCGATCAGCGTCACGGATGGCGCAACGTGGGACGCAGCGCTTGCGCCGTTGCCCGTGCGGCCGTACTTCTTCGCGCTTCACAACCTATGGACGCTCGCGAACGCCGATGGTGCGTTCATGTGGGTGCATTGGAGCGTATGGAACGGGAACCCGACGCTGGAGGTGATCCGCGATCGGTTGGCCGTTCTCTTTAGCGGGCCCTCGTCAAACCCCGACCTTGTGATTCCTTCGGCGGTCCCCGGCTTCGACGACGTGTACGAGCCGCCGATGCAGACATTTCCATTCCTCGATTACAGGGGAGGCGACACGTTTCGCGAAGCGCTGTCGTTCGCGGTAGAGGGGCCTTGGCCCATCGTGCAGCTGCCGACGTGGAACGACTACGGCGAGGGCACGATGATCGAGCCCACGCGTGAGTTCGGCTACCTGTTCTTAGAGATCGTGCAAGAGGTTCGCCGCGATGAGCTCGGCGCGGCCTTTCCCTATACGGCGAGCGATCTTCGGCTGCCGTCGAAGCTCTTGACGCTACGCCGGCTTGGTGCAACGCCTTCTTCGGAGCTCGATGCGATCGCTGCGGCGCTGCGGAACGGCGACACGCAGGCTGCGTCGGAAGCGATCGAAGACGCAAGCGAGGCCCTCGTGACGACGCAGCCTGCGAGCGTCATCGTTGATGCCGGCCAAAGCCTTACTTTTACCATTGCCGTGGCGGCGGCCGCTTCGCAGTTTTCGGTGACGTGGTCTCGCGATGGCGTGCTGCTCGCGGATGGTGATGGCGTCAGTGGTTCTGCATCGACCGCTTTGCAGATCGCATCGAGTTCACCGCTGAGCGCCGGCGTCTACACCGCGACGGTCTCCTTCGGAGATATCGCCGTCGAGTCGGCATCCGCACTTGGGGCTGTTCGCGCCTCGCCGCTGGGGGCATCCGACGTGAATAACGACGGGCTGGTCGACACGGACGACGCGAACGAATTCATCACTCTGTTCGAAGCCGCATCATCACGTTCGCGCGAATAGCGCACTGGATATATGGAGGAACGCAACATGCTCCGCACGCCCACGCTCGTCACTCTCGCACTCGGTGCTCTGCCGCTGGTCTCCTCCGCCCAGTCGGCGACGCTGAGTCTGTCTTCCCAAGCGTCGTCCGTCGCGCCGGGCACGACGGTCGCTATCGATGTCGTCGTGTCGTACGACCTCGCGGGCGCGGGTGCGGGCGCGTTCGGCGCTGCGGGCTTTTACGGCTTTGGCGGCGATGTGTCAGCGACCGGCAGCGGCGCGGCGGATGTCGCGGCTGCTACCGCGTCGCTCGATCCGCAACTCGCATCGGGCCCTGTCGCCGAACTCGGTACGGCAGGTGCTCTTGTGCGAGCCGCGGCGGGGCGTGGGCTCTCTGGCGGCCTGCCGGGGAATCCGCAGCAGCCGCTCAGCTTTGATCTCGATATCGACCCAACTGCTCAGATCGGCTCTGTCGTGAACGTGTCGTTCGACGGTAGCGTTGTGCTCGTTCGCGGTGATGCTCTTGAAACGTTCTCGACATCCCCGGGTGTCGGGCAGTCGAGTCTGCAAGTCAACGCCCTCACGCTCACCATCGGGACGGGCGCGTGCAGCCTCGCGGACATCACGACGACGGGCTCTGCGAACGGTGTGCCGGACGGCGGGGTCGACCTCTCGGACTTCTCGTTTTATCTGTCGCTCTGGTCGGCCGGAACAACCGCGGCAGACTTGACGACCACTGGTACCGCGAACGGCATCCCCGATGGCAGCACGGACCTCTCCGACTTTTCCTTCTACCTCTCGCTGTGGTCCGCGGGCTGCCCGTAGCGGCTCGGACAAAGGCCAACCGCCCACGAGGCCGTTGCCGCGATTACTGCTCGAGATACAACGCCTCACCGGCGAGCCCTGGGCCGAAGGCGGTTGCGACGAGTCTGCTGAAGCGTTGTTGCTGCTGAATCCGGGCGATCACGAAAAGCAACGTGGCGGACGACATGTTGCCGTGACCGGCGAGCACGGCTCGTGACGCGGCGGCCTCGTCGGGCTTAAGGGTTAGCGCTTCTGCGACAGCGTCGATGATGTGTGGGCCGCCCGGATGAATCGCCCATGCGTCGATATGTTCGAGATCGGTGCCCGACGCTGCAAGCCACGCGGCGAGCCAAGGGCGCGTGTTCTCGCGGATCGCCTTCGGCACGTCGCGTCCGAGCACCATCTCAAAGCCGTGGTCGCCGATCGCCCATCGCATCAGATCGGCGGTGCCGGGCCAAAGCATGGACGACGTTGCGACGATGCGTCCGATCGCGTTCTGCGGCTGCTGTTGGCTGACGACACACGCGGCGCTGCCGTCGGCAAAGAGAGCGTTGACGATATCTCGCTCAGGCGTGTCGGCGTGCTGGAGATGGATCGAGCAGACCTCCGCACAGCAGACAAGCACGCAGGCCGATGCGTCCTGCGCGGCGATGGCGCTCGCAACGCGGAGCGCGTTGATCGCGGCGTGGCATCCCATAAAACCTATGTGCGATCGTTGTGTTGATCGCATGAGCGCGAGGCGATCGATCAAGCCGATATCGACGCCGGGCGCGCTGAAGCCAGTGCATGACGCTGACACGATGTGCGTGACATCGCTTGGCGCGATGGCGGAAGCATCGAGCGACGCTCGTGATGCGGCCACTGCGAGGTCGAGTGCGGCTTCCTCATAGAGCCGCATGCGCTGGCCGGTGGTTGGCAGCGGTTTCCCGTGATAGAACCACGGCCCGGCATCGTCTGTGACAACGAGCGCTCGTTGGTCAACACCCGTCCTGCTGAAGACGGATCGCACTCGCCCCCGCCTCGCTTCGTCTCCAGCCGCGATCACGCCGAGCTCGACGATTCTCTCCTGTGGCCAGACCGAGGCCGGTGCCGATGTGCCGACGGGGCCAAGCCAAACCGGCGGTATTGATGCCGCCTGCGCCATCACGCGGGTCTCCATTGCGTGCTTCGGCCAGACGCGGCTGTCGCGATACCGCTCGTTGCGGTTGCAGGGAGCAACCTGAGCAGTGCGCCGAGAACTGCGGGCCGATGCACGAGTGCCGCGACCCCGGCACATCGGCGCTGCGACTTACGGAGCATGGTTGGCAAGGCACGCGGCCAGGTCGGACGAGCCGAGGCGTTGCGTAGATGCGCCAGGATGTGCGGGGTGACAGCGGCGCCGGCGGCGAGTGCCCAGCCCATGCCCTCGCCGGTAATGGGTTCCACGAACCGCGCCGCATCCCCGACGCGGAAGACGTTGCCCGTCTGAGCAGCCTGCCGAACTCGCACGGGGGGTACCCCGCGAAACGTGGCGTGGGCGACGGCCGGCAATGGAATGCCAATGAGATCGGCGAGTTCGTGCAGTGCCACGTCACGCGCTCCGGCCGTGTGCATGGCGTCGCGTTTCAAGGCTGCGGCAAGCGTGGCCCGGCCGTCGGCCAGCGGGGCGGCGCCGAGGTACCCCCGCGACGTGGCTGCCATGCGTAGCTCATCGGTACCCATGCCGTGCGTATCTTCGCCAAGCATCGCTCCAAGACCGATGTAGGGGGCAGTGCGCCCCGCCGTCGCCCCGCGGTGTGAACCCAGGCCGGCCGCGTCAACGATTACTTTCGCGCGGACGTTTGCGACGTTTGTTCCGGACCGAAGACCGACGGTGGTTGAGCCAGACGCCGGCGGAGCAGCATCGATCTTTGCTGTGCAGCCACCGACGAATGTCGCGCCCGCGGCCTCGGCACGATGCACCAGAACCTGATCGAGCTGCTCGCGCGAAGCCGTCTGGGTTGTTCCAAGTGCGAGTGATCGTGTCGCCATGGGGGTGGCGAGTGTCAGTCGAGCGACTTTGAGCGTGTCTAGTGCTGGTAGAACGTCGAACGCCTCCAAGGTCCGCATCGCCATTGGGCCAAGGCAGCATCCGCACACCTTCCCGCGGGGGAAAGTCGCCCGATCAACCAGCAAGACTTTCGCGCCAGACTCGGAGAGTCTCCTGGCTGCGACACTTCCCCCAAGCCCGGCACCGACAACAACGACGTCCCACTCATCGGCCAACGATCCAAAGCTCACGACGCGGATCCTGCCGCTGCGTCGGAGTGCCACTCCAAGGTCATTCGGTATGGGAACGCGTGACGCACACGAGCGCTCGCGAGGCCGGCGTCTTTGGCGAAACCGCGCAGTTCATCGGCGGTCAGCGCCGCGCGGTACGAACGCACCGCATCAACATGCACGACTGGCGAGCGGGTCACAAGCCGGGGCACGACCATCGATGCGAGGAGGCCGGCTCGGCCGCGTCGGAGGTCGTTGATCAGCAGCACTCGGTTGGTTGCCGATGCGAGTCTCGCGAGTAGCGGCGTGATCTCGCGGTCGCTGAGGTGGTGCAAGAAAAGCGTGCACATGACCACGTCCGCCGTAGGTAGCGGGTCTTCGAGTGCGTCGGCGGTCTCGAACCGCGCCTTGATGCCGGCGGCCTCGAAGCTCGCTCGCGCGGTTGAGGCGGCATGGCCACTGACGTCCACGCCTGTGACCGAGACACGCTTGCCAGCCGCTTGAAGACGGCGGGCAACCGCGAGCGAGACATCGCCCGAGCCGGCGGCAACGTCGAGGAGGGTCACACGCTCAAGGTCGCGTGTTGCACGCATCGCGATTGCGCAAAGTACCCGGTGTGCGAAAGAGATCGCGTTCAGTCTGGCGAGCCCGCGAAGCGCCGCGTCGTGCTCGCTTGAGGGCAACGTCGGATCGTCCATGAGCTCGGGCACGATGTTGCGGGTCGCGATCACAGGACGAGTCTATCGGCGGTCGTACGCCCTCCGGTCGTGCTGGGGCTACAGCGACAAGAAACGAGGTGACTCCCGCGGTCAATCAACGCGCGTCAGCGTCCAGGACACGGTTTGCTGACTTCCTGATAGTATAAATCCGACCAACGGAGGTTGTATGCTTCGACTCTTTGCTGTTGTAGCCGCGTGCTTCGTCCCCGCGGGCACCTCGCTTGCCCAAAGTACCCCAGCCGCATTCACCAATGCGCGGATCATCACGATCACAGGCGACACGATCGATGGCGGAACGCTCGTCGTGCACGACGGCGAGATCGTCGCGGTCGGCGATGGCGTCGTGGTGCCCAGTGACGCGGATGTGTACGACGCGGCGGGGCTGACGATTATGCCAGGCCTTGTCGACACGCACTCACATATCGGCGGTATTGGCGCAGCCGACGGCTCGGGACCGATCCAGCCAGGTGTTCGTGTTTTCGACTCGATCAACCCGCGATCGAGCGGGTTCAAGCGTGCGCTCGCTGGTGGGCTCACGACCCTCAACATCATGCCCGGGTCTGGGCATCTGTCATCAGGCCAAACGGTGTACGCCAAGCTGCGCTGGGCCGAGGGCCCGCCCACTTCGGTCGACGACATCGCAGTCCGCGACGATTCCGGGGCGATGATGGGCGGCCTGAAGATGGCCAACGGCACCAACTCGATCCGAACCGGCGGCGCGAACGGCTTCCCGGGCACACGAGGCAAGTCGGCGTATCTCGTGCGCGAGCGCTTCCTGAAGGCCCAGGAGTATCGAGACGCGATCGAGCGAGCGGGCGATGACGTATCCAAACTGCCAGCGCGTGACCTTGGTCTTGAAGCGCTGGTCGAGGTCATGTCCGGCGCACGCATCGTGCACCACCACACGCACCGCGCCGATGACATCATGACTGTGCTGCGGCTGGCCGACGAATTTGGCTTCCGCGTTGTGCTGCACCACGTCTCTGAGGCGTGGGTCGTTGCCGACGAGATCGCGGCGTATGAGGGTGTTGACGGACCTGATGGTGAGCCTTGGGGAGCGCCATGCTCGATCATCCTGATCGATTCACCCGGCGGCAAGCTCGAAGCCGCGAGCCTGATTCTCGAAACCGGCGGCGTGCTCGAGAAGGCTGGCGCGCAGGTCGCGATCCACACCGACGACTGGATCACGGACTCACGACTCTTCTTGCGTTACGCAGCGCTCGCGGTCCGAGCGGGCATGTCGCGTGAGGCGGCGCTCCGCGCGCTGACGATCGAGGGAGCCCGCATGCTTGACATGAGCGACCGTGTCGGTTCGCTCGAGGTCGGAAAGGATGCCGACTTCGTCCTGCTTAGCGGCGATCCGCTCGCTCTGGATACTCGTGTGCTGCAGACCTGGGTCGAGGGCGAGTTAGCGTTCGACCTGTCTGATGAGGATGATCGCCTGTATGCAGAGGGTGGCCTCGGGGCCGCCCACGACATTCAGCCCTACTTCTGCTGCTACGACCATCTGATCCAAGGGAGCGGCCATTGAGATTTCTTACGACCATTCCGTGCGCCATCATCGGCGCTGCACTCGTGCTATCGACGGCCTCAGCGCAGGTCGCTGTGCTCGGCGAGCGTGTCCATACGGTTACCGGGCCCATCATCGAAAACGGTGTTGTGCTCATCGATAGCGACGGCGTGATTGAGGCGGTCGGTTCCGCGGCGCAAGTTGCTGTGCCTGACGGGTACGCCGTCTTCGAGGCCGCGGTCGTCACGCCGGGCCTGATCGATGGCCGATCGACAGTCGGCCTCACGGGAATGCTCAACGGCGAGGACCAGACGCACGATCAGGACATGCTTGAGCGATCCTCGCCGATCCAGCCCGAACTCAGTGCGGTTGACGCGTACAACCCGCTGGAGCCGCTGGTCGCGTATCTGCGTTCCTTCGGCATCACGACGGTTCACACCGGCCACGCCCCGGGCGAGCTCATCTCGGGCCGCACCGCCATCATGAAGACAACGGGCACGACGGTGCGCGAAGCCTTGGTCAGGGCGGATGTTGCGGTCGCCGCGACGCTCGATCCACGGGCGCTCAAGTCGGGCGCGAAGGCGCCGGGGACGCGAGGCAAGGCTGTCGCAATGCTTCGCCAACAGCTCATCAAGGCCCATGAGTACCAAGGGAAGATCGACGCTGCCGAGGACGACAAGCCGGTCGCGCGAGACCTGAGGCTCGAAGCGCTTACGGGTGTGCTTGCTGGGGAGCATGCCCTGCTGCTCACGGTCGATCGCGCACAAGACATCGATTCAGCGCTGCGCCTTGCCGATGAGTTTGGGTTTGAGCTCTGGCTCGACTCGTGCGCGGAGGGGCCGTTGGTTGCTGATCGGATTGCTGCTGCGGGCGTCCCGGTGTTTCTGCACCCCGCGATGGCTCGTCCGTGGGGTGAGATGCGGAATGCGAGCATGCGATCGGCAGCAGTTCTCGCCGATGCTGGGGTAACGGTTTCCATGCAGTCCGGGTACGAAGGATACGTGCCGAAGGTCCGCGTCGTGCTCTTTGAGGCGGCGATCTACGCATCCCGCGGCTTCGGTCGGGAACGGGCCCTTGAGGCGCTGACTATCACGCCCGCTCGGCTGCTCGGGGTTGATGACCGCGTCGGCTCGATCGAGGTCGGCAAAGACGGCGACCTTGCCCTGTATGACGGCGATCCGTTCGAGTACACCTCGCATTGCGTCGGTGTGTTTATCGAGGGCGAGTTGGTGAGTTCGGACCCTCGCTAGTCTGCCGATCCATCACGAGCACCCCGCGGCCTGCAAGCCGAGGTTGTCGTTGCAGCCAAGGCTGTCGACGCGTCCGTCCGGCTGGCCATTTCCCGTGCCTGTCGTCTTGTGCGTCGCCTTGTAGTCGAAGGCTCAAGTTGAGACTGGAACTTGCGGCACCAGTGACCCCCTTGGGAACTCCGTTGACGAGGATCCGTAAAGTGGTTCTCCGCTGCGCTACCTGAGCAGACCTCCTGCGACGTTCGCTACGAACACGGCGTCCGGATCGCCCGGGGCAAGGGCATCTCGAACCATCGCCTCGGCTCCAGCGAGCAACCTTCGCTGCTCATCGCCATTCGCCCGTGATGCGAGGCAGAGTTGTACGAGCGCATCGGAGATCGTGATGCGTGGGTGGGTCGAGCCAAGGGTTTGCCGCCAGCCATCGCGTGCTTGGCGTGCAAGGTACAGCGCACGTTCGCTATCTCCGCGAAGCAGTCCAAGGCGTGCTTGCTCCTCGACAACGCTGAGCACCTCGGTGCTTGAGCCCGAGAGCATCGACGCGAAGAGTTGGCTTGCGACGTCGAGTGCAGCGTCTGCCTGCGCAACTTCGCCGCGGTGCCGGTGTACCTGGGCGAGCGTGAAATGCGTCCGGGCGAAGATGTAATCCTGCTCGCCCACACCTTTGCAAAGTGCGATGGCCTGCTGTGCGAGTTCTAGCGCGATATCAGCCCTGCCCTGGTGCAGCGCGACAATCGCGCGCTGGCGTGCCGTGCGAGCCGCGAAGGGAGCTCCGTAATGCCGAATCATCAAGGGTTCGGCCTCGCTCAGAAGTGCTTCGGCGTCTTCTAACTCGCCTGTGCTCACAAGGGTGTGGGCAAGCTTCATGCGTACCCAAGCCGCGTCGGGAGACTCACTCGCTCCGTTCTCGATGTGAGTATCAAGCACGGCCGTAAGTTGATCTCGCGCCGACCGCGCATCACCCGCGTAGAGCCACGTCAGATAGCCGATTTCTTCTCGGGATGCGAGAGTCTGTGGGTCATCGGCCCCGTAAAGCGACCTTTGTATTTCGTGTGCGGCCGTGACTTGCTCGAGCGCAGCCCGCAGACTGCCTTGTCTCCGATACACGAATGCAATGGCGGACCGCACGTCGGCTTCTGCGGCGGGTGTGTCCCCGAGCTTCGGGCCGATGCGTCCCGCCGCGTAGTCGATCGCGTCGAGTAGTGTTATGCCAGCACCTCGCTCTTCCGGGTCCGCTCCAAGGAACGAGGACTTCAAGAAGGCCGCCAGCTTCTCGGCGTGCAATGCCTCGGTGCGTGCTTCGTCGAGCGCCGCATCCGCGACGGCTACGGCGTCGGTCGCGCGGATGGTTGCCAATGACATGCCGACGAGGGCTGCGAGCACCGTGGCTCCCGCGATTCCGAGAACAGCCGAGACGCGCCGGTGTTTTCGAGCCGAGAGCAGCAACATCCGAAGTGGCGATCGCGCGGCGTGCACACTAGGAAGCCCGCCGAGCACGCGCGACAGGTCCTCTGCGAGTGCACCGGCGGATGGGTATCGAGCGTCCGGGTCGGCCGCAGTGGCGCACCCAACAACGGCCGCGAGGTCGATACCCGCGACCCGGACCAACGCGGCTTGATCCCCCCCGCTGCCCTGCACAAGACGTTGGAGCGTCGCGTCATGCACTCCTTCCGCTGCAGCGTTCAGCCTTCGCCCCGTGACAAGCTCGTAGGCGATGGCGCCGATCGCATACACATCAACGCGTGTGTCGATCCCCGCCGGAACGCCCATCAACTGTTCAGGTGCCATGTACGGCAGCGTGCCGCCAATGGATGGCGCTGAAGCCGAAGTCTCCACGTCGCCTCGCAACACACCGACGCCAAAGTCGATGACATGCGGATGACCGTCCTCCGAAACGACAATATTCGTCGGCTTCAGATCCCGGTGGATAACGCCACGGCGGTGGGCGTGCTCAACAGCCTCGGCAACACGAATGAGCAACCGCAGAACGGCCCGGCGATCCAGTGGCCCAACGCGATCCAGCGTGTTTCCCGTGATGAACTCCATCGCCATGAACGCGCCGTCGCACATGGCTTCGCCGTCGAAGGAGACGGCAGCGTGGCCGGCTTCGTACACACGTGCAATACCCGAGTGCTGCAGTCGGCCCAGTGCCGCGGCTTCTTGGCCGATCGAATCGCCCGCACGAAGCCCCGGATCGAAGAGCTTCACCGCGACATCTCGACTGGGATTCGCTTGCTGAGCGAGAAAAACAACACCCATGCTTCCGCGTGCAACGACGCGCCGAACCGCGTACGCACCGATAGAGGTCACGCGATCGGGATCGAAGTCTGTAAAGCCGTCGTCGGTCGGCTCGCGATACACATCGTCGAGAAAGCTCTCGCCAGCGTCCGCATCGAGCAGTCGATTGACAGTCTGCTTGAGCCAATCGTTTCCCGCGCACGCCTCGGCGACGAAAACGCTCCGGCGCTCTGCGGGCAGAGCCACCGCGCGAGCAAATATGTCCGCGGCGGTCTCGTACTCCTTTCGATTCACTCGACCTCGCCATCAAGGCGTGACTTCAGCCAGGCACGCGCAGCTCGCCAGTCGAGTTCGACGGTCCGATCAGACCGGCCGACGATCTGTGCTACCTCACGTACGGAAAGCCCGGCGAAGAAGCGCAACTCTACGATCTGCGCCTGTCGCGGGCTCAGCGCAGCAAGCTCACGGAGCCCGTCATCGAGCGCAATGACATCGACGGGATCCGTCGAGGCCTCCGCGGCCAGGCGATCCGCCCCAACACGCGACCACTCACCACCGCGTTTCTTGGCAAGCGAAGCCCGTGCGTGATCGATCGCGATACGCCGCATGGCCTTCGCGGCGACGCCAAAGAAATGCGCTCGGCTCTCCCAGGGCGTGCCAGCACTGCGAAAGAGCCTCGCGTATGCCTCGTGCACGAGCGCGGTTGCGTGCAGCGTGCCGTCACGACGGGCGGGCCCACTCGGTCCCACGGCGATGAGCTTTAGACGCGCGTAGACCCGGTCGAACGCTTGGTCGGCAGCGTCCGTGTCGCCTTGCGCACCACGATTGAGAAGCATGGTCAGGTCGGCGGCGTCGCGTTCCATCGTCCCATCCACTCTGCGAAAAAAAGTTCGCCCACGGGTTGCGCCCGACCGCAGTTGCGTCCGTTCTTGGTGACGTACGCACGATTGAGGCCTTGCACGGCCATCGTAGCACGCGATAACCCACGACAAAACGGAGGTTTACGTTGAACACCCACACCACACTGATGATTGCCGCAGCTGCGGTCACCGCCGCTTCGGCTTCGGCCCAACTGGTCCGCTCCGGCTCGTCCGCCGACGCCGCGGGGCTCCAGAGCACAGTTGACGATTTCCGCAATGATCTCGGTGCACTGAACGCGAACGAGCCGGGCACCGTCGGCTCCGGCCGCCGCCAGATCAACTGGGATGCCGCACCCGACGCGGTCTCGGCCCCCAACCCCTTCGCCGGGGACTTCTTCAACTTCAACGCGTCCCCCCGCGCTCGGGGTGTTGAGTTCACCACGCCCGGCACCGGCTTCCAACTCTCGGCGACACAGTCGAGCGGCGAGGGGGTCCGCTTCTCGAACATCGAGGGCTCCTACGACGACATCTTCTCGACCTTCAGTCCTGAGCGTCTGTTCACGGCGATCGGTAGCAACATCACCGAGGTGAACTTCTTCATCCCCGGCACCAACATTCCGGCGACCACCACTGGCTTCGGCGCAGTCTTCACCGATGTTGACATGTACGGGTCAACGTTCATCGAGTACTACGACGCGGCAGGTGCGCTGCTTGGCTCGTGGAACGCCGAGGCCGGACCGACCGCCGCCGGCTCACACACCTTTGTCGGCGTGTCGTACGACGAGGCGCTCGAGGGCTCCGTGCGGATCTACTCCGGAACCCAAGCGCGCGGAGGAACCGAGGGCGGCGGCGTTGATCTGGTCGTGATGGACGACTTCATTTTCGGCGAGCCCGTGCCCGCGCCGGGTGTCTTCATGACACTTGCCCTGGCCGCCACCCCATGCATGCGGCGGAAGCGCTAAGGCTCCATCGCATAAGAGCACAACGCCGCCCCACTCCACCCGGGGCGGTGTTGTCGCTTTGAACTTGTCCGCGCCGGTCACGTGAACCGCGCAATTCCGCCGCGTCTCTAGCGCTTCCGTTCAGCCTGCCGAAGTTGGAGTACATCGCCCGCCGTCGTGGTTGGAGCGATCCAAAACGCCAGTCGATGATCGCGATTGGGCCGAAGCGTGAACTCCGGCTTGGCGCGGGCACCCCATGAATTGTCGCCGCCGACACCGGTCTGGGCAGCATCAATGAGCAGGTGGGTTTGGCCGTCGGCGTCGAGCTCGTGGGTGTACTTGGCGTGCTCGAGCTGCTCGATGGAATACGGCAACGCGCTGAAGCTCAGCGCCTGCTCGGGCACGCTCGTGCGCGCGGGGTCGGCGAGGAACGCGAGGCCAGCGCCTCGGGAGTCTGCGAGGCTGAACCATCTCGTCGAGACGTGGTTGCCGTTCTCTTGCGGCTCGGAATATGCGAAGTATTGCTCCGCAACCGTCGACGACCAACGCCCGACGGGAAGACTGTCTCGATCCCAGTAGCTCTCCTCGGGGCCAGGCCCGAACCAGGTGAGGTGGTCCATATCGCCGATGAGCGTCGCACGCAGACCGAAGCGCGGCATCTCACCCGGTGCGCGATCTGGCGCGGCGTCCATCGCCATCTCGACGTGAAGCGAGCCGGACGGCGACATGGTGTACGCGAGTGTCATCAGCGCATTGATTCGGCGGAGCACCGCCTCGACGCGCACGGCGACGGTGCCGTCGTCACCGCGCTGGACGCGGACGTCGCGGGCCTCGTAGCTTACCCCCACCTCGCGCCAGATGCCGAGCCGCGATGGCATCTTGTTGCCGCGGTCGTTATCGACCGGCGCACGCCAGAAGTTCGGACGCATGGGGCCCGTGAGATGCTCACGTCCTCCTGTCGCGATCGATGTCACGAGACCCGACGCGCGATCGATCTGCACCCGAAGGTTGCCGGCGGCGAGCTCGATCGAATTGTCTGAGTCCGTGACCAAGACACCGCTATCACTCGCAGCAATCGCGCCCGATGCTTCGGCGGGAAGCGAGCGGAGCGGGAACTCGTCCCACGCGACGAGGTGGCCCGCCTCGGCGTAGGCCGCGTCCGAGGAGTATCGCCACTCGAAACGGACGCGGTACTCGAGGCCCGGCGTGCGCGGGCCAACCCAGTCGAGCGGTGTGGGCATTCGACGGGTCGTACCGGGCTCGATGTCGGGCGAAGGAAGCTCGCCGCGGGCGAGCTCCGCGCCATCCTCGGTGATGACGTATTCGCCGCGGAGGAGCGCGGCGGGGTTGGTGAAGTCGTATCGATTGACCAGCTTGATCTCGCCGGCACGCTCGGCGTGAGAGACCACATCGATCGGCTGGTGGCTGTGGCGGATGGTTGCCATCGCGGGCTTGACGGTCCGGTCGGGGTTGACGATGCCGTTCATGCAGAAGTTGTCGTCGTTCGAGACGCCGGGCGGCTCGAGCGCGCCGCCGTAGGCGAAGAAGGTGCCGGAACGCTGCTCGATGGGGCCGATGGTCGAGCCATCGATGAGCACATCGAGCACAGGTGCGGCGTTCGTGGTGCCGGCCGCGACGTCATCGGGCAAGAGCGCCCGGTCCCAGAGGCGGGCGGTGCGGATCGAGCCGGCAAAGCGTCGGCCCGGGATCGCGCTGTTGTAGCCGATGGAGACGGGGTCGGCGGTGGTGTTGACGTGTACCCGGCCGACCTCGCGCTCGGCGACCATCTCGCCGTCGATGTAGAGGCGCATCGCGGTGCCGGTGAAGACACCCGTGTAGCGCTTCCAGGTGTTGCTCCATCGCCCGTCGCGCCGGGCGGTCACGACGTGCCATCGGCCGTCGCCATAGATGAAAAACTCGACCGCGTCGCCCGCGTTGACCTTGATCCCCCACTGCTGATCGCCCTTGCCGAGCATCATCTGGTGGCCCGCGCCCCAGCCCTCGGGCATGGTCGCGACAACCTCGACTGTGAGCGGGCCCGCGACATCGATCGTGTCGTCCTGGGGCAGCGTAATCGTGCCGGTGTAGTCGAGCGTGAGATTGGGCGTGTTGATCGCGATCGAGCGACGCGGCGGAATCGGCGCGGTCAGGCCCTGGTCGACCCAGTCCCAGATGAACCCGCCTTGGAGCGCGTTGTCCTGCTCGAAGAGGTCCCAGTACATGTCGTAGTTGCCGTTGCTGTTGCCCATCGCGTGCGAGTACTCGCACAGCACGAGCGGCTTGTCGCTCTCTGCTTGCTCGATGTATCGCGTGATGCGCCCGGGCGTGGCGTACATCGGGCAGAAGATGTCGGTGTTGCGTCCCGTGCCGGCTCGCTCGGACTGGATCGGCCGCGTTGGGTCGTACGCCTTGCCCCAGTCGTAGCACGCGCTGATCGCGACGCCGTCGCCCATCTCGTTGCCGAGCGACCAGGTCACGATGCTCGAATGGTTCTTGTCGCGCACGACCATGCGCTGGAAGCGGTCGAGATGTGCGGGGATCCACTCGGCCTTGTTGGCCGTCGTGCGGTCGGGGTCGTAGCCGAGGCCGTGGGACTCGATGTTCGCCTCATCGATGACGTAGAGGCCGTACTCGTCGCAGAGCTGGTAGAAAATCGGATGGTTCGGGTAGTGGCTCGTGCGGACGGCGTTGAAGTTGTGCCGCTTCATCAGCTCGACGTCGCGGACCATGCCGTCGAACGTCACGGCGTGGCCCGTTTCGGGCTCGTGCTCGTGGCGGTTCACGCCGCGGAAGAGCACGGCCTTGCCGTTGATCCGCACGCGGCTTCCCGATATCTCGATCTCGCGCATGCCGACGCGGAAGGCGGTCGCCTCGTGCACATCGCCCGATTGCGAGCGCAGCTCGAGCGATAGTGTGTAGAGGTTCGGCTGCTCAGCCGACCAGAGCTTGGGCGCTTCGACATCCAGCGCGAGATGCACCGGCGACTCGATGCCCGCCACGACCGAGATCGGGCTCGACGTCACGCGAGCGACCTCATTGCCCGCGCCGTCGGTCAGCACGGCGTCGAGGACCGGACGCTCGGCGAGGGCGACCGGTACGTCGGCGTGTGTCGTCACGAGCGAGCTGACGCGCACCGTTCCGGCGGCAAAATCGTCGTCGAGCTCGGTCACAATGCGCGTGTCGCGGACTCGCGTGGTGGGCGATGACCAGAGGAGCACGTCGCGATAGATGCCGCTGAGGCGCCAGAAGTCCTGGCACTCGAGGTACGAGCCGTCGGAGAGGCGATAGACCTCGACGGCGACGAGGTTCTCACCCGGCGTGAGCGCCGCGGTGATGTCGAACTCGCACGACGCGCGGCCGCCCTGGTTGTAGCCGATCTCGGTGCCATTGACCCACAGCGTGAACGCGCTGGCGACGCCCTCGAATCGCAGGAAGATCCGCCGGCCATCCCAATCGCTCGGCACCGTGAATGCTCGGCGGTAGCGGCCGATCCAGTTTGCTTCGGCGTTGACGTAGGGTGGGTTGATGTCGTCCCAGACCCAGCCGTTGTTGAGGTAGTTGGGCCAGCCGTGGCCTTCGAGCTCCATGTTGCTCGGCACGGGGATCGTCGTCCAACCCGCGAGATCGTGGGCGGGCTGCTCGAAGCCGGTGTCGAGGGCGTCGGGGCTTGGATACCACTTGAAATCCCACTGGCCGTTGAGCGAGCGGACGAATGGGGACTCGTAATAGCCACCGGGGTGGGCGTGCTCGCGGGCTTGCTGGGCATCCTTAAACGGGAATGCGGTGGCACGCGGCGGCTCGCGATTGACCGAGATGACATCGAGGTCGTTCCACCGAGGCTTCTCGCCTGCGCCGGCGTGGATGACCAGCGAAGAAACAAGGATCAGCACCAACCACTTCACGTCAACACACATGCTTTGCTCCGCGACACGCGGCATTTACTTTGACGCATCGAATTCGAGTGTGACGACCGACCTCGGCGGCACGACGCCAGCCCAATCGAGCCGAGCCAGATCGCGCTGGTCATCGGTGACCCACGCGGCGCTGATCGCGCCACCTTCGCTCAACCTCGCTTGAACCTCGCGCGGCGTGTCGGACGGGTTGACGATCACGCACACGCTCGACGACCCGTCGGGCGAGGCGAACGCGCTCGCCATCACGTCGTCCGATGACGAGGTGATGTCCACGCGTGACCAGCCGGGCTTGACGGATCGGCTCCATTGCGCGATGACCCAGAGGCGTTTGGTCGTCTCGATTTCGTCGCGGTCGAGCCAGCAGTGGACGAGGCCATCGCAGTACTGGCTCCGGCTGAGCCCGAGCCACCAGGTCCACTCGGTCACGCGGCCGATGGTGAAGTCTTCGTGCATCGTCTGCGCGACGACAAGGCCCGATTGCATCGTCGGATCGTGGCCGGCCCGCATCTCGCAGAACTCGCTCATAACGACCTTCACGCCCGGCATGTGCTCGTCAAGCCACGCGCGGGTGCGCTGCTTCTCGGCAGCGCCAGACCAATAGCTGTGGATGCTGATCGCGTCGAGCGCCTCAGCCAGCACCGGGTCGGACCAGATGATCTGGGCATACTCGGGCGTTGATGCCCACGAGCCTGCGTCGAACAGATCCAGATGCAGGCGATCGGTCTCGTCGCGCGAGCCAAGCTCGGCGAGCACCGCGCGGCCGACTCGGCGGACCTCCTCGGGCGAATAGTGGCAGCCCTCTTGCCAGCGCCGCTCGTCGTGCTCACCCCAGAGCCAGTTGGGCTCGTTGACCGGCGAGAGGCGAGCGGAGTCGAGCCCGACCGTGTCCATGGTGAGCAGGCTGACATCCGCGAGGTATCGCGCGAAGTCGGCCTCGGCACCCTCGCGGAGATTGCTGCCCCCGCCATCGCCGCCGCTGGTCTTGCCGTTGCGCGTGAGGCGTTGCGGCGGGCTGATGGCAAAGAGCACCACGTCGTCGACGCCGCGCGTCACGACTCGGCGCAGCAGCGCGATGTTGTCCGCGTCGCGGGTGATGTCGTACTCGAAAGGCGCGGTCTCGACGTTCGCCGAGCGCCGCGGACGCATGATCACGTCATCGCCCGCGGCCGATGGGAGGTTGTGCCGATAGATCGTGAGGTTTGCCCCTGCCTCGGTAAAGAGCAGATCGAGCGCGCGGTCTTGGTTTTCGGTGGAAATCCCCGAGAACCAGTTGGGCGTCCAGCAGCCGGAGGCGCCGAAACCGTCGATGGTCTGGTGCCTAACGTCGGTGTCGATGGAGACGACCACAGGGTCCGCCGCGTGCGTGTGACCACTCGCCGCGCCGACAACGGCCGCAGCAACCCAACCCAGACGCTTAGCGAAATACGACATACAACCCCACTGTGGCGGCGATGATCAACCCACCAACAACGTAGCGATATCGCCACGGCTCGACGTTCACATTCGAGACCGGCAGCGTGCGCGGCGCGTCCATCGGACGGAGCGCAGCCACCACGCCCATCATCACAAACAGCGCGATGAAGATGATCGCCATGTGGTGCAGGAAGGCGATGGTTGAGAAGTCGTAGAGCGGCTGGAGCAGGCCGCCGAGCTCGCCCGCCTCACCACGCGTGGAGAGGAACCACCCCGGCAAGCGGAAGCCCGCATACAGAGTCGGACCGACGATCAGCGCAAGCCGGCCCGCGAGCGCCGGGGCACGCTTGAAGACCATGCCACCCAAGAACACGGCGACGATGCCCGGGCTGATGAAGCCCCAGATCTCCTGGATGTACGCGAACACGCCCGAGAAGAGCCCCGGCAGCGGCGCCATCAGGCACGCGAGCACCGCGATCACGCCCGTCGACCAACGCCCGACAACGACCTGCCCGCGGGGTGTGACATCGCGGTCGATGTACTTGCTGTAGAGGTCGACGGTGAAGATCGTCGAGGCGGAATTGATTCCCGAATTGAAGGTCGACATGATCGCGCCCGCGAGTGCCGCGAGCATGACGCCGCGAAGAATCGGCGGCATCATCTGCGAGATCATGTACGGATACGCCTGCTCGCCCGCTTTCGCCTCATCACCACCCGCGCCCGCCATGATCTCCGGCCCGAACTGCTGCCACGCGATGATGCCCGGGATCACAATGATGAACGGGATCAACAGCTTGAAGAAGCACGCAAGGAAGATGCCCTTCTGCCCCTCGGCAAGGCTCTTCGCGCCGAGCGTGCGCTGCGTGATGAACTGATTGAGTCCCCAGTAAAACAGGTTCGGAATCCAGAGCCCGCCGACGAAGACGGCAAGCCACGGCACGTCCGGATCATTCCAGGGAAGAATCACGCTGAGCTTGGTGCGCTCGACGCCCGATTCGTCGACGTACCTCGCGCTCTCGGCGAAGTTTTTCCAGCCGTCGATGAGGCTACCGCCGGTGACGCCGCCATTCTCGCCGAGCACGCCGCCGCCGGTGAGCTTGAGCCCGAGGTACAGCACGAGCGCGCCGCCACCAAGGAGGGCCGCTCCTTGGATGAGGTCGGACCAGACCACCGCCTTGAGACCGCCATAGATCGTGTAGACCGCCGCGATGATGCCGATCAGCCATGCGCCCGACCACGTCGCGATGAGTTGCGAGCGGTCTTGCTGTTCCGCGGCTAGTTCGGTCCACGGCACGTCATACAGCAGGCCCGCGACGTGCTGCGGAAAGCCGAACACGCCGTTGAGACCCTGCGCGCCGGAGTAGAGCACCGTGGCGAGCAGCGCGACGACATAGAGCGCCATGAGATAGGTCGCCATGATCGAGCGGGCCGTGCTGTCGTAGCGGTACTCGAGGTACTCGGGCATCGTGTAGATGCCGGCGCGGAGGAACTTGGGCAACAGCCACCACGCGACGAACACGAGGCAGATCGCCGACATCCACTCGTAGCTGGCGATCGCAAGGCCGACACGCCCGAACGCGGAGCCGGCCATGCCCACGAAGTGCTCGGTCGAGATGTTCGACGCGATGAGCGAGAAGCCAATCAGCCCCCACCCGAGGCTTCGCCCGGCGAGGAAGTAGTCTTCGCTGGATTTCTCCTTGCGTCCCGCCCAGAGCGACACGCCGACCACCAGGGCCATGAACAGCAGGAAGACGACAATGTCGATCGCGCCAAGACCCATCGGCAGACACCTCTCGTCGGCGCACCGATCGGTGCCCGGGATTCCAGAAGTACCCGCCGCCGAGAGACCGTGCAACGGCACAGCGGCTATGGGCGTTGCCTTTTTGCCGCACGCGGCGGGGATGTGTCCGTGGCGACCATGACCGGTCGGTTGCGACCCGTGACTAGACCCGGCACTAGTTGTTGGGCATCGGCTCCCGCAGGTAGCCAGGCCGCCACGGCTCGGCTTGGCCCGGACGGGCATTGAGGAACCGCGCATCCTGCGACTCGAGCCATGACTCGAACCGCGCGCGCATCTCGGCCACACGCTCGGGCATCGTCTCGGCGAGGTCGGTGCTCTCGCCAACGTCGGCATCGAGGTCGTAGAGATGCACCCGACCGTCCTCGTAGCGCTGGATCAGCTTCCAAGGCCAGTCGATCATCGCGCCGCCGGGGAAGCCGCCCTGGTTGCCGTAGTGCGGGTAGTGGAAGAAGAGCGGGCGATCGGCCTCCGGGTCTGTCGCGAGCGATCGGAGCGAGACGCCGTCGGTCTCGGGCATCGAAAGGCCCGCGGCGTCGAGCACGGTTGGGAGGATGTCGTTGGTGATCGCGGGGGCTTTGATCGCACGACCGTTGTCGAGCACACCCGGCCAGCGCGCGATCATCGGCACGCGGATGCCGCCCTCGTACAGCCAGCCCTTACCGCCGCGGAGCGGGAGGTTGGCAGTCGGCGAACCCTCAGCGGTGCTCAGCCCGCCGTTGTCGGAGACGAAGATGACGACGGTGTCGTTGCGCAGCCCGAGCCGATCGACCGCGCCCAGCAGCCGGCCGATGTGCTCGTCCATCGCCTCGACCATCGCGGCATACACCGCGTGGTCTTGGCGAACACGCACGGGCCGCACGTCGCCGCGATCGGGCCAGACCTGTTCTTCGTCGCCGAAGCGCTGTGCATCGGTCAGCCCGAGCGCATCGCGGCGGGCCTCGTATTTCTCGACGAGATCGTCGCGCCCTTGCAAGGGTGTGTGCACCGAGTAGTAGCTCAGCACGGCAAGGAAGGGGCGGTCGGTGTCGCGGGCTTCGAGGTACGAGATCGTCTCGTCGGTCAGCCGTGCCGGGAGGTGCTCGCCTTCGGGCGCGTCGAGCCCGATGAAGGGCTGGTAGGGCGCGAAGAAGCCGTCCTGCCCGGGGTTGCCGCGCCCGGAGCCGGCGATGTTCACATCGAACCCTTGGAATGTTGGCAGGTGGCGGTCCGCGTCGCCCAGGTGCCACTTGCCCGCGAAAAATGTCTGATATCCCGCCGCGCGAAGGTGCTCTGCAATGGTCACGGCTTGATTCGGCAGCGCACTGGCGCGGTCGGCCGAGAGGTAGCTCATGCTGCGGGCCGGGCCGGCGCTGAACCACTCGGTCATGTGGCCGCGGGATGGATAGCGCCCGGACATGATGCTCGCGCGTGTCGGGCTGCACACGGGCGACGCGGCGTAGCCGTGCACGAAGTTCGCGCCGGACGCGGCGAGCGCGTCGAGCGCGGGCGTCTCGTAGAAGCACTCTTCATTGTTTGCGCTGACATCGGCCCAGCCGTAGTCGTCGGCAATGATGAGCAGGACGTTTGGGCTGTTGCCGGCAAACGCAACCGCGCCGAGTGTGAGTGCGACCATCATGAAGCCGGGCCGAGCCAGCCTACGCAAAGTTCCGCTTTCGATCGCCATTCGATCTACCTCCTCGTAACCCTTCGCCCAGCACGTGACCGTACTGCATGACCTACAAGCATTCCTAGAGGCAACTCGAGCATCGGGCAAACGCCGCAAATGCAGAGCAACATCACACGCAAGGCTTTGCGCTCTCTGCCAACTCAACTACTGGCGAAGCCCTCGTATTAACAAAGCGCGAGGCCTCCGCGAGATGACCGAGTGAACACCGACCGGAGGCATGATGCCCTGTGTACCAACCAATGTGAGACGCTCGGGCAACACGATCCGTGCAATATCGTGCCTCGGGAGTTCCTAGTGTCGTCAAACCGGCGTTACAGCGAAACCTTCCGGGCACCGCGCGCCAAGCGGCGATGCACTCGCAGTTCGTTGCGGTCGATGCAGGTCGTAAAAGCGGGCTTCCCGGGAGCGAAGGATTCTCTCGCGCTGACAGCCACACGCTTGAAGGACATATCGCGTGGTCGAAAGGCGCACACTGGACTTCACCCGTGAGTACCCTGACCTAGCGTGGAGCGGGGAGGCTGGAGCCATGACAGTAATCATCGCCATGTGGTCAGGCCCGCGTACCATCTCCACCGCGATGATGCGGTCGTGGGATGCGCGGGGCGATACGCGCGTTGTCGATGAGCCTCTCTACGGCCACTACCTCAAGGCGACCGGCTTGAAGCATCCGGGCTTCAGCGAGGTGATCGATTACGGCGAGACAGACCTCGATGCGGTGATCGGAGACCTTTGCTCATCGCTGCGGGGCGACCCAGCGGTCGTGTATCAAAAGCACATGGCCCACCACGTTCTGCCTGGGATGAGCCTCTCGTGGGCCCAGGGGCTGCGTAACGCGTTGTTGATCCGCGAGCCGCGTGAGATGCTCACGTCATTGCTTGCAGTGCTTCCGAATGCGGACGTCCAGGCGACGGGGTTGCCAGCACAGATTGGGCTGCTCGACAGGCTTGGTGGTGCGCCTGTGATCGACTCGCGTGACGTGCTCGAGAACCCGCGCGGGATGCTGATGGCGTTGTGCGCGGCACTTGATGTGCCATTTACCGAGCGGATGCTCGCGTGGCGCGCTGGTCCACGTGAGACCGATGGCGTGTGGGCGAAGCACTGGTACGCGAGCGTGAACGCATCGACAGGGTTCGCCGAGTACAAACCGAAGCCGGTAGAAATCGCGCGGCGTCACACGCCGCTTCTGCGCGAGTGCGAAGTGTTGTATCACCGTCTATCCGAGCACAAAATCAAATGCGCCGATGTAGCGGCGCCGGAGGTAGACGGCCTTGCTGCAGAAGCCTGACCCGCGCAACGAGCAAATCATCGTCAACATCAACGGCACGCTCACGCCCCGGGCCGAGGCCCGCGTGAGCCCGTTCGACTCGTCGGTCCAGAACGGCGATGCCGTCTGGGAGGGGCTTCGTCTCTACGACGGGAAGATCTTCCGGCTCGCCGAGCACCTGCGACGGCTACGCCGATCTGCCATTGCGCTCGCTTACGCGGACATCCCAACGGACGAAGACATTCGGCGCGAGATCGCCCGGACGCTTGAAGCCAATGAGATGATCAACGGAGTGCACATCCGTCTCACGCTGTCGCGAGGCGAGAAGTACACCTCCGGGCTCGATCCTCGGATCAACACGATGGGAAGCACGCTGATCGTGCTCGCCGAGCACAAGCCGCCGGTGTACGACAAAACGGGCATCAAGCTCAAAACCTCGGCGCACCGACGGCCACCCGGCGATGTTCTGGATCAGAAGATCCACTCGTGCAATCAACTCACATCTATTTTGGCGAAGCTCGAAGCCTCGGCTGCCCGTGCCGATGACGCGCTCATGCTCGACACGCGCGGCTTTATCGCGGAGACCAACGCCACACACTTGTTCTTTGTCGAGGATGGCGTCGTGCGGACGCCAACGACCGCGGCCTGCCCGGAAGGAATCACGCGGTCCGCCGTCATCGGGCTGTGCGAGCAGCACCGCATCCCGATCGAGATCACGGACCTCACGCTCGCCGAGGCGTATCGAGCCGACGAGGTGTTTTGCACCGGCACAATGGGCGAGCTTGCACCCGTTGTTGAGGTCGACGGGCGCCGTATCGGGAACGGCAAGGATCGGCCGGTGACAGACCGTCTGTCCCAGTTATTCACAGAGCTCACCGCGAACGAGGGCGAAGCTGTCCTTGCGAGCTAGGGCTGCCGTCGTTGCGATCGGACAAGAGAGACCATGCCGCGACTCCACCACTGTTTCGTGCTGTTGGCAGTCGCCTGCGGCTTCGCCTGTCCAGCGTCGGCGGCGACCCAAGCCAGGGCGGAGGGCAACGCCCAGCGGTTCGCGTCAATATCGATTCCAAACCTCGAACCGTCGTTTGCGTGGCTTGACGACCATCGGCTGCTCTCGAAGCTTGACCGCGACGACGGGGCCGTTGAGTTCCGCGTGACCGACGCACGCACCGGCGCGCAGGGTCCCGCCTTCGACCAGCGGGCGCTTGCGCACGCACTCGGTCGGCAACTCGGTCGACCCGTCGACAGTGCACGATTGCCGATTGCGAGGCTTGGCGTTGTCAACGGCGCGTTGCTTGCGCTGGTCGAGCCGGACATGCGTGTCTTTGAGATCGCGGACGGGGGCGGCCGTGCGCTCCCGTTTGCGCTTGAGGATGCTGAGCCTTTCCTGCTCCCCGTTGGCGAGCGTCAGGTTCGTGGGTCCGGAGCGACATCGGTCCGCTTCGTCAATCGCTTGGACAGCGAGGTCCGGCTCTTCTGGCTCAGCGGGGGTCGGCGGCAGGACTACGGCACGCTCGCACCCGGCGAAGATCATCGGCAGGGGACGTTCGTCGGCCATGCGTGGACTGCGGTGGATGACGAGGGGCACGTGTACGGCGTGTTCGTTGTCGACGAGAATCTATCGATCGCAGTGCTCCACGCGACGACGCGAAAGCCCGTTGCGCTCAAAGAGGAAGCACCGCCAGAACCGCCCGGCCTTGGTGGCAGCACGGAAGCGGCGATCGATGGCCACAACATCGTGTTGCGTAATCGCCACACTGGGGCCACACGGCAGATCACGACCGACGGCGCACCCGAAGACTACTTCCGCGACGAGTTCGACTGGTCGCCCGACGGGACCAAGCTCTTCGGCATCCGAACGCGTCCGGCCGAAGCACGGACGGTTCACATTGTTGAGTCGTCGCCTCGCGATCAGCGTCAGCCGAGGCTTCGCTCGTTTCCGTATCGCAAGCCGGGCGACGCGATCGACCACCACCGCCCGGTGCTGCTCGCCTTCGACAGCGATTCGGACGAGGTCGCGACGATCGACATCGACAATAAACTCTTCGAGACTCCTTGGTCGTCGTTCGGCGACGTGACGTGGCGGGCGGATGGGTCCGAGGTCGTCTTTACGTACATCGAGCGCGGCCACCGGGTCGCGCGGGTCATCGGTGTCGATGCGGCATCGGGTGTGGCTCGCGTCATTATCGAAGAGGCTCCCGAGACGTTCTTCGACTACGCCCACAAGATGCACTTCGAGCCGATCCGCGAGATGCGCGAGGCGATCTGGATGAGCGAGCGATCGGGATGGAACCATCTCCACCGCTACGACCTCGCAACTGGCGAGGATCTCGGGCCGATCACGGCTGGGAGCTGGGTTGTGCGCGGCATCGAGCGCGTGGACCACGAGGCGGAGCAGATATGGTTCCGAGCGATGGGCGTGTTCCCGGATCAGGATCCGTATCACATCCACTTCGGCCGCGTCGGCTTTGATGGTGAGGGTCTCACCTGGCTCACGCGCGCCAACGGCACGCACACCGTCCAATATTCGCCCGGGGGTGAGTACCTGATCGCTCGCCACTCGCGAGCTGACCTCGCACCAGTCCATGAGCTGCGCCGGGCCCGTGACGGCAGCCTGATCATGGAGCTTTCGCGAGCAGCGACCGAAGAGCTCGTCGCTGCGGGATGGCGTCCGCCCGAGGTCTTTCGCGCCAAGGGGCGTGATGGTCAGACGGATGTTTGGGGTTTGATCTACAAGCCCACCGACTTTTCGCGGGAGCAGAGCTATCCGGTCGTTGAGCAGATCTACGCCGGCCCCCACGGCCATCACGTGCCGAAGGCGTTCTCTCGGTGGCAGCGTGGGCCGAGGCAGCTCGCGGAACTCGGCTTCATTGTCGTGCAGATCGATGGCATGGGCACGAATTGGCGGAGCAAGGCGTTCCATGATGTTGCATGGAAGAACCTCGCGGATGCGGGGCTTCCGGACCGGATCGCGTGGACGCGGCAGGCAGCGACGACGCGGCCTTGGATGGACCTCTCTCGCGTCGGCATCTTCGGCGGATCGGCGGGCGGACAGAACGCGATGGCGGCGTTGCTGCACCACAACGACTTCTATCGCGTGGCTGTCGCCGACTGCGGCTGCCACGATAATCGCATGGACAAGATCTGGTGGAACGAGCTTTGGATGGGCTGGCCGATCGACGACGCGGTGTACGACGCGGCGTCCAACGTCGCGCACGCACACAAGCTCAAGGGCGAGCTGCTGCTGATCGTCGGCGAGCTCGATTCCAACGTAGACCCAGCGTCAACGATGCAGGTCGTCGACGCGCTCATTCGCGCCGACAAGGACTTCGACATGCTCGTGATCCCTGGGGTCGGGCACGGGGCGGGCGGTTCGCCGTACGGCCGGCGACGCACGCTCGATTTCCTCGTCGAGCATCTTCAGACGCCGCAACACAACGCCCAACACACGCCGAGATGACGAGCCCCCACTACTCCACCAAGAAGTCGATTTCTGCAAGGGACGCCATCGACTCATCGCCGGCGCCGCTCGTGGCGACAAGGGTCAGGTATCGCCCGGTGACGGGCTGAGCAAAGCGGATCGTGTATCGTTCGGCATCTGACGACGGGAAGCGGCCCTGCGTCAGCATCGCTCCTTTGCTGTCGGAGGTCGCGCTCAGATAGACCTCATATCCGGAGATCCTGCCGTTCCGGTTGTTGTCCTGGCGGGGAAGGCACGCCAGCCCCTTGAGGTCGACTTGCTTGCCGAGATCGATCGTGACTGTGTGGGGGTGCGTTGGGCTCTCGGTCTTCCAAGGAGTATGCCACATCGTGCCGGGGTTTCCATCGAACATGTTTTTGGGCTCGTACCCGGCCTCGAAGCTCGAAGCCACAACGGTCGCCCGCTCCTTCAGAAGCTCTGCCGGCCCCTTGAAGAGCGCGCGGATCGACTCGGCCGAGGTCTCGGTCTCGGGCGCGAACGCGTCGCTGCCCATGTAGCGTTTCAGGCTGAACAGGAGCTGGCGGGCCTCGGGCCTGTCGTCCAGATCGGTGGCAAGGTCGACGCCGGACACCAGCAGGTTGCCCTCGCCGACCTTCAGCTCGAAGAGCATGCCGAGATTGCGGTTGGTGACCCAGTCGTCGATGATCCGGACGATCGGCTCGGGCGTCTGATCGAACGCCTCGAGTGAGATCGCGTTGGAATGGCTCATTGCGTCCCACCACTGCCAATTCGAATGGAACTCCGTCGGGAACTGTGCGAGCGCGGGGTGCGCCGGATCGCAGAGGATGCCCAGCGTGTGCGGCAACTGGCCGTTTGTCCACGCGGTGTTCCAGAAGATGCTGGAGAAGCCGACGCCCACCTCGCCGCCCAAACCGTTGCGAATCGTGCCCTTCTCGATCGTGAGCAGCACCTTGCCACCTTCTGCCAGTCGCTGTTCAGCTGCGTTATCCAGCGTCCGCGTCACGAGCACACCCTCGCCGGCTGCTGGCAGATGTTGTGGATAGACCCAGAAGTCCCATGCGTTCACGAAGCCGGCGACGTCGACCTGCAACTGAAACTGTGCCGCTTCGCTCACTGCGAACGACTCAGCGATCACGCCAAGCCGCTGCCCATTACCCCAAGCAATGCGCGATGTTGCGAGTGCTCCCTGTCGGACCGTGTTGCCTCGGGTATCGACGATCGCCCATGTCGGCGTGACGGCTTCGAGTTCTTCGGGGCCGTAGTGCGCGACCTCGATGACGCATTCGACCGTCTCGTCGCTTGTGAAGACGTGCTTCGGCAAACGGGCGAGCGGGACCGTCGTGTTCGAGAAATGCCGGAACTCCTCGGGCGAGATGTAGCCCTTCTCATCCCAGAACGGGTCGAGGATGCCGACGAGCGCTGTGCCCTGTCCCGGGAAGTCGCGCAGGTCCAGGAGCTGGAAGCCGCCGAAGCCGACCGTGCGGAGCGCCGCCTCGATGTCCGCCTTGTAGCAGATTGCCTGCAGTTTACCGGAAGCGCGGACGAAGTCGTCAGCCAGATGCAGTAAGCCGCGTGCTTCGAGGCTGTCGCGGAAGATCTCGAAGTTGGTTGCCTTGAGCACGCCGTCGTACTTCGGAATCTCGTCGAAGTTCGGATAGACACACCACTGCCCGACCTCGTGGCTGACAACCGGCGAGTTGAGCTCGGCAAGCTTCTTGCCCCAGTCGTAGTCGGACCTCGGCGGTTCGCGATTGATGATGCTGTTCAGGTTGGCGTTCCATCCCTGGATGCGTGTGCCGTGATAGATGTTGTGGAAGTCGTTCTCTGGGACGATCGGCCATCCTGCGCCCGTGGTGTAGATGCGCCGGGCATCCTTCGCTTTCCAGTGCTTCACAAACTCGGTGAGGAACGCCTTGTGGTTGTCGCCGTGCGGCTCGTTGCCGTAGGGCATGAGGCAGAACGATGGGTGGTTGCCGTACTCCGCGACCATCCGCTCGCTCTCGTCGTAGACCCACTGGTCGATCGGTTTGCCCGAGCCGATGTCGCCGGCCCACGCGGATGCCTCGACTTGGAAATAGAACCCCAGCCGATCAGCGGCCTCGAATGCCGCTCTCGGCGGGCACCACGAGTGGAAGCGGATGTGATTGAGCCCGTGTTCTTGGGCAACGCCGATCAATCGTTCCCATGGCTCCACCGTCGTCGGCGGATAGCCCGTCTTAGGGAAGACTGCGCACTCCAGCGTCCCTCGCAGGAACAACGGCCTTCCGTTGATCAGGAGACTCTTCTCCGTCGCCCGAATCTCCCGCATGCCAAAGGTGCCGGTCCAGCTATCCGGCCCGGTGGCCGACTGCAGCTTGACCGTGAGCTCGTACAGGTTCGGCGCAAACTCGTCCCAGAGCGCGACCTCAGCGCCGAGCGGATAGACCAGCGTGATGCTGCTGCCATCCGGAGCGACCTCGATGTCACTCCGCAGCGGCTCGATACCCGGGCCGACCTCTGGGTGGCTCTTGCGGGCCGAGACCTCGAGTGTTCCCCGATGCGCGTCGTCGGTGATGTTCGAGAGGTCGATCTCAAGCTTCACCGAGTTGCTGGCGATGTCGGGGAAGATCGCGACGTTCGCGACCGAGACGGCCGCATTGCGGATCAGTTTCAGGTCGCCGACAATGCCGTTCCAATTGCTCTGGGTGTTGTCAGAGATGCTGTGCGCGTTGACCCCGATGCCGATGTCCTTCACCCGGTTGTCGACGCGGACGGTCAGGGTGTTTGTGCCGGGCTTGAGCAAGCCCGCGAGCTGATAGCGATGCGGAACTCCGAGCGCGTCGCGCTGGGCAACGCCTGTCTCGTTTACCCACAGCTGCGTTTCCCAGTGCGGACGCTCGAGCACCAAGTCGATGTCCGAGCCCGCCCAGTCCGCCGGCAGGTCGATCTGCTTCTGGTACCAGGCCGGGCCGCTGTAGTGGTAGTCGGAGATCAACCAGAAAGGGAACCGAAACTTGTCGTCGGTCAGGAATGGCTTGTAGTTCTCATCCTCGGCCCATGACTCACCCGGCCCGTAATTCTTCCAAATCGTGGCAGTGAATTCAGTGTCGTACCCCACTGGGTTGCCCTTGCGCTGCTCGGGCATCGAGCCCGGAAGCTCGATCACATCCGCAAGCTCCCGCGCGAACCATCGTTGCTCGACGCCAACGTCGGCTTCATCCACTTGGAAAGCCCACTGGCCCGAGAGGTCGATCTCGTCGCGCGTGTCCGAAGCGAACGCGGCGGTCGCGCACATGGAAAGCCCGACCATAAGCACGGAGCGAGCGCGAGTGGCCGCATGTGCAGCAAGGCCGCGGACTCCGGTGAAACCGACCGACGCCGACACGGAAGGGCTCTGCTCGAATCGCTGCATGTTCGCTGTCCTCACGTGTTCGGGAAGTTCAAGTCTGGCCAACGCGATCGACTGCGTCGTGCATCGCCACGTCGATAGAGCGTACGAGGAAGGGAGGCGCAAGTGGCCGAAACGCAAACAGCGGGTACGAGAGTGGAAAGAAGGCACCGGTCGTCTCGATCGTGCCGAGCATGATGCCCGGCCCTAACCGGCGCGTAGACCACCGCACCGTCCGGCAACTGCACCCGTCAAAGAAGCCGAATCGAGGCGTAGCAGAAATCCGGGGCGATGCGGCTATCCCGCGTCTGCCCCGCGCCTGCGTGCTTGCGCGTCTGGCGAATGCGATCGGTCGCGTCGCGACGGCGCTCCCGCCGCAAGCCGAAGCTTCTCGCGCCGGACCATCCAAGGCTTGACGTAAAACGCCCACGGAATCCCGAGTGCGATCATCACGCCGCCAGCCGCGACGAGATGGATGCCGGGATTGTTACCGACCTGCATGATTGTGAATCGGGCGTGCGGCGCGGGAATCACCCCTTGGTCGGCCAGCTCTTGGGTCTCCGACCATCCGGCCTGATCCCAGCCCGCTTGGCTGATTTTGTACTGGCTGGGATTGAGCCCGCTTGCGAGCCGCAGCATCACGTTCATGATTGTCGATCGGCGGTCGTCCCACAGGTACGGCGCACGCAGCGGCGCGTTGAGTTTGGCGACGTGCTCATACGCGTCGAACGCCGGATCGCCTTCCGTAACCAAAGGCTGAACCTCTATGAGCGACTGGTAGTCGCGCGGAGCGCCGCGAAAATCGTGGGCGATCATCTCAAAGTCGACCAGCCGAAGCGCAAAGCTCGAAAATTCCCGCTGGTACCGTCCGAACGCCAGCTCGAATCGTCGCCCATCCGGCAGCTCGATCGTGCGGATCGTGTCGGGGCTCAATCCCATGTAGCGGGTGAACGGAAGCCACACCACGCGCGTCCACGCCGCGCCGTCGCCAGGCCCGGCGACGCGTACTTCCAGCGCGACCTTTGCCATGTCGTGCATGCCAATGAACCTACTTTCGCGCTCAGGCGGGGGAACCTCGATCGGCCGTTCGATTGGTGTGCTGTCGGCCCAGCCCTCGTCGATGATAATGTCCACCTTTGGCATCACGTCGCGCACGCGGTCGCCGGGCGCGATGCCTTCGGCTGTGCGTACCGTGCCGTCCGGCTTGCGGATCGCCGCTCGCCAGCGCGGCTCGTCACTCTCGACGGGGCTCACTTCATCAATATGCACGTTTAGTCCGAGCTGGAGGTCGAGATAGGCAATGCGGATCGCCGGGTCGGCCTCGCGCCGCACCGGGCGGCCATCGCCACTGGTGCCCGGCAACAGGTCTTGGCTGAGTTCCGGGTATCGGCTGTAGACCCAGCGGACGAACGCTTGGCCATCAGGCTGCGTGATCCGCAAGATCGCGACGCCCGAGTCCGCGCCCTCGTACCCGGGGGTGACGATCGGGAAAGGCGGCTCTTCGAGCATCGCCCGCACGCCAACTTCCCATCCGGTCCGCCCGATCGCGTACGCCTCGCCCGCGCGAGCGGGAATCGCGACAGGTGATGCGATCCCTGGGATGGTCACGACGAGCACCTCCGACGCTCCGGCCGGCGTGGGCAGCGTGAGTGCGGCCCATTGCTCCGTGTCGAGGCCGCGGGTGAGCTCGAACCCAAACCCCGGGATCGACTTGGCTCGCTGCGCGGGGTCATCGGGCGCGAGCGTGAAGCGCAGCACGGGACGATCAACACTGACCTCAGACTCCGGCGGGAAGTGCAGTTCCACAGCACGCACGGGTCTCGCTGTATCGACGCGATCTTGCCGTGAGACTTGGCCCCGTGAGAACAGCACAACATCGTCACAAAGCTCGGCGTAGGGCGCGTATCCGACGACACGGACATCGACGCTCTGATCACCATCCCTACTTCCCATCACGTCCGAGAGATTGATCGAGAGCGAGCGTCCCCGGTCGATCGCTGGGTCACCAGCTGCGTTCCGTGAAAACGCCTCGCTGAGCAGCGTTGCATCGCGCTCGCTCGAGCCCGCGTCTGATCCATACGTGTTGTACCGGGGCAAACCGCGAACGAGACTTTGCTCC
>ERZ1740067.246-NODE-246-length-45239-cov-7.212774_pt1 | contig 45239 bp, 41 predicted proteins | sample MGYA00581736_ERZ1740067 | MGnify/ENA primary metagenome ERZ1740067 (study PRJEB43018, sample SAMN04849236) | marine metagenome | isolation source: floating plastic debris | place: Pacific Ocean | collected 2008-08-27 | study: EMG produced TPA metagenomics assembly... | reverse complement strand
CCAAGTAGTAGAAATCCCATGCAAACATCATGTTGTAATCTTCACGATACTTGGTTGAATCGAAATCAAGTTGGATACCCTCGTTTATCGATGAATAAATAGCCTGGATATAGGAAAGAACATTATCATCTAAAAAATTCGAAGCGTACTCAAAAAGGGTATCTTTTTCTTTCAGGAACAATAAGCATGCGATTTTGAGATGTCTGCTCAAATCAAAACTTGGGTCTCGTTCAAGCGAATTTTCAAAACCCTCTAATGCTTCTTTGTAATTACTACTTAAATAATGAATATTCCCCTTGGTATAGAAATGGTTTGGAGATAGCGGATTTATTTTTAGAATTTGTTCCGTCTCCAATAGTGCTTTATCATATAGACCAAGGGCCGTATAGAGCTCGGCCAAAGCCTCTCGGCCTTCAGAGAAATATTGATTTTCTTCAAGGCATTCCATTAGCTGAGCATGTCCTTTATCAAATTCCCAGTTGCCCCAAAAACTGATTGTGGCGTCGGCGAAGTGCCCGAGGTATGAATTTGGGTTCATTCCCATCCCTTTTTGCACATAAAAATTGGCCTTATTGAGACCATCTGTTCTATCCATATGTCCCCAACTTGCCAAAATAGCGTAGCACCAGCCTATGGCAATCAAAGGGTCCGCATAGGATGGGTCTTCTTGTGCGCTACGTTCATAATACCCAATAGCTTTTTCCATGTTTACCAGATTCCAGGTAAGTTGATAGTACCTTCCCTTTAAATACCATTGATATGCGGAAAAGTTATTAGTTTGGATTTCAGACAATGAATCTTCAATTTCCAAATGCCCAAAATTCTCTCTGATTTTATCGGCTATCAACAAGCTTACTTCATCCTGTAACTCAAAAACATCATCCAATTTTCTGTCAAACTTATCGGACCATAATAAGAAACCATTGTCGGTCCTAGTCAATTGTGTGGTAATTCTAATACGTTCCTTAAAAATTCGGACGCTGCCTTCAACAGCATTTGTAACCCCCAATTCATTTCCAATCCAACGGATGTCAGTGGGCTTCCCTTTAAAGGCAAACGAAGATGTTCGTGCAGTCACTTTTAATCCATCGATTTTGGATAGGGCATTTATTATTTCTTCCGTAATACCGTCTGAAAAATATTCGTAGGAGTCATCACCACTTAGATTTTTAAATGGCAGAACTACTAAGGACTTTTCAGTTGCTATTGAAGTTTGGTTGGGCAATTTTAAAAACTTGATATACTAATATAAATATTGGTCCGCTATTTTCAAGGAAATATAGAATCAGTTGGAGCATAATCTACAGTCAAATAAAAACCTACGTTTTCCGTATATATGAGAAATTTGAAAAATCTTTGAGAGCTTTGGACTTCATTGGCCTGGAAGGTTATAGACCAAAGACAGAATATACCATCAAGACCCATTTCAATAGTTACTGCCGAAACTTATTAAATTATTAAGCCAATTCGCATTCAATTTTCTAGCCAAATACGATCATAAGTTTTTGGAAAAGATGAAAACATTTTACTTTCTATATAAATTTAGATTTATCTCTTTTAATCAAAAAAGATAATGTAACTATGATAATATTGGAAAAAATGTATTTGAATAGCTTTGAACTGTAACAATTGATTAGAATCATAGTATCTATTTAGAGCAAAGAATAACTAATTCACATATTATGGATTTGAGCGCCATGTCATTATTTTTTTCAGGTGCACTAGGTGCATTCAACGGAATTATAATAGCTGTCCATTCTTTATTCTTTAAAAAATTAAAGAGCAATGCCAATAGGTTTTTTGGATTGTTTCTTCTCACGCTCAGTATTCGAATGGGAAAGTCAGTGTATTATTATTACACGGAAGACTTGCCAAACTATTTCTTATTCATAGCACTTATTGCATTTTTTTTAATCGGACCTTTTCTATTGTTTTTCCTTCAATCAACGTTGGACAAAAAACATGGTTCGATTTTCTCTTTTAAAGTTCATACTATTCTTCTTTTTTTGACTGCATCCTTATTAGGGATAGTCTACACTTTTACCAAAGAACCATTCCTCTGGAGAAACCTTATCATCGACTTTATTTATTTCGAATGGTTCATTTATTCCCTTTTGTCTTTTCATTTGATTTTACCCCTTATTAGAAAAGCCGTATTAAGTAAAAATTCTTTTAAACCATACGAACGGCATGCTCTAACTGTCTTTTTCATGAACAGTTTGGTGTTAGTAGGGTCTATTATAGGTCATTTTACTATTTATATTATAGGCTCAGTAACCTTCTCATTGATTATTTACCTGTATTTGGCTCTCCTGTTTTTAAACAAAAAAAGAAGCCATACAAAAAGTTACTTGGGCATCAATAGAAATACCTTGAATCCAAAAGATATAAAAGGCTTACTTCGACGGCTTGAAGAACTAATGAAAACCGAGCAATTGTTCATCAACCCCAATCTGAAATCTTTGGATGTCGCTCAAAAATTAGATATTCCCCTCAATCAATTTTCAGAATTGATAAACGTAAATCTATCTAAAAATTTCTCCACTTTCTTAAACGAATATAGAGTCCAATATGCCATTGATTTGATGAGGTCCAATCCGAACTATACGATTGAGGCTATCGGTTATGAAAGTGGATTTAATAGTAAATCAACTTTTTACAAGGCTTTTAAAAAACAGATAGGAACTTCACCTGCAAAATACCAATCAAAAATTTGTACACAAATATAAAATGAGACATTTACGACAGAAAAGCAAGGTCGTCATGCTTGTCTTTTAAGTTAGCTTTGATCCTAAGCGAATACGGATATGTGATTATGTAAATAGTAGTTGCAAACACAATTAAAACCGATTGTAACAATAATCGAAATACCTCAAATTACCTGATTTGTTCTCATAAGAACAAGTGATTTTTAAAGAGAACTTTTTCTGGCAAGAATATAGAATGGCAAGTTGGTTATAGGTATTCTCAAATCAAACGGCCACTAAATAATTAAATTATAATTGTAAAAAAACAACCCAAATGGTTCAACCAAAATCTTTAGGCAAGTTTAAAATATAAAGAGGCCTTAATAAAGAATACTACCTAAAAACTCACCGATGAAAATCTATAAATTTTTAAAAAACAATATGAAGCTGATGGTACTATTGATAGCCTTTGGCTTTTTCTCGACCATCAAAGCATGCACCATTTTCTCTGGCAAAGATAAACATGGCAATATCTGGACAGGAAACAATGAAGATTATCCATTTAGCTTTGTGAACTACATCAACGTTTTTCCCAGAAGCGGCAATGCTAAGTACGGCTACTATACATTGTCTTATTTCACAAAGGAAAATGGAGAGAATTTCAACATTCAAGGAGGAATGAACGAAGCCGGGCTTTTTTACGACCTAAACACTATTCCGTCAGTTCTTATTAAGGACTTAAATAAAAAGAAAAACTTCCCCGAGGGTTCCCAAAGAATACTTAGCTATATTTTAGAAAGTATGGAAACCGTTGATCAGGTTGTCGCGTTTTTCGAAAAATACTGGTTCGAGGTAGGATTCAATAGTGCCCAAATGCATGTAGCCGACAAGTACGGTAATTTTGCTATTATAAGTCCCTCTGGAAACAGAATACTGAGAAATAAACCGTATCAGATATCTACCAATTTTGACGTTTGTGGCGTTGGTGATTCAGGAACCTGTTGGAGATTTCCTATTGTGGAAAAAGCGTTGAAGGAAAGTGAAATCGGCCTTAATGCTTTCACGGAAATCTGTAAAAAAACCTCCATCAAAGGGAAAGATGACATACATACCATTTATTCCAACATTCAGAATTTAAACACCGGAGAGATATGGTTCTACTTTTCTTCGGATTATGAAAACCATTACAAAACCTCTTTAAAAGAACTTCTTGGTAAAGGAAGAAAATCATATTTGATAAGGGATTTGTTTCCGGAACATCCTGTTACCACACTGTACAATGACCTCATTGACAACGGAGGAAAATCTTCTTTCGAGAAATTCGAAAGTATGAAACTCTCAGCGGATAGAAAAAAGGAAATACTTTCCATTTTTGTGAATTATTTTTTAGGAAGTGAGTATAATATGGAGGCCCTCCCATTTTTAGAAGAATATTTAAGGTATGAACCAATAGGCTATTGGATGAGGGCCACAAGGGCCATCTACTACCACCAATTGGGACAACAGAAGAAGGCCGAATCCATTGTAAATACATATAAAAATGAGGTGCCCGATACAAGTATGGATGTTCCACAGCTATTAGAACTTTTTCAAGGGGTATATCCCAGCGAAACTAATGTAACAATCGAATTACACGGCCATCAAGAAGCGAAACATGTTTTCGTAAAAGGACTGCCAATACCCTTTAATTTCTTAATTAAAAAAGATGGTAAATGGATGGGTAAATATAACCTTGAAGAAGGTATTTATAATTATTCTTTTATAGTCGATGGCAAAGAAACCTTTGACCATAAAACTCCGATTCATAACATATCTTCCATTTTTCATGCTCCATTTAAGTCTCATCGACTTTTTGTGAATCTTTCGACCGACGCATATTTAACCAAAATAAATACTACTGTCCCAAATAAGGATGATGTCGTCTATATTGCAGGGAATCAGCAAGCTTTGGCCCATTGGAATTCTGTTTTTCGGATGGAAAAAATTTCTGATTTTGAAAGAGAGATTACCCTTCCCCTACATTTTCCAGCGTTGTTCAAATTTACCCGAGGTAATTGGGAAACAGAAGCAATTATCAAAGACAATACAAAGGAGAAAAACGGAAGATGGGTCCCTTTAAAAATCGACTTAGATTCTAAGGTTCAGACTTACGAAATTTTAGGATGGAAGGACCAACAAAAGAAGAATGATAATTAAGGGAGAATTTGATTATATACCCTTTATAAGGCTTGGTTGGCCACTGCATATTCAAAGTAGTTGATACAATTGGTTTTACTATCTGTGAAATATGGATTTCAAACCATTTAGTCGGTATAACTTGTAACGTTGTTATTTCGAATTCAAATATTCCAAAAACGATTTGGCCCTTAAGTAATTTCCGGTTTCCTTAGGTGAAATTTTCAAGGTCTTTGTAAAATATTCTTTCGCGATATCAATATTACCAAGAAGTTTGTGTAGAACCCCCTTAAACTCAAATGTACCGATATTCTGTCTTGAATTTTCTTTTGGAATCTTCTCCAAATAATCAAGCAGTACCAAGGTCTTGTCCAATGATGCATCATTCGTCTTTAAATGAAAGTACTCCCAAGGATACCACCAATACTGAAAAGGTTTGCCATTTGTTTCTGTCAACAGAACTTCTGCCAGAATCGACATCGAAACTTTTATAAAAAGAAAAGGGTAATCAGCCACAGTAGAATCCTTTGTAGACATTTCTTCAAAGTCTGCTATTACTTTAGCTATGCCCTCATTCCTTTGGATTCTTTTTACAAAAGACTGTTTCAGCGAGTCTTTATGGTTAAGCCTGAACTCATGCTCTGCAAATACCGATGGGAAGAGCTCTTTAAAGTCCTTTAACATAAATCCTTTGGCTATCAATTCTTTGTAATCTAAAATAACCTTGTGCTCAAAGTCATGGAACGAAAACAAATGCAACTCATTTTTCATGTGATCGACAATGTAAGAGTACTGCGTTGGATTCAATGCCTCTTGATGGGTAAGACTCAAAATGCTAGTAAATAGGTCTACAGAAATATCAGAGCTCGCAAGAATTGTTTCTTTTACAATTTTGAATCTCGAACAATCAATTATATCATTCTTTTTAGAGACATTAAAATTGGTTGCTATCTGATATTTATAACTGTTTTTAAATATGCCATTCCCGTTAACTATTGCGGAATTTCCAGACGCATCTGAAATCATTGCCTGATGATAAGAGGATGGATATCTATACTTGGCCAAATATATTTCTGCGTCCTTGAGGGTCTTACATTTTGATAAGATTTCAAGGAAAAGATCTTTTTCATAATTCTGTTTTCCCTTAAACTCATTTTCTTCTACTTTAGGTATTGTTGCGTAATCGACAGTTAACCCGTATTCATTGATGCCAAACTGGGCTTGAAAGTCTGAGTGACCGATAAATAAAACACCATAGTTATCGATGCTCCTTTGGTAAACCCAAATTTTAGTAAAAGGATCTGACCAGTCTTCGTTACCGGCTACTAAAATTTTTGATTGCGATTTAGCAAAAAAAATGGTGCATGGGATTACGCTTTTGGGGATAATGCATAGACCTATAAAAATTATTCTGAATAAAAATTTATTCACTTTTTCATTGTTTACTCGTCTTCGATAGATATGATTTTTTTTACGCTGAAATTTTCATCGGCACCTTATACAGATAATCACTGTTCACTGTCTTTGGCCGGTTCAAGTTTCTTTGATTTAAAACTTTGGTTCTTTTTTCACTCGTAATAAACACCACTTTTACTTTGTTCGTTATCTTGGAAGGTAAGAGAAATGCTTGTCCATAAGTAACGTCCTCAGTAATGCTTTCCTTGATTTCAAAGAAAAAACTCTTAAAATCTTCGATGTCATTGTATCGCAAAAGACTTGGGTAAATAGTGGTAATTACTTCAGAAAGCGCTTCAATATACTTGTGTATTCCGTCCAAGGGAATTCTAAGTAAGTCTTCAATAATAATAGGTTTTGTAACATTCCACTTCTCATCCAACTTTAGTCGGTCTATAATTTTTTTACTTCTATTTTCAATATCCTCCCAACGAATATTATCTCTACCTTGGCTGATGACGAATTTGTATTCTAGGTTGGGTTCTTGATTTTCGAAAGAAAGTGTAATTCCATAATAATCCTTTGATATTTTCTCGAGCCTTGTAGTCTTATACCGACTAACAGTAGAGCTATTGCCCCTAATTCTAAATTTACCGCGGTAATCAATTTTATTTAAATCAACGTAGAATGAAACCTTGTTTAAGTTTTGAGAATATAATCTAACACTCAAGGTGAGTAGTGGAAGGATCGCGTAAAAAATGCTTCTCATGATGATGACTATCTGATTATATTTCTCCTAATATTATAGTTTTTCGCACTGTGATGGGTATCAAATTATAAAGAGGGAAGTCTCAAATTATTCTGAGACATATATTAAAGAAGTCAGAATGAATAATAGATTTATGTTATAATCTATTGCCGTAGCCAACTAATAATCAAGTTCGACACTAAATACAGGATTTAAACGGAACGATTTACTATGGTCCAAAGTAAAATCATAACCATAACACCTATCCATCCCGTTTACTTCGCAGCTATTTTTCTTAATTTTAGAAATAGAAATGACCCGTGATTTTATCCATATCAATGACTTTGTAATTCTAGTGGAAGAAGGGAATTCTGCTACAGTGGAAGTGGATGCGTGTTATTTTGATGAACCCATCGTAGCGGTTGCCTTTTATGGCTCAGGCAATGTAGATTTAGCGGTAAAGTTTGGTCAAAAGCGAAAAGATTTTCAATACACCAAAGGACTCTCGCTATCGTTTTATGCAGACGAAAAGGTGGAATTCGAACATACCGTCAGCCCCAATAAGAGCTTAAAATGTATTGTAGTTGCAACCAAGTTGAGCAAACTTGAAGAACTACCAAATCAAGAAGGCGAGTTATTTTCAGATCTTTTGAATGAATTGGTAAACCCAAAAGACCATTATGTGGAAGGCCCAAGCTTCTTTATGACGCCCGAGATGGAACATATTGTTGACGCTTTTTTTTCTACCACTTATTCTGGCAAGACGAAAATGATGTTTTTTAGAAGTCAAATAACTGCTTTGTTATCTCACTTCTTCGGTCAACTCGCCTTACAACAAGAAGAAGCCTCAAAACCTCTTCATAGAGAGCAGTTGAATAAGGCAAAAGATATCCTTTTGGAAAATTTGGAAAATCCGCCATCGCTTTCTGAACTTTCCAAAGCCATTGGATTTAATACCACCCGGTTAAAAAAAGAATTCAAAGCCATATTCGGGGTCCCTGTTTTCAAGTATCTTCAAAACGAAAGGCTTACTTCAGCGCATAAACTGATCTGCGAAAATGAGGCTACTGTGCAAGAAGCCGCGTGGCAAGTGGGCTATGATAGCATAAGTTCCTTTTCCAACGCTTTTGCAAAAAAATTTGGTTATCGCCCCAGTCAACTTAAATAAGGTATCCATCACTTTTTAAATCAACCAAGACGTTAAAAAGACCCCGAAAACTGAATTTTTTTCGGAGTCTTTGTCAATAGATCAATTGGTCTGAGGCGCGGTCATGTTCCAGATACCTGTTGCGGCCACTTTATCGGCATACTCCGTAAAGTCAATCGCTTTTCTACCAAGTACTTTCTCCACATCATAGGAAATCTCTTGGTTGTCTGGATTCCCCAGTACTTCTTTAAATAGGTATCCGAAGAGCCAAACATAAGCATCTGGTAATCCTGCCTTTCGCATTCCTTCCTTAAATTCTTCAATAGAGATGGGCACGTATTGTAACTTTCTATGACTTGCTTTCCCCATTATTCCTACAACTTCTTCAAAAGTCCTCATTTCTGGACCCGTAACGGTTATGGTTTGCCCGTTATAGAAATCATCCACTAAAACCTTAGAGACCACGTCAGCAATATCATTGGCGTCTACAAACGGAATTCGAGCTTCTGGCATAGGTAGTGCGACAACACCATCTTGCACAAACTCCAAAAAGGCACCTTCGCTAAAATTCTGATTGAACCAAGAGGCCCTTACCAAAGTAAAGTCAAGGCCAGAATTGGCCACAATCCCTTCACAGGCCTCAGCCTCAGTCTCCCCTTTACCAGAAAGTAATACCACTTTCTGCAGTCCAGCTTTTTTAGCCTTTTCCGTTAGGGTACTTATTGCGTCTCTTGAGCCTGGCACCGCCAAGTCTGGATAATACACAATATACGCCCTATCCATACCATCCAATACGGCGTCATAGGTTTCTGGTTTTTCCCAGTCCAAAGGGGGATTTGTGCTTCGACCAACAACCTGGACATGGTGTCCAGTTTCTTTCAAATTTTTGGCAACCCTTTTTCCAGTTTTTCCGGTTCCGCCAATCACTACGATGTTTTGTGTTTTCATTTGTGTTTGTTTTTAAATCCCACCTCTGAGGGACAGATTGATAAATAATTATGCTTCAACTTTTGAAGTCTTTTCTAATGCTTTTTTTAAAAAATTTGATTTAGCTCATTTTTGATTAGGGCAAGGTCAACCTATATAGTGTCGCTATTGTTATAAACTCCAAACCAATGAGCCAAAAACCCAAATCGGTGAAAAATTCATAATGTGAGCCTCCATGCGGAATGATAAAAAGAGGTACGGTTATCATTGCATCCAATAAACCGGCAACTAGAAAGAATACTAGTCCGACCCAATAGCCAGGGGTATGGGCATCCCTCTTGTAGTAATGCTTCGCTCCCAACCAAACCAATGGTAATACAGCAATACACAGTACAATATTTGCTTGTTCTGCTAGATTTTCTAAAATCGGCACAAAGAAGGATAGGTTGTATATACTCACCCCGATAATCCAGATAACACTGCCAATACCAATCGCTCTAAAATATTTCATTACTGTTTGTTTTTTAATTACAAATTGTTCTTCTATACATTACATTTTTGAATACATCAATCCTATGACCAATAATGCGAAAGCCATAAAAGAAGCAATGGTTCTTTGCACGTGCCAGTGGTTCCAAGGCTGCTCAAATTTGGTTCGCAATGCTTTAAGCTCATGGGCAGAAAGGTTTTCAAGTATCGTTTTATCCAATAGTTCATTAAGCGGTACATTTTTGAAAACCGTAATCAAGCCTATACCAACAAAGAATAGAACTGCGGCGGTCAGGTATAACCAAAATATCGTAAGGTTTGCCTGGCGGTGCATATAGACGTTCAGAAAGAGCAGGATAACAGGGCCAAAAAAGGTGATAAGAAATGCAGGATTGATTATTTGGCGGTTCATCGCTTGAAAGGATTTTAGGAATCCCAAATCATCCATTCTGCTGATTCCAGGTGTGATGGCGTTGAACCACGTAAAACATAATCCAGCCGTAAGTCCAGTCAATATGACGCCCAATAGCAAAACGATAATTTTAAAGTTGATTTCCATTTTTGTTGTGTTTTGTAAATGATATCCGGGTTAATAGATCTTGATACTTCTCGTTGATAAGCTTTATTTTATTGCCTCTTGGCATTCGCTTTTTAAAAAAACTGCTGGTAAACGTCATTGGACCAGCTGTTCTTACAGTCTTCAGTAAATACATGTCTGCGATTTCGGTTCACATGACAGATATTACACTTTCCCGTAAGAATGCTGAATGCCTTCGTTTGTGTTGAATCATTGACCATTATGGTGACCGATTCCGTTGGTAAATAATTACCTGCCAAATCTCCATCGTTGCTAAATTTTCCTAGGAGGGAGAGCATAAACATGATTATCAATTTTGCTAGTGTTATCATCCTATTGTTATTTAATTATGACAGGACAAATTTGCGCTGATATACTTCGAATCATTTATTCGAGCGGAAGTATGATTTGTTCGAAAAGCGCATTAGGCGACTATACAAACTATATGTTTGGCAGTGACCTACTATAAAGTTTCCAGAGGTTTCTTTAACAGCTTATTAGAAAATGACCTAATCTTATCTTCTAGCTCTTTTCTGTACTGTTCTTGTATTACTTTACCTTCTTTAAAGTGGTCATAAAATGAGGGTAGTGAGTAGCTTTTGATAATTTTTGCCCCTAGAAATGGAAAACTAGCTTCAGCCGACCGTAGAACGGTAACACCGCCTCTTCCTCCAGGTGAGGTCGCCATCAAAAGCATAGGTTTTTCTTTCCAAATTTTCATATCCAAACGAGACAACCAGTCAATGGTGTTTTTAAAAACTGCAGTATAAGATCCGTTATGCTCTGCCAACGAGATAATAAATCCATCTGCTGAACTGATGATTTCATCCAATCTTTTTACCGCTGTTGGAATGCCATTTTCTGCCTCGAAGTCTTCGCCGTAGATGGGAAGTACGTAATCATTCAAATCAACAGTTATAATTTCCACTTCGTTCAAAAGTTTGGCAGCATATTGAATCAGCTGTTTGTTGATTGATTTTTGGCTGTTGCTGCCCGCAATGGTGATTACTTTTTTCATACTATTTAAGATTTATATTGTTTTACGATAATAGATTCCGAAGTTTGATTGTGTTATAGGGTCCGGTCCATATTGGTCAACATCTAACCCAAGCCCAAGTTGATGGCCTTCATAAGCTATGCCTAATCGTAATTGTTGGAAACTTCTGGAATGTGATTTGAACTTATCCCAAACCGTTAGGAACTGTGCATTGAACCACAGTAATGTATTTTTACTTAGTGGTTTTTGTATCTGAACTTGGGTGAATACTTCTCCAAGACCTGTATTTTTCTTTTCTGAATATGCTAGGGTAGGAATGACCAAGAGTAAAGCGTTCGAAGTTTTCAAGGTCAACTTACTGGAAAGTCTCTCTGAAAATCCTCCAAAGCTGTTGCAGTATAAAGAAGACCCAAAAGAAAAGGTCTCATTAATATTCCAGAATACCGTTGGCTGTACACCAACTTCATCAAATATTTGATTTTCTTCTTCTCCGTATCTCTGAAAGAAGGTTAGGGTGGAAACACTTAAAGTATTATTATTGTCAATTGGGTAATTGGAGAATAAGGTAAAGTTTGTTTTCTCAAATCCTGAAAATAATTCCAGCTGAGTAAACTGTGCTTGCAGGACACTTGCAAAGCTTAAAATCAGTACTAGCGATATGTGTCCTATTCCTTTCACACTTCAAAATTCAGAAGGGGCCGTGTGAAAAAAAATGAACTAGTTTAAGACTTTTACTCGTTAATCGAGATTTAAAATATTATGAAGGTCCGCGTCAAAATTAAAGTGATTTTTTTATTTTAAAACCTCTTGGACTTATTCCGAGATGAGTTACTTTCGGTTGACCCTAGAGATAATTTTGCTCGTAAATTCTGGTGTAATTCCGAGGTACGCGGCCAAATCTTTTTGGGTTATCCGATTTACAATCTGCGGATATTGCTTTTTGAATTCAATGTATCTTTCTTCGGCGGTAAACGATATACCGTGGTTTGAACGCCGTATGTAACTGATTAAAGACTTTTGATATAGATTGCGATAAAACCTTTCAAATTTTGGAATCTCCTGAAATAGTAAATCATAATTTGCCCTTGAAATGCCCAATAATTCCGAAGGTTCAATTGCTTTAATAAAATACCTAGACGGTTCTTTTGTCATAAAGCTTGATAAATCACCGGTCCAGTAGTCTTCAACAGCAAACATTGAAATGTGAGGTGAGCCATCTTCATCAAGGGTATATACTTTGAGACATCCTTTGGTAATAAAATATTCATAGGTAGTACTATCCCCCGCTTGCATTAGAAAATCCCTCTTTTTCACTTTTATTTCCGTCAATAAAGAAATATATTTCCGCTTTTCCAGCTCGGTTAAATTGATAAAGCGAGATATATTATTGAGAATAAGACGATGGGATTCTTTAAAATTCAATTCTTGACTTTTGTGCGACTTTAATTTAATGAATTAGTGGGTAATTGAAAAGGGATTATAAATCCTGCTGAAATCAAAAGAATTTAGCCTTGCAGTTATCTTGTCAACACATAAAAAGGTACAAATTGATTGGGCTAAATTCTTTCTTTTGATTTGTAACTATCCGCTAGAAGTTCTAACTGATACGAAGTGAAACGACTCAATTTCTTAACCTTATATTTATGATGAAAGGACCCAATCCGAAAACCATATTTCCATTAAAGGATTACCATAGACTTTGCTTTTTAAAGAATGTTGTAAAAAACCCTAATATTATAATTGGTGACTATACCTATTACGATGACTTTGAAAGCGTAGATAATTTTGAAAAAAACGTCAAGTATCTTTTTGATTTTGTAGGTGATAAACTCATCATAGGTAAGTTCTGTATGATTGCTTCTGATGTGAAGTTCATCATGAACGGAGCCAATCACCTAAGCAATACCATTTCATCATATCCATTCGCTGTGTTTGGTGAGGGTTGGTCAGACGCCATGGAAGGCAAATCATACCCGTTCAAAGGAAACACCGTGGTGGGCAATGATGTTTGGATTGGATATAATGCGACGATTATGAGTGGTGTTACCATCGGTGACGGTGCCATAATTGCAGCAAATGCTACAGTGGTCAAAGACGTAGAACCCTATTCAATAGTTGGTGGTAACCCTGCCCAAGAAATTCGAAAGCGCTTTTCTGAAGTTGAAATTAAAAGATTGCTAAAAGTACAATGGTGGAATTGGCCCATAGAAAAAATCACGGCAAGGGTAAAGGAACTTACTGCTTCGAGTATTGAAGACATTACCAAATAAAACTTCGCGAAAAATAATGGCTATACCTTTTTTATATGTTAATTGATTTAAAAACCCCAGTATCTGATTTACAACGCTATCTTTTTACAAAGGGATGGCTTCAAGAAAACGAGCAACTTCTAAGAACAGAAAAACCCGGTGAAGGAAATATGAATGTCGTGATAAGGATACACTCTAACCTTAGGACTTTCATACTTAAGCAATCACGTCCTTTCGTTCAAAAATACCAAGAGGTTAAGGCTCCCATAGAACGGGTAGATGTAGAGTACGAATTTTATAGAACGATTACCTCCAATACCCTGAAAACACATCTACCCGAGGCATTGGCCTTTGATAAGAATGACCATGTTTTAATGCTTGAAGATTTAGGTTTATGCGATGACATGACCTTTATCTACGAAACTAAAAAAGTTGCTCATACTACTATAGGTAAACTGGTCGATATTCTTAAAGAGCTCCATAAAACCCCAATAACCAAAGACTTTCCAGATAACTATGAGCTACGAAAACTAAACCATCAACATATTTTTGTACTTCCTTTTTTGACCGACAATGGCTTTTCTTTGAACGAGGTTCAAGATGGACTTCAAGCGCTTTCCGAACCCTTTAAAACAAACGAAAATCTTAAAAAAGTTATTGGTGACATTGGAGAAAAGTACCTCTCTTCTGGACAAATATTACTCCATGGCGACTATTATCCCGGAAGTTGGATGACCAATAATGACCGTATCCATATCATAGACCCGGAGTTTTGCTTTGCTGGTTTTGCCGAATTTGATGTCGGCGTTATGTCGGCCCATATTATAATGGCAACCATGAATTTTGAGTACCTAGAATCGATATGTGATCTATATGGAACTGGACTTAAATATAATTTGGTGAAAAAAATTACCGCGATTGAAATCATGCGAAGAATGATTGGCCTTGCCCAATTACCAATTACCCGACGCCTTGATGAAAAAAAGTACTTACTTGATGTAGCCCAAAAACTTATAATATCATGAACAAGCTTATCTTCGTTTCTATTTGTATTATTTTTCTAGGGTGTGTAAAACAAAAAAGTAGTTCGGTCAATATACCCAAACCTCTTAATACGACCTACACTATCCATTTTTCGGAACTAAGTAAGGAAGCCTACTATGAAAAAGTACTTGGGGCCCTTGTTGGCTCAGCAATTGGCGATGCAATGGGTGCATCTACCGAAATGTGGCACCGAGATGCAATTCAATTAAAATACGGCTATATCACTGGGCTTACTCCCGTGGTACGTCCTCAATCACCGGAAGGAACTTGGGAAAACAACCTCCCTAATGGCTCCACAACAGACGACACCCGTTGGAAATTATTGATGACGGAATATTTTAAGAAAGGAGAAATACATCCGAATAGTTTTAACGATTTTATTCTTGATTATTACCGACAAGAGGTATCAAACCTTCGAAATACACAGATATTAAATAGCACCGATATTTTTGACGAAACAATTGAAAAAGTAGATTGGATTAAAGAATGGGCACGGGTCTCGCTGGCCTACAAAGAAGGAAATAGTTCTTATCAAAAAGCACTAAATCGTTTTTATGGAGGTGAAATGTCTTGTGCTGGACAACTCTATACCCCGATGTTCGGGTTACTTGCCAAAACTCCAGAGGAAGCTTATGAATTGGCCTACGAGCATACGTTGTTTGATATTGGTTACGCCAAGGATATTTCTGCCTTGGTTTCGGCCATGACCCATGTAGCATTACGAACTTCAAACATTGATTCGATTCTTTCAACGATAAATTTTGTAGACCCAGTCGGTTATCAAAATAGCCGCCTTGTAGGAAGAATTGCACGCAACACGGCTGACGCCTCAATTAATGAAGTGCTCCTTTTAAAACGACAAGCTATGTTCGATAGCACTTTTATTCAAACTGATACAATCAGTATTCCCGACGGCTTTCCCCATAGCAAAAAACAATGGATCCTTGAGAAAAAAATCTTTGAGTTTTTGGAAGAAAACGAAAAAGAAATCGCTTTTCACGCCGGCGAAATCTGGCAAATTCTAGTGACTTCGCTCGTTTATTCAAGTGGAAATTTTGAACAATGCATGCAGTTTATTGTAAACTATGGAAGGGACAACGATACCGTTGCCGCCATCGCTGGAATGATTCTAGGTGCAAAGTATGGTTTTCAAGCCTTACCGTATGATTTGAAAACCGAAGTACTGCAAACAAACAAAGAGGTTTTAGGCATTGATTTGGAGGCCCTTGCCTATGAATTGACAGAATTGGCCTATAGCGACAAATAGCTTCATCAATTTTATCGAAAGATTTAGGGCATATGCTATTTCTAAATTATGGGAATTGTATTGCTGAAATAATCACCAAGGACAACTTTTCTTTCCAAACCTAACCAATTACCATTTATAAAGAAATCCATACCAATTATAAATTTTAACCCTACCGCGACTATGGTTTTTTATACTTTCAACTCGTAATTAAACCTCAAAGAACGATGGACACTTTAGGAGAACGATTAGGCTATTTTTGTTGGTATTTGGTTTTAGGATTGTCTATAGCACTTTTGCTATCAAACCTTTTCCTTTACTTTAATCATTAAGGTCACCGACTACCCATGAGGCCCCTATCCCTAAACACTTAGATGGTTTAGATAACATACCACCCTTCCTCAAAGCTATTTATACATCAAATACACCGCCCTTAGGCACATCCTAAGCTTGCAATTCTGTTTTACTGGCAATCAATACGGAGAAGATAATCGACTAAAGATGGGCCTAGGTATAAATGGAAAAAATATATTTTAGAGATAACCTAAAAGTCAATTTTAGCTAACCCGTATTCCTATATCTTTGAACTTTATGTTGTTCATGAAGACTTTCTCAATTATACCTGTTATTCTTTTCTACAGTTATCTGGGCTTGGCTCAAAAATCCATTGAAAAAACCTTGGAAAGTTTTAATTCGGGCTCTGTACCCTATATCACGGTCCAAGCGCTAAAGACCGAGACAACAGCGATACTACTTGATACCCGAAAGAAAGAAGAGTATGATGTAAGCCATTTAGAAAAAGCCCACTGGGTGGGATTCAAATCATTTAATCTTACAAGAATAAAAGAACAAATTCCAGATACCCTTACACCATTAATCGTTTATTGTTCCATAGGGGTGCGTTCTGAACAGATTGGTGAAAAGCTTAAAGCGGCAGGGTATCCGAACGTGAAAAATCTGTACGGAGGTATTTTTCAATGGAAGATTGAAGGTGAAAAAGTGGTTGACTCCCTTAATCAGAGCACAGAACGTGTTCATGCCTTTAGTAAGCATTGGGGAAAATTGTTGACCAATGCCGAAAAAGTATATTCTTCTAAAACAGATTTCGATTGAACGACGTTACTGACCTACTGATAATTTTTACAAGAAACCCAGAACTAGGTAAATGCAAAACGCGGTTGGCCTCGAAGATTGGAAATCAACCCGCCTTGGATATTTACCGGTTTTTGCTGGACCATACTGTTAACATCACAGAACAACTCAATGTAAAAAAACAGGTCTATTATTCAGAGGAAATATGGCTCAAAGATATTTGGAACGAGCAGCGTTATGAGAAAAAGCTTCAGGTCGGCACTCATTTGGGCGAACGTATGAAAAACGCGTTTACCAATGGTTTTGTCAATGGTTACGAACGTATCATTATCATTGGTAGCGACATGTATGACCTTTCTAGTGAAGACATAAAAAACGCCTTTAATATTCTGAAAAAATACAATTTTGTAATAGGTCCAGCGGAAGATGGTGGATACTATTTGATGGGTATGCAGCAGTTAAAAGCTGAGTTGTTTATAGAAAAAGATTGGGGTCAAGCAACTGTACTCGATGATACCTTGAAGGATTTAGTTGGAGAAAACTACGCGCTTTTGGAGACAAGGAATGACGTCGATCATTACGAAGACATAGAAGATGTCGATGCGTTTCAACCCTTTATAAAACATATAAAATGACAAAAAAACAATTAGAGGAATCTGTAGGATATCTTAAAAACAGAGGGTTTGAAAAGCCTGAGATAGGTATTGTCTTAGGTACGGGATTAGGGCAATTGGTCAACGAAATCGAAAATCCTATAGAGGCACATTATAACCAAATTCCATTTTTTCCCCTGGCCACGGTTGAGTTTCATACGGGAAAATTGATTTACGGCACCATCTCGAATAAAAAGGTTGTGGTCATGCAAGGGCGTTTTCATCTTTACGAAGGCTATGACCTGATAGATATTACATACCCCATTAGAGTAATGCACCAATTGGGAATTCAAAAATTATTCATTTCAAATGCTGCTGGTGCCATAAATCTCGACTTCAAAAAAGGGGATATGATGTTAATAGAAGATCATATTAATTTACAGGGAGGATCGCCTCTTGCCTTCAAAAACGTTGCTGAATTTGGTAATAGGTTTGTCGATATGATGGAACCTTATGATACAGAGATGCGACAAAAACTTGAAAATATTGCAGAAAAAGAAGGAATACCACTTCGAAAAGGGGTTTATGTTTCTGTCGTTGGCCCGCAACTTGAGACCAAGGCAGAATATCGCATGCTTAAAATTATGGGGGCTGACGCGGTAGGTATGAGTACTGTACCTGAAGTTATTGTGGCAAACCACCTACAATTGCCCATTGTAGCGGTTTCCGTATTGACCGATGAGTGTGACCCTGACGACCTTCAACCCATAAATATTCAAGAAATTATCGAGATTGCAGCTGCTACAGAACCTAAGATGGTTAAATTGTTCAAAGAACTGATTGACCAACTTTAAGTAGATTTCCGTAAGGATACCCTGGGCTTTACTACTGAGGTAATAGCATCTACTTCATTCCATGAATTCAAGGCCTGCAATTAGCATTATTATTCCGACGTTGAACGAAGCCAACGGATTAGGTGATTTATTGGATCATCTGAATGCAGTAATGAACAGGCAACTCATCATGGAGATCATCATTGTTGATGGCGGAAGTATTGATAAAACAGTATCCATCGCCAAAAAGTATGCTTGTAAGACCCTTCATTCTGAGAAAGGAAGGGCAAAGCAAATGAACCATGGTGCTATGAGATCGAAGGGACATATTTTATACTTCCTGCATGCAGATACATATCCTCCAAAGAACTTTGACCTTTTAATACTCCAAAGTATTACCAATGGTTTTCAAGCAGGCTGTTTTCGAATGGAATTCGATACCAAAAATCCTGTTTTACGTTTCTTTGCTTATCTCTCTAGAATCAATCATGCCCTATGCCGAGGAGGCGACCAATCACTATTCATTTCAAAAGACGCATTCTTCTCTCAAGGCGGTTTTAATGAAGACTATCTTATCTATGAGGATACAGAGTTTATACGAAGACTATACCGAAAACTGAATTTCAAAATTATCCCTGAAAACGTGATTACCTCAGCTAGAAAATACCGTGAAAAGGGATGGTTAAAAGTACAGTATCACTTTGGTATGATTCACTTAAAAAACTATCTGGGGGCCAAACCCAATGAACTCTATCGATATTACAAGAAATATTTTTTGACGTAGAAAGACCCTAGCAAACAGTGCTAAATGCTATCTGGGGGATTTTATTTTTATTTGGTCTTTCTATTCTTCAATAGATAGATTGGCATAATCAGACAATACACCATTTGTAATTATACTGGTCAACAAACCCGCTTTAGGATTGATCGCAATGCGTTTTGCGTCTTTGAAACCACTTTCCTTCCCTACAATATCAATCATGGTAATGGGAGGAAGTGCATTTTTTGCCAAAAATAAATTATTGGGGTTTTCAAAGGTAGCAATGGGATTTTCTTTTGTAGGAAGAATAGCATTTTGGTCAAAAATATCTTGTAAGGTTTGTGCAAATCGACTGCCTTCTTGGCTATTGCCGTGATGAAACAATGAAATTTTGTAAAACTTGCTGTCATAAGCCGTTTCATTGAAATTCAAAACAACAACGCGCTGATACTTTCCTGTATTTTTTAAGTAATTGATATTTATGGTCTCAACAAAATGGTTTAATTGTTCCTGGCCTGCAATAGCCTCTTCAGACCGCGCATTACTTTTCTCCACGGGCACGGGCAGAATAGGATTATTGTCCAAAGCGTTGATTAAATATACCTGTGCACCATGGACCATTAATTCTTGTGCAATTTCCTTTAATACTTTATTTCGAACACTTTTGAGTTCATTCAACCCCTCAATTCCGGTTAATCCCGGAACCAAGTAAATAACCGCATTACTCAGTTTGGTGCTCTTTGCATTAATGGATGCCAATTCATCGTCAAATATGGGGCGATCTTGCTGTGAATTTTCCGTCACGTTCAAAGCAGTCTTCTTGTAAGAGTCAGGTGCATCAGGAATTTGATATTCTATCCCCTCTTTTAGCTCACTGCCGTTTTTAATACTCCCCTCGTTTAGCGCAATAAAATCAGCATAATATTTGCCGGGATTGAGGCCTTGTTTTCTGAGAAGCGAAAAAATACCATCACCCTTTTCTGCTTTGACCCTAATGGTTTGTCCGGAAACAATCATAAAACTGAAAAAAACACAAACCAAAATCAATTTATTCATAATTACATGCTCTTTAGCCCAACAAATATAAGGTGTTATCGATGAAGTGCAAACTTCATCGATAAATTACAAATTGAAAATGTGGGGGCTTTCTTTAAAGTTAGTCCAAAAAATCAAGAAAAATGTATGCGAAGTGTTATTAAAAACTTAATTATCAATTCATATTTGAACAGATTTTAGCCAAAAAACTAGCGCAGACGGGCTTAAACTGCATATAGCCGGTGGGGTGGCATCAAAAATACTGACCAATTCCAAAAACGATACCCCTTGCAGCATCTTGGGTGATGCCATGACCATAATCTATCCTAAAAATTGCGTTAAATATTCGTTTATGGATCAATCGAACGCCAAAACCTGGATAAACACGAATATTTTGGGTTTCCGCAAAGTCCCCAAAATCACCCCCAGGATTACGCCAGCTGCCCCCATCGACAAAAACATTCGTCTGAAGCACAAACCAATCTTTTTCAATAAGGGAATATCGATATTCCGTATTCAAAACAACTGCTCCAGTACCGCGGTCAATAATATTTCCAACCCCCCTAATATTCAAGTTGTTATCTACAGCGAAAGGGGCGAAGGGCGTGTCAACATTACTGGCTAGACCGATTCGTAACCGCGAGGCCCAGTTACCTTTTCGTCCAACCCTTTTGAAAAAAGAAAAATCATTGAATCCTAACCAAAAATCAGGTAGTTCATCACTGGTACTGGTGACATATTGTAGGTTTAAATTACTTCGAAAGCCATCTAAATAATGATAGAAGTAATTAACCCCATCATAGTTATACAAAAACTTGTACAAAAACTTATCGACCACCAATGCTTGGGGTACAGCAGTGTCAATCGCCCCTGATATGTATTCATAATCTTCCGTGAAGATGTTGAGACCCAATTCAAAACGATTTTTAAAATTTAACTCGAAAAGACCAAGGGCTTCTACCGAAGTATTGTTATATCTATAATCTGCCGTTCCACTTTCTAAAAAAACAGGTTCTAAGGTTGTCAAATCTTGATAATTTAGGGCCACCCCCCATTGATTGGAAAATAGATAAGGCGCACGTACGTTCAGACCTAATGAACCGAATACATCGTATTGATAAAAGGCGCCCAAGGTAATGTTCTGCCCTAGAAAATTAAACTCTTGCAATCCGACCCGAAAGGCGAATTCGTCGTCATTGGAGGTAAATATATTGGCAAAAGGAATTAATGTAAAATTCTCCTCAATGCCATAGACCACCGTAAAGCCATCTTCTGAATCTGTTTCATTCACCTGATAATAAGCATGTGATACCGATGGCAAGCGAATCAATCGGGCAATATCGGCCTCAATGACCAATGAGTCTAACGTGGCGCCTTCTTTGAGCTTTGATAGACTGCGAATCAAAGAAGATTTCGTTCGATTGTTTCCTTGAATTTTTAAAGATTGTACCTTAACCTGCCCATGCGAGACAATCAAGACCAAGAGAAAAAAAGGAAGTGTCTTGAAGTTCATGGCCGCATTTAATTTGAGCTTCGTTTGCCGTAATGATTCCGAATTATGGTCTCGGCAGGTTTATTCTGAGGAGTAAATCGATTATCTTCCACTCCACCAACATCTTCGTGGTGAATGAACCATTTCCATATGAATCCTCCCGCAAACCATTTCTCTGCCCAAAACTCATCAAAAAGTACTTGTAAGGCATCAGCTTGCGCAGAAAGATTCACGGTCATTTGATTCCTATCGACCAACCAAGGTTTTTTGGCGGTAAAGTCCATACTACGATATCCGAACTCCGTAAATAATATCGGGCGTTCATTCTCTTTTGAAACTTCAAGCATTTTGGCTTTCCACTTCTGCCAACCTTCGCCCATCTGTTGCTTCGTAGGCTTTTGCACCGCGGTCAAGGGAAAATAAGCGTCAACCCCAATATAATCCAAATTACTCCAAAATGGTGTTCTGGAATATTCATCCCAATTGGCAGCATAGGTCAGTTTGCCCTTGTATACCTTCCGAATCTTATCGATTAATTCCTTCCAGTATGCTGGTCGATTCTTTACAAACTCTTCAAGCTCTGTACCAATACAGTAGATTTCGGCTTTGGTTTCTTCAGCCAACGTGGCATAGGTAATGGCAAAATCAGTATATGCCTTTTCCAGTGTCTTCCAATCCTCTTCGGTACGCATCAAAATATCTCCGGTGAATTCACCACGCCATACCCATATCTGTGGTTTGAGCATGATTTTAACACCGTTTTTCTGTAAAATCTGTATGTACTGTTTACCACCTGCCCTAGTTTCTCCAAACCATTGACGCTCAGTATTAAAAATCACATTCGGGTCGTCCAAACTCCGGATAAATCCAAAAGGCATCACCGCGGCGTAATTGGCATTGACCTTCAATACCGGCTCAACATGCTCTTTCAAAGCTTTGTCCCTTGACCCTACAAAACTGATCCCATTGATTTTTTCTTCGGATTGGCTACTGCATGAAAACTGCAATAGACATAAAAAAAGAAGTCCCAACCGTTTCATATCATTCGATTGGGACTAAAATAGCTGTTTGCTTCTTATCTCTTAGAATACAGCTCGTAAACCTATGTTAAATGTTTGGCCAAGACCACCATCGGTAGCCCTAAAGAAGTTGGTATACAAGCCTTCTATATTCAATTCTTTTGTAAGCTGGTATTTTAAACCTCCACCGTAAATAGATTGATTTTGAGAAAATTCATTTCCACCCAAATCCAATAGCTGCAGATGTTGAAAAAGCCCTAAAACCGTAAATTTTGAAGTTGGAAAATAACTCAAAAACACACCAGGGGTTAAACGTAAGCTGTTATTGGCAAAACTCTCATCTGCATCACCAAAATTCAGTTCGGTGTTTAAATCAAAAAACAGTTGCCATTTCTTTTGGGCAAAAGAATAATCGTAGAAAAAACGGTTCTGCCATGTGTATCCTTTTTGATCTAAGAAAACATTATTCTCAGTCTCATTATCTACCAGTGGCACGAAAAAAGCACTTTGTACCGAAAAATTATTCACTTTTTTGAAAGGGGTGAATTTTACCACTGGTGCGAAAGAAGTAAAACCCGATCGTGCCGTACCTTCTTCTCCATCAAATGATAAAAAATCAAAAACGCCCCTACCTCCAATGGTGTTTGACCTAAATTCCAATATCAATCCAACATTGACCCTACGGCTGTTTCCTACACCGGTCAAAATATCCAATGTAGATGTAAAGAAGGTATTTCTAGGTATTTCACCTGAAAATGTATCCTCAGTTTCTGTGTAAATATTATTGAACCATTTAATGTCCCATTGGCCCTTTCCAATCAATTTTGAGGGGGTTAGGTTCTGAATAACACTGCCACCGTCAACATCGGTTGAATCACTCTGCGAAATTGCAAGAAGGGGAAACAGCACAAATACTGCCCATATAAAATGGTTTTTTATCGTTTTCATAATAAAATGTAATTTATCGTTTTAGTTACTTTATTTAGAGTCGTTTAAAGCCCAATTGTATTCATAATGCCCTACTTTGGACTTAGAATCAATTTTCTCTTTGCGAAACTGGTTCACGTAGTCAAGGAGTGATTTCCCATTTTGGGTAAAGTCGTCTTTATACCATTCAAAAATTTGCGATAACTGTACCTTTTTACCTTTTACCCTAACGAAATCAGGATTGTTTAAAGCAATTTCTGCTTGGTCTTGTAGCTGATGCTCCAGCTTTTCTGGAGTGTAGGCTCTATCTATTATAGGCGGGCAACCCAAACCTGCGCATACCAATACAAAGTGAAAACGGGCTTCAGAAGGAAAGTTGCCTCGAAGTAATTTGTTTTCGATATCATTCAATGTAATTTCTTTATGTCCAATAACACGTTTGGTCTTGTCAAAAAATCCGCTGATATCGAGTGGTGATTGAACGGGATAGTTGTCCACTATTCCCTTTATAACCTGAATATTGTAGCCATTTATCCAAAAAGCTTGATAGTTACTTTCGTCATCTTTTGTAACCGCAATGCCCTTCGATAATTCAACAAGCTCATTTAATACCTCTGGATTCTTTTTGATTTCTTTGTAATTCACCCTACCATCGTTCACATAAGTCTTGAAAAATTCATTTGATGCTTCAAAGAAATCTTGAAGGCTTTGAGCGTTAACGGTCTGAATGCTTACAAAAAGTAGCATCAAAATTTTAAAGTTATTTGATAGGTTCACTTTTCTAGTTTTTGTTTAACAATGATGCCATACCAGTCGAAGGAAACTAGGCTTCACTACATCCATTTTAAAATTTTAATAAAAGTTTAAGAAATTTAAAATCAACTCTTTGAGTGAATCAATTCCATATTACCTTGAGAATACTCAAATTTAATTTATACTGAATTTAAATTAACCGAAGCTGTTAATTTTTTATCTTATCTACGACAACTTACTCAACCAATTGCATTTCATGGAAACAGTTGTAATTATTGGAAATGGTATTTCGGGAGTCACTGCAGCTAGGCACATACGCAAACTTTCAGACAAACGTATTATCATTATTTCTGCAGAAACGGACTATTTCTTTTCGAGAACTGCCTTGATGTACATCTACATGGGACACATGAAATTTGAGCATACCCAACCCTATGAAAACTGGTTTTGGAAGAAAAATAGAATTGAACTCGTCAATGCTTATGTCACCAAGGTTGATGTTAGTACAAAAACCCTGATATTGGACGGTTCTAGAGAATTGCTTTATGATAAGTTGATTCTGGCAACAGGATCTAAACCCAACAAATTTGGCTGGCCAGGTCAAGATTTACATGGTGTGCAAGGATTGTATTCAAAACAGGACTTAGATTTATTGGAGGTCAACGCACCAAACAAAGAGACATGTAAAAGAGCGGTGATCGTGGGTGGGGGACTTATAGGTATTGAAATGGCCGAAATGCTAAGAAGTCGTGATATTCCAGTAACCTTTTTGGTGAGGGAAAATAGTTTTTGGAACGGAGTACTGCCGGATGGGGAATCCCAAATGATCAATGAGCATATTTTGGAGCATCATATTGATTTACGGCTAGGTACCAATCTAAAGGAAATTATATCCGATGGTATCGGAAAGGTGAAATCAGTCGTTATTCAAGAAACAGGTGAAGTGTTGGAATGCAACGTAGTGGGCTTAACGGCCGGTGTTGCCCCGAACATTGATTTTTTAAAAGATTCAGGTATTTCATTGGGAAGAGGGATTAAGGTCAATCGCCATTTAGAGACCAATATACCAGATATATATGCTATTGGCGACTGCGCAGAGCAACATGAAGGTATTGGAAACCGAAGACCTATTGAAGCAGTTTGGTATACTGGTCGAATGATGGGCGAAACCGTCGCCCAGACCATTTGCGGCAATCGTATTGAATATAAGCCAGGGCACTGGTTTAACTCCGCTAAGTTTTTAGATATCGAATATCAAACGTATGGTTGGGTATTCGGAGCAAGGGGCAAAAAAGACCATGAAGAACAGTTTCATTGGAGACACGCTAAAGAAAAGGTTTGCGTCACCATAGCCTTTCACAAAGAATCAGGACTTTTTCTTGGGATCAATACGTTTGGAATTCGAATGCGCCATGAGATTTTTGACCGTTGGTTGACAGAAGGGCGTGATGTGGATTTTGTAATGAAACACTTGGTAGATGCCAACTTTGACCCCGAGTTTTACAAACAATTTGAAAAGGAAATTATAAACAAGTACAATTCGGATTATGGAAAATCCATCCACCCAAAAAAGAAAAGCATCAAAAGAATATTTCAATTCAACTAACCAAAAATGAGCACTTACGATAGAAGTATGGCCCTAACAGGGCAACCACCGGTTACACTTAGTAAAAATCAAAAATTGGCTACTTTGATTGGGATGTTCGGCCTGGCCATTATTCTATTGGCCGCCTTTAATGTAGAATTTCCCAATAGGGCCATATGGTTGATTACTGCGCTGACCAGTATTTTTACTGGAATCGTTTGGTTTTCTTGGGATTTATACCGAGGGAAATATCCCGGGATCAAAAATGATAAGGTCTGGTTTAGATCAATTTCCAATTTAGGGCTTGGTGGTTGGTTATTGGGCATCGCCATTACAGGTTTTTACATTGTCCTTTATTTCTATCCTGAATATTTGGGATTGGCCAGTAAAGGGGAAAATACAGGAATTATAGCCCTATTTGATCCGCTAAGTAAGATACTGAGTGGCAACCCCGCCAGCCAGTGGTTTGTCTATGGCACACTATACACCGTAGGCATCCTGGCATTTGGTATTAAGTTCCTATTGAAATACAGACACAATCGTTACGAACGTATCCGAACGGTGAGCGTTATGTTCTTTCAAACTGCCTTCGCCTTTTTGATACCCGAATTTATGGCACGATTGAATGGTAGTTCCGTACTACAGGGAGGTAGTCTTCCTTTTCTTGATTTAAAGAATATATGGCCGCTCAATTACTACAATTTTGAAAGCTATCGAATAAAAGGCTTTTTAAGCTCAGGCGATATTGGTTTTGCAATGCTCATCTTCGCCGTTGCATCGGTATTTATCATTACTCCATTTTTAACTTATAAGTTTGGAAAAAGATGGTATTGTTCTTGGGTCTGTGGCTGTGGGGGGCTCGCCGAAACCGTGGGGGATTCTTTTAGGCAGTTAAGCGATAAAAGTGTTCGGGCGTGGAAAATAGAGCGATGGGTTGTCCATAGTGTTATTGTATTCGTCACCTTGATGACAACGGCAGTGATTTACTCCTATTTGGGTAAAGACACCAGTAAATACTGGCTTACAAAAAGCACTTTTCTCATTGGGGTGGGGGTGCTACTCACAACTGTTTTCGCCTTGGTTATGATTTTTAAACGCGATGAATTCAAGAAAGATGCAAAATATGGAGCTGTAGGTTATCTTGTTATTATTCTGGCCTTGATCGGTTTTCATTTCTATAGCGGTGACGGTCATGTTTTCCTATTTAAATCAGGCACTTTACGAAAAACTTATAGTTTCTTAATTGGTAGCATCTTCTCTGGTGTTATTGGAACAGGTTTTTATCCCATATTAGGCAATAGGGGTTGGTGTCGTTTTGGCTGCCCAATGGCGGGTATGATGGGATTTCAACAACGTTTATTTTCAAAGTTTAGAATTACCACCAATGGGGGGCAATGTATCTCATGTGGTAACTGTTCGACCTATTGTGAAATGGGGATTGACGTGCGCGCCTATGCCCAAAAGGGGGAGAATATTGTGCGCTCAAGCTGCGTGGGCTGTGGAATTTGTTCCGCAGTATGTCCAAGAGGGGTGCTAAAGCTAGAAAATGGGCCATTAAAAGGTCGTATTGACAGCAATCAAGTACTCTTGGGTAATGACGTGGATTTAATGAAGTTGGTAAACCAAAAATAACATGCTTCGCTTAGGGCTATTTTTTTTGCTTTTTTCCATATTTCCCAATAAAGAAGAAATATACTACAGGGATTACCATGAAAACGGAACCGTTAAATCAAAAGGCTGGAAAATAGGGAACTCCAAAGAAAAATTCTGGACATACTTCTATCCCGATGGTACCCTGATGAAAAAAGGAAATTACAAAATGAATCAAAAACAGGGCTATTGGTACTTATACAATCAAAATGGAAAACTAAAAATGGAGGGGCACATGAAGGCTGGTGCAAAGGTAAAGTGGTGGCTTTTCTATGATGAAAATGAAAAAGTCAATCACAAATGTCAGTTGAAAGACGGCATAAAAAATGGCTACTGTCTGAAGTACGTGGATGAAGAATTAAAATCTGCAGAAAAATTTAAAAATGGCAAAAAGATAAAGGAATGGTATAGCTTTGGCAGCTTTAAAAAAGAAAATAATCTGTCTGATTTAAAATAGATGGCCGCCAACATTCAAGTTATCATTCCAGCATTTAATGAAGAGAATTCCATTGCTAAGGTAATTGAAGAAATTCCAACTATCGTCTCCGAAACCATTGTGGTGAACAACAACTCCACGGATGATACTGCCTCAAATGCCGAGAAAGCAGGTGCTACGGTACTTACGGAAAAAAGAAAAGGCTACGGCTATGCATGTCTCGCGGGAATGGATTACATCGCGAAACAATCCAAACCACCTGATGTTATCGTATTTCTTGATGGAGACTATTCTGATTATCCAGAAGATTTAATCAAAATAGTAGACCCAATTTTAAATGAAGGGATGGATTTTGTAGTTGGCGCAAGAAAAGCGGCTTTGCGTGCACCAGGTTCGATGACACCACAACAGATTTTTGGAAACGGATTGGCCACTTTTTTGATGCGATTGTTTTTTAAGGCAAAATTTACAGATTTAGGGCCATTTAGGGCCATAAAATACGAATCCCTCAAGGATTTGGACATGCAGGACAAAACCTATGGCTGGACGGTCGAGATGCAACTAAAGGCCATACGTAAAAAACTGGCTTACAAAGAAGTACCTGTACGTTACAAACATCGAATAGGCGTCTCAAAAGTTTCAGGAACCGTAAAAGGTACTATATTTGCTGGCATAAAAATTTTGGGTTGGATTTTTAAATACAGTTTCAAATGAGTATAGGATTGACCATAGCTTACATCATTATTGCCATTTATAGTTTAGCCCTAATGTTGATTTTCTTTTACAGTCTTGCACAGTTGAACCTTTTAATCAACTACCTCACCTACAAAAAGAGAAATGAAGAAGCGCCAAAATTCAACCTTCTTGACCCAAAAGAGATTCCCCATGTGACCATACAGCTTCCCGTATACAATGAAGAATATGTTATGGATCGCCTTTTGGATAACATTGCTAAAATCGAATACCCTAAAAGCAAATTAGAGATTCAAGTATTGGATGATTCCACTGATGATTCTGTGACCCAAACGGCCACTCGAATTCAAGAGTTAAAAAAAACGGGGTTGGATATTGAGCACATTAGACGAGAAAACCGAGTAGGCTTCAAAGCAGGTGCTTTAAAGGAAGGCCTTGAAATAGCCAAAGGGGATTTTGTCGCTATTTTTGATGCCGATTTTATGCCAGAAAGCGATTGGCTGAAAAAGACCGTTCCTTATTTCAAAGATTCAGAAATCGGAGTGGTGCAGACTCGATGGGGGCACATCAATCGGGATTACTCAACCCTGACCCGTATACAGGCTTTTGCCCTAGACGCTCATTTTACACTTGAACAAGTAGGAAGAAACTCAAAAGGACACTTTATCAATTTCAATGGTACCGCGGGGATATGGAGAAAAGACTGTATTATCGATGCAGGCAATTGGGAAGGAGATACCTTGACCGAAGATTTGGACCTAAGCTATCGAGCACAATTAAAAAACTGGAAATTCAAATATTTGGAAGATGTTGAGACACCTGCAGAATTGCCAGTCGTAATGAGTGCGGCGCGTTCACAACAATTTCGTTGGAACAAAGGCGGGGCTGAGAATTTCAGAAAGACCGTTTGGAGCGTCATTACCGCCAAAAACATTGATTTTAAGACAAAGTTTCATGGTGTCATGCATTTGTTGAACAGCTCAATGTTCTTATGTGTATTTTTAGTGTCGTTACTGAGTATTCCGATGCTATACATCAAGAATACATATGGTCATTTGGGCTGGGTATTTGAAGTGACCAGTTTCTTTATCGTAAGTACCATCATTCTTTTCTTCTGTTATTGGTTTACCTATAAAAGTATGCAAGGTGGTGGGTTCGATAATTTTGTGGACTACATTAAGTTGTTCTTTACCTTCTTTTCAGTCGCCCTTGGACTCTCGCTTCACAATTCCATTGCAGTATTGGAAGGGCATTTGGGCAAACGTAGTGAATTTGTGCGCACTCCAAAATTCAACATCAATAATTTGACCGATAGCTGGAAGGGCAATAAATATTTGGCCAAAAAGCTATCGCCCAATATGATTGTCGAATTTGGTCTAATGCTCTATTTCTTATTTGGAATGTACAGCGCCATACCCTTGAACGATTACGGATTGTTTCCGTTTCACCTTATGTTGTTCCTGGGCTTTGGATTCGTTTTTTTTAAGTCGCTGTTAGCGAAGGCATAATTATGCAATCTTTTTGGAAGCTCCACAGAATCTCAATGCTGCTGGCTTTGGGGAGCGTCTCTCTGTATTTCATTTTTGCCTACAGTTTAGAACGCGAGGACTTCCCTAAATTAGTTGCTCTTTTTGTTGTCCTATTTTTTTTAGGATTTAAACTAGTTACATTCGAGAAATGGAATTTTAAATTCCTATTGATTTCAGGAGTGCTTTTTCGATTGGTGTTTCTGCTGGCCACACCCAATTTATCGCAGGATTTTTATCGTTTTATTTGGGACGGCGGACTGATTAATCATGGTATTAACCCATATTTATATACCCCCGATGAATTGATTCAAAATACGAATGTCATTCTGAGCACAGTCGACGCATCTCATTTAGAAGAGCTCCATTCGGGTATGGGAAACCTCAGTGCAAGGCACTACAGCAACTACCCTCCTATCAATCAACTTTTTTTTGCCCTAAGCACTTTTTTAGGAGTAGGCAGTCTTCTTGGTTCCCTCGTTTGGATGAGGTTATTCATCATAGCAGCAGATTTGGGGATACTCTATTATGGAAAAAAGCTATTGGAAAACCTAAATCTTCGTCCGCATCTTATCTTCTGGTACTTTTTAAATCCTTTGGTCATTGTTGAATTGACGGGTAACCTCCATTTTGAGGGGGTAATGCTTTTTTTCTTCGTTTGGGCCATATACCTTATGGAACAGGGTAAATATCTATTTTGCGCTCCAATCTATGCCGCATCAATAATGCTAAAATTAGTTCCTCTTTTATTTCTACCCCTCTTCTTAAAATACCTTGGGTTCAAGAAGAGCCTTTTTTTTTACGGTTTGACTATTGCGAGTTGTTTCCTTTTCCTTATTCCCTTTTACGACCCTAATCTGGTTACCAACTATACCAAGACCATTTCACTCTGGTTCTCAAACTTTGAATTCAATGCAGGGTTTTACAATGTGGTCAAGACCATTGCGGTAGACTATTTTGATGAAAAACCATGGAAATTTATCAAAACCTATGGCATGCTTGTGAAAATAGTAACGTTGGGCCTCATTTTGGTATTGACATTTTTTAGAAAACACGACAACTTAAAATCCGTAATACTTTCAATGTTCATGGTATTGAGTTGCTATTATTTTATTTCGACGACCGTGCACCCCTGGTACATTTGCTATCTCATACTTTTGGGCTTGTTCACTAACTATCGATTCGCTTTACTATGGTCCGTTTTAATCACAACAAGTTATTTAACCTATTCCCAGCCAAATTTTAAAGAGAGTTACCCCTTGCTCATACTGCAATATCTTATGCTCTTTGGCTATCTCTTTTATGAGATGATAAAAAATCATAATATTCCCGGTCTGATTCGTAAAAAGTCATGACAAAATATTGAGGATATCAGATTTTTTTTACTTTTACATTATAATGAACGCCGGACAAAACATATTTTCTTTCTTGAGCATACTAGTGCCTGTACGTCCGTTTGCACCCCGCCGTCGCCCGTAAGGGTGCACATCAGTTTTGGAATTAGGTGAGTCCAATTCCGCTTCCAACCATAATTTTTCAATATTTATTTCATTTTAAAAGTCAGCAATGGACATCGTAGTTGCTAACGAATCACATTTTAAATACGCCCAAATTATTAGTGACACCATCACTGAATCTGCAAAGGTTCGCGGTACTGGTATTGCGCGACGAACACCTGAGTATATTATCAAGCGTCTTGAAAATGGTAACGCCGTGATTGCCTTGAACGGTGAGAAATTTGCAGGGTTCTGTTATATAGAGGTTTGGGGAAATAAAGACTTTGTGGCCAATTCAGGTTTGATTGTTCACCCAGATTATCGCGGTCAAGGACTCGCAAAAAAAATCAAAAAACGAATTTTTGAACTATCCAACGAAAAATTTCCAAATGCAAAGATTTTTGGAATTACCACTGGGCTAGCGGTGATGAAGATGAATTATGAACTGGGCTATAAACCAGTTACATTTTCTGAATTAACCGATGACCCTGAGTTTTGGAAGGGCTGCCAAACCTGTAAAAACTTTGATATTTTAACCCGTACCGAGCAGCGAATGTGTTTATGCACGGGTATGCTCTACGATCCTAATGAGAAGAAAAAACATTCTTATGCTAGAAAAATCAATAAAAAGACTTTTCAAAGACTAAAGAGCATAAAGGAAACACTATCCTTAAAAAAGAAAATAAAATGAAAAAATTAGTACTCGCTTATAGTGGCGGACTCGATACGTCATACTGCGCCATGAACCTATCAAAAGAACATGGCTTTGAAGTCCATGCTGTAAGTGTCAATACCGGCGGATTCTCCCCTAAGGAAATCAAAGGGATAAAAGAAAAAGCACTAGCGTTGGGCGCAAGCTCTTACACTTCAATTGATGCCGTGCAAAACTTTTATGATAAAGTGGTTAAATACCTCATTTTCGGAAATGTTTTACGGAACAATACCTATCCACTTTCAGTAAGTGCAGAGCGTATCGTGCAAGCAGTTGAAATCGTTGAACATGCAAAAAAAATTGGTGCACAATATATTGCTCATGGAAGTACTGGAGCAGGTAATGACCAGGTTCGATTTGATATGATTTTTCAAACCTTGGCCCCGGACATTGAAATCATAACACCAATTCGGGATAAAAAACTATCGCGAGAGGAGGAAATCAAATATCTTCAAGACAATGGTGCTGACTTTTCGTGGGAAAAAGCAAAATATTCCATTAACCGTGGGCTTTGGGGCACCTCGGTAGGGGGCGATGAAACCTTGACATCAAATCTTCCACTGCCAGATTCAGCCTACCCAAGTCAATTAGAACAGAAAGAACCACGACAGGTGAAGCTGACATTTGAACAGGGCGAACTGGTTGCCATCGATGGTGAAAACGCCAATCCGGTGACCAACATTGAAAAGCTTGAGGCCTTAGCCTCGAGATACGCCATTGGCAGGGACATTCATGTCGGCGACACTATTATTGGAATTAAAGGAAGGGTCGGTTTTGAGGCTGCGGCTGCCCTAATTATTATCAAGGCTCACCATCTTCTCGAAAAGCATACTTTAAGTAAATGGCAACAATATCAAAAAGAGCAACTGGGCAACTTCTACGGAATGTTGCTTCACGAAGGAAACTACCTCGATGAGGTAATGCGAAATATTGAAGCCTTTCTGAGAGACACCCAGAGAAAAGTAAGTGGGGATGTTTTTGTAAGTCTTTATCCTTTCCAATTTCGGTTGGACGGAATTGCATCACCCCATGATTTAATGAACGCTTCCTTTGGCAGTTATGGTGAAATGAACAAGGGCTGGACGGCAGATGACGCCAAGGGATTCATCAAGATTTTGTCCAATCCTGTGAAAATCGCAAGTCATGTGAATGACCGAAAATAATAGGCCATATAGAACTGTCGGACTGAGCGCACCTGCCTTTCGGCAGGCAGGGTCGAAGGCAAAGTGAGATATCTAGATGTCTCATTGCCGTTGGTAGATTCAAAATGACAAAAAATGTAATTTATGATTAAAGCAGGAATAATAGGAGGGTCAGGATATACCGGAGGTGAACTCATTCGATTATTGTTGAACCATCCAGCTATTGAGATTGACTTTATATTTAGCACTACAAAATCAGGTCAAGGTATTGGAACGGCGCACCCCGACCTTACAGGTCAAACAGCCCTCAAATTTGTTGGTGAGGTCAACCCGATGGTTAACGTTGTCTTCCTTTGTTTGGGCCACGGTACTTCCAAAACGTTTTTAAAGAATACAGCCTTTTCAGACGACACTTTGATTATCGATTTGAGCAATGATTTTCGCTTGGCTGAAAATGCGGGTTTTATGCAAAAAGACTTTGTCTATGGATTGCCCGAACTGAATAAATTATCAATCCAAAAGGCTCTTGCAATAGCAAATCCCGGTTGTTTTGCCACGGCCATTCAATTGGCACTACTACCCTTGGCCAAAGAAGCCCTATTACAAAATGAAGTTCATATCAATGCAGTGACCGGAAGTACAGGGGCAGGTATAAAACCGTCAGCTACGACACATTTCAGCTGGCGAAGTAATAACGTAAGTTGGTATAAGCCATTTACCCATCAACATTTAGGTGAAATTGGCGAAAGCCTAAACGCCTTTGGAACATCCGTTGGAAAATTACATTTTCTTCCCAATCGCGGAAATTTTGCCCGAGGTATCTTGGCAACAGCATATACCAATTTTGAAGGTAGCCTGAGTCAGGCGAAAGAGCTATTTGCAGCGTATTACGAAGACGCTTGCTTTACCCAAATGGCTGAAGAACCCATTCATCTAAAGCAGGTGGTCAATACCAACAACTGCCACATTCATTTGCACAAGCATGAAAATGTATTATTGATAACCTCGGCCATAGACAACTTGCTCAAAGGGGCATCTGGTCAAGCGGTTCAAAACATGAATCTTATGTTAGGGTTGGAAGAAAATTTAGGATTAACATTGAAAGCCTCCGCTTTCTAAAAAAGTGATTACAAGAGATATCTTCTGTTGAAGGCCTTAGGGAATCTAAACAAGAAATACAGTATGAAATGAAACAAAGAATTGCCCATATTGCTTTAGTAGTAAAAGAGTATGACGAAGCCATCGATTTTTACACCAAGAAATTGAATTTCAGTTTGGTAGAAGATACTCCACTTGACGATGAAAAGAGGTGGGTAGTTGTTTCGCCACCCGGCGCATCGGAATGTGCCCTCTTATTGGCCAAAGCATCTGACGAAAGACAACTACAAAGTGTCGGCAATCAAACGGGAGGTCGGGTCTTTCTATTCTTATTTACCGATGATTTTTGGAGAGATTATCATGCGATGCTTGAAAAAGATATAAGCTTTGTAAGGGAGCCCAAAAAGGAAATCTACGGTACAGTTGCCGTCTTTGAAGATTTGTATGGAAATCTTTGGGATTTATTGGAACCCAACAACCGTAATGAAGAAGTTTTGAACTAACAAAACGTCCCCATCAATGAACGACGGAATAGAAACAGTAATAGCCCATTAGCGGGAATGATAAAAACCAGTATAATATGAAAATAGCCATAGTGGGAGCAGGTAATTTAGGATTGTCCATTGCAAAAGGTATTCTACATAGCAATGGGGCCACTACAATGTACCTGACCAAAAGAAATACCACTCAAATCAAAGACTTTGAAAAATATGGAAATGTTACGGTAACCTCAGACAATGAGGAGGCGGTAAGGCAATCCGACATCTTGATATTCGCCGTGCAACCAGGTCATTTTGAAGCCATACTATTTGACATCAAAGAATTTTTGACAGAGAACCATGTCATCATAAGCACAATTACCGGGTTTAGTATTGCCCGGATGGAATCAGTGGTTGGCAATGATAAATACATCATTAGAAGTATGCCCAACACTGCCATTTCAGTGGGCAAAAGCATGACCTGTATTTGCAGCAATGGTCTTGGCAAGAAACGCGTTGATTTGGCAAAGGCCATTTTTAACCGCATGGGACATTCCATGGAAATTCCTGAAGAGCAAATGCAAGCAGCTACGGTTATTTGTGCGAGCGGCATAGCGTTCTGGATGCGTTTGATTCGCGCGACGACCCAAGGGGCCATACAATTGGGCTTTGATGCCAAGGAAGCCCAAGAATTGGCGATGTATACCTGCAATGGGGCGGCCAGCCTTCTGGTCGAATCAGGGAGCCATCCTGAAGAGGAAATCGATAAAGTAACCACGCCAAAAGGCTGTACTATTGAAGGCCTTAATGAGATGGAACACCAAGGGTTAAGTTCTTCCCTAATCCAAGGAATTGTTACATCGTTTAAAAAAATTAGTGAAATAAAGAACACATAATGAAAATACCATATCGAACTGTAAGACTCAGCATAACTACCCGTTGGCAGACAGACTCGAAGTCTAAGTGAGATATCCCACTGACGCAAGCACATTTGAAAAAGAATAAAATAAATACAAACAAAAGTGCAAATTCAAACACAATGTATTTTGAGTTTGTACTTGAAACCTGAATTTGAGTTTTAAATGAAACTATTTGATGTATATCCACTTTATGATGTAACCCCAGTTTCCGCAAAAGGAATTGAGGTCATGGACGAAAACGGTCAACCCTATTTGGATTTCTATGGAGGGCACGCTGTGATTTCCATAGGGCATTCACATCCTCATTATGTAAAAAGAATGACCGAGCAGCTCGAAAAAATGGCTTTTTATAGTAATTCCATTAAAAACCCACTGCAAGTTGAATTGGGCAGTAAGCTGGGAAGTGCTTCAGACTGTGAGGGGTATCAACTGTTCATGTGCAGTTCAGGTGCTGAGGCCAATGAAAATGCATTGAAAATGGCCTCGTTTCATACGGGAAAGTCCAAAGTAATTGCCTTTAAAAACAGCTTTCATGGGCGTACCTCAGCCGCAGTGGCCACCACTGATAATCCGAAAATCAATGCCCCACTGAACAAGCAACAACTTGTTGATTTTATTCCTCTGAATGATTTTAGTGCTTTTGAAAGAACGATTGAACAACGTACGCATTGCGCGGTCATTTTAGAAGCCATACAAGGGGTTGGTGGATTGGATGAACCTACCACGGAATTTTACCAATTCGTTTCCGAAAAGTGTAAAGACCATAGCGTGATTTTGATTGCCGATGAAGTGCAATCAGGTTTTGGAAGAAGTGGTAAATTCTTCGCCTTTCAACACCATGGGGTACAACCGGATATTATTTCAATCGCCAAGGGAATGGGCAATGGTTTTCCAGTTGGGGGTGTTTTGATTCGTGATACCTTTAAACCATGGTTCGGACAATTGGGCACAACATTTGGTGGCAATCACTTAGCCTGTGTGGCAACACTTTCGGTTCTAGAGGTTCTAGAGCAAGAAAATCTCATCGAAAATGCCAAAGAATTAGGTTGTTATTTTCACGAAAAAGCGACTGAGATTCCCGTTTTGAAAAAGGTGAAGGGCCGTGGTCTTATGTTGGGACTGGAATTTGATTTTGAGGTGGCGCAATTGAGAAAAGACCTTATTTACCATCAGCATATGTTCACAGGAGGGTCGGCCAATAAAAAACTATTGCGCTTTTTACCTGCCTTGAACATTACCAAAACACAAATTGACTTGTTTTTTGAAGGATTAAAAAAAGAACTATTGTGAAGCACTATTTATCCATAACCGATTTGGGCGACCTAGAAACGGCAGTTCGAGAGGCGATTTCCTTAAAGAAAAATCCTTACGCCTTTGAAAAATTGGGAAAGCAAAAAACCATTTGCCTCTTGTTTTTCAACAATAGCCTACGTACCCGATTAAGTACCCAGAAGGCAGCTGCAAATCTGGGCCTAAATGTTATGGTCATGAACTTTGGTACCGAAGGTTGGCAATTGGAATATAACGATGGAACGATTATGGACGAAGGAAAGTCTGAACATATTCGCGAAGCAGCGCAAGTAGTTTCACAGTATGCAGATATCATTGCCATTCGGGCTTTCGCAGGATTATTGGACAAGGAGGAAGACGAAGCTGAAATCGTTTTGAACGGATTTAAAAAATTTGCATCAATACCCATTGTGAACATGGAAAGTTCGGTTGCCCATCCGCTACAAGCCTTGGCAGATGCCATCACGCTACATGAGCATTGTCAAATGGAAAGACCAAAAGTGGTGCTGTCATGGGCACCTCATCCTAAGGCATTGCCACATGCCGTCGCAAATTCCTTTATAAGTATGATGCAATTACAGAAAGCCGAATTCGTGATTGCCAACCCTATTGGGTATGATTTGAACCCAGAAATCACAAAAGATTGCCAAATTGTGCACGATCAGGAAAGGGCACTCGAAAATGCGAACCTTGTTTATGTGAAAAATTGGAGCAGTTATGCGAATTACGGAAGGGTTTTACACCAGAACCCAGCTTGGATGATGACCAAAGAAAAGTTGGGAGCGGCCAAGTTTATGCATTGCCTACCGGTTCGAAGAAACGTCGTGGTTAACGATACGGTTTTAAACAGCGACCAAAGTTTGGTCATTGCACAAGCGAACAATAGAACATGGGCAGCACAATTGGTTATTAAGCGCATATTGGAAAGTTTAAAGTAATGTCAGGTCGAGCATAGTCCAGACCTATATAATGAGATTCGCGCCTTCGCAGGAATGACAATATGAAATTGAATATATTTAAAATAGGCGGTAATATCATCGAGAATCAAGAGGAGTTGATGACCTTCTTAAAGTCGTTCTCGGAAATTGATGGGCATAAAATCCTGGTACACGGCGGTGGAAAGAGTGCCACCGAGCTACTGTTAAAATTGGGTATTGTACCGCTAATGATACAAGGAAGAAGAATAACGGATTCTGAAACCTTAGAAGTTGTTACTATGGTCTATGGAGGGCAAGTCAACAAGACCATAGTTGCAAAGCTTCAAGCATTGGGTATCAATGCCCTTGGTATGAGTGGCGCTGATGCCAATAGTATTCAAGCCCACAAACGCCCGGTCACAGAGATTGATTATGGTTTTGCTGGCGATGTTGATGGAATTGATGCTTCGATATTGACAAGTCTTTTAAATTTAGGACTTACTCCTGTCTTTTGCGCCCTAACCCACGACCAAAACGGACAGTTACTAAACACCAATGCGGATACTATAGCTTCCGCTTTGGCGATAGGTTTAAGCGATGAGTTTAAGACCACATTGAACTACTGTTTTGAATTGAATGGGGTTTTAAAGGACATTGACGACAAAACATCAGTCATCCAAAAAATGGATTCAAAATCGTATGAAACCTTAGTTTCCGAAGGTATTATTGCAGAAGGCATGCTTCCGAAGCTTCACAATTGCTTTCAAGCCCTGAAAAATGGTGTAGCAGAAGTCCGTATTGGCAATTTAGGCCTGTTCGAAAAAGAAAACTCCAATTATACAACGCTTACCTTATGACGATTGACAAAAACATCTTAGCACAAGAAGCCTTAGGTTTACTTAAACAATTGATTTCGATTCCTTCCCTTTCAGAAGAAGAAGATAAGACAGGGGACGCTATTGAGACATGGTTGGAAAAATTTGGAGTGGAGACGCAACGCCAACATAATAATATTTATGCCTTCAATAAGTATTACGACGAAAACAAGCCCAACCTCTTGTTAAATTCACATCATGATACGGTAAAACCCAACTCTGCTTACACCAAAGATCCTTTTCACCCACATATTGAAGCGGGAAAATTATACGGATTGGGCAGTAATGATGCGGGTGGTGCATTATGCAGTTTATTGGCCACGTTTGTTCATTTTTACGAGCGTGAAGACCTCAACCATAATATTGTTATGGCCGCGACCGCCGAGGAGGAAGACGCGGGGGCAAAAAGTCTTTCAGCACTCTTGCCCATACTACCTGAAATTCATGTTGCCATTGTGGGGGAACCTACTGAAATGCAACTGGCTATTGCTGAGAAGGGACTCGTTGTTTATGATGGGAAGATTTTGGGTACTCCGTCACACGCAGCCCATCCGAATGAAGACAGTGCCATTTACAAAACTTCAGAAGTTTTGGACTGGTTTAAAAACTATCAATTTGAAAAAGTTTCCGACGTTCTGGGGCCGGTAAAGATAACCGTTACACAAATAAGTGCCGGAAGCCAGCATAACGTTGTACCCGCTCATGTAGACTTGGTCATTGATACCAGGGTAAACGATTGCTACACCAATAAAGAGGTTAACGAAATACTGCAAAAGAAAGCGCCATGTGAATTAATACCACGATCCCTGAATAAAGACAGCTCTTCCATTGCTATTGATCATCCTTTGGTACAATCGGGACTCTCTTTAGGTAGAACCACTTATGGGTCGCCTACATTATCGGACCAAGCCAAATTGAGTTGCCAATCCTTAAAATTGGGGCCTGGTTATAGCCCTCGCTCCCATTCGGCCGATGAGTTTATTTATGTAAAAGAAGTAGAAGAGGCTGTTGGATTGTATATTGATATTTTGGAAGGATTTCTATAAAATTAAACGCAAACGCAAGTGCCAAATACAAATTCAAAGGAATTGTGTTTGAACTTGATACTTAGACTTGAATTTGAAAATATTACTTCTTGGAGCAACGGGACGAACAGGAAAATTAGTGCTTCAATATGCACTAAAGAAAGGACATTATGTTGTCTGCCTTGCCCGTGATTCAAAAAGAATTCAAGGCACATCAAATCTTACTGTTCTTGAAGGAAATCCTAATAATACCATACATTTAAGAGAGGCCATTAAAGATTGTGAAGCGGTAATCAGTTTTTTGAATATCTCAAGGATATCAGATTTTCCATGGGCTCCCCTTAAAACCCCAAAGCGATATATGTCTGATGTAGTTAAAAAACTGACTCCTATCTGTGAAGAGAAAAAAATAAAGAGATTACTCGTTTGTTCCGCCTGGGGCGTGGCAGAAACAAAAAAAGATATCCCTTTTTGGTTTCGATGGCTTATTAATTACAGTAATATTGGCATAGCCTATAAAGACCATCAAAGACAGGAAAAAATTATTGAGCGCTCGAACTTGAATTGGACCATAATACGCCCCTCTGGGCTGACTAATTTTTCCAAACCGGAAAACGTAAAAGAATCCTTTAACAACACACCAAAACCATCACTGACCCTAAGCAGGAAGACCTTGGCGAAATATCTGGTCAATGGGATCACCAATAACGAATTAATCCATAAAAAGGTGGCGATATCAAAAGCGTAAAAATCTAACATCTATCAACAATGAAACTCTGGGACAAAGGCTTTAGTACTGATAAAAAAATAGACCACTTCACCGTAGGAAATGATCGTGAATTGGATATAATATTGGCAAAATACGATGTCATTGCCTCAACGGCACATGCCAAAATGTTGGCCAAAGTGGGACTAATCACCGAAAATGAAGGAAAAGCTTTGGTTACAGAATTAGATACTATCGCAAAATCCATTGAAAAAGGAACGTTCACTATTGAAGAGGAGTTTGAGGACATGCACTCTAAAATCGAGTTTTTACTGACCGAAAAACTTAGAGATACCGGAAAAAAAATACACACGGCACGTTCTCGAAACGATCAGGTTTTAGTCGCCATGCAGCTCTATTTAAAAGAAGAACTGATCGAAATTAAAAATCAGGTCAAACACCTATTCGATTTGCTGTTGAACTTGGCCGAAAAACATCAAAAGGTATTGCTACCAGGGTATACCCATTTACAGATTGCGATGCCCTCCTCTTTTGGGTTGTGGTTCTCTGCCTATGCCGAAAGCTTGATTGACGATTTGTATTTGGTTCAAGCGGCCTACAAGGTGGCCGATCAAAATCCCTTGGGTAGTGCTGCAGGATATGGCAGTAGCTTCCCCATCGATAGAAATTTCACCACAAAGAAAATGGGTTTTGACACCTTAAAATACAATGTGGTAGCTGCCCAAATGGGACGGGGAAAAGTTGAAAAAACCGCTTCTTTTGCCATGTCCAGTATTGCTGGTACGCTATCAAAATTGGCTATGGACATTACGCTCTACATGAGCCAGAACTTTGATTTTATTTCCTTTCCTAATGAACTGACGACCGGCAGTAGTATTATGCCGCATAAAAAGAATCCTGATGTATTTGAACTCATTAGAGCGAAGTGTAATAAAATTCAGGCTGTACCCAACCAATTGGCTTTTGTGACAAACAACCTCCCCAGTGGTTATCACCGCGACCTACAAATGGTCAAAGAAATCGTCGTTCCCGTGATACAAGACATGAAGGCCTGTTTAGAAATGATGGTGTTTTCCCTTGGGCAAGTCCAGGTCAATAACAGTATTCTTGAAGACCCCAAATACGATTATCTGTTCAGCGTCGATACCTTAAATGAAATGGTCAAAAACGGCATGCCCTTTCGCGATGCCTACAAAACAATGGGGCAAGCGATTGAAAACGGTAACTTTCATCCTAAGAAAAACCTTGAACACACCCATGAAGGCAGTTTAGGGAATCTATGTCTAGATGAGATTCAGAAAAAAATGGAAGCGCTACTTAAGTAATCCAACAGAAAACGATCTTTTGGTACACCTGTTTCACACTTTAACTCGCCCAAGTAGTATTCTGGGCATACCAAATTCGGAAGGATGAGACCAAATCTTACACAATGTTGATCGAAGGCGCTTTTTAAGGAAGATAATAATATTTTGAAGTACGGGTACGGGTTATCTGGCTTTCATGATTTTCGAATCAGCTTTTACCACAGACTTTAAGGACTTTGGCAACAAAAATTTGATGAAGCCTTCAGATAGATGATATTTTACAGAATATAACATGTACGATATCGTTGAACCCCTACGCCAAACACTAACTTATGTTGCAAAAAATTCTTTTGTTGCCGCTTTTGCTATTTTCTTTGGTAACCAGCGCACAAACCATTATACCTGATGCCAATTTTGAACAGTTTTTGGTAGACCAGGGTATCGATACCAATGGTTTAACGGGAGATATTTTAAATGCGGATGCAGCTGCTGTTACCAATCTTAATGTAACCCGAAATGATATTACAGATTTTACGGGACTTGAGGCCTTTGTAAACTTAATTACATTAAATGCAGGAACAAATCAGTTTCCAACGCTTCCCTTGAATACTTTAACAGTTTTGGAAGAGCTTGAATTCCAAAATAACGACGCGCTCAATGCTCTAGACGTATCACAGAACATCGCACTTAGGGTATTGGATATTGGCTCGCTATTCTCAGGATTGGCCCCACATCCACCCATAACCGATTTGGATCTATCCAATAATATCAATTTAGAATCCCTTGATTTATTCCTGTTCATCAACTTATCTTCTTTGGTGCTGCCAAATACAAGTACTTTAGAAAATATTGATATTTATAGGCTGGGCGATCCAACCTTGGATTTTTCAAACTTGGATGGTTTGATAGACTTACGGGTCAGATTTAGTGAGGTTAATACCGATATTACTTTACCCAACACAAGAACAGTACTAGAAAATATTGATATTCAGGGAATAATAATAACCGATATTGATATTTCTGAATTCATTTCTTTAGTAAACGTAACATTTAATTCAACGTACGTAGAGACCCTGATATTACCTTCAACCAATACCCTACGTCGTCTAGACGTGCAGCACCATAACCTTTCGAACCTTCCTCTCACTTTTGCGTCAATGCCCAATCTCACGGATTTAATCATAAAATATAATGATGCCATTCCGTTGATTGTGGATATTTCTTCAAATTTTGAATTGGAAGAAATCGATTTATCATACAATGATATGGCTGCTATAGATGTGTCTCAAAACATCAAATGTACAGACCTTGATGTAACCGGAAATGAATTAACCAATCTTGATGTCACAACAAATATTGACTTAGAAGAATTAAGGGCAGGAAGCAATCAACTACCTTCGATTGACGTTACGCGAAATACGCTTTTAGAAAGAGTAACACTGAACAACAATTTACTTCCTAACCTTGATGTCACCCAAAATACGTTGCTGCGTTCGTTAAGTATTGACTTTAATCTTTTTACCACTACTGGATTGGACTTAACTCAAAACACTGAATTGAATTATTTAAGTGCCTCCAACAATCAAATTGAATCTCTAGATATATCCAATAACTTAAAAATGGTCAGCATAGTGCTAAGCCATAATCTTTTCACGGGCAACGATATACTTGAAGAACTCTTTATTGCAAAAACCAACTACTTTGGTGTTAGCGCTTCCAACATTATTGATGTAAGCCATAATCAACTATCGGGTCCTATCCCCGATTTCGCTAGTTTGGTTGGAACAAGTGCAAACTATTTCAGATTACGTTTCAATGACAATGCATTTGAATTTGGCGATTTTGAAAATCAGCATGATCGCTATGTAAACTTTCTTTCACAAACAAATACATTCGGTTCTTCAGAGCTACCAATAATGACGGAGTATTTATACGCTCCGCAGGCCAATGTGAATGAAATTGAAAATTTTGACAGGAATGCTGGAGAAAGTATTACGCTCACAACTACAGTTAGAGGGGCTCAAAACCACTATAAATGGTTTAAAGACGGTGTTGAAATTTTAGACGCGCCAGATAGCCCAGAACTTGTAATTTATGATTTAGATAGTTGTGATGAAGGAGTCTATCACTCAGAAATAACCAGCGATTTGGTTTATTTCGAAAATTCAAGCCCCCCCGGAACAGGAAATAAAAACTTATTATTGGTTAGAAATGATATCACCCTTACCGTTAATACCACGAAAACCTGTGTTATTCTATCAAATCCTGTAAACAATGCCAATGATGTACCCATTAACACAGGAATTGAATGGGTTGACAACCCAAGTGCATGCGGTTATAAAGTTTCCGTTGGCACAACATCAGGTGGCGTTGATGTTGTAAATGATTTGGATGTTGGAGATGTGAATATCTATAATTTTGGGGCGAATCTTAATCCGAATCAACAATATTTCGTTACGATTACTCCTTATTACGAAGATGGGGATTTTGGTGGGTGTTCAGAAGAATCATTCACCACAAATTCAAGTCTATCAGTACCCCAATGTACAAGCTTATCCTCTCCTATGAATAATGCAAACAATGTTGCGATCAATATTCCATCAATACAATGGAATCCATCTAATGGCGCAGATTCATACACTGTCACCATAAGTGGTACGGATGGCACAAATGATATTATGGGGTTTGCAACTTCTGACACTTTTTACAATCTACCCAATGATTTTAATAACGGGGAAACAGTTACAGTTACAATAATCCCCAACAATGATGAAGGTTCAGCTACAGGCTGTCTTTCAGAAACATTCTCTACCATTGCCCTAGCTCCGAATATCCCCATTTGTACTTCATTAATAGAACCGATAAACAATGCTATCAATGTCGAAGAAGATATATCCAATATTTTTTGGGAACCCGTTGCCGACGCAACAGGATATAGAATATCTATCGATGGGAGTTTGAGCAATAGCAACGATATTACAGATCAGATTGTAAATGGCACATCATACCCAATCGCCAACAATTTTGCCTCAGGTGAGATGGTCACTGTTACCATAATGCCTTTTGGCACTGATGGCGAAGCCGTAGGATGCACTTCTGAAAATTTTACAATAATCACAGACAATTCACAACCAGTTTGTACCATGCTTACTGGCCCCATGGCAAATAGCACTGACGTG
>ERZ1740067.245-NODE-245-length-45406-cov-43.100461_pt1 | contig 45406 bp, 52 predicted proteins | sample MGYA00581736_ERZ1740067 | MGnify/ENA primary metagenome ERZ1740067 (study PRJEB43018, sample SAMN04849236) | marine metagenome | isolation source: floating plastic debris | place: Pacific Ocean | collected 2008-08-27 | study: EMG produced TPA metagenomics... | reverse complement strand
GCTACCACGCTGGTTTCATGTGATGAATCCCAAACGAGACTTGTGCAACAGAGCCTATCCGACATGAGAAACAAACGCCCTTGGCCTGGTGGAAGGTCAGGAGGCCTTGCGCATGCGCGATTGAAATAAAGGAATGAAAGGTCATGAAGGATAGCGATGATCAGATATACGAGACCGGGCCGTCCCTGCCTGAGCTGAAGAAGCTGGAGGTCGATGTCGATCTCTACCAAGAGATGCTGGACGATCCGACACTAACTGACGCGCATAAAGAGCAGATCATAGTAGCGCTCTGGGAGATCATCATTGCCTTCGTTGATCTGGGCTTTGGGGGTGCATCCCGTCCAGCAAGCCTGTGGAAAAACAAAAAGTTAGCGGCTGACTCTCCCCAGGAGTCCGCCAATGACGTAGAAAAACAACATACAAAAATTGAGAAGGAGGCTTATGGCATGAACGTATTAAACAGCCAAGATAACATGGACGCTAAGGCCATCATCTACTGCCGTGTCTCCTCGGTGAAGCAGCGGGTTGAACGTAGTGGCCTGGAAAGTCAGGAACAGCGCTGCCGTGAGTATGCGGCCAGCAAGGCCTGCGAGGTTGCCGCAGTCTTCCCAGATGATGTCTCCGGCGGCGGCGACTTCATGAAGCGTCCTGGGATGTGTGCGTTGCTAGCGTACCTCGATGCACAAGTCGGACAGCGCTTTGTTGTCATCTTTGATTATCTCAAGCGATTTGCGCGCGACATGGAATTTCACATCAAGCTAAGACGTGAATTTGATGTGCGAGGCGCTCAGATTGAATGCCTCAACTTCCGCTTCGAAGATAACTCCGGAAGGCAAGTTCATCGAGACGATCATTGCAGCGCAAGGCGAGTTGGAGCGTGAACAGAACCGACGCCAAGTCGTGCAAAAGATGAAGGCGCGGGTGGAGAAGGGCTATTGGGTCTTTCGCGCGCCTATCGGCTATCGCCATGTGCCGTGCAAATCTGGCGGCGGCAAAGTCCTCGTCCAAGATGAACCTATAGCGGGCGTCGTGCAGGAGGCCTTGCAAGGCTATGCCAACGGGCGGTTCAACTCGCAAGCTGAGGTGCAGCGCTTCTTTGAAGCCAGCCCGCACTTTCCCAAAGACCTGCCAGATCGCGGTCTGCGACCGATGACGGTGACTAGGCTTTTGAAGAAGGTCGTCTACGCAGGTTACGTGGAGGCTCCCAAGTGGGATGTGTCGCTGCGCAAGGGTGTGCATGATCCGCTGGTCAGTTTTGAGACGCACGAGCGCATCCTTGAGAACCTCGAAGCGCGCAGGCGTCCGGCAGCGCGCAAGGATTTCAGTGAACACTTTCCGCTGCGGGCTTTCGTTTGCTGTAAGTCCTGCGGAAATCCGATGACGGCCTACTTGGCCAAGGGGTGCCGCAAGCACTACCCTTACTATCATTGTGTGACACGCGGATGCCCGGAGAAAAGCAAACATATCCCGATGCGTAAGATAGATGATGGCTTTGCAGATATCCTCGATAGTATGCGCCCAACGCGCAACTTGATGGACGTTGCAGAGCATATGTTTCTGTCGGCTTGGGCAGCCCGTCTAGAAGGCGCTATCGAAGCGAAGGCGGCTATCAAGCGACAGTTGCAGGACGCCAACAAGAAGATCGATGGCCTGCTCGACAGGATCGTCGATACGTCTGCTCCAAGCCTGACTACTGCATATGAAAAGCGCCTTGAGGCCTTGGAGCGTGAGAAGATCGTGCTTTCCGAAAAGCTAGACCAAACAGTGCCTCCACAAGGTAGGCTGAAGGAATGTATCGAACTATCGCTCCAGTTTCTTTCAAAGCCGTGGAATATATACGAAAAAGGATGCTTTGCATCGAAGCAAACAGTGCTCAGACTGGTTTTTTTGGAGCCTCTGACCTATTGCCGAAATGATGGGTATCTAACTCCCGAAATATCGTTTCTTCTCAAGGCATTAAGCCGAAAAAATGACGTGAAAAAGGTGATGGTGCCGGGAGAGAGAATTGAACTCTCGACCTCGTCATTACCAATGACGCGCTACTACCACTGAGCTACCCCGGCATATGGGCGGTCATACCGCCAAAATCGCCCCTATCTCAAGCGTGATAAAAATATCACGTAATTTGCATCCTAGACCGCACCCTAACACGGAGGTTTTCGCATAACCCTTTTTATTTATAGGATTATTAGTCGCAATAACCCCCTTGCCAAGGGTGAGCTCTACCACTGTGCTACTGCAGTTTGGTGCACGGGTGGTTAGCCCTAAAGCGAATTTGGCGCAAGTCTTTTCGCTCTATTCTATAGGCAGTCTCTCCGCCTAGAGCCGAGGCTGGTAACATCTCAATTTGGATCGGTCGCCCGGTGCCCTGCCCTGATAGGGGTAGATTGTGGAAATCTTATCGATGGAAATCACCCGCTGTCTTTCTGGACGCTGGCAACGGCCTGGGATATTCAGAAAACATGCCGGGCAAATCAGCTGAAAAACCCAAGAAACCAGATGATCGAGAAGCGCGCTTGAAAGCGGCGCTGAAATCAAATCTGGCGCGGCGCAAGCAGCAGGCCAAAGCGCGAACAGGCAAAGGCGAGGAGCAAAAAAATGGATAGCATTCTGGTGCGGGGAAACGGTCCGCTGAGCGGTCAGATACCGATAGCAGGGGCCAAAAATGCATGCCTTACGTTGATGCCAGCGACTTTGCTCAGCGAAGAACCGCTGACGTTGACCAATGCCCCGCGCCTCAGTGACATTCAAACCATGACGGAGCTTTTGCAATCGCTCGGCGCGGAGGTGAGCCGCCTGCAGGATGGCAAGGTCATCGCGATGTCTTCCCATGTGCTCGACAACAACACGGCGCATTATGACATCGTCCGCAAAATGCGGGCGTCGATCCTTGTCCTCGGGCCGCTTCTGGCAAGAACAGGCCAGGCGATTGTTTCGCTACCAGGGGGATGTGCGATTGGGGCAAGGCCGGTAGATTTGCATCTTAGGGCGCTGGAGGCCATGGGAGCCCAGCTCGAGTTGAAGGAGGGCTATGTTCATGCCTCTGCCCCTAAGGGTCTAAAAGGTGGCCAAGTCGATTTTGCTTTCGCCAGTGTCGGAGCCACGGAAAACGCATTGATGGCGGCCACGCTTGCCAAGGGGACGACCATTCTTAAAAACGCGGCGCGAGAGCCCGAGATCGTGGACCTGGCCCGGTGTCTAAGGGCGATGGGAGCACAAATCGAAGGCGAAGGTTCGTCCTCAATCACTATTCAGGGCGTTGACCGGCTGTATGGTGCGACACATCAGGTCGTGACGGATCGGATCGAATTGGGAACCTACATGCTGGCACCAGCCATTTGTGGTGGTGAGGTCGAGTTGCTGGGAGGGCGGATTGATCTGCTAAGTGCGTTTTGTGAAAAATTGGATACCGCTGGAATCAATGTGAGTGAGAGCGCAAAGGGTTTGGTGGTCAAGCGCAAGAACGGCGAGATCCGTGCGGTCGATGTTACGACAGAGCCGTTTCCGGGTTTTCCGACCGACCTGCAGGCGCAGATGATGGCGCTTCTTTGCACCGCCGAGGGTACTTCGGTTCTTGAAGAAAAGATCTTTGAGAACCGCTTCATGCACGCGCCGGAATTGATGCGCATGGGTGCGAACATCGAAGTTCACGGCGGCACGGCGACTGTGACCGGTGTCAAAAAACTGAAAGGTGCGCCGGTGATGGCCACCGATTTGCGGGCAAGCGTTTCGCTCATCCTCGCGGGGCTGGCGGCGGAAGGCGAAACCAAGGTCGCGCGAGTCTATCACCTGGACCGGGGGTATGAACATGTCGTGCGCAAGCTCCGCGGTGTTGGCGCTGATATTGAACGGATCTCTGCCGCATGACTGAAGACGCACGGTTTGAAGACGGGCAAGAAGCGCCCCTAAATCTTGGCGCCTTGGATGCCGATGACTTGCAGGTGATCTCGTCACTGACGCAGGATGCGGTGTTTCCAGCGGCTGAAATGAAGTGGGTGGCTAAAGATCGCCGCTTCGCAATCTTGCTCAACCGGTTTCGTTGGGAAGACGAAGGCAAAGCACGCCGCGCGCCAGAGCGTGTTCAGGCACTGATCATCATCGACAACGTTCTTAAGGTTGCGTCGCAGGGTGTGGATCGGCTGGAGAGGGATGTCGTCTTGTCGTTGCTGTCGATGGCCTTTGAACCGGGTGAGGACGGCTCGGGTGATCTGCTGTTGACTTTGGCTGGTGATGGCGGCCTTCGCCTGTCGGTCGAGGCTTTGGATGTGACTCTGAAAGACGTCACGCGGCCCTATCTGGCGCCGTCAAAGTCTACGCCAAAGCATCCGGAATGATCACAGCACGGCAACTGACCGGCGCGGACGCCGAAACCTGGCAGGAATTGCGTCTGGAGGGCCTAAATTGCTTTCCTTTGGCCTTTCTGACTTCGGTCGAAGAAGCGGCAGCCCATCCGATCAAGGATATCGCGAAGCAGCTTGAGCGCGGTCAGACATTTGGGGTTTTTGATGGCGGGGCCGCTGTGGGCATCGGTAGCCTCATCCATCTCAATCGGCTGCGGACACGGCATCGCGGAGAGATTGGGGCATTCTATGTCAGACCTTCAGCGCAAGGAACTGGGGCGGCCGACAAGCTGATGAATGTGCTGTCCGAAAAGGCGCAGAAGATTGGCGTCTGGCAACTTGAACTCTTCGTCGCTGAAAGCAATCCGCGCGCGATCCGTTTTTACCAACGCCACGGGTTTAGGCAGGAAGGCCGCCTGCCCAACGCGATCATTGGTGAACGTGGCCCGGAACATGATATTTTCTGTGTTCGTCAGCTTGAAAGCCCATAGGGTGCTGGCATGCTGTCCAGCACGTTCCCAAGACCCTTTTCCATCATAAGACCGACTTCGATCACGGCATCATCGTCATGCATGGGGCCGACGATCTGCACACCAATAGGCAGGCCATTCGACAGACCGGTCGGCAACGCCAGAGCCGGCAAACCTATAAGATTGACCACACATAGGGGCTTTTGCGCTTCGATGATCGTTTTGGCCTGCGTCGGATCATTGAAATCAAGATCGTTCTCGAAGGGGGGTAACAGCGATGTAGGCATCACGACGAAGTCCACCTCTTCGAACATTTGGGCCCAGAGCCGCTGAAGGCTGTATCTCTCGCTCATCGCGCGCATATAGCCCTTGAGATCGAACTTCTCGAAATGCTGGGTGAATTGATCAATCCACCCCTGAAGATGGGATGAGCCGAGGCTTCGGATACTTTCTTCCATCATTGTCTGGGTTTCCGTGAAAAGAAGCCGCCCCCAAAGGTTCGCGCAGCGTTCGGTCTCTGGCAGATCAAGCATCACCGTTTCGAAGCCTGCATTTTTTGCGGCAAGTCGTGCATCTTCAACCGCTTGGGCCAGTGCAGGATGCGTTTCGGAGCTGAATGGATGCGGGACAAAAGCGATCCTGCCTCGACCCTCCTTTCGGAGCCGCCCGTTCGCCGGTGCAGATGTCCAATTCGGATCGTTCGGTGAATGGGAACGCATGGCAGCCAGCCCCAGCTGTACATCTGCTACAGAGCGCGCAATAGGGCCTTGCACCGACATGAGCGTAACGACGGGTGGCCGCTCTGCTGGTGCTGAGGGGTTCCAGGCCGGGATGCGCCCGATGGACGGTTTCAGCCCGGCGATCCCGCAGCAGAAGGCTGGATAGCGGATGGAGCCACCAAGATCGTTGCCATGCGCCAATACGCCGATGCCACTAGCCACGGCGGCGGCAGCTGCGCCACTGGACCCGCCAGGTGTGTGTTCGTGGTTCCAGGGATTCAGGCTGACACCATGCAGCGGGTTTGACGTGCACCAGCGCAGTGAAAACTCGGGCGTATTGGTGCGCCCGATGATCACCCCGCCAGCCTGGCGCAGATTGGCGACAACGGGTGCGTCCTCTTCGGCTATGTGATTTGCCAATCCGGGCAGGCCGTTGCTGTTGGGCAAATCACGCTGATCGGTATTGATTTTGGTGGTGACGGGTGCGCCCGCCAAAAGGCTCTCGCCCCCGGTTTCGTCAATAGCGCTGGCCTGTTCCATCGCGTCAGGCACATCTTGCACGCACGCATTGAGCTTTGGATTGACAGCTGCGAGGCGCGCGAGATGCGCCTCGGTTACTTCAACAGCGGAGACGTCCCGGTTTTTGAGACGGCGCACGGTTTCCACCGCGCTCCAAGTTATGATTTCCGACATACCACTCTCCCTTGAGGCTGCCAGGGTGCCCGGCTATGTGATGCCGGACGAAAGGACAGCCGATGCCCCATTTTCTTGACTATGGACAGCGTGATTTCGAAGCGCAATTCACGGCCTTGTTGAACGCAAAACGTGAAGACAGTCCCGATGTCGACGCGGTTGTCGCACAGATCATATCTGATGTTCGTGAAACTGGTGATACGGCGGTCATAGAATTGACGGAACGCTTTGACCGGATTGCCCTGACCCCGGAGACGTTGCGGTTTTCGCGGAAAGAGATTGATGCTGCGATAGGGCAGGTGAACGAAGAAGACCGCGCGGCGCTCACCTTGGCTGCGGATCGGATCCGGGCTTATCACGCGCGCCAGATGCCGGAGGATGCCAGTTGGACGGATGCTGCGGGGGCGACACTTGGCTGGCGGTGGACGGCCGTCTCGGCCGCAGGGCTTTATGTTCCGGGTGGTCTGGCAAGTTATCCTTCATCCGTGTTGATGAATGCGATCCCCGCGAAGGTGGCTGGAGCGGGCCGTTTGGCCATCACCGTTCCGACCCCTGATGGCGAAATCAATCCGCTTGTCCTTTTGGCGGCGCGTTTGTCAGGTGTGGACGAGATCTACCGCATAGGGGGAGCACAGGCGATTGCAGCCCTTGCCTATGGGACGGATACTATCGCGCCTGTCGACAAGATCACCGGGCCGGGCAACGCCTTCGTCGCCGCCGCCAAGCGACGGGTTTTTGGCAAGGTCGGGATCGACATGATTGCCGGTCCCTCGGAAATCCTTGTGATCGCGGATGCGAACAACGACCCGGATTGGATCGCGCTCGACCTGCTCAGCCAGGCAGAGCATGACGAAAGCGCGCAATCGCTGCTGATCACCACGGATCCAGAATTTGGCAGGGCCGTGGCTGATGCCGTTTCGAGCCGATTGGAGACGTTGCAACGCCGCAAGATTGCCGGAGCGAGCTGGCGCGACTTTGGCGCCATCATAAACGTGCCCGATCTGGATATTGCCGTGCAGCTTTGTGACAGGATTGCTCCTGAACATCTTGAGCTTTGCGTGGCGGATGCCGAAGGGCTTGCCGCACGCATTCGGCATGCAGGCGCAATCTTCCTGGGTCATTGGACGCCCGAAGCGATTGGCGACTATGTAGGTGGACCCAATCATGTCTTGCCCACGGCCCGCTCTGCACGCTTTTCCTCGGGTTTATCCGTACTGGACTTCATGAAGCGAACGACTTTGGCAAGGATGACACCTGAAGCCTTGCAGCAGATCGGTCGATCAGCGGAACGTCTGGCTACATCGGAAAGCCTTGAGGCACATGGTTTGTCCGTGACCGCGCGTTTGGAGCACATGAACCGAAAGTAGCTGGGGCGAATTTCATCAAGGCCGCTTGGCCCGTTTGGAACAACTAGCGGTAGCCCGCTCATTCACCTGAAGCAAACAGCGCTCGCTTGACGTCAGCTGCCTACAAACCATTCTCTAGCGTATGTCGCCGCGGTTGCAGACCACTCACATGCGGAATGCGCAGATGATCAGCCTCGCTTTTGGGTGCGGGCTGGTCGTCAGCCTCTTGCAAGCTTGGCAGCAAAATAGCCAGACGCTTACTGCCATCGAACTTGGCTTGGTCAGCGCTGTCGGTATTATGATCCTTTTGCCCGTTGTCGAAAGCAACCTTACTGTTGCGCACCGCAGATCTGCTCATTGGGCCGATCGCCTGGCCCTTGCCATCTGGTGCGCTTACGGTCCGATGTTATTGATGGTACTGGCGACTTGGTCCTCAGCAGGCGCGTTCGGTGCGCGGTTGTTTCTGGCTGGTTTAGGCCTTGCGTTTTTCACCTGTGTCGCCGCAGCAATGCGGATCGAACTGCCTTCGCCTCCCGCATCGGGCGGCCGATACTACCACAACCAAGATGAAACGCCCGATCTTCAGCGCAGTCTCTTTCGGGTCTGGCCTGCGATGCTGGGCGTTTACTTTCTGTTCGTAGCACTTTTGACGCCGCCGGAGGACAAATGGCTGCTTTTGCAGCTTGTCTTACTGCCTGGCTTGATCCTGCCCTTGCGAGAACGCGATTGGCTACGGCCGGGTGCGCCGAATATTGCCAGATTGGCCGGTTTTGGAGGTTTCTTGCTTCTGGCCCTTTTGTTCATGGTTCGGGCTTAGTCTTTTGTGTCATTGTGCGACGGCTGTGCTTTGACTAATCAAAGCGCATACGTTTGTTAGATGGTCTTGCATGATGTCCTATATTTCACATCTGGAACTTGACGATGCCAACCTTCCGCCGCCGACACCAGAGATCGAGCAGGAGAGGAAGGTCGCGCTATTTGATCTTCTGGAGCAAAACACATTCGTGTTGCCGTGCCGCGAAGGCAGGCCGACAGCGACAGGCCCTTACCGTGTCGAATTGTCCATTCGTGACAAGCGTTTGGTCTTTGACGTGGCCACCGAAGACGCGGAGAAAGCGGCAGAATTTCACTTGTCGCTTGGTCCCTTCCGCCAGGTGGTCAAGGACTACTTCCAGATCTGCGAAAGCTATTTTGATGCGGTAAAAACGCTTCCGCCCAGTCAGATCGAAACGATCGATATGGCCCGTCGTGGGATCCACAATGAAGGTAGCCGCGTTCTGCAGGAGCGTCTGGAGGGCAAGGCTGAGATCGACGCTGACACGGCCCGTCGGCTTTTCACGCTGATCTGCGTGCTACATTTCGGCGGCTGAATGGTTCGGCCCCTTCCTCAGTCGGTTCTCTTTTGTTGCGATCACAATGCCGTCCGATCACCAATGGCAGAAGGAATCATGAAAAAGTTCTATGGTACGGGCACTTATGTGCAGTCGGTGGGGGTCAACAATGACATGGAGATCGATGGTTTTTCGATCGCCGTGTGTCAGGAAATGGATGTCGAGCTGGCCCGCCATCGGTCTCGCAGCTTCGATGAGATGGAAGATTGGGGGGATGATCTGTCATCCTTCGATCTGGTTGTTGCCCTGTCTCCTGCAAGCCAAAGGCGGGCGCTGGAACTGACGCGCTACTATCACCTGGATGTTGAATACTGGCCAATCCTTGATCCTACTGGCCTTGGCGAAACCCGCGAGGCCAAACTGGACAGTTATCGCCAAGCCCGAGAGCAAATCGTGGAGCGCCTCAAGGAACGGTTCGGTGAGCCGACCGAGATCACCTAAGGGCGCAAAAAGCTCTTTCCTGCGGCGCGTTTGCTCCGCCTTTGTCGCACCAATCGTTTGACCTGTGTCAAAGACGTCCGACCTGTGATTTTGGCACAACGGCACGGTAGCGAAACACGCGGATCATATCGTGACAGAGCAAACACCAGCGCCCAGTTTGTACGTGGCGCGCGAACCCATCTTCCCAAAACGGGTCAAAGGCAGTTTCCGGAGCCTCAAATGGGTGATTCTGTTTGTCACTTTGGGTATCTACTACGCCGTGCCATGGATCCGCTGGGATCGCGGACCTGACATCCCAGACCAGGCCGTTCTATTGGATCTCGCAGGGCGCCGCTTCTACTTCTTCTGGATCGAGATCTGGCCGCATGAATTTTATTTTGTGGCCGGGCTTCTGATCATGGCAGGTCTGGGGCTGTTTCTTTTTACTTCCGCCCTGGGGCGTGTCTGGTGCGGATATGCCTGCCCCCAAACCGTCTGGACCGACCTTTTTATCGCCGTTGAGCGCTGGATCGAAGGGGACAGGAACGCGCGCCTGCGTCTTCATCGGCAAAAAGAATGGGGTTTCCGGAAAGTCAGGCTGCGCGTGACGAAGTGGAGTGTGTGGCTTCTGATCGGCCTGGCGACCGGCGGTGCATGGGTGTTTTACTTTGCCGACGCGCCGACATTGTTGCGGGATCTGGTGACGCTGAATGCGCATCCAACCGCCTACACGACTATGGCGATTTTGACGGCGACAACCTTCGTTTTTGGCGGTTTTGCACGGGAGCAGATTTGCAACTACGCGTGTCCATGGCCCCGAATCCAGGCGGCCATGATGGACGAGGACACCCTGACAGTCGCCTATCGCAGTTGGAGAGGCGAGCCGCGCAAACATTCAGAGGAGGTCAGGACGGGTGAAGCGCAGGGCGATTGCATCGATTGCATGGCTTGTGTGAATGTCTGCCCCGCCGGTATCGACATCCGCGATGGTCAGCAATTGGAATGCATCACCTGCGCGCTTTGCATTGATGCTTGTGACGACATTATGGCCAAGATCGGCAAGCCGCGCGGTCTGATCGACTATATGGCGCTGACCGACGAGGTGGCAGAACGCGCAGGCAATCCGCCGAAATCGGTTTGGCGCCACGTGTTCCGCCCCCGCACGATGCTTTACACCGCGCTCTGGTCGGGCGTCGGTCTTGCGCTTCTTTTCGCGCTTTTCATCCGGTCGGACGTGGAAATCTCAGTCGCGCCAGTGCGCAATCCGACATTTGTGACACTGTCCGATGGGTCGATCCGCAATACCTACGATGTGCGCGTGCGCAACAAGGACTTTGAAGCGCGTACGATGCGGCTAAACCTTCGGGGCGATCCGGCCTTGCGTCTGCAACTGGAAGGATCAGCCTATGAGGCAGTCGCCGTGCCGGCAAACGAGACACTTCTGCAGCGCGTCTACGTCATTGCGCCAGCGGGATCGAACGCGGCCAGGGCGGACACAACCGATCTGCGGATCTGGGTGGAGGCACTCGGGGGCGGCGATAGATCTTATCGCGACACTAGTTTCAACGGGAAAGGAACAGAATGATCCGTGAACTGAAGGGCTGGCATGTGGCGACAATGTTTGTCATCGGCTTCAGCATTATCATCGCTGTCAACCTGACACTGGCTTTCTCGGCGGTCAGCACGTTTCCAGGGTTAGAGGTCAAGAATTCCTATGTGGCAAGCCAGTCTTTTGATAGCGATCGGACCGCGCAAGAGGCACTGGGCTGGGAGGTCGAGGCGGATGCCTCTGATGGCGTCGTGCATTTGCGCATCATCGATGCGGCAGGCGCGCCTGTCGAGGTTTCAGAGCTTGATGCAGTGCTGGGTCGGGCCACGCATGTTCAGGACGATGTAAGGCCCGATTTTGTTTACGATGGCCAATCCTATAAAGCGCCTGCCACGCTGGGGCCCGGAAACTGGAACATTCGGCTGAAAGCCAAGGCGGAGGACGGCACCGTCTTCCGTCAGCGCGTCATCCTGATCGTGCGGGGTTAGGAAGTGACGACCATCCCCGATCCCCGGCCTATGGCGTGTCCTGGATGTGCGGCGGCACCGGTGGATGTCCCACAGCCAGTTCTGGCACCTGCGGGTCTAATGCTGTCATTGCCTGAGATCCATTGCCACGCCTGCATTCGAAAGGCAGAGACCGCGCTAATGCAGCGCGATGATGTAGCGACGGCCCGGGTGAACCTGACCCTGAAACGCGCTTATGTCACGCCAAGCGGTGACGTCGCGCCCTCTGATCTGATCGGGACTCTTGCGCGGGTCGGCGTGCTTGCGCACGAGCTTGACCCGACCGCGATACAGGTCACAGAAAGCCAAGCGGCAGGTCGTGCGCTGCTGACGCGTCTGGCCGTGGCCGGTTTTGCGGCGATGAATGTGATGTTGCTGTCGGTCGCTGTCTGGTCTGGTGCCACAGATGCGACGCGCGACCTGTTCCATTGGATTTCAGCAGCGATTGCTTTGCCAGCGACGGCCTATGTCGGTCAGCCCTTCTTTGCGGGCGCCTGGTCGGCCCTGCGGGTGCGGCGTCTGAACATGGATGTGCCGATCGCGCTGGCGATTGTTCTGGCCCTCGGCACGTCACTTTGGGAGACAGCGCTTTCAGGTCGTCATGCGTATTTCGACGCTGCTTTAACGCTTTGCTTTTTCCTTCTCGCCGGGCGGTATCTTGATTTCAGGACCCGTGCCGCCGCCCGATCTGCCGCAGAAGAGTTGACCGCTTTGGAGGTCCCGCGTGCTCTGAGATTGGAAGGCGACAATCAGATCGAAACCCCAGTAGGTGATCTTTGCGTAGGCGACCGCGTTATCGTCACGCCTGGCGGGCGCATCCCAATCGACGGAGTTGTCGAAACCGGAACGAGCGAGCTGGACCGATCCCTTTTGACAGGTGAGACGATGCCCATGCATGTGGCTGCGGGTGGATGGGTCTCTGCGGGCGAAGTCAATCTGACGGGCCCGTTGGTGATCGAAGCGACGGCGGTCGGGCAGGACACATCCCTGCACCGCATGGCCGATCTGGTGGCGGTGGCCGAGGCAGGGCGCGCCAACTACACCCCGTTGGCGGACAAGGCCGCATCGCTTTATGCACCGGGGGTTCACATTCTCGCGGCGCTGTCATTTGTCGGCTGGTATCTTTGGGCCGGTGATCTTCGCGTTGCGCTGAATATCGCGGCAGCCGTCCTGATCATCACCTGCCCCTGTGCCCTTGGTCTGGCTGTGCCTGCGGTCACGACGACCGCCGCGGGACGCCTTTTTCGCAAAGGTCTCTTGATCAAGAATGGGACCGCGTTGGAACGGCTTGCCGCAGCGGACACAGTCGTTTTCGACAAGACTGGAACCCTGACAGCGGGCAAACCGGAACTGACAAACTGGTCGCAACTGCCCAAGAACGCACAATCTGTCGCCGTGGCTCTGGCCCGCGCATCCACTCATCCATTGTCGCGCGCCATCTCAGAAGCCGGGCAGGATGCCGAACCTGCCCATGTGGAAGGCTTGAAAGAGGCGCCGGGTTTCGGCACCGAGGCCGTGATGAATGGTGTCACGTTGCGACTTGGTCGTCCGGGGTGGGCCGGACCGCATGCAGCATCCGAGGGGCTCAGCAGCATTCTGTCGATTGGCGAGGAGACTTACGCATTTCGGTTCACCGATGCCTTGCGCCCCGGCGCGGTCGAGGCCGTTGAACGACTGCAGGCTGCGGGCCTGGGGGTGATCCTGCTCTCTGGGGACAATGCTGCATCCGTCGCCCACATCGCAAAAGAGCTTGGGATCGAGGATTGGCATGCTACCTGTCTGCCGGAAGACAAGGCCAATCAGGTCGCGGTACTGGCAGAAGCTGGGCAGAAGGTCCTGATGGTCGGTGACGGGCTTAATGACACGGCGGCTCTGGCCGGTGCGCATGTGTCTGTTTCGCCGGCCTCGGCTCTTGATGCGGCACGGGTCGCATCAGACATCGTGTTATTGGGGCAGGATCTTTCTGTTTTAGCAGATGCTTTGGCCACGGCTCGATCGGCGAAGGCTCGTATCTCTGAGAATTTCAGTATCGCGACGCTTTACAACATCGTCGCCGTGCCGTTGGCCATCGCGGGCCTCGCAACGCCCCTGATCGCTGCCCTCGCCATGTCGTCATCTTCCATCACCGTCTCGCTTAACGCCTTGAGGGTGCGCTAGAATATGGAGGTTCTGGTCTATCTTATCCCGATCTCACTTTTCTTGGGCGGCATCGGGCTTGTCGGGTTTTTGTACACTTTGCGCAGTCGACAGTATGACGACCCGGAAGGCGACAGTCGGCGCATTCTTGACGAAACTTGGGATGATCAGCCCAAACCCTAAGAGTTCGGGCCGAGGGTGGAGCACTCGATGTTGCGCGCCTTCAGACGGCGGCAGGCGAGATCGGCTGTTTCCTCGGTCAGGCCCATGAAGTTTGCGTCGAAGCCCTGTGGCCGCTGGATCACCTTCCTTAGTGAGCCGTCAAGCGTGGACATCTCTGTCAGGGCCGTTTGTAGAAGCACTTTTTCGGCTTTGTAGCGGCTGGAATACCGGCCGATGTTGACGCCCCAGTGCCGCCCACCGGATGTGGATAGGCGCGACACAACTTCCGGGGCGACGGCGGGTGCAGTGCTGGCAAGCTGGACAGAGGCAGGCCGTGCCGTCGGTCGTTTGACGATCATGTCACGGGAGAACACCGTCTCGGCAATGGCGGCGTTTGACTGCGCCTCGACCAATGCCAGTTCGATGTCAGAGGATTGAACTGCCGAATTCTCACGTTTGGTCGCAGTTTCGGTCGTGGACGCCACGAGAAGAGGTTGCGTTCCTGGACGCAAGACGGGTCGTCTCGACGTTTTCACGACGCCGCTCACGCGTACGATTTTGCCGCCTATCTTCCCGGCGTAAGAGGGCTTCTTGGGTTTGCGCAACCGCGCGTTGGAGGGGGCCCGGCGAAAGCCCATGTCCAAAAGCTCCGCCACACGGGCGTTGCGCGAGGCGCTTGAAGATCCGCCAAACATAGTCGCGATGATGCGTTCATTCCCGCGCTCTGCTGAGGCTACGAGGTTGAAGCCTGCGGCCCTTGTGTAGCCTGTCTTGATCCCGTCCGCACCGCGATAGGCGGCCAGAAGACGGCGGTTCGTGTTGGCCACGTCGCGTACGCCGGCATGGGTCGAGGTGCGCGAAAAGAGATTGTAGTACTGCGGAAAGTCATAAAGCATGTGGCGCCCCAGGATGGACATGTCCCGTGCGGTAGACAGGTGTCCTTGTTCGGTCAGCCCGTGCGCATTCTTGAAGGTGGTCCGCGACATACCGAGCGCCTTGGCGGTGCGATTCATGCGCCGTGCAAACGCCGCCTCGGATCCTTCCAACGCTTCGCCTATGGCGGTTGCAGCGTCATTGGCCGATTTCACTGCCGCAGCGCGGATCAGAAAGCGAAATTCGATCCGCTGACCAGGCCTGAGGCCGAGCTTTGACGGCGGTTCAGATGCCGCAAACTTCGATATCTTGACCTTAGTATTCGCCGTGATTTCGCCGCGCTGAATGGCCTCGAATGCGATGTAGAGCGTCATCATCTTGGTCAGGGATGCAGGATGCAGCCGTGTGTCGGCATTTCGCGAGTGTAGAACTTCGCCCGTGCGCGCATCCATAACGAACGCAGCATAGGGCGCCGCCGCCAAACTGAGCGGCATGATGACCAAAAACCAAATTGCGGTGAACACGAACAGCCCAAAACGGGCCGGCTGAATATGCCGTACCTTCACGATAGATCTGCCTTTTCTGCCTCGGGCCGCCGCTTTTTTTTGACGCGACTAACCTCATTATGACCGAGAGCTAGCACAGGTCGGCTTTTCAATAAAGTCCGCAGCCCAGAGTTTTTAGTTAACGTTCGAGGCTGTGGGCTTCTTGCCGTTTCGGTAAGCATGTCGAGGCGTCGCGCATGTCATCACCCTCTTTTCTCAGATCGAAGTTGCGTTATATACGTGTGCTCAAGAACACTTGTGGATTCTGTTTGCCGAGGATGCAGATGCTGCCCCTGACGCACATGATGGCCGAGACACCGAAAGACGATGATGGCGACACGATCGTTGTCACCGAGACGAAGCCCAAGACGAAACGTCCGCCGCTTTATAAGGTGTTGCTGCTAAATGATGACTACACGCCGATGGAATTCGTCGTGCATGTTCTTGAGCGCTTCTTCGGGCTAAGCCACGCGCAGTCGTTCGAACTGATGTTGACGGTTCACAAAAAGGGACTCGCTGTCGTCGGTGTTTTCAGTCACGAAATTGCAGAGACGAAAGTGGCCCAAGTGATGGATTATGCACGACGTCATCAGCATCCCCTGCAATGCACCATGGAAAAAGAAGAATAGGTGATCGGAACCCGCTTGCCGCTGGCATTTGAGGCGGGTCTGATTCTTCCTGATGATGGGCCGATCGCCGTTTGGCATCCTGCTGGCGATGCCGATCTTTCGACGCTTCATGATCCGCATGTGATCCAGCCCTTTCGCCCTGCACACGATTTGTGGTGCGCCCGGGGACGCCTAACATCTCCCGAGCCGGAAGGACCCTATTCGGTCAGCATCGTCTGCCTGCCCCGCGCGAAAGCCGAGGCGCGAGCGTTGATCGCTGCCGCAATGGAGAAGACATCCGACATCGTGGTCTTGGATGGTCAAAAGACCGACGGTGCTGACTCAATGCTCAAAGCCATTCGTGCCCGGCATGAGACGTCTGCCCCCATTTCCAAAGCACATGGCAAGCTCTTCTGGATGGAACCCACCGATGCATTCGCCGATTGGTCCGCTGGACCCGCATTGACACCCGGCGGCTTCTGGACCGCTCCTGGCGTTTTTTCTGCCGACGGCATTGATCCTGCGTCAGCCATGTTGGTCGATGCCTTGCCGTCCAAGTTGAAAGGGCGCATTGCCGATCTGGGGGCGGGCTGGGGCTATCTGTCCGCACATGTCCTGACACGGGATGCAGTGACCGAGGTGCATCTTGTCGAGGCCAACCACATGGCCCTGCAATGCGCCGAACACAATGTCACCGATCAAAGAGCACGCTTTCACTGGGCTGATGCGACGCAATGGACCATCTTCGAACCGCTGGATGCAGTTGTCATGAACCCGCCCTTTCATACGGAACGGGCAGGTGATCCCGGCTTGGGTCAGACGTTCATCGCGGCGGCGGCGTCCCTCCTGAAACCTTCTGGACAGCTTTGGATGGTTGCAAACCGGCATTTGCCCTACGAGGCTACCCTTGCGTCGCATTTCGCGAAAACGGTTGAGTTGGGAGGCGATGCGCGGTTCAAGCTGCTGCAGGTCGAACGCCCCAAAAGAAGGAGCTGACATGTCATTTTCCATCAGCGGCAAGACAGCGATCGTGACGGGAGCCGCTAATGGCATCGGGTTGGCCGTTGCAAGGCACTTTTCCGACAAGGGCGCGAATGTCATGTGCGCCGACATGGATGAGGATCGCTTGGCAGATCAATTGGGCGGCACCGCCGAGGATGGGAACATCCGATACTTTGCCGGTGATCTGCGCCAGCGACTGACGATTGCGAATCTTGTCTCGGCAACGATTGATGCCTTTGATCAGGTCGACATTCTTGTAAATGCGTCTCGCCAAGTCATCATGACGGATGCGTTGGATCCAGAAGACAACTCGGTTGAAGTGCTGATCGAACAGAACCTGATGACGGCCTTGCGACTTTCCCAATATGTCGCGCGGCGCATGATCAAGCAGTCCGGAGAAGAGGGCGAGGGCAGTGCGGGATCGATCATCAATCTGAGCTCAATCGCGGCCAATCAGACCCGGCCGGAACTCTTGGGCTATTCCATTGCGAGTGCGGGGTTGGAGCAGATGACCCGCGGTTTGGCTCTTTCTCTTGCGCCCAACCGCATTCGTGTGAACGCCGTGGCCTTCGGATCGGTCATGTCGGCTTCTCTTAAGGATGCGATCAAGGATCAACCGGATTGGCGCGAAGCCATTGAAGATCACACACCACTCCGCCGCATCGCGAGCCCCACAGAACTTGTCGATGCAGTGCAATTTCTGTCGTCCGATGGATCGGCGTTTGTCACCGGCGAAATCCTTAAGGTGGATGGAGGGCGCAGTCTTCTTGATCCGGTTGCAGCACCTGCTCATTGACCTGATTTTTTGATTCAGGTCATTTCTTTTGCCGTTCGCATGCGGCTAGTGTGTCAACCAGAGAGGGCACATTTCATATGACAGAACAATTCGACGGGCAGAAAACCCGCGCCTCAGTCTGGTTCCGGGAGTTACGAGACCAGATTGTGACCGCGTTCGAACGTCTGGAAGACAAGCAGCCTTCAGGTCCCATCGCCGAGAAGTCATCCGGTCGTTTCGAGGTGACGGAGACCAAGCGGAAATCGGATGACGGCTCTGACGCTGGTGGCGGATTGATGAGCGTTATGCGGGGCGGCCGCGTATTCGAAAAGGTCGGCGTGAATGTCTCGACGGTCTACGGCACCTTGGGAGAACGCGCGCAGATGGCGATGGCGGCGCGCAAGGGCCTTCCCGGCATGAAGGACGATCCACGCTTCTGGGCGTCGGGGATCAGCCTTGTAGCGCATATGCAGAACCCGCATGTGCCCGCCGTGCATATGAACACACGGATGTTCTGGACACCCCACGCATGGTGGTTTGGTGGAGGATCCGACCTAAACCCTTGCATCGAGTACGACGAAGACACGCAGCATTTCCACGCGACGCAGAAAACGCATCTCGACCCGCATGGAATAGATCACTATCCCAAACTGAAAGAGTGGGCGGATGAGTATTTCTTTGTGCCGCACAGGGCGCGCGCGCGGGGTGTTGGCGGGATCTTTATGGATGACCATTGCACCAATGATTGGGAAGCCGATTTTGCCCTGACGCAGGATATTGGCCGGGCGTTCCTACCAGCGTATCTGCCGCTTGTTGAGAAACGGATGGGGCAGGACTGGTCTGACGCCGACAAGGACGCTCAGCTGGTACATCGTGGTCTCTATGCCGAATATAACCTCGTCTATGATCGTGGAACCAAGTTCGGTTTGGAGACCGGGCATGATGCAAATGCGGTGCTGATGAGCCTGCCCCCCTTGGCAAAGTGGGTGTGACTTAGGCCTGCTTCCAACCTGCCTCTGCCAGGGCTGCGCCATAGCTTCGTGCGATATTCATCTGGTTGCCCAGCCCTTTCGACTGCAAAAGGTCGTGCAGCTTGCGAAGTCGCCAGCAGGGCACGTGCATGATCATATGGTGTTCCAGGTGATAATTCACCCAATAGGGCGCAATGAAAGTGCGGGCGATGGGACCGGCGAGCGTTGTGCGGACATTCCGGAACGGATCTTCGGATTTTTCGGTTGCCCCGTGCTCCGCGATGTTGCGGACGCGCAGGACAAACTGAAACCATGTCAGGTGGGGGAGAAGCCAGAATGCCAGACCCCACCACCATTCGCCTATGATGCCCAGCAGGATCATGATCCCAAAGAAAACAGGAAGTGATTTCCACAGGTCGCTTGCCTTGAAAGCTTGGGCGGCATCTGTCTTCGCCGCTTCAATTGCATCGTCATCTCCAGCCAGCCGGAACGACATCAATATCTGTGCAGCCAGCTGTTTCACGCCGGTTTGCCCTGTCAGATCTCGGGTGAATTTCCGGATCAGCGATGCGCGCGAGGTCGGGAATTTCTCGCTTAGAACCAGATCGGGGTCCTTGTCGGTCTGTGTGAACCGATGATGTGTCAAATGATAGTGGCGATAGGCGCCCAATTCGGCCAGGATCGGACGCCCGCACAGCCATTCGCCGACAAATTCATTCAGCCAGCGGGTTCGGAACATGGCATTATGCGCCGCTTCATGCATCAGAATGGCCAGACCAAGTTGTCGGGATCCGATCAGAAGAACAGCGAGTATGAACGTGATCACATGTGGAAATAGGGCGTAAAGACCGACGGAAAGAAGTATCACGCCCCAGCAATGCACGATCAGCAAGAAACCGGCCACGTCTGACCGCTCGCCCATCGGACGAATTTCGTCTGGTGTGAGATATGCCTTGCCCGGTGTCATGCCGCGCACCTCCACGAGAAAGATCTCAGAAGGTAGGCCTTGCAGTCAAGAAAAACGCCCCGTCAGTGCCAGTCAAAAAAACCGGGCCCGGCGCGTTTGAGGAGATCTTCTGCTAGATCACGCCCCATATCGGCCCCGTCAGAGATTGGTCCTGCGCGCACATCAGAGATGGCGTCGCTGCCATCGGGGCGCAGGACTTCGCCGCGCAGGGTAAGCTGATCGGCTTCCAGTTGGGCCAGTCCCGCAATAGGCGTTTCACATGACCCGTCGAGTGTCAGGAGAAAGCTGCGTTCTGCCTTCAGTCGCTGGCCTGTAGACGTATCATGCACCGCTTCCAAAAGTGCGGCAGTGTTCGGGTCGTCCATGCGCCGTTCAATCCCAATCGCCCCCTGCGCCACTGCGGGCAGCATATCGTCCGGATCCACCGGCTTGGCGGGGACGTCCGACATGTTCAATCGGTTCAGTCCAGCGCAGGCGAGAAACGTGCAGTCTGCTACCCCGTCGGCCAGTTTCTGCAGTCGGGTTTGCACATTGCCGCGAAATTCGACCACGTTCAGGTCAGGGCGCCTGTGGAGCAGTTGCGCCTTACGCCGAAGGCTCGACGTCCCAACAGTGGATCCCTCCGCCAGATCCGCAATTTCGGTAAGCTTTGACGAGACAAACGCGTCGCGCACATCTTCTCGCGGCAGATAGGTGTTCAGCACCAGGCCATCGGGTTGAATTGTTGGCATGTCCTTCATCGAATGAACGGCTATGTCAATTTTTCCTGACAGCAGGTCTTCTTCGATCTCGCGGGTAAAAAGCCCTTTGCCGCCAATCTCCTTGAGCGGCCGATCTTGGATTGCATCGCCAGTCACCTTAATGATCACAATCTCGAAAGATTCCGACTGTAAATCAAAAGCTTGGGACAGTCTATCGCGGGTCTCATGGGCTTGTGCCAAAGCCAAGGGAGAGCCGCGCGTGCCGATTTTCAAGGTTTTTTGGGGGGAAGGAAGGCGTATTGTCATGGGTTTATCTTTTAGGTGCGTCAACTTATCCTGACAACCGGAATGATCCCAAATGGCGGTGCGTGATGAAAGATGGAAGCCAGACGAAAACGATCCTGCGGGCCCTTGCCGGAGAGGTCTTGCCGAGCCCTCCCATCTGGATGATGCGTCAAGCCGGACGCTATCTTCCAGAATACAGAGCTACGCGGGCAGAGGCGGGCGATTTCCTGTCTTTGTGCTACAAACCGGATCTGGCGGCCGAGGTCACATTGCAACCCATCCGCCGCTACGGTTTTGATGCGGCTATCCTCTTTGCAGACATTTTGTTAGTGCCGCAGGCTTTGGGTGCTGACCTGTGGTTCGTAACGGGCGAGGGGCCTCGGCTGTCGACAATCACGGAACAGCGCGATTTCGACGCGCTGAAATCGGTGGCGGATATCCACGAAACCTTGAACCCGATCTATGAGACCGTGCGGATCCTGAACCGTGAACTGCCGGAAGAGACGACGCTGATCGGCTTTGCAGGTGCGCCTTGGACCGTGGCGACATACATGATTGCGGGACAAGGTACACCGGATCAGGCGCCTGCGCATGCGCTAATGAAAGCAAATACTCAGCTGTTTGAGGCGTTGCTTGACCGTATCACAGAAGCGACGATTGAATATCTTTCAGCGCAAATCGACGCTGGGGCCGAAGTCGTCAAGATCTTCGATAGTTGGGCCGGATCATTGAAGGGCGACGCATTTGAGCGCTACGCTGTCGCCCCGACCAAGCGTATCACAGCCGAGATCAAGACCCGCCACCCTGCCATTCCGGTTATAGGCTTTCCGCGCGAGGCGGGTGATGGCTATGTCGGTTTCGCGAAAGCGACCGGCGTCGATTGCGTCGCGTTGGACAACTCGGTGTCGACGGATTGGGCGGCCAAGCATGTTCAGGTGGATGGATGCGTGCAGGGCAACCTTGCCTCCTCGCACATGGTCACGGGTGGGCAGCCGCTTGTGGATGAAACCCGCGCCATTGTAAGGGCATTTTCGAACGGGCCGCATATCTTCAACCTGGGTCACGGGATCACACCGGATGCCGACCCTGAAAACGTGCAATTGATGATCGATACCGTCCGTTCTGCAGGCGTCTGAATATGTCCTTGACGATGGGAGGGCGCTGTCTTAGGTCAACGGTCCATGGCGCGGTAGCTCAGCTGGTTAGAGCGCTCGACTCATAATCGAGAGGTCGGGAGTTCAAGTCTCCCCCACGCCACCATATTCCAACATTTTCTACCTATTGAGAGCCCGGAATGCAGCGTCTAGTGTTACGCTGTAATTCTGGGAGGATAGCAATGAAAACGGTGTGGAAGGCTGCGGTTTTGGCCGCTGCAAGTGTTGGTTTCGCGGTTGGTGCGCAAGCAGAAACGCGAGTGACATACAAATCCGCCAAATCGACTTCGTCCTATTATCAGATGGGTGTGCAGATAGCTGAAGCGATGAAAACCGGATCGGACGGTGAGATCATCGTGACGCTGGAGGAGTCCCAAGGCTCTGTCCAGAACGTGATGGAGGTGCGTGCCCGCGGTGGTGATTATGTCTTTACCACGCCGCCAGCTTTGGTTGGGCTGGCCCAAGGCGGAAAGGCCATGTTCGAGGGCAAGGGCGATCCGGCTTTTGATGAGATCCGTGCGCTCTTCCCGATTCCCTCGCTGACCATGCATTTTGTGATGTCCGAAGCTTCTGGCGTGACGGATTTCGCAGGCATGGAAGGCAAGACCATCCTTTTGGGCAAAGGGACCTTTGGCGCTCGGGAAGGTGAGAAGTACCTGGGACTTTTCGGTCTAGAAGGAAAGGTCAACCTTGCCGAAGTTGAATTGTCCAATGCGGCCGCTGCCCTGAAGAACGGGCAGATCGACGGCTTTGTGACGGCAGGGTCCTATCCTGCGCCAAACGTCATTGAGGCCGCGGCGTCGACCGGTGTGACGGTGCTCACCCTGAATGAAAAACAGATCGCCCAGACAAAGCGGGCGCGTCTTGTGATTCCCGCAGGCACCTATTCGGGTCAGGTCGAAGACATCGTGACGACGTCGCTGCCCGTGGTGGCCTATACAACAACGAAAATGGATGATGATACGGCCTATACGCTGACCAAAACATTCTGGGAGGGACAAGAGGCACTTGGATCTTCTGCCGCATGGTGGAATGGCGTGGATGAGGGGCTGATGGCAAACATCAGCGGCAAAATCCATCCTGGCGCGATCCGGTACTATGAAGAAGCGGGCATCACGCTGACTGAAGGGCAGATGTGATCTGAGAGGAAGCCGGACCTTATGACGGATCCGCGACCGCCCCTAATGTGGTACGTGCTGGCATTTGCCACGGTGTCCTTCCACATCGGGCTGGTTTTCTACGGCCTTGTACCGAACCTGATCAGCCGCCCGTTGCACTTGGCTTTTTTGTTGCCGTTCGTCTTTCTGTGGGACGCGCGTGGCCCTCCCCTGGTCTGGGGTCTGACGCTTACCTTGATCGGGGTCGGGGCATCCGTCTGGGTGGCCTTGAACCACAACACCCTGTCGGACCAGTACGGTTTTGTCGAAGGACATGTGCAGATCGCAATCGCATTCGCCCTTCTGGCGATTGTGATCGAAGCTGCGCGGCGGGCTATTGGCTGGCCCTTGCCGGTGGTGGCTCTTGCGGCCCTGCTTTACGTATTTCTGGGCCAGCACATCCCGGGAGAGTTCGGTCATTCCGGTACGCCCTTGCGTAGTTTTCTTGGCACTATGACCATAGCCGAAGGCGGGATCTGGGGCAGCCTGACGGGCGTGTCGGTCGGCGTCGTTGCAATCTTCGTCATCTTCGGAGCGGTATTGAACGCAGGCGAAGCGGGTCAGGGGTTCATGAACCTCGCCTCTGCCGCTGCAGGACGTTTGACGGGCGGGGCAGCCAAGGTGTCGGTGCTGTCCTCCGCGCTTTTTGGGTCCATTTCAGGTTCGGCTTCTGCGAACGTTGCGTCAACCGGGGCCATCACGCTGCCCGCCATGACAAGGCTTGGTTATCCCAAGCGCCTTGCCGCCGCGGTGGAGTCGGTTGCCTCATCCGGTGGGCAGATCATGCCACCGCTGATGGGGGCCGGGGCTTTCGTGATGGTCGAATTGACCGGCGTGCCGTACACATCCATCCTTGCTGCGGCGCTTCCCCCTGCAGTGCTGTACTTCCTGGCGGTCTGGGTTGGTATCAACGCCTATGCAAGCCGGATCGATCTACCGGGCCTCGGCGCAGATGATCGCGCCAAGGCCCGAGATGTGTTGATCACCTCGATATTCTTTCTTGTGCCGTTCGGTATCTTGCTTTGGGGCATGTTTGGTGCAGGTGTTACCCCGCAATATGCCGCCGTCCTTGCGGCCTTTGCAGGCGTCGGTCTGCTGCTGACAGATCGGCATTTGCACGTCGATCTCGTCCAGTTTGTTAAGCGCTTCGGCGCGGCTTTGATAACGGCGGCCAGGCAGATCGCCATGATCGGTTCGATCATATTATGCGCATCGATCATCATCGGTGTGCTGGCGATCACTGGTCTAGGCGTGAAAATCACCTCCTTGATCTTGTCGGGTTCGGGCGGTCTTCTGTGGCCGACGCTGTTATTTACGGCACTGGCTTGCCTGATCCTGGGCATGGAGGTGCCCACAACCGCAGCCTATGTCATCTGCGTGTCTGTCGCGGGGCCGGCCCTGATCCAACAAGGGTTGGAGCCGTTGCAGGCGCATCTCTTTGTCTTTTGGTTTGCGCTTCTGTCGACCATCACTCCACCGGTGTGCGGCGCGGTCTTCATTGCCGCCGGCATGATCGGAGAAAACTGGTTGCGGGTCGCTGTGACCGCAATGGCATTGGGGGTGGGTCTCTACATCATTCCGCTTGGCATGATTTCATTGCCCGGGATAATGGGCCTCGAAACTGATCCTTTATCCGCACTTCTCGCCTTTCTTCAGCTTGGCGTTGGGCTGACGGCCTTGTCCTTTGGGTTGATTGGCGCGCGGCCAATCTGGTACCGATCCGTTCTTGCGCTGTCAGGTATGGCGATCATTTTCCTGCCGTCTTTTATTGAGATTCTGTGAAGGATTTCGACATAAAGAGCATGGCACAAAGCGGATGACAGTCGCGTGCCGCTGCCATAACAATCCTGCCTAGAAGATCTGTCGCCGGATCCGCAAAAGAACAAAATGGGAGAGAAGAATGAGACTGACCCGGAAATCGTTTCTGAACATGGCCGCAGCCGCTGCCATGGCCGTGAGCTTCGGCGTCCCGGCGGCACATGCGCAAGAGGTGACGCTAAGTCTGCACCAGTTCCTGCCTGCCCAGGCGAATGTGCCGAAACTGATCCTCGACGTGTGGGCCGACAATGTCGAGCAGGCAAGCGAGGGGCGCATCAAGATCGACCGCTACCCGTCCATGCAGCTGGGTGGCAAACCACCCGAGCTGATGGACCAGGCCATTGACGGAGTGGCGGATATTGTTTGGACGGTGGTGGGCTATACGCCGGGTCGCTATCCCAGCACAGAAGTGTTTGAACTGCCCTTCATGATGACGAATGCACGGGCCGCCAGCAGCGCATATTGGCAGATGTTCGAAAAGCACATGAAGGACACCGAATTCAAGGATGTTCACATCCTTGGCGCGTGGGTGCACGGTCCGGGCATGATCCATGCCAACAAAGAAGTGCGGACGCCAGCGGATATGGACGGGCTGAAGATCCGTGGCGGATCGCGGCTGGTCAATTCCTTGCTGGAAAAGGTCGGCGCCTCGCCCGTTGGTATGCCGGTGCCCGCTGTACCCGAAGGTCTTTCGAAAGGTGTTATTGATGGCACGACAATCCCGTGGGAAGTGACAGCGGCGCTGAAGATCCCCGAACTTGTTGGCAATCACACTGAATTTGAAGGCAATGCGCTTTACGTGCTGACCTTTGTTTTGGCGATGAACAAGGACCGCTACGAGAGCCTGCCGGATGATCTGAAAATGGTTATCGACAACAACTCGGGCCTCGAATTCTCGATCTTCGCAGGCGGCACGCAGGCCGATGCGGACGGTCCTGCAAGGCAATTGGCGGTCGATCGTGGCAACACCATTGTGACCGTTGGTGGCGCTGATCTTGAAGCCTGGCAGGCGGCGGCACAACCGATCTACGATGAATGGATCGGAGAGATGAAGGGTAAGGGCATCGATGGCCAGGCGCTGATCGACGAAGCCCGAAGCCTGATGGAAGCTTACGAAGGCTAAGTTTTGAAAGCCGCCGCGCTTTGGGGAACGCGGCGGCTTTCTCACGGAGGGATACAGGTGATGCTTAACCGGAGTGTCAGGGAACTCTCACATGGGATGGCGGCTTTGGGGGGGCTCGTGCTTGTCGGGCTGGTGATGATGATGACCCTTTCGATCACCGGACGTGCTTTGGGGCTGGGTGAGATCAAGGGCAGCTATGAAATCCTTGAGGCCGGCATCGGCTTTGCAATCTTCGCCTTTTTCCCGATCTGTCAGTTTCACGGTGCGCATGCGACGGTCGATGTTTTCACGTCTGCGCTCCCTGCGCGCATCAATCGCGCAATCGCCGCTGTTTGGGAGATCGCGCTGACGGCGACGTTCCTTTTCATCACTTGGCGGCTCTATGACGGGATGCAGCGCTACATCGGCAATGGAGAAACCACGTTTTTTCTGCAGTTTCCCGTCTGGTGGTCCTATGCTGTCAGTTTCGCGGCCTCGCTTGTGGCTTGCCTCACAGCGCTTTATTGCGCGGCCGCACGGTCTTACGAAAGCGTCACCGGACGCTCCATTCTTCCGGCGGACTAGGGGCACATCGATGTGAGCGCTCTTCTCGACCTTTTGCCGTTCGCCGACATGTCTCGGCTGGAGCTTGGGTTTTGGTCATTTGCCGTGCTTTTGAGCATGATCTTTGTGCGTGCGCCGATTGGTCTCGCTATGCTGCTCGTGGGCTTTGGCGGCTGGTACTACGCGATGAATGGCAACCCTACGCCGCTTCTCGCGAAGCTGAAATCCGAAACCTACACGACTTTTTCGAATTACAATCTTACCGTTATCCCGATGTTTTTGCTCATGGGGCAGTTCGCGATGGTCTCTGGATTGTCGACAGCGCTTTTCAGAGCTGCCGAAGGATTCCTTGGGCATTTGCGCGGCGGGGTCGCAATGGCTGCCATTGGCGCCTGCGCAGGGTTCGGGGCCATTTGCGGCTCGTCCTTGGCGACGGCGGCTACTATGGGGCGGGTCGCCCTGCCGGAGCTGCGCCGCTATGGTTATGCGGGCGGGTTTTCGACGGCGACGCTGGCCGCTGGCGGCACATTGGGCATTCTCATCCCGCCCTCCGTCATTCTGATCATTTACGCCCAACTTACCGAACAGAACATCGCCAAGCTGTTTCTTGCGGCCTTCGTGCCCGGCATTCTTGCCGCGATCGGATACATGATCGTGGTTTCGATCTATGTGCGTCTCAATCCCGATGCGGCTGGAGTACGGCCCAAAGCGTCTGCCCAGGAACGCTGGGGGTCGCTGGCAGCCACATGGCCGGTCATCCTGATCTTTGCGCTGGTGGTGGGCGGCATCTATCTTGGCTGGTTCTCTCCGACCGAAGGTGCGGCGATCGGGGCGGCGGGCACGGGCCTTGTGGCACTCTTGTCTGGCAACCTGAACTGGCCTGCCTTCCGCGACAGCCTGATCGGGACTGCGAAGACCACGGCGATGATTTACTTCATTATTTTGGGGGCGGGCTTCTTCAACGGATTTCTGGCGCTCTCTGGTGTGACTACCTTCCTTGTCGACTATGTGACCGCACAGAATTGGAGCCCGTTTTTTGTACTCAGCCTCGTGCTACTCTTCTATTTGATTTTCGGCTGCGTGATGGACAGCCTGTCGATGATACTTCTGACGGTGCCAATCTTCTTTCCGGTCATTTCGGCGATGGATTTCGGGATGAGCCCTGAGCATCTCGCCATTTGGTTCGGCATACTTGTGCTCATTGTGGTTGAAGTCGGGCTTATCACGCCGCCTGTGGGCATGAATCTCTTCATCATCAATGCGATGGACCGCGATACGCCGATTGCCCAAACCTACCGCTCTGTACTTCTGTTTGTGGGATCAGACATCGTCCGGGTTGTTCTTCTGGTACTCTTTCCATCGGTCACCTTGTTTCTGCTTCCGGTTTAGGACACACGCTTTGGTAGCGTGAGGGCATTCAACACAATAGATCCCGACTTCGAACAAAGGAGAATACGTATATATGTCAGATGGTAACGCCGCCAGCTACTTCGTGGACCGCCATGTGCGGGAGGGCCGGGGCGACAAAGTGGTTTTTCGTGAGTTTGGAACTGGACGCAGCATAACCTATGGCAGTCTGGCCCAATCCTCCGACCTGATCGCGGGTGCCTTGGCGCGGGCTGGTATCAGACCTGAAGAACGCGTGGCCATGCTGGTCCTCGACCAGATTGAATTCCCGCAGATCTTCTGGGGCGCATTGAAGCGCGGGGCGGTCCCCATCCCGCTCAACACGCTTCTTGCGGCCCCGGTCTATGATGCAATCCTGAGGGACAGTCGTGCTGTGGCACTCTTCGTTTCAGCGGCACTTTATCATGAGGTCAAACCGGTTCTGGCCGACAATCCCTATCTGCGGCAGGTGATCGTGATTGAGGACAGCGCAGTCCCAAGCGGTGATTTGGCGGCTTTCCTTGACGGCGCCGAGCCCCAAAAAGCCTTTGATGCCAACCATGATGAGGTGGCATTTTGGCTATACTCTTCCGGGTCCACCGGTGAGCCTAAGGGCGTTTGTCATGTGCATTCCAGCCTCAGGGCCAGCGCAGAAACTTATGGCTCGCATGTCCTCGAAATCGAAGAGCATGACACAGTTCTTTCCGCAGCGAAGCTCTTTTTCGCCTACGGGCTTGGAAATGCAATGACATTTCCGATGGCGGTTGGCGCGACCGTCGTGTTGTTCAACGGACGGCCGACACCGGATGCTATGTTCGATGTTCTGGATGCAGAACAGCCGTCGATCTTCTGCTGCGTGCCGACACTTTATGCTGGAATGGTCGCGCATATGGAGCAGAACAAGATCACGCCACCGGTTTTGCGCCGCTGTATCTCCGCCGGTGAGGCGCTGCCCGAAGACATTGGTCGACGCTGGCAGGCCCTGACCGCAGTCGAAGTTCTTGATGGTGTCGGCTCGACCGAGCTTTTGCATATCTTTCTGTCGAATGCGCCGGGCGATGTCGAATATGGCACCTCTGGTACACCTGTTCCGGGCTATCGGGTCCGTCTCGTTGATGAGCATGACGAAGAGGTCCGACCAGGTGAGATCGGTGAATTGCTAGTTGATGGTGCATCCTCCGCGTCATGCTACTGGAACCGGCGTGCCAAAAGCCGCGAAACATTCGAAGGTGTCTGGACGCGGACCGGAGACAAGTACACGCGCCGTCCGGATGGTCGCTACATCTATTGCGGGCGGACGGATGACATGTTTAAGGTTTCCGGCATTTGGCTGTCACCGTTCGAAGTGGAGCAGGCCATCATCAGTCATCCGGCTGTTCTGGAAGCCGCGGTTGTGGCTGCGCAGGATGAGGATGGGCTCGACAAACCGAAGGCCTTCGTTGTGCTAAAAGGTGATAAGCCGGTCGCCTTCGAAGTGACGCTGAAAGATCACGTCAAGCAGAAGATCGGAAAGTGGAAGTATCCGCGTTGGATCGAATGCGTTGACGAACTACCCAAGACGGCAACCGGCAAGATCCAACGCTTCAAGCTCAGAAAGAGCGCATAAAAAAGGGCCGCCATTTGGGCGGCCCTTGATCAAGTTGGTGATGGATCAGGAACTGGTCCAAGCCATCTGTGCAGGTCGATATTCATACGAGATATGGTGCGCTGCGCCTACAAGTCCGTCTTTCGTGTGGTTGTAGAGCGACTGCCAATAGGGCTGGATCGTCACGCCATCGCTCTGAAGAAGCTTCTGACCTTTGGCCATCAATTCCCGACGTGCTTCGAGATCCGCAGTCGCCAGCGCCTCTTTCAGGATCCCGTCGAATTCTTCGCTAGCATAGCCGAATTCATTCCAGGCTTCACCCGACCGGTAGGCCAGCGCCCAGATCTGAACGCCAAGCGGTCGGTGGTTCCAGTTGGTTGAGCTGAATGGATACTTCACCCAGTCGTTCCAAAAGGTCGAACCGGGCAGAATGGTTCGCTTGACCTTGATACCCGCATCGCGAAGTTGCGCGGCCACGGCATCGGTTGTGTCCTTGCGCCATGCGTCATCGATCGATATCAGCTCATGCTCGAAGTCAGCCATTCCCGCCTCTTCAAGCAGTGCCATAGCACCTGCAGGATCGATTTCGCGCGCGGGCAATTCCGCATATTCAGGATGCATCGGCCCGACATGGTGGTTTTCGGCCACTTGTCCACGGCCGGCATAGCCAAGCTCAAGCAGGATGGCGTTGTCAACGGCCATGGCCAGCGCCCGGCGCACACGAGCATCTTCATAGGGTTTCTTTCCGTCGACTTCAGCGAGTTGGTTCGGACGGATGACAATTGTGGCGGCCGAGACGACCTCGTTGTTTACCCAGCCATCCAGCGTGTCGAAGATGTCGATAAACTCGCCGATGGACTGGTAGGTCATGTCGATTTCGTCAGCTTCTGCAGCTGCCACAAAGGCCGATGGATCGGTGCCGTAGTCGATGTATTCCAGACGGTCGATGTAAGGTCCACCCAGCACTTCGGTGCCCCACCAGGTATGATCGGCGTTCTTCACCAGAACGCCCTTTACACCAACCTCAAGCGATTCTGGCAGATAGGCCCCTGTGCCGATCGGTTTAGCCATCAGATCGGTGCGCGAGGTCTCCGGATGGATGATCGCAGCAGGATAGTCGGCCATGCCAGGGATCAAGGTGATATCGGACTGCAGCAGCTTCAGTTTGATCGTGTGGCTGTCCACCACCTCGATCCCACCTTCGGCTGCCTTGTTTGTATCGGGGTTGATAAGAGACGCAAAGCGCCCCGCCATGGAGTTACCTTCGACATCCTTGTCACACCAGCCTTCGATGTTGTAGGCCACGTGCTCGGCTGTGAAGTCTTCACCATTGTTCCACTTGACGCCTTTGCGGATGTTCAGTGTGTATTCCGTTGCATCGTCGTTGATCTCCCAGCTTTCGAGCAGCATGGGTGTGAATGTGCCGTCGTTCTCGTAGGCGACCAGGTTTTCCAGCCAGCCCCGGGTGAAGTTGGCGATCTGCGACCAGTCGAATGTTCGCGGATCCTTGAGCGCGCGTACTTCCATTTGGCAGCGAACGGTCCCGCCCATTTCGTGTGCAGCGGCACTGGCTGGCGTAGGTGTCAGACCAAGCATGGCATAGGCCGTCGCTGTCGTGGCACCAAAAGCGCTGGCGGTCGCCAAAAATTCGCGTCGGCTGATAGCGTCATCGCCGACTGTCTTTGCTGACTCGACGACTTGTTCGGGCAGTGGCCTGCCGGTTCGCGTCAAAAATTTCATGATCTTCCTCTCTGTTGATGGCGCATTTTTTGCGCCTCTTTGTTTGCGGGGTATCGTCCCGGCATCGTTATGAGCAGTTGGCTGACTTCTGTATCGCCCTGTCCGGGTGGTGGACGAATGTCAGCCTATTGCGTCATCCGCGTCAACCGCTGGAACGGTCGACGCGGAAAGAATAGTCGTAGAAAGTGCTGGAGTTTTGGCCTGTCTACGGCATCATCCGGGTGGAAAGCGGCGATTCACTCAGGGCTCAATTGTAAATACGCGCAATGCGAGCATTTGGGGTGCGCCGCAATGATGGACTTTTGATGCAAGCGAAGCTGACAAAACGATGAAATCCATCAGTCCCAATTCAATCGCGCCACCATTCGCGCGCTATTCGCACGGTATCGAGTTGCCAGAAGGTGCACGGCTGGTGCGCACATCTGGACAACTGGGGCTTGCATCTGACGGATCAGTTCCCGATGGGTCAGAGGCGCAGGCTGACATATGCTTCGGAAACATCCGCGCGATCTTGGCGGAGGCCGGTTTGGACGAAAGCCATGTCTGCCATCTGACCGCTTACGTTACGGACAGGAACTATATGGCTGGCTATATGGCCGCACGGGATCGTTTCCTGGAGAATGTCGAGGTATTGCCCAGTTCGACCTTGCTAATAGTATCAGGTTTCACCAGGCCGGAATTCGTTGTTGAGATCGAGGTTTGGGCCGCTGGGTGAAGCGTTCAGTCAGTATCGTCTGGACCTTTTTTGCGCCGGTTCTGCGCATAGCGGATGACGACAAACAGGACAACAAGAACAACAATCCAGAATAGCAAGTCCATGAGGGCGGTCGACATTGCGCACCCTTATCAGCTTTGAATGGCAAGATACAGATGCTGACCCCTTGGATAAAGGGTATCGGCCCGACATAGCGGGCCGATCTTTGTTCAGGCTTGAGCTTTGCGTTTGGCCCGCCAACCCAAGAACCCAAGTGCGGCCAGAAGCATAGGCGCGCTTGCTGGCAGCGGGATCGGAGCGACTTCGGTAATCTCAATCCTCAGCAGAGAGAAATTCGCTGGATCTGAAAGGAAATCGATCTGCCCGGCAGTGCCGAGAATGTCGCCGGTCGCAAGTTCAACACCGGCAAATTCGGACAGGTCCTGCCCGGCAGTGATCACACCATTTTCGTCGTCTCCCAACGCGATGTCCTGTCCCGCAACGAAGGCGGATCCAAGCAGACCATTGACCTCGGTTCCGGCATCATAAATGTCGGCCCCGGTGACCTCGATGGTCTGATCGCCAAGAAAGTTGCCCGCTGCGTCAAGCAGTTGGTAGGCCATAGGATCATCGTTGCCGATGAAGGTGTCATTCGACGGCAACACCATGGCGAGATAGGTCAGGAAAATCTCCGAGGTGCCATTCAGCGTGAACTGTGTGCTGACGGTTTCGCCCGGCTGAATGGGCGGCGGACCGCTGGGCGACGGCAGGAAAAGACCCTGCGCCGCTGGATCCGCAGCAAGCCGTTCACCGGCTACGGGGCCTGGTGCGCCGGTTTCTGCAATCTCGCGAACGCCCTCGGATGCAGCACTGCCAACGTCGAACGCATCAAAGTCGCCGTTGTGGAACCCCAAATACAAAGGTGTAATCGAAAGCCCACCGCTGGATTGGGTGTTGGTGACCGTGATGCTCAAGGTCGTCGCCGCCGCTGAGGTCGCAAGACCCAAAGCAACGATGCCGACGGCCAGCGAACCGGACGCCCGGAAAAGTTTAGGCATAAAATTCCTCCTGTCAGAGTGATAAATCCGCGCGAACCCCCGCGCGGATGATCGCACCCTAAGCGGGCGCTGAAATCACAAGACAGACACGACCACGTGAGATCGCAGCGTCTCCGCAAGATGTGAAAAGAAAACACATTTGCGTGTCATCCTGAGGATGGCGGGTTTGCGCTGGCAGAAGCTTAGAATTCGATGTCGACGCCTGGAAGATCGACTGCCTTCATCAGATCTCGCAACTCTTGCCGGGCGGCGACGTTCGATATGTTGAGCTGTTTGACCCCGATATCCTTGAGATCCAGCAATGTCAGACCGCGCGGGAAAAGCTCGCGGAAAATGACCCGTTCGGAAAACCCTGGCGCGATACGGAAACCGATGCGTTTGGCCAATTCGGCGACCGCCTGTTCCATCTTTTCCTTGTTGACCATGCGTTGTGCCCCCATCCGGTTTCGCACGACGACCCAGTCGATCGGCGATAGGCCTGCTTGGGCGCGCAGTTGGCGCGCGTTCCAAACCATCTCGGAGTAGACGGATGGGCCAAGGATCGTGGTGCCCGACGAATCGACCCGCGCGAGCAGGTCAAAGTCGATGAAACTGTCGTTCAGCGGCGTGATCAGTGTGTCGGCCAATGAATGCGCCACCTGACTAAGCCGCGTATGTGCACCGGGACAGTCAATCAGGATGAAATCATTGTCAGGTTCAAGCTCGGCAACCGCAACAGAGAGGCGTTGATCATATATGTTTTCGCCGGGCCTAAGGCTGTCGGGGTCGATTTCGGGAAGCTCGTGCACGGCTGGTCCGGGCAATTCAAGCTCTGCGTTGCTGAGGAACGTCTTTCGGTTTTCCGAATAACGACCAAACGTTCTTTGCCGCAAATCAAGGTCGAGCCCACTGACCTTGTGCCCCAATCGCGCCAGTGCCGTGCTGACATGCATGGAGACCGTTGATTTGCCCGCACCGCCCTTTTCGTTACCGACAACGATAATATGTGCCATCGCGCGCTGTCCTAACCAAACGCTTTTTGCTGGACTTTATGGTGAGCGTCGGACCTTGGAAACCGCATATTGTGTTTCCTGACCGACCCCGCGTGGTTTTATTCGATCCTGCTGTGTATTCGGTCTTCTGAAATCTACCCTTGGTAGTTTTCATACGATAAAGCAAAAAAGCCGCGGTCCATTGGACACGCGGCTTTTGGTTTTCGGTGCCGAAATGACCTTAGAAGCCCAGACCTGCATACTTGTTCTTGAACTTTGATACGCGCCCGCCGGTGTCCATCAGTCGACTTGTTCCGCCAGTCCAGGCTGGGTGAACCGACGGATCAACATCAAGCGATAGTGTGTCGCCTTCGTTGCCCCAGGTCGATTTCATCTGGACGATGGTTCCGTCGGTCATCTTTACGTCGATGATGTGGTAGTCGGGATGAGTGTCGGCTTTCATGCTCCCGCTCCTTCGGCTTTGGGTTTGTAATTGGTGACCTCTGCGATCCGGGCCGATTTGCCGCGACGCGAGCGCAGGTAGTAGAGTTTCGCGCGGCGGACGCGCCCGCGACGCACGACTGTTATGCTATCGATATTGGTGGAATAGAGGGGGAATACACGTTCCACGCCCTCACCGAAGGAAATCTTGCGCACCGTGAAGGATCCGGCAATGCCCGACCCGTTCTTGCGGCTGATGCAAACGCCTTCGTAGTTCTGCACACGGGTACGCGTGCCTTCCGTTACTTTGTAACCAACGCGGATCGTATCGCCCGCTTTGAAATCGGGAACGTCTTTCTGAAGCGAGGCGATCTGTTCCGCCTCAAGCTGTGCAATCAGGTCCATCTGACCTTCTCCTATATTGCGCGGGTGTGCCCGCAACGTGGTTGTCGCGCCTCAGAGCTCTGCATCTTCACCGGGTCCAGTCATGCTGCCCGTCAGAGGTCAGGTCGTCATATCCGTTGTGCCGCATGATTTGCTGAAACCGGGGTGGAAAGAACACCCCACAAGCCACACTGGCCGGACAGGGATTCCCCGCCAAGCCCGCGCGGTATAAGGCGGCTCTGATTTCATTGCAAGCGTCGAAAGGAAGGCCCGTTGGTACCTTCTCGTCAGCCTCAAAGGTGTTGACGATCGAAACGGATTTCCGGACACGCATAAGAGACCTATGACCAACCGCGCAAGTTTGCTGAAGTTATTGGGTGGTTATCTTTGCCAACGCCTGGTCCATGGTCGCCGAAGGCGGGCCAAATGTATCAGTTTTTTTTGTGCTTTTTCCAAAGGTCGGGGCGTCTGATCTGCGTCAGTTCCTCTGACATCTGTCGCCGCCATTTGGATACTTCGGCATGATTGCCGGACATGATCACATCCGGGATCTTGCGCCCCGCCCATTCGGCCGGACGGGTGTACTGCGGATGCTCCAGGAGGCCATTGGCATGGCTTTCGGCTTCTGTACTGGCAGCGTTGCCGAGTACGCCGGGGATAAGGCGGACCGCCGCGTCCAGAATGGCCTGTGCGGCTATCTCTCCGCCAGTCATGACGAAGTCACCCAAGGAAACCTCGGTTACATTGAATTCTTCCAGTACACGTTCGTCCACCCCTTCAAAGCGTCCGCAGAGGATCGTCACGCCATCGGCGTGGGCAAGATCGCTGGCCATCGCTTGATCAAACACGCGCCCCCTGGGAGACATGTACAGGATTGGCCAGCGTCCGCGCGCATGGGCCTGCGCTTCGGCCAGTGCCAGTCCAACCACGTCGGCGCGCAGCACCATGCCAGCGCCGCCGCCAGCCGGGGTGTCGTCCACATTCCGGTGCTTGCCTATACCGTGTTCTCGCAGATCATGCGTGTGAAGTTGCCAAAGCCCTTCCTGCAAGGCTTTGCCTGTTAGGGAGGCACCAAGAACGCCGGGAAAAAGATCTGGGAACAGAGTGATGATCCGTGCCTGGAAAACACCGACCAGATCGGGTGTTTCGTCCATCAGGGATTGGGGTTTGAGGTTTGCACGGATCGATTTGCGCCCATGACTCTTCGGGGGGCCGTTCGTCGTCAAAAAAGCCCCTCCGGTGGATTGGCGATGATCCGTCGTGCTGACAGATCAACCGTGGGAACGGCCTGCAAGGTGAAGGGCAAAAGAACGGTCTGATTTGCGCCAGGTACGAGGATTTCCAGCAGGTCCGCCGCGCCGTGGTTCTGAACGGATTTTACCCGACCAAGTGGGGTGCCTCCGGTATCGAAAACTTCTAGATCCATGAGATCGGTGTGATAGTATTCGTCGTCGGGCAGGTTGGGCAGTTGGTCACGTCGGGCAAAAAGCTGCGTGCCCTTCAGCGCGTCGGCCTCTTCCTTGGTGGCAACTTCCGCTATCCGGGTGACAAAGCCGTTTTTTATCGGACGGATCAGAGCCAAAGAGAAAGTGCGCGCGCCTGTTTCGTCTGAAAGCGGTGCGTAGGTCTCGATATCTTCGGGATTTGCGCAAAAGGATTTAACGCGCAATTCGCCATGGACGCCATAAGCGCCGCTGATGCTCCCGACACAGATCAGATCGCTGCTCACGACACCCCCCTGCAAATGCTGTCCTGAAGTGTGCCGCCAGCGGTCTCGCAGCGTTCTGCAATGGCCTGTCGTTCGAAAAGGATGCCCGCCACGAAGGCCACTAGGACAAGGATAAGCGTTCTGAAAAGACGAAACATGACTTGGTTTTGCGTGTCCTCGACCGCTTTGTCCAGAGATCAGCGTGTCTCGATCGACAGGCTTCCAGCGCGTCGTCCCCAGCCTAGGATCTCGAGTTCGGGGGTGGTCGTGTTTTCTTGAGGCCAGCCGATGCAGAAATAGCCGATCAACGCCCATTCGGATGGGATTTCAAGATCTTGCGCGAGCCGCATGGGATCCAGGATCGACACCCAGCCCATGCCAAGGCCGTGCGCGCGCAGGGAAAGCCACAGCAGCGTGACCGCGCTGACGACGGAGTATTTGCGCATCTCCGGCATTGTGCGGGCGCCCAGGCCCCGACCTTTGGCCGTGCCATCATCACAGAAAACGGCGATATGCACGGGCGCTTCGGTCATTCCAGAAAGCTTCAGCTTGGCATATTGTTCTGCCGTCTCACCGGCATAGCCTGCAAGCGCTTCGGCATTGATCTGCCGGTGATTTTCAAGAGCCGCATGGCGCGCCAGGTCACTCTCTACCCGGACGATGCGCCACGGTTCGGAGAGGCCCACGGACGGGGCCATCCGGATCGTGTCGAGACACTGCACCAGCAGCGCCTCGTCCACAGGATCTGTGCGGAAACGGCGCACGTCGCGTCTGACTGCCATGAGGTGCCAGAGCGTTTCCCGAAAGTCTTCGGGGAACGCTGAGGCATTGTCATACTGTTGACTATTCAGCGGTTTCTTCCGCGACGGGCTCTTCTGCTGGGGCTTCAGTTGCCTCCGCTGCCTTGGCGGCTTTCTCTTCAGCGCGGTCCTGGGCCTTCTGGCCGGGTGCGCCTTTTTTCGGGTTCGAACGCTCTTTCTTCGGAAGTGTGCCGGCAGCTTCGAGCATCCGCGAAATCCGGTCTGTGGGCTGGGCGCCCTTGTCGAGCCAGTATTGCACGCGCTCCATGTTCATCTTCACGCGCTCTTCGCTGTCTTTTGGCAGAAGCGGGTTATAGGTGCCCAGCTTTTCGATGAAGCGTCCGTCGCGTGGCATACGGCTGTCCGCAGCCACGATGCGATAAAACGGGCGCTTCTTGGAGCCGCCGCGGGCCAGTCTGATTTTCATTGCCATTTTGTTTTTCCTTTTTTTCCCGTGAGTTGGCACCCACCTTAAGATTGGTGCTGTTTGTGGTGCTGAATGACTTCAGCGATGATGAAGTTCAGGAACTTCTTGGCGAATTCCGGGTCGAGATCGGCTCGGTGCGCCAAATCCTCTAACCGTGCGATCTGCGCCGCTTCGCGGGCCGGATCAGACGGTGGAAGGTCGTGTGTGGCCTTGAGTTTCCCCACGGCCTGAGTGTGTTTGAACCGCTCGCCCAGTGTGTAGACGAGGATGGCATCGAGGCGGTCGATGCTGTCGCGATGCTCTTTGAGAACCTCCGCGGCACGGGCAATCGTGTCGGTCATGCAAGGCCTCCAACGGGCTGAAAACCTAGATCGGTATCACGTCGGTAAAATGTCGGTATTGCGTCGGTGCGCATGTCGGTCCACGAAAAATCAGTCAAACGCCCATCCTTTCGGTTTGAACATCGGATCGGCGTAATGTCCGATCTCCATCTCGATCCCGTGTGCCAACTGGCTGCCGTTCAGCGCTTCCGGGGCCGGATGGCGGTAGACGGCATCCGAGCCGTCAATGGTCGCAGCGTTCTTGTCCTTAACAGCGCCGAGCCGTTCGGCCAGCCGGATGCTGTCTAGGTTCATCGGATCGATATAGCTGACCGCGCCCTCCCAGCCATGATTGTAGAAATAGGCGCGCACAGCATGGGTGGCCTCAAGTGCAAAGCCCTTGCCCGCCTTGTCGGGCCAGATGATCCAGGCGATTTCCCGTTCGGGCCATTTGGCAGGCTGCCAGCCGCCAGCCATGCCGTAGGTCTCGTCGGTCGTCTTGTCGTGAATCATCCACATACCAAAGCTGCGGATTTCCCAATGGCCGATTTCGGCCGCGTAGAGCATCCAGGCCTCATATGCATTCAGCGGGCCACCCATGAAGCGAGCACGGTAGGACGAAAACGTCGCCTTGAAATCCGGGTAATCCTGCGATTCGGGGCCACGCAGGATCAGGCGCCGTGTTTCGATCTGGGGGATGTCGCGATGGCCCATTACAGAACCTCGCGCGGGTAACGATAGACGAGGCTCTCGGCCACACGGCCATCGAGCAAGCCGCCCAATCGTTGCGCAAGACGCAGTGCGCGGCGGTTTTCGGGATCAATGTAGCTAACCAGCGTGTCCCAGCCAAGAGCGGTCCGGGCATGGTGAAGCACAGCTTGGGCGGCCTCAAAGGCGATGCGCTGGCCCTCGGACGTTTGGGTGAGCATGAAGCCAAGCTCCGGCTCCTGATCTCCGGGTTCAAAACCCAAGAGAACGAAGCCAGCTGGTCCGGCCGCTGCGCCGATGGTCCAGACGCCATGCCCATGCAAAAGCCAGTTGCCGGTCATGCTGGCGAAGTCTGCCCAGGCGTCTTCGCGCGACATAGGTCCGCCGAAGTAAGCTCCGCGGCTTGAACAGGCGATTTCAGCATAAGTTTCGAAATCGGTGACCCGTGGGGCGCGCAAGATCAGACGATCGGTTGCCAATGTGGGCAATTTGTTCTGCAGGCTGGCGGCAAATTGCGCGGCGGCACCTGTCGGGGGTGTTTCACAGGCAAACTTCATGAGGCCACCTTCGGATGTCGGTAGACGCAGGCCAGCCCGCCAAGCAGTTCGGTGTCGCGTTCATATGTTGCATCAAGTCGTTCGGCGAGTTTGACCGAACGCGTATTTTCCGGATTGACGTAGGAAATCACGCCGTCGAGGCCCTGATGGCGCGCCGCGTGCTGGCGGGCTGCCTTCGCGGCCTCAAACGCCAGCCCTTTTCCTTCGAAGCCGCCGAAGAGGTGCCAACCAAGCTCTGGTTCGTCCCAACCATCATGCATTGCGATGCCGACCCGGCCCGCGACGGTGCCGCCTGATTTGTCTTCGAGCATCCACCAGCCATAGCCGCGCAGGGCCCAGTGACCGAAGAGGTTCAGAAACCCGCCCCAGGCGCGATGGCGCGGATAGGGGCCGCCCACCCATTTGGCGCGCTCGGATGCGCCGAAAGCCGCGAAGGCTTCGAAATCCTGCTCCTTTGGGCCGCGCAAGATCAGGCGATCTGTTTCGATTATTGGCACGTCCAGACGGGTCATGTCGTGATCGTCCGGACACGTCTGCGACGTGACGAGATCCTTGGTGTGTCGTCGCCGTGCTCGCGATCCTTTGGGGGGATCGTGGGTGTCGGCATGTGCCTCCGGCGGGGATATTTGGAACCCAGAGAAGACATCAGAGATCCTGCGGTCCGGGGTGGCGCCAGATTTGCATCATGCCGAAGCGTTCGTGTGTGAAGTCCTTGTCGTAGGCGGCTCCGAGGCGTTCGGCCACGCGCATGGATGGGGTGTTTTCGGGATCGATCATGCTGATGAGTGTGGTCCAACCCAGGATGTTGTAGGCGTGGTTGCGGGCGGCTTTGGCGGCTTCGGTGGCATAGCCTTTGCCTGTCGCACATTCGAACAGGTCCCAACCAAGCTCGTTTTCAGGGAAACCTTCGGGATGCCAGAGGCCGACGATGCCGACGGTTTGATGGGTCGCTTTTTCGACAAGCGCCCAGCGGCCGAATCCCTTGAGCACCCAATGCCCGGCTTCCAAGGCGAGATTGCGCCAGGTCAGTTCGCGGCTGAGTGGGCCGCCGACGAAATGCGCGCGGGGTGAGGCGTAAAAGTCTGCGAAGACGTCGAAATCGTCGAGTTGGGGTGCGCGCGGGATCAGCCGTTCGGTTTCGAGCTGGGGCGCGGAGAAGGTGACGTTCATGCAGCGGCCTCCATGTCACAAAGCCATTCGGTTACTTGGTCATTATGTGCCGCGACACTGCCGGGCCCGGCACCGAGACGTCGCGCAAGGGCTTCGAAGCTGGCGTTGCCATGAGCTGTATCGTCTGCGCCCGCAGCACTGGGTGGGGCAAAGAAGGCCCCGTATGTTGCAAAATCATCCCGTTGCGGGGCGGGCAAGGTGAGCCTTTCTGTGGTCCGTATCGGGATCATTGCGGCCTCGGATGACGGTAGACCACATCGGCGTCGTCATACCGGGCCGCTGTCGGGTCTTCGACAGCGCCCAGACGTTTCGCAAGCGCGATGGAGCGGGTGTTTTTGCAGTCAATATAGCTGACCAAAGACTTTGGGTGGATCTCGGTCCATGTGTATTCAAGTGCCAATCGGGCGGCCTCATTGGCCAATCCGAGACCTTCGAAGCCATCGAAAAGGATCCAACCGATTTCGGTTTCTGGGAAGTGTGGTGGCTGGGTGATAGCGACCTGGCCGACAAGCGCGCCATCCGTTTCGATGGCCCAGCCGCCCATGCCGCTCAGGGCCCAGGATCCGACTTCGGCGGCAAAGCCGTACCAGAGATGCGCGCGGTTCTTCGGCACGTCCATGTGGCTTGCGCGGGGCGACTGATAGAAGTCCCAGAACGCATCCATATCCTTCATGACATGTGCGCGCAGGCGGATGCGCTTTCCGATTATGGTGGGGGCTTTCGTCATGCGATCGCCTCGGGGCCGGGATGGCGATAGACCATTTGAAGGCCATGGTCGGGCAGATGATGATCCGCTTCGCGAAGAGCGCCCATGCGCGTTGCGACGCGAACAGACGCATCATTGCCAGGAGCGATCAGGCTGATTGCAGTGGTCCATCCCAGCGTGTCGTAGGCATAACGTCTTGCGGCCCGCCCCGCTTCGGACGCGTAGCCCTTGCCGTTGCCCGCCCAGATGTACCAACCGATCTCGGGCTCCGGCCAGTCCAGCGGGTTGTGCAGACCAACAAGCCCAATCGCGGTGTCATCGCCTTTCAGGGTGACCATCCAGCGTCCGTAGCCGCGCACGGTCCAATGGCCAATAACCTGGCAGAGATAGCGCCAGGTGTCGGGTGGGTCCTGCGGTCCGCCGATAGGCTTCGAGGCGTCCGAAATGAAGAAGTCGGCAAACACATCCTGGTCCCGCGCAGCCGGGGCGCGAAGGATCAGGCGCTCGGTTGTCAGGGTTGGTGGGGTGATCATCTCAAAGCCTCGGGGCCGCGAAAGGTACGAGCATTGGGCATCAAAGCTGGTTTGGGGGCGCCTGCATCCTCAACAAAGCCCAGTCGTTCGGCAAGGCGGATGGATGCGAGATTGTCGCGGTCGATTTGTGCGACCAAGTTCGGACCAGACCATGCCCTCAGCACGACATGAGCGGCTTCGAAGGCATAGCCTTTCCCTTCATTGACCGCGTCCCAAAGCGACCAAGTCATTTCATGTTGGTCAGGGTCATCAATCTTCAGGACGCCGACATGGCCGATAGCAACGTCATTCAGTGCAATCGCATATCTGCCAAAGCCGCGCAAAGCCCACTGACCGGCCATGGCATGGAAACGTTCGGCGACGACATGGCGCGGCTTGGGACCGCCGACGCCAGCGGTTCGCGGACCGGTATAATAGGCGATGTATGCGCCAAGATCTGACAGCGCAAAAGGGCGCAGTACCAAACGCCGGGTGGTCAGCATTTTGGGGAGTGATGCCGCGCCGCCGTTGCCTATATCAGGAGAATGCGAGGGTGCCGGTATCTTGGGTTTGGTGAAGCCGGGTGTCATTTCTTCTTACCGAACCCTGAAAGTCCTGAAGGCAGGGCCATGCCACCGCCAAGGCCGGGAAGCTTGCCGCCCATCTGTTTGGCTGCCGCTTCGAGCTGCTTTTGGTCGACGCCCTCCATGCCGGGCATGCCGCCTTTGCCCATCATTGCTTTCATCGCCTGTTTCATCATTCCGCCTTTGCCGCGGCCCAGTTTTTTCATCATGTCCGACATCTGGCGGTGCATTTTCAGGAGCTTGTTGAGCTCGCTGACCTCCATCCCCGAGCCGCGCGCGATCCGCTTTTTACGGCTGGCCTGCAGGATCTGGGGGGCGGCGCGTTCCTTTTTGGTCATCGATTGGATCATGGCGATCTGCTGGCGCAGGATCTTGTCGTCAAAGCCTGCATCCTGCACCTGTTTGGCCATTTTGCCCATGCCGGGCATCATGCCCATCATACCTTCCATACCGCCCATTTTGAGCATCTGTTCGAGCTGCATCTTTAGGTCGTTCATGTTGAACTGACCTTTGGCCATGCGCTTCATCATCTTTTCGGCCTGTTCGGCCTCAATGGTTTCCTGCGCTTTTTCGACAAGGCTGACGATGTCGCCCATGCCGAGGATGCGGCCCGCGATACGCTCAGGCTCGAAGGTCTCAAGCGCGTCCATCTTTTCGCCCAGACCCACGAACTTGATGGGCTTGCCTGTGACAGCACGCATGGAAAGCGCTGCTCCGCCGCGTCCATCGCCGTCCATCCGGGTCAGCACAACGCCCGAGATGCCGATGCGATCGTCGAAGTTCTGAGCGGTGTTTACGGCGTCCTGACCGGTAAGACCATCGACCACGAGTATGGTCTCGCGCGGGGTGGCCACGTCGCGGACCTGCTCGACCTGCGTCATCAGTTCTTCGTCGATGGAAAGACGCCCGGCCGTGTCGAGCATGTAGACATCATAACCCCCGAGGCCGGCTTGCGTTTTGGCGCGTTTGGCGATGGCGACGGGATCTTCGCCTTTGACGATGGGCAGTGTGTCGACCCCGATCTGAGCGCCGAGGATGGCCAGCTGTTCCATCGCAGCGGGGCGGTTGACGTCGAGCGAGGCCATGAGAACGCGTTTGCCGTCTTTCTCGGTCAGGCGTTTGGCGAGCTTGGCCGTCGTTGTCGTCTTGCCGCCGCCCTGCAGGCCGACCATGAGGATCGGGGCGGGCGGATTGTCGATCTTCAGCGTCCCAGGTGCGCCTTCGCCCGTTAGAGTGGCGACAAGTGCGTCATGCACGATCTTGACGACCTGTTGGCCGGGCGTGACGGATTTGGTGACAGCCTGACCGGTTGCTTCTTCTTGCACGCGCTTGATGAAATCGCGGGCCACAGGCAGGGAGACGTCAGCCTCAAGCAACGCCACTCGGACTTCGCGGAGGGCGGTTTTGACGTCGTCCTCGGAAAGCGCGCCTTGCTTCGTCAGGCGATCGAAAACGCCGGAAAGACGCTCTGAAAGGCTTTCGAACATGTGCGGCTCCTCTGACCGTTGACGTTTGCGCCCAATCTAGGAAGGGCAGGTGAAATACACAAACGCCCCCGCGGGCGTAACACGCTGGCGGAGGGCGATCCCCGACACTGCGGGGACCGGAAGATTTTAAGCTTCCGGATGTTGGGTGGCGTTTAGGCCCTGACCTTGGGTGAGTCAAGCGGGGATGAGGTTTTGACGCCAAGCCAGTGATTGATCGTACTGACCATTTCTGCGGCGTCTGACCCACCCTGATAGACTGCGGATAAAGGCTGATCCTTATTGTCGGGGTCTGCAACGTGCAAAAGCACCCGGTGCACCGCAGCTTCTCCGGTCTCCTTTACCGTTTCAAGGCGGGCGCATTGAAGATCGGGGAGGGCATATGTCTGAGTGTGATAGTTCGATATCGTCCGGCGGCGTATAGTGATGCGGTCCTGGCTCCGATCAAGGATCAGTTGCCACCGTTCGATTACAAATAGACCAAGTGTGATCAGGGGCGTGCCGATGATCAGGACGGGCAATGCGTGCCAGTTTTGATTTTGCACGACGACCCACCAACCGACAATCAGACCGAGAAAAGCGATCGCAAACATAACGGACCAGAACCAGGGGCGATGTTCCAGGATAAGCTGTTCTGGAGTGTTTCGGATCACCTTCATGCGGCCATAAAGTATGGCATTTGCGTCAATTTGATGACGTCGTTCAGTTCAGGCGGACAACAGGTCAGCCTTACTTTTGGTTCGTTCGGGCGCGCCGTTCGCGTTGAGGCGTGGGCGGGCCAAGGCCCACATTACCTTATGAACGCTGCCCTTTCGGCGGGTTTGTCTCCCGCCCCAGCTATTCGGCTGCATCGAGCTTGTCTTGGGTCTTGGTCCCGAAATCCTCTGCTGCATGGCGTTCGTGCAATTGCAGAGATGGCTCACCGAAGGTGCGGTTGACCATGCGGCCCCGCAACGTCGCTGGACGCTTGTCGATCTTGCGCGCCCACGCCACGACATTCTCATAGCTCTCCACGTCAAGAAAGGTGGCTGCATCGTAGAGCCGTCCGAGGCATAGCTGACCGTACCAAGGCCAGATCGCCATATCCGCGATCGAGTATTCGTTCCCTGCAATGAACGGCTTGTCCCCAAGTTCTCGCTCCAATACGTCAAGCTGGCGCTTGCTTTCCATCGCATAGCGATTGATCGGGTATTCGTACTTTTCCGGCGCATATGCGTAGAAATGCCCGAAGCCGCCGCCGAGGAACGGTGCGCTGCCCATCTGCCACATCAGCCAGTTTATCACCTCTGCCCGTCCGGGACCGGAGACAGGCAAAAACGTCCCGAACTTCTCGGCAAGATGGAGCAGCATCGATCCGCTTTCGAAAAGCCTCAGCGGCTCCGCTCCGGATCTGTCGAGCAGTGCCGGGATCTTGGAATTGGGATTGACCCCCACAAAGCCCGAGCCGAATTGCTCCCCCTCGCCAATATTGATCAGCCAGGCATCGTACTCAGCCTCGTTGATCCCGGCTTCGAGGAGTTCTTCGAACATCATGGTCACTTTCACGCCGTTGGGTGTGGCCAGCGAGTAAAGCTGGAAGGGATGTTCACCCATCGGCAATCCCTTGTCGTGGGTCGGGCCTGCGATGGGGCGGTTTATGCTGGCGAACCGACCCCCACTTTCGCTGTCCCATGTCCACTTTTCGGGGGGCGTGTAGCTGTCGGTCATCAGAGGGCCTTTCAGATTTGAGGTCGTTTGAAAGGTATCCCGGCGATCCGGGGCCGCAAGAGGCTCTGATGTGCGCAAACGGCGGGCCGTCACGCAGATGACGCAGAATGCGCTTCTATCCGCTCTGCGATACTCAACTTATCTTCGAGATCCAAGCCAAGGTATCGCACCGTGTTGTCGACCTTGGTGTGCCCGACCAAAAGTTGCACT
>ERZ1740067.243-NODE-243-length-45582-cov-10.854218_pt1 | contig 45582 bp, 42 predicted proteins | sample MGYA00581736_ERZ1740067 | MGnify/ENA primary metagenome ERZ1740067 (study PRJEB43018, sample SAMN04849236) | marine metagenome | isolation source: floating plastic debris | place: Pacific Ocean | collected 2008-08-27 | study: EMG produced TPA metagenomics... | reverse complement strand
GGGTGGATGTTGGCTGTGTTGGTTAATCTCCCCACGCAAATCTCACTGGTTGATAGTGGCTTCAGTCTTCTGACGGTTAAGACGAGTCAGATACTGACTCAAAAAAGGCAGGCCACCAATAGCGGGGAGCAGATAGCGAGAGGTACACAGCAGACCAAGCGCGGCTCCGGTAGCAGCACTAAAGTAGGGCTGATAGAGCATGATAAGAGCAGCATCTCGGGTGCCAACACCTGCAAAAGTGAGAGGAAGCAAACCTGCAAGAATAGCTAGCGGCGAAAGGGCTAGGTTTGTAATGGGATTCACCCAGGCGTTGAGGGCTAGGATGAAAAACCAAATTTGCAATAGATGGAGCAGCCAAATGAAAATAGAGGTGACAGCGATGATGAAGAGTTGAGTGCGATCGCTCCAAAAATAATCCTGCATCTCCCCCCAAGCCCCCTCCAAAACACCTACTTTCTCTCCTACTTTCCCCGGAACAATCCGCCTCACCATACTAAAAAAGAGAGTCGCTATCCTCTGCGAAAAAAGCACAAACGTGCCTACTGTAAATCCAGCCACAATAGCTACAGTCATAGCAACAAAAAAGGCATCTTTGACCGGGAAAAGCACCAGACCAAAGGCACACCACAGCAGCAAAGAAAGAAAGTCGCAGGCTTTTTCAAACACCACAATCGAAAGTGCCAACGAGCCCGTGATGTTGCTCTGGTCGCGCATGAAATAGGCCTTGGCGATATCCCCCATCTTGGAGGGCAGCACCATATTCAAGACGCTGGCAGCGAGTATCAGCTTATTAGCTTCCCACAGACCTAAGCTCACTTGCTTCGGCACTACCTGGCGCAGTCGCCATCCAGAGAAAAAGGTGATAGGAATCACCATGCCTAGGCTGATGACCATCCAGAGGCGATCGCACTCCCGAAACACATCAACAAGCCCACCAAAATCAATCCGAGTATAGATAACAATCAAAATAACCGTACTAACGGCCAATGACACCAGCTTCTTCATCGACTTGTTCATGTTTCAGCATCTCCCAGCACACGCACAACGCGCAGCGGCTCTCCAGGCTTTAGCCCTCTTACCTGCACCGTCAAATCCATCCAGGGCTGAAGCTGTCCCGGTTGAAACGTGCGACTCATCACCACATAAATCGACGTTTGGTCAGCACCAATGCCAGCAGCAACGACTTCATCCCAGTCAGCCAACCCATCAGCTGTGCGTAATTCATCCTCGACCTGCCAGCTATCGCCCTGCCATCGCAGTCGCCGCGTAAACTCAAAAGGCGCTGACTTTTTTCCAGTAATCAGCACTTTTTGTAACAGCTTACGAATCAAGTCTGGGAAAAATCTCCCCACTGTGAACATCACCCCACGCAAAATCAACAGATTTAGCGGTGTCATCTGCTTTTGCTTCGCCCAGCCCAAAGCCCCTTTAACAGTAATTTCGTCATCACTCACCTCAACGTCGTAGGGACCCACTAAATGCCCTACTGCGTTTTTAAGCTGATTGCCTTGGCGCATCTGAAGCGAAAATTGAGTATCTGAAGCAACCAGTCGATTCTCTCTAAAGAACTTAAAAGCACCGCCTTTGTTTAGGGCTAGAAACAGCTTTGTACTGGCCCGCTGATCGATCAGTATGCGGGCATTCTTCAGCCACGTGAGCCCTGCTTTTGGCAGTTTGGTAGATGGGCGATCGCCCACCGTATCTTCCCAAGCCAGCAGATAATTCCAGGTATGATGCCCCACAATGTGATCGTCCGCGTAGCAAGCCCCTAAGCCTTTCTCCAATCCTTCAGCAAAGCGATCGTTCACGCTCAAAGCGGCAGGTAGCCACTGCCCAGCTAGCTCAAAGCCGTGAGGGAAAAAGTTGTAGGTGTTGCGACTCGTGTACTCACCACCGTACGAGCCATCGGGATGGACGAAGTGACTTGCAAGATGGACGGCAGCTGCGATCGCCTGCTCCAACCTCGGCCCATCCACGACCCCTTTCGGCAATTGCCCACGCTGCGTCCACGCCTGCTCCAGCGCATAAATCTGAGCCAAGCAAGACACCGTCAGCGTGTGATATCCCGGATCGCAACCCTCATACTCTTGAAACCAGCCCTCCTCATCCTGCCAAGAGAACACCCGCTCCAGCCGTTCCGAAACCGCGCCATGCCAACGATCTGTCTGCAACAATGCTCCAGCCCGCAGTAAGCACAGCACAATCAACGCCTGATGGTTCGTCAGCCGCCCACTCTCGTGATGATGAGCCAGCCAGTCCGCACGAAGCTCAAAAAAGCTCAGCAGCTCAGAATTGTTCAACCCCAGCCGCCGATATGCTTCTAAACAGGCCAAAAGAGAAAACGCTGCCGCACCGCCCGCTCGCTCAAAAGGGAAATAGTCATCACAAGAGCCATCTTCGTGCGCAGAACGCGCCGCGTACACAATGCCCGCCTCGGCCCAAGCCTTAATCGCAGGCTGCCGATAGTAATCGTTCTCTGGCAAAGGCAGCTCGTGTACCAGCGCCAGCGGCCATACAAACTCCTGCGACATACCGCTAGGAAAATCAATGATTTTGTACTGCCAAAAGTTGCGATCAAAGCAGCCATAGGTAGGACTGTGCGGATTTCGATCTTGCAGCGTCAAAATCTTAGGAATTTGGCGGAGTGCCTCTCTGGCTAGGACGTCTCTATTCATCATCTCTATTCATCACCGATCTCTTGTCTTCGCTTCAATATCTGCTCGCCGCAGCCGTAGCTGTACCTCTTCTAACAGTTTTCTATTCACCGCTAGCAAGTCTGCCAGTAGCCCCACTACCCATAGCTGCGAACCAATCAAAATCAAAATGGCCGACAAAATTAGGCTCGGAACATGGCTGCGGGGCGTGCCACCGAAATACAGTACAAGCCAGCGAATCCCCAGCAAAAAACCAAGGCTAAAGGGAATACTCCCCAGCCACATAAAAAATGAAAAGGGCTTGTAGGTGATGAAGATGCGCAGCATGGTGATGAGCGATCGCTGCACATAAGAAAAGATACTCTTCACCAGCCGCGAAGGCCGCAGATAGCCATTAGTGCGAATAGGAACAGACACAACGGCCATACCCTTTCGCCCCGCTTGAATGATCGTTTCTAGCGTGTAGGTGTATTCATTAAATACATTCAGCTCCAGCGCAGCTTCTCGGCTAATCGCTCTAAATCCGCTTGGGGCATCGGCCACAGTCGTTCGGCTCGCCACCCGCACCGCCCAGCTGCCCAGCCGTTGCAGCAGCTTCTTCGCCGGGGAAAAATGCTCTATTTCTTGAATCGGCCGTGCGCCAATGACGATTTGCGCATGCCCAGCTAAAATCGGCTCTACCAGCTTGGGAATATCAGCGGCGCAGTATTGATTGTCGGCATCCGTGTTAACAATAATGTCGGCCCCAGCCATCAGGCTCGCTTCTAGCCCGGCCATAAATCCCTTGGCCAAGCCTCGGTTTTGGCTAAAGCGAACAATATGGTCTACGCCCCATTCTTTAGCGACTTCTGAGGTGCGATCGCGGCTCCCATCATCTACGATTAGCCACTCCACACAAGCGATTCCAGGCACCTGCCTTGGCAGCTCCGACAGGGTAACGCCCAGCGTATTTTCCTCGTTGTAGCAAGGAATTTGAATAATGAGCTTAATAGGTGGCGTCAAGAGAAAAACAAAATGCGAAGCGTTATTTTTTTTGGACCTCATGCATACTACCTCGCTATAGTCCCATGCAGCATTCCTACGCTACAGTGAACAACGAAAACACGCCGTACCTGACAGCTGTCAGCCCAAGCCCCTAATCTCTTGAGTTATGTCCTCAGCGAAGCCAGCCGTTAGTCCCCTTCCCCCAGCCGCATCGAAGCCTGGGGACAATCAAAAGTCCCTGCGAAATATTCAAATTTGTTCACGCCTAGCGCTGGCATTTGGCATTCTCTTTCGGATAGTTCAATACTTTAGCAATCGCTCCCTATGGCTCGATGAAACGCTGCTCGTACGGAATCTGCAGTCGCGCAACTATGGGCAACTTTTGGAAGCACTCGACCATAACCAGGCAGCACCGCCGCTGTTTTTGTGGATCGAAAAATTCGCGCTCGAGAACTTAGGTGACAACGAATATTCTTTGCGTTTGTATCCGCTGATTGGTGGACTACTCTCTTTATTCATCTTCTACAGATTCACAAAGTCGTATGCAGATGGCTGGGTTCGGCCCATTGCTATTTTTTTGTTTTCTGCGCTGGAATATATCGCCTACTACTCCTCAGAGGTAAAGCCCTACAGCTGGGATATTACGCTTTGCCTACTGTTGTTTATGTGCATTCGTGCCATTGCAGCCCTACAGCCCAGCCTAAAAAAATTGTTCACAGCCGCAGTGCTAGGCGTTGTTAGCATTTGGCTCTCTTTTCCCAGCGTTCTCATCATGGCCGGGCTAGAAGCGACTAACTTAATTAAGCTTAAACTGTGGCGCATTAGCCGCCAAGACTGGCTGACTTTACTCAACAGAAGATTACCGCTCTATGCCGTTTGGCTATTGAGTTTTGTCGGCCTCTACGTAGTGAACATCCAAAAAACTCTAACGGGAACCAGCTTAGAAAAGGCCTGGGCAAATCGCTATCCCACAAATGGGTTTGACTTGCTTTGGCTGCTAGATGCTTTCGGTCAATTTTTTTATCATCCGCTTGGCTTTCTCTCACCTGCCGACGGGATTGCCCTAATTGTATTCGTGGTGGGCTGGATCTATCTTTACCGCATCCAAAAATGGCGACTCGCATACCTTAGCAGCCCCTTTGCCATCACATTTTTGGCCTCGTATCTACAACAGTATCCTTTCAGGAATCGTCTCGTTTTATTTATTACGCCCTATGCACTGGTGATTCTTGCTGAAGGAATAGCGCTACTCATTCGGCAATGCTTTCAGAGCAAACCGCAAAGAAAGGGGTTCGCTAAGTTTGTTCGGATACTAGGACTTGTTTTGGCGCTGTCGCTGTTGATCCAGCCAATGGTAGTGGCAGTGCCTCGAATAGTACGTCCACAGCTGAACCATTTTGACCATGTGCGGCCTGCGATCGCCCACATTCACACGCACTGGCAGCTCGGTGACAAACTCTATATCTCTCCCGCTGTCCACCATCAGTTCCGGGCCTACCAGCCACGCTTCGAGTTCCCAGAGACAGACGTCATCTTCGGCAAAGTCAAAAACTTCAACTCTCGCAATCTTTCACCAGGTGCACTTCAGCGACTCTCCCAAAATATTGAACAGCTTAAAGAAGGCCCACTAAAAGGCCAAGAGCGAGTGTGGTTTCTATTCGGTCGCACCCCGCCCGAAGGCGAAGCACGTATCCTCCAGGAGCTAGACAAAATCGTTGGCAAACCGGTAGAAATAGTGCGCTACCCTCAAGCCGTTGCCAGCCTCCGTGACCTTTCAAAATAACGAAGTATCCACTACTCAACCATCCGAAAGCTAAGGCAGTTGCCAAACGACCCAATCGTCTCTTTGGAGGACCATGCGCCCAGCGATATCTGGGTGCCATTTCTGCTGCGTCAAAACATAGCCCGCACCATATCGTTGGGCAATATCTACAAGCTCTTTACTACTCAGTAACCCATACGTTTTTTGCATGGAGGAGGCCCGCGTTTGTGCATTCAGCGGACCCAAAATATCTTCTAGCCGCGCCTCCCAAGTCAAAATGCCTTGATCTGTAAACGGAAAACTCTTAAAAGTCACCACCACTGACCGGTTTGAATGAAACCGAAACACGCTGTCTGTAGGCGGTACCATTACTAACGCATCCACTGGACTCACTTGGCCAAAGTCAGTAGCCAGCTGCTCCAGCGCATCTCGTGGCGGCGCGTATACCGTTATTTTTTTATGTAGTGGCGTGAGCCCCACATTGTCAACAACACCTGCAAGATGCAGACCGAGGTAAAAAACAATGCCAACAGTCGCTAGCTTAAAGTAGGGACGTGAACGGCGATAAAAGACAGGAAAATATTGCTGCGTTAACGGATAGGCCAAACTCAAAAACAATATGGGCGAGTGTGGCCAGCAAATCAGCAGCACAATGAAGAAGGCAACGTAAGCGACAATAACTGAGCGCCGAGCAGTCATTTTGAGTGTGTTCAGCTGTACGAAAGGTTTTAGATAGGCGGGTTGCCCATCGTATGCTTTGCCCATGCGTTTTGCGAGCCAAAGCGCTAGCGTCAGGAGTAATAGTGCGATCACGCCATACCCGTGCACCAACGGCAGCGCCAATAGCAGCAGGCTCACAGGATAGTTCTGCCGCTCGTGATACTCACAGGCCAACACACTCACCGCCATCCACACCGTAAGCATGACAAACGGCGTTACTCTAGCAAGCTGTAGCTTGGCAATTAGCGCCACCGGCACATGCTCTACAAACACATACCCCATCAGCAACAGCACCCCTGCAACCACCACAGTCGCCGTCAAATCTCGCTTCTGTGCAAAGCTCAGCCGATCCGAGAGCCGTAGGCTAACTAGCCCAGCGCCCGCATAGCCAAAAAAGTCTCGCCAGTCGTCTACCGAGAACGACGACATCACAATGTGATGAGGATGCCGCACATAGGCATACAGCTTCACAAACTCAGCATTGCTCAGCGCGTCACTACTGGTATTGCCCGCCATCACCATCGGCACATACACTATCCCCACCAGCAGACAAAAAATGACAGACGCGCTAACAAACTGACCTATCCGCCCACGAAAAACAGTGCCCGCTAGCAGCCCAACTCCCCACAGACACGCCGGTAAAAACCCGACCAAAAACTGTAATAAGCCAGCTAAGCCAAACATCAAATAGCCCAATCGCCACCGCCGAGCGCAGCAAAAATAAATACCCCATATCGCCAAACCCATCGCATACACAGCCGCAACAGGCTCTGTGCGAAAAATGCCAGTTGAGCCTACCGTGCCATCTATCGTCGCCAATCCCAAAAACGCCAGCATCATGCCAGCAACAGGCGACTTCCCCAAATGTGCGCCAATGGCCCAAAGCCCACCTACCATAGAGCCAAACGCCAGCAAAAATAGCCCAAACGCCACCACCGGCAGGCTAACCCCCATCTGATGAAACATCAAAATCAGATGGTAATAGTAAGACCGAGCCGTAAACCCCAGCATTTCTTGAATGTAAAAATCTTGGGTGAATAAGCTGCGATCTGCTAATGCTGCGATCGCTGGCATTTGGTTGAATATATTAGACCTAACAAAGTTATAGCCGTAGGCTGCAACGCTGCTAAAAAGCACAAAACTGCCAGACCAGAGCAATCCTCGTACAGACTGAAACAACGCAGACTGGTCCGAATGTCTGTCCAAATGTTTAGGTGGCATCACTCTCTTATCCTTTCACACAACGAACTGCTTCAGTGCGCATGCAGATCGGGCGTCATCTGCTTGCACACTGATGGCTTAAGTGCCAACAGTAGCCTGAACAATCATAGTGTGAATGGTAATAGCGCTGTTAAGTTAACCCTCGAATCAGTATGATCGATAATCGCCAGCGACGAGTGCAACGATGGCCTAGGCTATAAAAGTCTCTACAGTCACTCACTTACTGTGAGCGGCAGCAAAATCTCAAACTCTGTTCCTGTTGTTTGCTCAGCACTACCATCTTGCTCCGAAGCGTGTATGGAGCGCATCCAAAACTTACCACCGTGCTTCACGGTTACAATCCGATAGCTTATTGCAAGGCCTGTCTCTTTGTAATAGCGAGGCTCTGTCGAAAAAGAATCAAGAATTTGCGCCTTAGTCTCGGGAGGAATGCCCGGACCATTGTCACTAATAATAATAGAAACCCAGCGAGACTCTTCTGGCGAACCCGTCAACAAATGCTGATCGGTGCAGATACAGGTGGTGACTGTAATTTGCAGCGGCTTAGGCTCAGCCACAACGGCCTCAGAACCATCGGAAGTACTCGTAGCTGTCATCGCACTGAACCCATCTTCGCTGCACTGCACCTGAGACAGCAAAGAATCAATAGTGTTGGTGAAAATATTCATAAACACCTGAGACAGCTGCCCCGAAAAGCAGGGAACTGGCGGCAGCTTACCATAGCTATGCTCAATGGTGATTGGAGTATTGAGGCGACTCTTCAGCAGTCGCAGCGTACTGTCAATGAGGGTATTGAGGTCTGTCGGCCTAGGATGCACCGCATCGATATGACAGAAATTTTGCAGGCTAGTCGCCAGCTGTCGCAATCGGTGGGCCCCGCCTCTAGCACTCTTAATCGCAGCTGGCAGATCACTGCGTAAGTAGTCTATTTCAATTTCTTCTTTAAGGTCTGTAATTTCTGTTGGCACATCCGGAAAAACCGCTTCATAAGCCATTAGCAGCTCATGCTGTTGCTTGGCATAGTTGGCAATATAGTTCAAATTCCCCCAGATAAAGCTCACCGGGTCCAAAATCTCGTGAGCCACCCCATCCACGAGGCGACCCAGCGCCGCCATCTTTTCACTTTCTAATATTTGCATTTGCAGCCGCTCATAGCGAACCTGCGTTTCGGTTTCCTGAATTTTCCAGTAGGCTACATTCAGAGATCGCACATCTAGCAGCTGGTAGGTCTCCTCATGCAATACCAAAATCGGCTCGCACTGCTGCTCATGAGGACGCTTCAGTGCTTGCTGAGCGGCTACTAATATTGTGGTATCACTTGCAAAAGTCAGCGGCTTACAAGATTGCTGCCCCAGCACCACACGGACAGGGCTCTCCAAGAAATAGGGTGCTTGAGCCATATGTAACAAACAGTCCAAACAGGCCTGCCGAGAAAGCACCGTCACCACATCGCCATCCGTATCACCATCCGTTACGACCACCCCTGGCAAATTGGAGCACTGGGTAAAGCGCTCAACAATCTCTCGAAAACAGCATTCTGCCGTCACCGTAAAACAATGTAGTGGCAGCGTATTCAGCGGCGAGTGAATCCCTAAAGACGGTTGGTTACCCGTGCCTAAAGTAGGATACTGCGGGGGCGGGGCGATCAAATGCATGGCAGATAGCTGGCTTACAATTTATGATTATGGGCGTTGTTTTATCGCTCAAACAGCTGAGACAAAGTGAAAAAATGTATAGAGCAGGTGGGCTCAGTGTGCCCGTAAGATGTCTGTAACTCTGTGTGAAAAGTAAGTTTTTTTGAAATGTTATGGTCTCTATCGAACCAGAAGCTTCTGCTGAGCTGCGCATTGTATCGCTGATTCCCAGTGCTACCGAAATTGTCGCCAAGCTGGGCTATAGCCAGTACTTAGTTGGGCGATCGCACGAATGCGACTTCCCATCCTCCGTCACTACCCTCCCTATCTGCACCGAACCCAAATTTGATCCCGTCGGCACCAGCGCCGAAATCCACGACCGCGTCACCAACCTGCTCACCTCAGCCCTCAGCGTCTACCGAGTCAAAACAGATCTTCTTGCCGAGCTGCGCCCCACCCACATCATCACCCAGGCCCAGTGCGAAGTCTGCGCCGTCAGCCTCAGCGACGTAAAGCAAGCCGTCACCGATTTGATGAAATCGAATGCAGCCGAAGTCAATCAACCGCCGATTCAAATCGTGTCGTTGCAGCCTGAGTGCCTAGCCGACCTCTGGACAGACATGCAGCGAGTTGCCAATGCACTACAAACTTCACCACAGACAACTTCACCACAGGTAACATCTTCTCAGTCAGCTTCCTCCAACGCCGCCGACATCATCAGCACGTTAAAAACTCGCATTCACCCAATAAAGCCTAGCCAAACACCCCCAAAAGTCGCCTGCATAGAATGGACCGAGCCGCTAATGGCCGCAGGCAACTGGGTTCCCGAACTCGTTGCCCTCGCTGGCGGTCACGACTGCCTTGGCCAAGCCGGCCAACACTCCGACTGGATGACCTGGGATGACCTGCAAGCAGCAGACCCTGACATCATAGTGGTCCTTCCCTGTGGCTATGACCTAGCTCAAACCCGGCAAGCGACTCTCGAAATCGCCGCTCACCCCAAGTGGCAACAGCTCAGCGCTGTAAAAAACAACCTCGTATACCTCACTGACGGCAACCAATACTTCAACCGCCCTGGCCCCAGACTCGTAGACTCTTGGGAAATCCTGGTTGAAATCATTCAAAAAACACCTATTAATAGCGATCGCCATTCAGTCGGGTGGGAAACACTTTAAAAAACAGCAAGACCCGCACGTAAAGCGAGGCAATCCAGCAACTGTTGAAGTAGCATCTTGCACGAATATCTTGTACGAACACCTCATGCAGGCACAAGGTTCTCTCTTTCAGCACAGGATGAGATCTCGCCCGGTTGCTTACAGGATCTATCTTCATTTACGTCCACCTCTTTTCTGTATTTCCCAAGCTGGTATTGTATAAATAGACTTTTTAGTAATACCAAGGCAGCTAAACCATGTACATAATCATGCAGGAAGTGGTTGACGGCACCATCCCCTACTCCGTATTTTTGACCATCGTCGGCGTTATTGGCTTCGCAGCTGCCGTAGGCATTGGCTCAGTCGCCTGGTACAACTCCAAACGCCCGGCTGGTTGGGAAGGCCAAGAACGCCCCAATATCGTTCCAAAAATAGACAAAAAAGACTAAAAACTAGCCCTACTGCCACTCATAACAGGAAAAGCCCCAGGAGACACTCGCCTTCTGGGGCTTACTATTGACTATGCAGGTGTAGAAGATGCAAAAGCAATGACATCTTCTACACCTGCGTAAATCAGCACTGTCAGCATACGACTTACCGACAGACTGCTTAGCGAGCTTCTCGCTAGAGCGGCAAACAATCTTGGTTCTCAGTCGCTGTCAAATCCCAGGTTCTTACGGTTCCATCGTAGCCACCGCTCACCAGAGTATTACCGCTGTCTGTAAAGGCAACAGAATAAACAAAACCAGCGTGGCCTTCCAGCGTGCACAAGGACAGCCCACGTGCCCATTCCCACACCTTCAAAGATTCGTCATAGCTACTGCTCACCAGCAGCGTACCGTCTGGGCTAAAGTCAATATCCGAAACCAGAGAGTCGTGACCGGTTAGAGTTTGTATCAGCTTCCCGGAGGCCAGCTCCCATACGCGAATTGTTTTGTCATCGCTGCCACTGGCCACATACTGACCGTTGTTACTCATGGCAATACTCACAATTTTACTGGGGCCATTAGCTTGAGCGCGGCTATCTGGTGTGAGATCGCCTTGAGCACCGTTGCCCTGAGTACCATCATCTAAAGTAAACGCGATCGCATTCTCATCAATATCCCATACCCGAACCAAACCATCCTGACCGCCGCTCAAAACCAGGTTGTCATCGATTGGATGAAAAGCAACAGCGCTTATTGGCACACCCGCAGGCAGCAACGTCGCCAAGCGCTGAAGGTTACTACCCGCCGTAATCGTCCACAGCGTAAGGCTACCTTGGTCACTGCCAACTGCCACTGTTTTCCCCCTAGGAGCTACAGCTACGCTTGTGATCTGTCCAGCCGCTGTCTGTACGGTATCCGACAGCTGACCAGAAGGCGTAAACCAAACAGCTAACTCGCCAGAACTAGCGCCCGTTACCAGCAAATCGTTTTCTTCAGAAAAAGTCAGCGCGTTAACTCGGCCATCGTGGGGTAGCGGAATCGTCTGCTTGCTGTTGCGATCCCACAGCTGGGCGACATTATCGTAGCTGCCGCTGGCTATCAGGGGTGCATCTTCCGCCGCACTCACACTCAGCACAGTTGCAGAATGTGACCCCAATGTTTCAAAGGCGGGCTCAGCAGCGGCTGGCGACAGCTCACTATCAATCCCACTAGAGACCAATTGGGAACCACCCCCGAGCTGATCGGCTAAAGCCAAGAAAATGCCCACAACTCCCGTGATCAATCCAGCGGTCACTAAAACTGCCAGAAATGAGAACAAATTTCGATTTCTCTGGTACATCACGCCCTAAAGAAAAGATAAGAGGCAAGGCCTAAAGCAAACGAAGACACCCAGGAAAAGGCATCTAGAAACACCGCAAAAAGTACGTTTTGTCACTCTCTCAATGTACACCGCCTCTCCGTATGTTCCCTGAGCCCTACACAAAATTCATCTGCAAATTTGCTGCGCTCTACACAAAATTTACGGCTATTTTTACGAACCCGTTCTCACTTTGTCGACGGCGAGAGCATATGAACCCTACAAACAACATCTTTACGGTGGAAAGCCGTGCTAGTTTATAGCCGTGCGTACATACTCAATAGAGTTGATAAGAGTCTGATGAGGTTTGTAGTTGATCCGGCCATCAAAACCAAAATCGCCCGCATGAAAGAGCGAGTGCGCTGGCAGCATTCTGTCTTCAAACAGCTACAGATCGACCAAACCCGTTTAAGCTTTGACGAAAGTAGTTCCAAAGATGTTCTCGAAAAGACACAAAAAGAAAAAACGCAAAAAGAAGAACGCTCAACAGATTTTTCGTTTTTAGTGATTGGCGACAGTGGCACCAGCCGCTATATTACCGACCCACCCCAGCGCCGCATTACTAAGCAGCTGCTAAAACATTCAGATAGCTGCGAATTTATTCTGCATACGGGCGACGTGGTGTATTTAGTCGGCTCTAGTGAGCAGTATCCTGACAACTTTATCAAGCCGTATCGCGAGTTTTTGGTAGGCGGCATGTCTCCAAACAAAATTCGATTCGACAAAATGACGTTCAAGCTGCCGTTTTTCCCCGTGCTAGGGAATCACGACTATTACGATTTACCGCTGGTAGCAGGTATTTTGAGTAAGGCCTTCTCACCCTTAAGACGGCTGCTGCGCCGTCGAATCAATTTAGACGTTGGCTGGCACGGTTCTCACCAGGGGGAAGCTTTTGCCAGAGCTTTCTTGGATTACACCTATCAGCTCAGCGATCGCCAACTGCTAAACCATCTCAAGATGCACTATTCAGCAACGGTTACCACCCCTGCGCATTCTGCATCCTCTAAGGCAGAAGCAACCCCTACCCGTTGTCTGCAATACGTGCCGGGAGAGTTTACTCGCTTACCCAACCGATACTACACGTTTCGTAAGCACGGTATCGATTTCTTCGCGCTAGATAGTAACACCTTCAATTCACCTCAGCCTCTATCAACAGAACCGGCTGGGATTGCGATGCGCGAACAGTTGGAAAAAGAGCGCGATCGCCTAGAAGAAGACATGCGAGCGCTCACCGCAGAAACCCTCGCTCTCAGTGCAGACATCTCCAAACAGACCGCTAGAGCCCCCAGCGTCTACGCCAAAATGGAGCAAATCGAAGAGCAACTACAAGACATCGACAAACAGCTAAACATCTCACCCCAAGAAACCACCGTTGATACAGAACAGCTGGAATGGCTCAGCGATCGCCTGATCGCCTCCTGGCAAGACCCTAGCGCCAAAGGGCGTGTCCTCTTCTTCCACCATCCGCCCTACGTCAGCGAAGCCACCAAATGGTCACAAGGCCAAACCCTCGCCGTCCGCGCTCGACTGCGCGAAGTTCTCGATCAGGTACAGCTCACCATTGGCGAATACTCTCGCCCCCTCGTCGACCTGGTGCTCAACGGCCATGCCCACTGCTTTGAATACATCAAAACAGTAGAAACCGGGCATGGCGATCGCATCATTCCCTGGGTAATCTGCGGTGGCAGCGGCTTCAGCCTACGCCGACAGCGCAAAGAAGGCTCTGTCCTCGAAGAATTTGGCCAGCCCGTCGCCGAATCCCAGATCTTCATCGGCCGCACCGGACACGGTAACAACAAACGTCGCCCTTACTCTGGCCTCCGCGTAGACGTCACGTTCACAGGAGAAGGCGAAGAAGAAAGGCCTCAGTTTACGCTGCGGCCGCTGATTGCAGAGCACTATCACAGCAAGTGGAAAGCTTACGAAATGGATCCTATCGTCGTGTGAGTCCTGGAATAAAACACTGACTTAGAAAGCACCTCATTAGCAAACAAATTCGAGAGAGCGTGCGTGCTATGGTTTTCTTGTCGTCACCGATAGTCGGTGCATATCTTAGTTTCTCCTATGATTCAACCTGCTCAGGACACTTGGCAAACTCCCCCTGAGCCAATCGCTTCGATGCTCGATACGCCCCCATTACCGGTGGTAGCGTTCTCACCAAAGGCCGATTGGATTGTTGAACTCGGACGCACTAAGCTGCCCGCCATTGTAGAATTAGCCGAACCGACTGTTGCAGTAGCTGGTTTGCAAATCAACCCTGAAACCTGGGAACCTGCCAAAGCAGCCTACTACCAGTCGCTGAGCATTCGCCGTAGAGAGGAGAAAGAAGCGCGCCTGGTTACTCTGCCAAGCGATGCACGTATTCGTAATCTGCAATGGTCCTACTGCGGACATTTTCTGTCTTTTACCCTGACCCACATCGCCAACCCAAACAAGCCAGAAGCCAAAACAGGTCTGAGCCTTTGGGTATTGGATTTAGAGAAAGAAGAAGCGCGATCGCTCACCGAGCCCATTCTCAACGCCACTTCCGGCGGCCCCATCCGCTGGCTACCCGACAGTAGTTTCCTTTGCAAAGTAAGAGCAGACAACGGTCCGCCGCCAAGCGAGCCCACACGGCCGATCGGACCCATCATTGAAGAAAACCTCGGGCGAGTAGCCCCCGCTCGCACCTACACCAATCTGCTAGAGAGTCCTCACGACGAAGCGCTGCTAGAGTACTATCTCACCTCACAGCTCGTACACGTCACATTGCAAGGCAAGCAAACGCCGCTCACCGGTCCAGATTTGTTCAGAGGTGTTTCCGCATCTCCCGATGGCAAATGGATCAAAGCCTCCACCAATCATCGTCCCTTCTCCTATCAGGTGCCGCTCGCTCGCTTTCCAAAACGAACAGAGATTCTCGATCGTCAAGGAAACGCGATATATACCGTGGCCGACCTCCCACTAGCCGAAGAGATTCCCATCAACTTCGACTCTGTACGAGACGGCAGACGAGCGAACGGTTGGCGAGCTGACAAACCCGCAACCGTGTACTGGGTAGAAGCGCTAGACGGCGGAGACGCTCGCAAAGAGAGTGAATATCGCGACGCAGTTTACACACTATCAGCACCCTTCACGGGAGAACCGCAGCTGTTCTGGAAGTCTCAGATGCGCTACAGCGGCTTAGTGTGGGGTACGAGCAAAACAGCTTTGGCTTACGAAGCAATGTACAACACCCGCAAAATGAAAACTTGGAGACTAGCACCCGACGAAGCCAGTCAACCACAGCTGCTAGAAACCCGCAACTTTCAAGATGCCTACGCTCATCCGGGAGAGCCCGTCATGGATCAAGGAGAGTATGGCTGGCAGACACTGCTCCTTTCCGAACAAGGTGAGATGTACCTTGCCGGACGAGGGGCTTCACCCGAAGGTGTTTTCCCTTTCCTCGATAGATTGAACTTGGAAACGGGTGAAAAAGAAAGACTGTGGCAAGCCCCGAAAGAAGGCTTCTCTCGGGTCGCTAGAGTACTGGATGCTGAGGCGAACGAGCTGTTGATTCGGAAACAAAGCAAAACAGAACCGGCCAACTATTGGCTACACAGCACAAAGCAGACAACAGAGGATATTGCGCTCACTCATCTAACCGATCCGCTGCCCTGGTATCGCGACATTCGTAAAGAGATTGTGCGCTACAACCGGTCAGATGGCCTAGAACTCTCAGGCACGCTCTACCTACCGCCCAATCACGATATAGAGAAAGATGGCCCGCTGCCAACGTTGCTTTGGGTATACCCCGAAGAACACAAAAGCAGAGAAACTGCGAGCCAAGTAACCCGCACCGAAAATACCTTCACCCGTCCGACGCGCACGTCTGCGATGTTTTTACTAACGCAGGGCTACGCACTGTTGTCTGGGGCAAGTATGCCAATTATTGGAGAAGGTGAGGCTGAGCCGAACGATACGTATTTGGAACAGCTGATCGATAGTGCTGAGGCGGCGGTGGAATATTTAGTAGGTCGAGGAGTGAGTGAACGCGATCGCATTGCCATCGGCGGCCACTCCTACGGCGCATTTACCACCGCGAATCTTCTTGCTCATACCGATCTCTTCAGCGCAGGCATCGCCCGCAGCGGCGCATACAACCGCAGCCTCACCCCCTTCGGATTCCAAGGCGAACAGCGCAACTACTGGGACGCCACCGACACCTACAGCCGCATGTCACCTTTTACCCACGCCGACAAAATCAATCATCCGCTGTTACTCATCCACGGCGCAGACGACAACAACTCCGGCACTTACCCCATGCAAACCGAGCGCCTATACGAAGCCATAAAAGGCCTCGGCGGCACCGTTCGCTACGTGAGCCTTCCTTACGAAGAACATGGCTATCGCTCAAAAGAAGCGGTCGGCCACGTGCTGTGGGAAATGGTGAGATGGCTAGATACCTACGTAAAGCTTTGATAGAACAAGTGGAATGACTATTACCAAGATATTGTTGGTCCTTGGCTAAAATGGTGTGACGAAGGTGGGAGTTGGTTAATCACTGACTTAGAGAAAGAGCGGTTTGAGAAAGAGGCCGCCCCAGCAGAAACACAACAAGCTCAAGAACAGGCACAACAAGCTCAGGAAAAAGCAGAAAGCCTTGCTCAAAAGCTAAAAGAGCTATGGATTGATCCTAACAATATTTAGCAATGGGTCTAGCCCCCTCTAGCTGTGACGGTGATCTAGTCCGACAGCAGCGGAGATATTCGGCAAATCGTTTGCCGCTAGGGTCTGAGTCAATCCGTTCAAGATCTCTTTTACCATAGTTGGGCCTTCGTATACCCAGCCTGTATAGGTTTGCAGCAGTGAGGCACCTGCTGTGATTTTGGCCCAAGCATCATCTGCGTTGAAAATGCCACCAACGCCAATGATAGGCAAAGAACCCTGCGTTTGTTCATAAATCAGGCGAATCACTTCTGTAGATCGCTGAGTAACAGGTGCTCCGCTGAGTCCGCCCGCTTCGTCTCTGACAGCTTTTCCAGTTTCTGCAATTGTTCGAGTCCGCAATCCTTCTCTATTAATAGTGGTGTTGGTAGCGATAATGCCCGCTAGGTCACACGCCTGGGCAAGCTGCACAATCTCTTGTATATCTTCAGTAGCGAGATCTGGTGAGATTTTGACGAGAAGAGGTTTATTGGCTGTGTTCGCCGTTTGTAAGGTTTCTAAAATAGGGGCGAGCTGTTCTTTGGCCTGGAGTGATCGCAGCCCCGGCGTATTCGGCGAAGACACATTCACCACAAAATAGCTTCCCTGATTCTTCAACAGCTCAAAGCTCTTACGATAGTCTTCCGCCGCCTCTTCCAAAGCTGTAACTTTCGACTTACCCAAATTGATACCAATCGGAATTGGATATTTCCGCTCCGGCCAATGTTCATCTAGCTTCTCGGAAAGGGCAGCCGCACCACTGTTGTTAAACCCCATACGATTGAGCGCAGCTTTATCAGAAACCAGTCGAAACATCCTGGGCTTAGGATTTCCTGGCTGCGCGTAGTAAGTAACAGTACCCAGCTCAGCAAAGCCAAATCCCATCAGTGGCCACGCCCGAGCCGCCGTTCCATCCTTATCGAATCCGGCAGCAAGCCCAAGAGGATTCTCGAATGAGAGATTCCATAGGGATTGCTGAAGAGAAGACCCAGAAGAAGACCCAGGAGATTGACCAAAAGACAACGAACGGCGAGACTTTGCCTTGAACGTACCTGCCATTGCGGCTTGCGCAGCTAAACGAGTCGGCTGATGAAACATCGCGCCCTTCGTAGGTTCTGTGGCTAGCCACGCCAATAGATCAATCGTTTGCCGATGGGTGATTTCTGGATCGGCTTTGAACGCTTGAAATAAGAGTGGACGTAGCCCAAAACGATAAAGCTGTTGCAAAGGAGACTCCTTAGAGAAGGGTAGGGAAGGGTAGAAAACCGTAAATATCCGCAGACATTCGTCAGTTTACGGCAACAGCGATATAACAAGCCAGACTTCCCTCTATAGCTTTCCTTGGGCCGCTGAGGACAGTTCTTGGATTGACTTGGTGAACTACGGTTGAGTCCGCTTGGTATGAAGGGAACAATACGGGTATCAAGCATCTATAAATATCTCGCCGACTACCTGTATTTTCACGGGTTTCTAATTCCTTCGACACCTCTGTAGCTTCGCTTTCTTTATGGTTAAGCCCACTGCTCACCCCCCAAACCGTCGCCCAGAACGCCCTGAAAAGCACCCTGAGAAGCGCTCTGAAAAACGCCATAAGGACCGTCGCATGGACCGTCGCGCAGCGAGTGATCTTGCAAAGCAAGATTTAAGTCAGGTTTTGCCTGCCATTTGGGAAGCCGACACTTTGGATGGTTCCATTCAAGAAGCCCTCAATGCAATTCGTGCTGAGTTCGGCTATTCACTCCTGTGGGTAGGACTCTACGACCGCTTCAGCCACAAACTCACAACCAGGGGCGTTGTTACCAATGGCCCTCGGCGATTTTCCCATACGTCTTTGAGTTTGCATCCAGGTGATCTGCTAGAGCAAGTCATCGTGCAATTGCAGCCTATGGTAGTCGCTGATATTCGAGAAGAATCGAGAGCAGGCGCATGGGCACGTATTGCTAAAAACTTTGAGCTACAGGGCACAGTGATTCTGCCCATTCAGCGGCAGAGTACTTGCTTTGGCCTAATGGTACTCAGCTCTAGGCGATGGGGTGTCATGCCCGGCATTTTAGAAAACTCTACGCTGCTAGCCATTAACAACGCACTGGCAGAAGCGATCCATCAAAAAGCATTAGAAGAACAAAGGCAACAAACCAAACAACCTGCCAAGCCGCTGTTATCTCTGCTGAGTTCTTTGAGTGAACTGTCAGGAATAGACGCTCGCTTACAGGCAGCGGCCGATGAAACCCAAAAGTTTGTAGAAGCCAAAACAAGTGTGCACTGGCTAGAGTCTCGGGAACGGTATTTTTGGTGCCGGGTGGGCAAGCACACAGGCAAAGATAGTACAACGCTACCGGTCAGCGAAATTCAAAGCCTGTACAAGCTGCTATGCAGTGGCGAAATGCTGGCACTCGGAGAATTAGAAGGCTCCATAAAAGCCAGCGTTGCCAATCGCCTGATGCGGCACTTACAGGCGCAGTCTTTAGTCGTTGCGCCTATTTTGTATCAGGATGAGCTTCAGGGATTTATCACTGTTGAAGGTGCGGGGCCACGCATTTGGAGCGAGGCGGAGAAGACCTATGTACAGGGCGTGGCACAGCTACTGGGCCTGGCAATGCCAACCGCAGAAATGGACACGGCTTTGAGCCGAATGCGCGCGGATCATCTGCTAAGCGCAGGCATTACGCGCAGCATTCACAATGATCGCGACTGGCTACATGTGCTGGGTCTATGCGTAGAGCAGCTGGCGGCTCGCATCGGGACAGACCAGCTAATTGTGCTCAATGCCAACGCAGAACGTGGCGGGTTCGACCTGTGCTATCGCACGGGTCAAGGTATAGGCGCACAGGGCATAGGCGCTCAAAATAGCGGACACCAGCGCCACTGGAATCCATTGGACAGCGTGGACGAAAAAATGCTGCGCCGGGCCCATTCTCCCGTGAGTGTAGAAGCTTTTGAAGGCGACTTGAAGTTTGCAGCTTGGCAAGGACCGCTGCGCAGCATAGGCGCAAAATCGCTGCTGGTAAGCAATACATCGCCAGGACACGCGCCTGAAGGCGTCATTATTGTCATCGACAAAATCGAGCGCCGTTGGAGCCAGGCTGAGCGGGAGCTGCTGCAAACCCTAAGCACTCAGATTGGGTTAATTTTGCACCAGTGGGTATTGCAAAGGCAAACCGATCAGCAGGCGCAGCTGCACGAGACTTTTCAGTGGGGCATGCGCAGCCTACAGCGGCTCTCGAAAATCGAAGCGCTCGATCAAGCAGCAACACGTCATATTTCTCGGCTGTTGCACGTACCGATTGCGGGGATTGTAGCGTGGGAAAACAGCGCGACATTCGCCCAAGTCAGTACGGTATCGACAGAAAGCAACAAGTTTAAGATGGAGAGCGATCGCACTATCTCCGTGGAAGCAGATGCGCTAATCAACTGGGCAATCGCAACAGAAGGCCTACTCACCCTCAAGCTAGAAGACTTACCCACAGAAATAAAGCCGTGGATCACTGGACCATCCGGTTCGCAGCTCCTAGTAATGGCCCTACGCACCGCGCCAGAACACGAGCCCAATGCGATTGTAGTCCTCGCTGATAGTGCCAATCGTCAGTGGTCTGATGAACAAACAACGCTGCTGGCCATTATCGTCAACCAGCTAGCCTGGTGCCGTCGTCATCTCAAGCTGACCGGCCAAATGCGATCGCAGCAGCAGTCACTCACTGAGCTGAACTGGTACAAACAGCATCAGGTCGAAGACCTAAACCGAGGACTAAAAACCTGCCTAAAGCAAATGGCATCTTTTGCCGATATACCTAAGGCTCGTCAGCAAATGCTGCTGCAAGACATGAACAGCCTCAGCGAACGGCTAAACCACGTCACCGAAAAGGAACGATGGTCAATCGATATCCAGCAACAAAATACAACACCTGTCATTAGTCTGCTAAAGCGAGCAACAGCTCGAGCAAATCCACTCATTCAGGAAAAGCAGCTGTGGTCTAAGGTGCACTGCGAAAGCAACCTGACCGTGACTGGCGATATTGTGAAGATAGAATTTGTACTATATGAGCTGGTGGCCAACGCCTGCGATCGCTCTCCAATGGGCGATCGCATTGACATTTGGTGCCGCCCCATAGACAGCAAATGGCTAGAAATTTCGATCACAGACGAAGGCAGCGTTTCTTCTCAGATATTGCAAGAGCTCAACGATGGCCGTTCCCCTGATTTGCTAGCACCGTCTGCGCTACAGCAGCCGCAAAATAGTCATCTCTGGGTCTGCCAAACGCTCATGCAGGCGCTAGGCGGTGAATTTACCCTCAGCTTAATGGAAGATGGCCGCACCCTCAGCCGGGTAATGCTACCTTTGGATAGCTCTCGCCCCTCGACCAGGTAGTTATCAAAACTACCTACCCTTCAACCGCCGCCCAAAAGACAAATGTCTGACCCGTACCGCTGGATATCGAAGTCTTTATCGACCTTGCATCAGGCAAACTGGTATCGCCAAGTACAAGCGATCGAAGGCAAATGCGGTCCAGTAGTCGCCATAGATGGCCAGTCTATGGTGAATCTAGCGAGTAACGATTATTTAGGACTAGCAGGCGATCAGCGGCTAGTCGAAGCTGCGATCGCCGCCACAAAAACCTACGGTACTGGTGCGACGGGCTCTCGGCTGCTGAGCGGTCACAGGGCATTGCACAGCGAGCTAGAAGCTGCGATCGCACACCTAAAAAATACAGAAGACGCCATCGTATTCAGCAGTGGATACCTCGCAAACATCGGAACAATCTCGGCCTTAGTCAATTCCCGAGACCTGATTTTGACCGATGAGTACAACCATTCAAGCCTCAAAAACGGTGCTAGCCTCAGCGGGGCAAAGGTCGTTACCTATAGCCATTGCAATCTCGATGACTTAGCCAACAAACTCGCAGAACACCGCACCAGCTATCGCCGCTGCCTACTGCTTAGCGACGGTGTTTTTGGCATGGATGGCGATGTGTGCCCGCTCCCCGAAATTTTGCACCTAGCAGAGCAATTCGACGCTATGGTGATGATCGATGAGGCGCATAGCGCTGGAGTACTGGGTAAAACGGGAGCAGGTTGCGCCGAACACTTTGGCTACTATCACCAGCCGATAGTACAAATGGGGACGCTAAGTAAGGCATTTGCCAGCCTAGGCGGCTACGTAGCAGGCAGCCGTGAGCTGATTGATTTTTTGCGCAATCGCGCGCCGAGCTGGATCTATACAACAGGGCTTTCGCCAGCAGATACAGCAGCGGCTTTGAGTGCGATCGCCGTTCTCAAGCAAGAACCGCAAAGACTCACACAGCTCCACCAAAACACCCACTACCTAAAACAACAGCTAGACCAGCTACTTCTAGATCTTGCAGACACTCCTGACAATACTCAAAGCCAATCTCTCAAGCGCCTACCCTCCGACTCAGCAATTGTGTGCCTACAGGTAAAAGATGCCGCCACCGTGTTACGCCTCAGCGAGCAGCTAAAACGCCAAGGTGTATTCATCTCGGCGGTACGGCCACCAACCGTCCCCATCAGCCGCCTACGAATGAGCGTAATGGCAACCCACACAACCTCTCATCTCGATCAGTGCATCACCGCACTAAGTCAGACGTTAGGTTCAGACGTTGGAGTTCAGACGTTGGAGTTCAGACGTTGCAGCAAATCTTGAGTCAGGCGTTGGCAGAATCCTCTCCACAGGCATAAGCCTACAGCCGTAAAATCCCTTAGAATTGGGGTCGGAAAACATCAACGCAAACTCTCGTATCACTATGGCAAACATCAACTGCGCCGAAGCCTGCAAAGAAGGCTGTGTACTAGGCGACCAGTGCCCCCACAAAGATGAGCAGCAGAAAGCCTCTGAATTCATTGAAAGCACCTCCCTCGACGACATGCTAGCAATGGCCGCAGAAGCAGTCCGCCGCAAACAGCAGGAGCGGGCTCAAGAGGGACCAAAATGGGTATTTCCCGAAGATGGAATTAAGCCATAAAGAGCGCTAGATAGAAGAGCACTTGATAAAAGCTGGCGACTAGAGCTAGTCGATATCCCGCTCAATCATCTCTCCACCCACCCTGTCTTTCCAAGAAATCTCCAAACGCTCCTGCGGTATCCCTATGCTGATACCCGCATCGTCAAAGGCATACTTCAGTCGCTGCCTCAGCTCGCGAGCAACGAGCCACTGCTTTAACGGCTGCGTTTTTAGAAAAAGACGTAGCGTAACACCAGTTGGATTGATATCATCAACGCCGAGCAAGTCGGGCGGCTCTAGAATAGATCGTTGCCACTCGGAATCTTCAGCCATTTCAGTGGCCGTTGCCTTAAACACGTAGAGCGCTTTCTCAATGTCATTATTAGGACCGACGGTAATCGATAAATCGACTTGAGACCAATCTTTTGAAAGGTTTTGAACGACATCGATTTGGCTATTGGGAATGGTAATGAGCCGTCCTTCGGTATTGCGCAGCTGAGTAATCCGCAAATTGATCGACTCCACGCTACCCGCAACATCTCCAATAACCACCACATCCCCAATTCCAAACTGATCTTCAAGCAAAATCAAAAAGCCGTTGATAATGTCTTTAATCAGACTTTGAGCAGCCAGAGAAATACCCACACCAATAATACCGGCACCCGCCAGCAAAGGACCGACTTGAACGCCTGCTGTAGCTAACGCAGATAGCACCATCACCCCAAAAATAGCCGCCCCTGCCACACCTTTAGCCACTTGAGAAAAGGTAAAAAATCGTAGGCTAAGGCGCGCAGAAGCCTCGGGAGCCCACTGCGCACCTTCTTGAAGCGCTAAGCAAACTTTATCGACAATGAGACTAACAAGCCGAAGAGCTGCGTAGGCAACACCAGCAATAAGCAAAATCTTCGCAGGCACCCCTGCCCAGTGCAGCAGCAGAGTTGTTAGCCAACGGCTATAGGGAAATAGCGCCAGAATCCATAGACCAGCACCAATGCATAGCCCAGTCTGCAATAGCAGCAACAGGCCAATAGCCATTTCATTAAGTTTGCGCTTTTGGCGATTGTCTAGCTGGGCCCGAAGCAAATCAAGGACAGAATCCACTGTGTCTGTAATCGCATCGACAACCATAGGTGGCCGCGCACCTAGAGTGGTTTGCCCCAGCTGAGTATTTGCACTGACCAATCCTTTTTGCCGGTGCTGAAGTCGCTGCTGAACGTATTTACTTCCAAAAATCAGCAGGAAAGTACCGACGACAATTCCCACAGCCCACTGAGCCTGCTGTCGCAAAAAATCAGGCTGGCGCTCTGTTCTATATCGCTCAAACGCAGTTTCTATCGTATTTCTCAAAACAACTGCATACTCGCCAGGGCTCACGTAGCTGCTAAACTGCGCATCGAGATTTGTCACGGTCAAAAATTGCTGTCCATCGACAAACACAACCGGCAGCTGAGTCGGCTCATCAATCGCAACCGTAATAACCGGGGGCACGCTGCCTTGACTAGTCGCTAACTGATTCAAGCGCTGTTGAATTTCCTGCGCCCTAATTTCCGCCGGTTGCTCACCTTCAACCGCTGGCGCACTCAAATAAAACAGCGGCCGCCCATCTAGATAGATCGGCGCAACAGCCCCTGACTCTCCTACGGCGGAATCGCCCAGTGTCCAGTCACTGGGTAGAAGTCGCTCTACAGAAGTTCGGGACTGTGAGAGGTTACCAAAGATAGGCGATGTATCTGCCAAGGACTGCGCCCAGGCGGTAGGCTGAAAGGTATGTAGCCCAACCATAAGCGCAGCTGTAATCGTAGCTAGTATAAAAGCGTGAATCCGGCTATTTCTATGCACGTAGCTTTGCTGGTTTGGACGTGTTCAATATAAACTATGCCTCGGCCTACAGAACTTTTGATTCTGTTTTCCAGCTCCCCGCTCTGAATATACAGCTCTGAATATATGGCTACTGACGCCGCTTACATCACCCGCTGCTGCGAACTGGCAGCCCAAGCTGCCGGACACACCGCACCCAACCCACTTGTCGGCTCTGTGATCGTTCAGTCAAATAAAATTGTAGGAGAGGGGTTTCACCCAAAAGCAGGCGAACCCCACGCCGAAATATTTGCACTGCGAGCTGCGGGCGAGCGAGCCCAGGGCGCAACCCTATACGTCAACCTAGAACCCTGCAATCACACGGGACGAACGCCACCCTGTAGCCAGGCCGTGATTCAGGCCGGCATCCGCCGAGTGGTGATTGGCATGCGCGATCCTAACCCCAAAGCAATGGGCGGTGTTGAGACACTGCGAGCCGCTGGCATTGAGGTCAGCGTCGGCGTAGAAGAAGCGCGGTGTCAGCAGCTCAACGAGGCCTTTGTGCATCGGGTGAGGCATCGGCAGCCGTTTGGCATTTTGAAGTATGCAATGACGCTAGACGGCAAAATTGCCACAACCACCGGGCATAGCACCTGGATTAGTGGGCCCGCTTCTCGGCAGCGAGTACACCAGCTGAGGAGCCAGTGTGACGCAGTGATTGTAGGCGGTAATACGGTGCGGCTAGATAATCCCCGGCTGACGAGCCACGGAGAAGGCACCCGCAACCCGCTGCGAGTCGTCATGAGCCGCCACCTCAATTTGCCAACAGCGGCAAATCTTTGGGATGTATCGGTTGCGCCAACGCTGGTGCTGTGCCAAACAGATGCAGATGAGGCGATCGCAGCTAAACTCACTCAGCAAGGCGTGGAGCTTGTACAAATGAGCACCCTTACCCCTACAGCTGCGATGAAAGTGATGTACGAACGTGGACTTATGCAGGTGCTGTGGGAGTGCGGCGGCACGCTAGCAGCAGAAGCGATCGCAGCTAACACAGTCCAAAAAGTATGGGCCTTTATCGCCCCCAAGATCATCGGCGGACAATCAGCGCCCTCACCCATCGGTGACCTGGGTCTAGAAAAAATGACCGAAGCCAGACAGCTAACGCGGATGAGCCTAACAACGGTTGATAATGACGTGCTACTGCAAGGCTATCTGTCAAAAACAACGGAGCATAACTCCCCTGTCTTCTAAGCAGACTGAGAATAAGTACTTTCTAGCCGATGCCTGCGGGTAATATCGTCGAGCTGTGCTCGCAGCTTTTCTCGGCTACGGAAACCCTCAATACGATGAACGACCTGACCATGCTCCATGTAGAGAAGAGTAGGCAGCGTCTTTAGCCGATAGAGATTGGCCAGCTTCAGGTTTTCATCGGCGTTGACATCGAGCACGCGGATAGCGCCAGGCCACTCTAGCTGAAAGCTATGAAGCACCGGTGTGATAAGTCTACAAATGCCGCACCAGGGGGCTTGAAAATGGACAATAACCGGGGCTGAAGAGGACAGAACTTCTTGGGTGAAATTCTCATCAGTAACCGTAGTCATCATAGGAGGGGCTCTTTAAATTTGGATTTTTATGGGTGGTTCTTCCCAGGTCTGGACAAGGCGCTTTAGGGCAAAAAGCAGCGCTAATAGCAGCGATAGTATCCATTCTAGCTGGGGATCGCCAAACTATTTTATATGTTTTCCTGACATTTTTTATATTTTCTGCCTGAAAAAGGATATCTGCTTTTTGCCATCCCTTGCCTTAGATAGATGTCAGCCGTCGAAACTTGATCGGTATATAGGGGCGCTATGTCATTCAAATATGTAGATTTGGCTACAAAACAAGCCTATTTCAATAGCCACGCTAACCCAACCGCCACGAGAGCGCCCACAGTAGTATTAATGATATTCACTAGGTCGTGGGTGAGCCAGCCAAACTGACCTTCTAGGGTAGCTCCAATCAAGCTTTCGACCGTCGTAGCGATAAAAGCAGCAATCATACAAAGGCCCACACCGTAGGGCGTGATCAAACCACAAACCCAAGCAACCAGCGCCAAGGCGATAGAGCCGCCGATCCCAGCGAGGGTACCTTCTAAGCTGACGGCCCCTTCTGTACCCCGAGGAACCGGCTGAAGCGTAGTAATCAAAAAAGTACGTTCACCGTAAGCTTTGCCAATTTCAGTAGCCGTAGTATCTGACAGCTTGGTACTAAAAGAAGCGACAAAGCCTAAGGCTAGCAAAGGCCGCCAGACAGACAGTGCATTTGGCGCTAGCCCAGAGAGGACAACAACGCCCAGTGCGCACAGCGCTCCTGTCAGCGCCGATCCCCAAACGTTACCCGGCCCTCGCACGCCGCCTCTGTCTTCGGCGATGCCATAGGCTTCTTTGGTCGCCATACCGATTTTGGTGACCGCTGAGCCGGCAAAAAAGTAAAACAGGGTGGTGGTGTAAGCCTGCCAACCAAACGCCGTCCAAACAATCACGCCCAGCAACCAGGCGTTGGCATAGCCTGCTGGGGTCAAGAGCTTTTTGGGTATCAGCAGTGCGATCGCAATGAGGACAGTATTGATGACAACGGCAACAAGTAGCGGCTGACTGAAATCCATAAATCAAAATCCACCGGTTAAAGGCTATGGCAAGTTGAGCATGCTAGCGTTTATATCCACTGTATCTACGAAGTGTGTTTGTTGAACAACTGATGTAGACGCTTTCGAGCCCAGAAAATGAGCCCAGAAAAAAAGGGTAATTCGTCCGAATTACCCTTTCTCGCACTGTGATAGCTATAAACACCTATCGTTCTATTTAAGCTTAGTGACGCTCTCCGATTGTGAGTAGCGACCATTGCGCCCGCGATACCAGGTACCATCACGCGCCCCCGCCGACAAGATATTAGAAATACGGTTACGGGCTTTGAGGTAGGCTGTGCGCGGCATATCTTCTTTAAAGATGGCAGACATTACATCAGCAATCGTGAAAACCTCTGAAGGATGCGACCGTAAAACACTGCTGACAGATTCAGGCAGTGCCAAGTCTCGATACTCAGACTGAACGTGCTTTTGCCACGTAGCAGCTCGGCCATCTTTCTTTTTGCGACCGGGCGTTTGTTGCTTTGGCTTACGGCCTGCTTTAGTCTTTATCTTTGCTTTGGTAGTCGTACTGCTTTTTGCTGAAGATTTGGCAGCTGAGCGGGTAGTTGATTTCGCCGTAGCTGCTTTTGTTTTGGCTTTGGCTTTGGCTTTGGCTTTTGTTTTGGCTGGGGCTAACGCCTTTGCAGATTTGCCGATAGATTTACTCGCTGTCGCAGCAGGGGCTGCGCCATTTTCTCCAAACAGCTCTATGACGGTGCGCAAACCTTGGCGCTGCGTCTGAAGCTGTGTGAGTTGAGTTTGCAGGGAGTCGACCTGTTCGGTCAAGTCAGACTCAACAGAGACGAGTTGAGAAAGTACAGGATCGGTCATGTTTAAGCAGTCCTCATGAGATTACACAATTCCTCATTTAAGAGTGGTTAGACAAATAAGAGCGATTAGACAAGCAGTCAGAGTCTCCTAATTTATACTTCACACTCGCGTGCAAGACTCTCACCACAAAGTGAGTGTAGCGCCTCGTGTGGTCGCCCGGCACACCTAAAAGAATCTTGTAATGAACTGATGAATATCTGCGATCGCTCACTCATAAAACAAATGCTAGCACCAAGCTACGAATGCAAAAGCTTTCAGCGGAAGACAATGGTTTTATTATTGTGCAGCATGACGCGATTCTCGATGTGATAGCGCAGCCCACGGGCCAGGACTGTTTTTTCAATATCTTTGCCATAGCGCACTAGGTCGACAGGTGAATCGGAATGATCAATCCGCAAAACATCCTGATCGATGATAGGGCCACAGTCCAGATCTTCTGTTACGTAGTGGCAGGTAGCACCAATCAGCTTGACACCACGGGCGTAGGCCTGATGATAGGGTTTGGCTCCAATAAAGGAAGGGAGAAAGGAATGGTGAATGTTGATAATTTTGCCAGGGTAGCGATCGCACATTTCCGCCGGCAAAATTTGCATATAGCGCGCCAGCACCATCACATCACCTTGCAGCGACTCAAAGTGAGACATCATCTCCTTGGTAGCGGCAGCCTTTGTCTCGGGCGTTACCGGTACATAAAAGTAAGGAATGCCATGCCACTCTACGAGACCTTTGAATATCTCATGATTAGAAATAACGCAGACAATCTCAATATCTAGTTCGTGGCTGCGCCACCGCGAGAGGAGATCGTACAGGCAGTGTCCTCCTTTAGAAACCAAAATAGCGACCCGTTTCTTTTTTGCAGAATCGTGAATAGACCAGTCCATATCAAACGCTGTGGCAATCGGCTCAAACCGCTGGCGCAGCTCCGTAATAGAGAAGGGAAGAGAATCGGCCAAAATCTCCTGGCGCATGAAAAATCGTTGCTGTGAACTATCGGAATGGTGATGCGCCTCACTAATCCAACCGCTGTTGGCTGCCACCAAGGCACTAACAGCCGCCACAACGCCGACTCGGTCAGGGCAAGAAAGGGTAAGAATATAGCGTCGTGAAGAAGTCATAGAACCATTTTGAAGAAGCGAGCACAGATTACTATAGCCTTGGTCGTAACGCCTTCTTTTCCCACCTTTCTATCCCACACTCCTATGTTCAACCTCCAGCAAACTGAGCGTCGGCAGTTTGTCCCCTTTTTGTTTGTGCCCGCAGGCGTTGGGATTCTCTTTCGCCTTATCTACGCTCAAACACTGCCCGAACAGCTGTTATCAATGGCGCTCCTACTCTTTTGCCCCGAGCTCGCACGCATGGCAAAAGTAGATTTAGACAATGTTGCAGCAGTGACCAGCCAGTCTTCACCAAGCCCACTGCCAGCAACTTCATCACCAACAACCCAGCTGCCCAACCAATTATCAAAGCAACGACCCAAGCCATCATCAGAGCTACGGCCAGAAACATCATCAGAGGAGCGATCAGAAGATTCTCGGCTCATCCCTTTCCAAAGAACTGTTGTTAGTACTATTGTTCTAGAGTTATTGGGGTTTTACACCATCCCAGTGTCTCTTCAATGGGGCGGGATCATCATCATTTTCAGCCAGCTGTGGTTCAATCTGTTGGCCAAAGTGCAGCTGTTCCCTGCTCAACCCCAGTCTGTCAGCAGCTTTGGGCTGTTAGAGCGTTTGCCCGTGTTGATTGCCAACACTATCGGTTTAGCGCTGTTGTGTCTTTGGCCTATGCGCGAGTATCGTCTTTGGCTAGCGATTGGCTTGCTGACATTAATCATTATTTTTCTTTTGGTCAAATACGCACTTCCGCTGTTTGGTTTTAGCGCCGAACAGAATGCGCTTAACACTAGTAATATCAGAGCCCATAGGGATCGAGAGAAGCAATAACAAAGCCGACTACGTCGAGAGAATTCGGCCGTGACCTTTCACAAATTTCAAAAAAACTTGAAAAAAGTCTTGCTCAAGAAGGAGAAAGTGATTAAATGGTGTTATTCTCAAAAGAGATATTTCGTATAAAGTGTTTTAGATAGCGTCTTTTTTGGGGACTCTTTTTGGTAGGCACTGTTTAATATGCGCTTTAATAGGCGTTGCTACTTAAGTCTAGGTGGCAGGCATATTGGTCAGCTGTTGAACACCTCACTCGAAAAAGTCAGCTCTAGCGGGCATACCGTTGTGAGTTCGCTTTGATGAGTGACTCTAATTCAAAATCACATTTTGAACGGATTACTTTTTCGAGTACAGATTGCTTTTTCGAGTACTGTTATCAGCTGATGCAACCGCCGAAAGGCAGGCGTCAGCTGATAAATGCAAAGGGATAAATACCAAGTTTTTCTGGCTTAGTCCCAGCGTTCATGCAGGCAAAGCAGCTGTTTAGTTGGCTACCTAACCGGCTATCCAACATCTGTTACATCTACTGTCGCTACTCTATCCACACGATCTTTTACGCTATTTCTTACACCAGCGTTTTTAGTTTACCTTACTCATCTTGAAAGGAGAGGACATCGTATGTCTACATCTGTTTTACCGCAGCTTCTAGCGGTTGATTCTGAGCTGTCTGAACAGGCAGTTGCATTAGAAACTCGGCTCACCGAATTGCAAGAAAAGCGCAAAGGCATCCAAACTGTCATTGCTATGTTTGAATCGGGTGGAACACCTGATGCAGCGGACGTTGCTGCTGTTGCTAATGTGGTAAGCAAGCCCAAATCTACTACAAAGAAAGCCACTAGGGCAACAAAGTCAGCAGCGACTAAAGCAACGGCCAAGCGTAAGACAGCTAAGGCCACTAAAGCCAAAGCCACTAAGGCAAGCGCAACTAAGACTGCGAAGAAGCCAGCAGCTAAGCGTGGACGACCAGCGAAGGCAAAGCCAGCCGCGACAGAAACAACTGCCAAAGAAAAGAAAACAAGCACGAAGCGCAGCGGCAGAACCGCAAACTGGCAGCGTTATGTTCAAGACAACTACCGCAAGTCTCCTCTACCTGATGTGATTGTGGGTGTTTTGCAGGCGCAGCCAACCAACGTTTTCAAAATTGCAGATGTCATGAACGCGGTATTTAAAGAAGATATGCCCAAAAGCCACTTCTTGAAAGCTCGCAACCGGATCTCCAACATTCTGTCAGCGGGTGCCCGCGACGGTGTATGGTATCGCGGTCGTGGCGGCACTTACAGCATGTCTGAGAAAGCTATCAAAGCTAGCTAAATCTCAAAGACTAGGCACTGTAAATAGGCACTGTAAAATCGAATTTTCCTTTTGCATTGCCTACTAGGTCGTAATATCAACAAGCCGTAATATCAACAAGTAGCCATCGTGGAACTCCTGTAGAGAGTCTGCGATGGCTACTTGTTGATTGGCTACTTGTTTGTGTTCGGTATCTTGTTTTTCTCAGAACTGCTTTAGCTTGTTTCAGGAGGAGGAATCCTCTGAGGGGGGCTGGGCAGTCTCTGATGCAGGCGACAAGTAGCTGCTGCGATAGCGTAATGGAATAGCGCTAGGAGATAGTAGGATGTGGCTGAAATCGAAACTCATACTACCGTCGTCGTGCAAGGTATAAACCCATTCTGCACCTGGGCAAGCTTCGGACGCAATAGGTACACGATGAATTGGCCAGCTGCCGCTAGCTTGGGCCTCTGCTTTGAGCTGTAAAACGTGGTGAGAGAGTTCTAAAGAAAGCGATCGCATCCCTGCTGTTTGCCAGCGCTTGGCGATCACTGCGGCAAACGCATCCTCCGCCCCTTTGTTCCGGCCGTCTGTTTCTATCGTAAAGAGGCGCTTCTCTACAACCACCTGCGGCGTTGTACATACGTTGAGCCCTGTAAGCTGTTCTAGCGCACGGCGGGCCGCTTGAGTATTTTTCAAAGAGGCTAGCTTAAAGTACGATTGCACTGAGAATCTGTTAGCTAACATCGCTCGAATTTTCTCGCCGCCGCTGGCATCTGGTCCGGCTACAGCTGCCGGAATCCAAGCATTTTGTTGAATGCGGTAGCGCAGCCAGGTCTCAAACACTACGCCCTTCATAATGGGCTGAGCTTGCGACTGCTGCTGCAACCGAGCCTGCCAATGAGAAGGAACTTGGTCGAAATGCCGTAAAAGGCTAGCACGCTGAGCCGAGATCACAGCCACTAAAACCTGTGAGGATAGATCCGATCGCTCGGTGATGGTTTTGTTGAGCTGCCAGGACGCTTCTAAGATATTGGCAACGTCATTCACGCGTCCTTGCTGGTGGGCCTGCATAGCTGAGAGCAACAGCAGCTTTTGTAGGCTGCGAATATTGAAAAAGCCAGGGGGAGGATAGTTTGGATCCGTCATGCGATCGCTATCCATTACCCATCGAGGTGCTTCGTTGTTTAGCAAATAGGTCTGCATCTCATCAATAATGGGCTGACGCAGGTTGATATAGCGTTCTAGCTCTGCTGGTAGCGGATCTAGCGGACCCGAAACTTTACCCGACTGACTGTGAAGAAAGTCATTCAGCAGCTGTTCAATAGCGACAAAATCTTTGGCCGCGCTGACATCAGGCTCAATCGTAGACAGGTAGCTAACGTTGGGATTGAGGCCAAGGCGAGCGCCCAGTCGGTCGATTTGTTCAGCAGCAGGGTTGCTGGTGTGGATAGGCACCTGTGCAAAAAAGGCTTTTGCCTGCAAGTTTGTTTGGACTTGCTGCTGACGAAGATAGGTATCTATGCCGAATAAAACCAGCCAAGGTGAACAAAACAGGCCAATAATCACGCAAAACAAAATAGGCCGGGGCCGTTTGAGCTGCTCTCGCTGTTTTGGGTTGAGTTTCAATGGGTACAGGGTGGACCGTAAACACCCAAAGAACGGCAAAAGAGTGTCCCTATCCTTCCCACATGAAGAAAGTTAGGGGCACTCTTTTACCTGAGCAGCTTATTTTTCAGTACATCTGTCTACAGAGTGCACCTGGCTACATGTACTCTGTAGACGCTTCCGGGAAAGAAACCTTCAAAGCAGGCCTTTAGAACGCTCCCCCGTAACACGCATTAGGTGCGAGGTCTAGCCTTGTTGACCTTGAGAGTGCGTCCCATCCATTCAGCGCCGTCTAGCGCACTGATGGCAGCTTCCTCTTCACTGTCAGCCGACATTTCTACAAACGCGAATCCTCTGACTCGGCCTGTTTCGCGATCGGTAGGAACCTTAACAGACTTCACCGTACCGTACTCTGCAAAGACCTGGTTGATGTCATCTTGAGTGGCATCAAAGGACAAGTTTCCAACGTAAATTGACATAAGGCGTCTCTAGACTGTTTCTAGAGTATGGAGTACAAAACGGAAGGACAGGCACGTGCCAAAACACACACCTCCCTAAAACTGGCCGTAGCTTTCGACAAAAAATCTCGAAGAGGTAGCTATCAGCAACAGTAACATAGTGCTATACCCACTGGGCGGGTGCACGTTTGCGTGTGTTTCACATGTACCTGTTTGTCAGGGTTTTTGGCTGTAGCCCCCAATACAAAGTAGGAGAAAGCTTCTACAATTCATCACTCAATCGATCTGTGAGTCTGACTTATGAGCACTATCTTTCACCTGTCTTTCCCAGTGGAGACTATTTCGGAGACCAAACGGTTTTATGTAGAGGGCTTGGGCTGCGAAGCCGGCCGAGAAGGCAAAGGGTCTTTAATTTTGCAGCTGGGGGGCCATCAGCTAGTGGCTCACGTTGTTAAAGAGGAGTTAGCACCGCAATCAGGCATTTACCCCAGGCATTTTGGGCTGACATTTGCAACAGCGGCTGAGTGGGAGGCGCTGCTACAAAGGGCGATCGCAAAAGGCTTGGCGTTTCACCAACAGCCAAAGCACAGGTTTAAGGGAGAGCGGATAGAGCATCGTACGTTTTTCCTTGAAGATCCTTTTCACAACTATTTGGAGTTTAAGTATTACGTATATCCAAGCGCGATTTTTGGAGAGCATCAGTATTCTCAGGTGGGAGACACTTAAGAGCCGAGGCGATCGCGCGCAGCGCTTCAGGATCTTGAATCATCTTGTTGTGGCTCGCAACATTAAGGCGTTGCACTCGGCCAAGGGGAAGTTGAGAGTGCCAGGGCGGCAGGATCAGCAAATCGAACAGAGTCCAAAAGGCAAACACTTGAATGGCTTTGAGGCAGTGAATATCCTCGTTTAAGTCGGTTAAAAAAGGACTATGAGGTTGCATTTGCACGACGCCAGCACGATTGCTGCCAAGCGCCAGGACAGTTCCTCTGTGGGGTGCGCAAATAGCAACAAATTTTTCGACCCGAGTGAGCCCACCCAAACGCTGAAGATAGTAGCGGCTGACCAGCCCACCCATGCTGAAGCCGATGAGATGAAAGGGTTGCTCGGAGCCTAAAGAAGCATCCACAAAATCGGCGACTTGTTGAGCTAGCGTTTCTATCGGTGCGTCCCCGTTGTTGGGGATCATGCTGAGTGCATAAACTCGCCAGCCACTGCGCGTTAGATAGTCCTTCAAAGGATTGAAAATGGCCGCTGTGTTCCAAATGCCATGAACTAAAACAACGGGTATGTGGAATACAGATTTGTTCAAGAAATCAGCTCTCTTCTTCGTTGCGGTCTTCCCAGCGAAATAGAAACACCATGAGGGCGACAATCCCTAATTGCAGGGCCAGATTTGGCAGAGAGGCCGCAATATCTCGTCCCGCTAAAATTTTGGTAAAAAAGACGAAGCCACCAATCGCACCCGAGCCACCAATCGAAGCGTAGATAAACTTTCTAAAACCTTTGTAGGGCGCTTGCGCTTCGGCGACTAGCCGATCATAGCGTTCTTGGCTCATACCCTGTGGTGGCTTCTTAGTGGTCCAATCCTTTTTCTTTTGCGCTGGCTTCTGTCCTTTTTGGCTCTTTTTAACGGGTGCGTTCTCCTTTGCCATTGCTGCCTTTAAACCTGTTGCTATGAGTGAATAATGAGTCGGGTTCTTTATTGTGACAGCTTGCGTGGCAAATTCATCAACCGTGAGTTATGGCAGACTAGAAGCTATGGACGTCCGCCCAACGGCGGTGGCAAGATCCGCGCGACCTGCCTGAATCAGCGCAGCGTCTCGAATTCGGCAGGAGTCGCACACACCACAGGGCCGCTCGCCGCCCTGATAACAAGACCAGGTTTTTGCAATAGGCACACCAAGGCGAAGGGCTCGCCGCACAATATCGACTTTAGAGTCATAAACAAGCGGCGCAATCAGCTCAGGAGCATTGCCCTCTAGCCCCGCTTTAGAAGAGAGCGTAGCGAGATGCTGAAAAGCCGACAGATACTCCGGACGGCAGTCGGGATAGCCAGAATAGTCGACAGCGTTAATGCCAAGGTAAATAGCAGTCGCCTGCTGCGCTTCAGCGAGGGAAAGCGCGATTGCAATAAACACCGTATTGCGTCCAGGCACATAAGTAGACGGAATCTCCTGGGACTGAAGGTCTACGCCATCGGTCGGAATGCTCATCGTTTTGTCGGTGAGTGAAGAGCCGCCCCACTGCGCCAGATTGACGCTGATGATTTGGTGACTAGAGATACCCAGTTCTTCAACAATGGCGATCGCAGACTCTAGCTCACGGTCATGACACTGACCATAGTCAAAAGAGAGAGCAATCACCTCGTAGCCATCTGCGATCGCCTGAGCCGCGCAAGTTGCAGAATCCAATCCACCCGAGAGCAAAACCACAGCTTTCTTCTGTTCTGCTGCGTGAGCCTGCTCATAAGCGGCACGAGTATTCGCTCTCTCTTCTGCCATCTTGGCACTATCTCACTCCTAAAAATTTGTGCGTTTGCAGGCCCAAGCGCCAGTCAGGATGGGCCAGTACATAGTCCAAAGCGAGCTGCTGTCCAGTTTGGCTACTCCACTCTGGCTGCAATAGTTTAACGGTTTTTGCAGAGACTTTCTGCCCCTCTGCATCGGCCCACGCTAAGTCTGTAGCGGTGCTGATAATCACCTTAATCTCGTCAGCTTGCGCGTAAATGTCAGGAAGCGGAGGCTTGAAGGGTTTTGGCGAGAGCGAAATCCAATCGAAAGTGCCGCTGAGAATATGCGATCCGGAGGTTTCTAAATGGACTTTGATATTGGCTTGGCGCAAACCTGTCGTGAGGGTCTCTAAATTGTGCATGAGCGGTTCGCCACCAGTGATGATAACCATAGCAGGGTGATGTGCGATCGCCTCTGACACCAAATCTTCAACAGCTCTCTTAGGATGGTACTCAGCAGGCCAAGAGTGCTTAGTATCACACCATGGGCAGCCAACATCACAACCCGCTAACCGGATAAAAAAAGCGTTACTCCCCGTCCAAAAGCCTTCTCCCTGAACAGAGTGAAAGGTCTCTACGATGGGCAGGGTATCTTTAGGCATTTGTTTCGATCATTGGTTGAGAACTGTCTGTTTTTGGCATTTTTTAGAACTGCCTGCTTCAATCATCGGCTTCGTATTCAGCCCAGGAGTCCGGCGTTTCCGACACAGCGACTTTTAATCGAACATCTTTGGGCAGCTTTTCGGCTGTTTTTTCGTAAATATACTGCGCAATCATCTCGGCTGTTGTTTCATATTCAGCAGGCATCACTTCATTGAGCACACAGTGATCCAAGCCGCCTTTAAGGGCATCTTTTTTGGCCCATCGAAGGGTTCTATAGTCAGCCACCATGGCTGGATGAGGGCAATATTCTGACGCCTGTAGCTTGTGGGCAGAAGCCTCTATGCGTACCCGGTAATGATGACCATGCATCCGCCCACAGGGCCCATCATAATCGCGGATAAAGTGGGCTGCATCGAATGAGAACTCTGTCGACAATTTCCATTTAGGCATAAGCGGGCATCACAAAGAGACATCAGAAGAAACGTAAATAAGAACGGGCCTATGGCGTTTCACCAAGCGCTCGCTACTTGCAAGCAAAATTGTAGTCTTTTTTATTAATCTTTCTGATCAAACTTAAAGAGATACATCGATATGTTCATCTTTTTTGTTTAAGCTTTTGTTTCGTTGATGTGCCCACTTCAGCAACGGCGCTCTAAATTAAAGGCGCAGGTATACTTCTTTGGGAAGTCTTTTCTATGGATTTAGGGCTAAAAGGCAAAGTGGCAGTCGTGACTGGTGGAGACTCCGGCATTGGCAAGGCCACCGCTGAGATATTGCTGAAAGAGGGTGCTAAAGTAGCGATTCTCAATCGGTCTTTCGATGAAATTGACGATCTCAAACCGTTTGGCGATCCGTTTCCGGTCAAAGCTGATATCACTAGCTTAGAGCAGGTAGAAGCGGCCAGAGAGAAAATTATCGAACACTTCGGCCCAGCAGAAATTGTGGTGCACTCGGCAGGCATCACAGGCGCAGTAGGAGATTTTCTCGACGATATTGACGATGAAGGTTGGATGCACACCATTAATGTCAACCTGATGGGAACCGTGCGGATTTGTCGCACTTTTATTCCAGATATGCGCAAAGCTGGCTGGGGCCGTGTGGTGCTGTTAGGGTCAGAAGATGCCGTGCAGCCCTACATTGAAGATATGCCCTACTGCGCTTGTAAGGCAGGCACGCTGAACCTAACCAAGAATTTGTCGAAAGCCTATGCCAAAGATGGCGTACTCACGAATATGGTGTCGCCAGCATTTGTAGAAACGGCAATGACAAATGCCATGATGCGATCGCGCTCCGAAGAGCGCGGCATCAGCATGGACGAAGCGGTCAAGAGCTTCCTGGCTGAAAACCGCCCCGGCATTGAAGTCGGCAGACGCGGCAAAGTAGCAGAAGTCGGCGCGGTGATTGCCTTCCTTTGCTCAGAACAAGCGAGCTATGTAGTCGGTTCCAACTGGCGTGTAGATGGTGGTTCTGTCTCTACTATTTCGACGTAGGTCTATTTCAACGTAGGTCACTCTTCTTCCTTTTCCGCTTCTTTTTCTTCTTCTTTTCCTTCAACGGGATCATCGGAAGACGTCACGCTAACAACATCCAGCTCAACCGGGAGCGCGCCGTTTTTGAGCTGACGTTCTAAGTCTTTGGCAGCTTCGGCAGTGAAGTTGCCAGAGATAACGGCTTCACCGCCGGGGACGCCTGTTTCTGCATATTGAACATCGACAAAAGGGGCGCTGAGCAAAACATCATCGAGAAAGATGCCTACCGCGCGGCCTGTGCCTGCGATCGCCTTAGTTTGTTCTGTAAACTGAGCGGCACCCTGCGTATCGAACCAGATGCGAACTTCCCACACGTTAAACCCAGTCAGCTGCACGGCCTGCGCATCTAGCAGCATAGTGCTGTCAATGTCACCAGGATCAAATAAGGACAAAATCGTCTTTCTAGTTTCATCAATTTGCGGCTGTAGGGCATCGGCTTCAGCCTGGTTGCCAGTCTGAGCAAGCGTGTTTTGATCAACGAGCAGTCGCTGTAAAATCTCTATATTTTCAGCTAGGTCTTCTTCAGTATCAGGCTTCTGATTTTGCAGCGTAAGGCGGCTTGGCTTTACAAGGCTATTCGTTACCGTGCCAGCATCTACCGTTTGTGGAAGCCGAAGGATAACTTGATCAGGATCAGCGACAGTGACTTCTGCGATGTCGACATTAAGGCTCGCAAGTCGCTTTTCTAAGGCTGTTTGGGCTTCTGCCAGTATGTCATTATCAGCTTCTTCGGCATCGGTTTCTTCAGAGCTTTTCGACACGCCTGTATTCTGCTCGGTGATCTGCATAGTGACTTGAGTGTAGTCACGTAGGCCGCTAGAGCAGGCAACGCCAAAAACAGAAATAGCTACTGCGCTAAGCAAATATCGACTGAGCTGCTGGGGTGTCGTCATAAGTTTGTCGGCGCTAGGCACACTCAAGAACAATTCACAGGACAAATGAGAACCCGAAGCGGGCTCACTTCCATTATTTCATTCTTCTGCTTCTTCATGTCTGTGCTTAGGCAATAGCGGCGCAGCCATATCTACAGCGGTGGTGTAGAAGCGATGGGTGGGGTAGGCCAAGGAAATATCGTCGTTTTTGGCAAATTCGCGAAGAATGCCCTCCCATAAAACCTGTTCTGAGCCTCGCCGCCGCTGAGGTTCGCATAGGTAGCGCAGGGTGAGCAAAATGCCGCTGTCGCGAACGGTGGTGTACACAGTGGGGGTGAGCTTGGAATAGGAAATCATATATTTTTGCCCCGCTTTGCGTAGGTGCTCTTCAGCAGAACCACTCAGATGCTCGGCGTGCGTATTCACCTGTTTGAACAAAATAGTTTTGGCTTCCTCCCAATCGCTCTCGAAGGTAATCAACACCGGAATTTCGTGCCAGATGTACTTGAATCCCTGGGAGTAGTTGGCAGTGGCATCTTGAAAAACGCGTCCGTTTGGCAGATGAACAATGCGCCCGGTGCTTTGGTCAGACTCTACCCACTGGCCAATTTCCATCAGGGTAAACTGAAAGAGGGAGATGTCGATAACATCGCCCGCATGGTCGCCAATTTGGATGCGATCGCCCATCCGAAAAGGCTGCCGCCACAAAATAAACAGCCACCCCACCAAATTCACCAGCGGATCACGCAGTACAACGGCAACACCCGCAGCAAACAAACCCAGAAACGTCGAGAGTCCCTGCACATTTGGCAGCCACAGCACTACCAGCACCAGCCCATAAAAGCCAAAGCAAACATAGCCAAGCCACTTGCGCCAGGCATACCGCAGCCGTAAATCCTCAATTTGCTGATTGATCAGCCGAGTTGCGCCCATGCGCAGGGCGCTCACCACCACCAACACCACCACCGAAGTCGCCAGATTCTCACGCAGCACGGGGTCAAGAATAATGCCGGGGACTCGGGTGCTTTCTACAAGTAGCGGCATAGGTGGATGCATGAATAGGCGTCTAAAGGGTCAACGCATTAAAACGTGGTTGAAATAAGCATAGGCGGAAGGACAGCTTAGAGAAAATACGTACGTTAATTTACGCGGATTATGAAGCGCCAAGCCAGTAAATTATGGGTTTTGTGTAGTTCTCCTACGCGTATTTACGCAACCGCGTTGCATAAAGCACAATAAATCATGAAAAACATCGCTAGAACAGTTGCCCTAGAGCAACGGTTTCCCAATCTTTGCAAAGTACTCTATTTTCCTGGTAATGAGCCGGAGCGATCGCCTCACGCCCCCACTAGCCAGCTGAATTGGTTTTTGCGAACAGCGGCCCTACCCCGTGTAGGCGATGTCATTCCCTACGGTCAATATTTGTTTGCAGTGACCACCGTTATTTTGGAAGACTGCTGTAGCGCCGATACGGCGTTCAAGGTCGACAAGCTAGCAGGACGGCTCGCCGAAAAAGAAGACTCGGCGAAGTATCAGGCGGTTATTTGGGTGGAGTTTTGGGGTGTTAAGTCGCTAGAGTAGTTTGTTTTTTCTACAGCAGCGGTTTGGCGACGTTCTTTTGCCATAGCCAAATGCTGCCTGTACATAGAGCGCTGGTCCACCAGATGGCAGCCGCTTCGGATTTGCCTGCAAGCAGATAGCTGGTGCCGAGAAGAAGAAGTGCGATCGCACCTCCACCAGAAACTACGAGCATCATTTTGACCGTACGCGTAGCCGTCAGCATCTTCTGCGCCATATCATCACCCGCAGAAAGCTGCACTGAATTCTGAATAGCAGATTGAAAAGCGGTGACTTTTTGGATGTCGGCCTGATAGTAGGTACCTAGTTCGGTGTCGCGAAGTGCGGGGTCAGTTTGTAAGCCGAATTGTTTGGCGAGTGCGATCGCAGCCTTAATCTGCTTCTTAGTCGCCACAGGCTTGAAAGCCTCAAACAGCGACTCCCGATAAACACCCGTCTGCGCCATCTCCAGAATGCGCCCAGTCAACTCATTCATTGAAAGCTTAGCGATGATTACTTCAGTCATGTCCTCCCTCGTAAGCCGAACCCTAGAATAGTACAATAGAACTAAATATTTGACCTCATTTTCACGAGAACTCGTTACTTTAATTGGGTCAGCGCCTTCTCCATTTGAAGTTTCAGTACTGGCAAATCGTTAGTCACAACTTCCCAAACAACGTTCATATCTACTCGAAAGTATTCGTGCACAACAAGATTACGAAATCCAACAATGGACTCCCACGGAATATTTTGATGAGTACCCTTCAATTCTGCTGATGTACTGCGTGCTGCTTCACCAATAATCTGCAGGTAATGGAGCATCCAGACTTGAATAAGTTCGTCCGATTCAAATGCTTCTTTACCTTGCTGTAAGTAACGCTCAATGCTTTCAATCGCATCTAAAATATCGTTTAGTCTGTCGCGGTCATGCCTCATAGCATGACTGCCTCGGCCAAAACTTGATCCCGCCCTCGATCTTCTCTTAGCATCGCCATTGTCGCGACATCGACATCTCGACCCAAAAGCATCTGTAAGTCTTGAATCAATCCGGCTGGAAACCAAGCAGAACGACGACTAGAGTCGTAATCTATCAGAAAGTCAACATCGCTGGTAGGTGTCGCCTCACCCCGCGCAACAGAGCCGAATACTCGAATGTTAAACGCGCCGTGCTTTTCAGCGATTTCTATAATTTGCGATCGCTTTGGCAGTAACAAAGCTTCAATGCCAAGGCCTGTAGTTTGTAACATCCTTTATTTCTCTTCGCCTGCTAAACAATCAACTGTCTCGACTATACCTAATAGCTTTCAGCTAGTGCGGCAGTAAGACGTTCTCTGAGGTATCAATATGTACTGCTAAACACAGCACCCGCTAATGCAAAAAGAGGCATAGCTTCTTTAAGGCTACACCTCTTTCATAAAACTATTTGCGAGCTAAGCAGCCGGTAAGGCAGTACTTAAGCAGCGGGCTACATCATACCCATGCCGCCCATGCCACCCATGCAACCAAAGCCAAACATACAACCAATGCCAACAATCCCGCCCAAACACCACATGACAAAACCAGAAAAAGAAGGATCCGGTTCAGGCTTCTCGACGACAAGCACTTCTGTCGTGAGGACCATACCCGCAACAGAAGCAGCGTCTTGCAACGCAGAACGAACAACCTTTGCAGGGTCGACAATGCCTGTGCTCAGCAAGTCTTCGTACTCGCCAGAGAGAGCATTGTAGCCAAAGTTGAAGTCCATTTCCTTCACTTTCTCGACCACAACAGAGCCTTCTGCACCTGCATTGTCAGCAATCTGACGTAGCGGAGCTTCTAGCGCACGCATGACGATGTCAACAGCAGTTTTCTCTTCTTCAACGAGAGAAGCTTTGAGATCTTCAAGCTTTTGTGCAAGGTGCAGCAGAGTTGCACCGCCACCAGGGACAATGCCTTCTTCTACAGCTGCCTTGGTCGCACTGAGCGCATCTTCAATCCGAAGCTTGCGGTCTTTCAGCTCGGTCTCAGTTGCTGCGCCGACTTTAATCACCGCAACGCCACCCGCCAACTTGGCCAAGCGCTCAGCAAGTTTTTCTTTATCGTAATCAGAGTCAGTAAGTTCTAGCTCTTTACGAATCTGCTCTACGCGCTTGTCAATGTCAGCTTTATTACCACTCTCAGAGACAATCGTTGTGCTGTCTTTAGTGATAGTGACTTTAGCAGCAACGCCCAGCATCTCTAGTGTGGCACTCTCTAGGCTGAGGCCAACTTCTTCGGAGATAACCTGACCACCTGTAAGCACTGCCATGTCAGCCAAGAGAGCCTTACGGCGCTCACCGAATCCAGGAGACTTAATAGATGCCACGTTCAGTACGCCGCGTGCTTTGTTCACAACCAAAGTCGCGAGGGCTTCGCCTTCTACGTCTTCAGCAATCACAAGTAGGGGCTGACCAGAGCGAGTCACTTGCTCTAGTACGGGCACGAGGTCTTGAATGGTGCTGATCTTTTTGTCAACGATCAAGATGCGAGCGTTCTCCAGCTCAACGATCATCCGCTCTTGGTCGGTGACAAAGTAAGGAGACATGTAGCCTCGGTCAATCTGCATCCCTTCGACCACGTCTAGCTCAGTGTCAAGAGATTTAGATTCTTCTACAGTAATAACGCCGTCTTTGGTGACTTTGTCCATGGCGCTAGCAATCATGTTGCCAACCGTGTCGTCGTTACCAGAGGAAACCGTAGCCACCTGAGCGATATCGTTTCCGGTGACAGGTTTAGAGACCTTTTCGATTTCGGCGACGAGGTGTGCGACTGCTTTTTCGATGCCACGACGTAGGCTAACAGGGTTTGCGCCAGCTGCTACGTTTTTGAGGCCTTCGCGGATGAGGGCTTGGGCCAGCACAGTTGCGGTGGTGGTACCGTCGCCTGCGAGGTCGTTCGTTTTGGAAGCGACTTCTTGAATCAGGCGAGCGCCTGTGTTTTCGTAGGGGTCGTCTAGGTCAATTTCCTTGGCGATGGTAATGCCATCGTTGACAATTTGGGGTGCGCCAAATTTCTTCTCTAAGACCACGTTGCGCCCCTTTGGGCCCATAGTGATTTTGACTGCGTCTGCCAAGGCGTTGACGCCGCGTTCGAGCGCTTGGCGCGACTTTTCATCGAATAATACTAATTTCGCCATATGCCAGTTGTTACGAGTGGGGTGCTTGCGAGTATCTACTCTACGTCATAGATCTAGCACTCGTTCGCTTAGAGTGCTAATTCAGTTAAAAATGTATCGTTGTGCTGCGATCGGCAAAAGTCGCAATAACCGATCCTCTTGAGGTGATGTTGCCTTTTTGTATAGGTAGAGGTCTCTGTTTCGATGCCTTAACCTGCATTTGGAAAGGTGCTATATACTGCTAATGCCTCTGGCTAATTTGGGGGCTAAATTTAGGGGCTAAGGACAAAATATGCGGGGATTGAAAGGGAAAAACGTATTGGTGACGGGTGCGAGTAGCGGCATTGGTCAGGCGATCGCAATTCGATTTGCCCAAGAAGGTGCAAATGTTGCGGTGAACTACTACAGAGGTGAAGAAGAAGCCGACGCCACACTAAAACAAATGCGCGCAGCCAGCGCCGAAGCGGGGATTACACCCGGCACGCTAAAAGATATGAAAATACAGGCCGACGTCTCAAAAGAAGACAATGTCGCGTCTATGTTTGAGCAGGTAATCAGCACATTCGGCGGGTTGGATATCCTCATCAACAATGCCGGCATGCAAATTCAAGGCGCTTCCCACGAGATTCCACTAGATAAGTTCGACAAAATGATCGACATCAACATGCGGGGTGCATTCATTTGTGCGAGGAAGGCGATCGCACACTTCCTAGAAAACGGCGGCGGCGTGATTGTGAACGATTCCAGCGTGCATGAGCTAATTCCTCGACCTCAGTACGTGGGCTACACCATGAGCAAAGGCGGAATGCGAGCTATGACCCGGACCCTAGCGCTAGAGTATGCACGAGAGAATATTCGGATCAATTCCTTTGCACCGGGCGCAACGCTAACGCCGATTAATCCTTGGAAGGATGATCCAGAGCGCAAGGCCGACATTGAAAGTCATATTCCAATGGGGAGAGCAGGAGAAGCAGAAGAAATGGCTGCGATCGCAGCATTCCTAGCCTCCGACGATGCGGCCTACATCACCGGCCAAACTCTATTTGTCGATGGTGGACTATCGCTCTTCCCTTCGTTCAGAACACCTTGGACAGGCTGATTGAGGCCCTAAAGCAAAACTCTAATCTGAGATAAATTCTTTTGCGGCTTTGAGTACCGTTTTTATCTCGTTGCTGTTGCTAGCAACCACTTTTAGCTTTTTACCATTGGCTTCTAGCTCTAGCGCAATAGGTTTACCCACTATGCGATCGCTCAAGAAACAAAAAACAGATCTTATATTCTCAGGATTAACTTCTGCCGTCAGCAGACTGACTAAAAAGCCGCCAACTGATTTACGGGTACTAGAAATATCTGATGCAACCATTAGAGGCTTCCTATAGATTTTGCTCGTTGCCTTTTCGCTCATTGCCTTTGAGTTGCATATCAAGCTGTTGGGATCTTTATCTCTTTTCTATTGAGGGAGCCATGGAGGTTTAATTTAGCGGCGAGTTTCAGGTTGAGTGTTTCTAGCATCAGCTGCCTTGTGACGTTTAGGAAGTGACTGTTCTGTACCTTGAGCCTTACAGAACAGCGCTATAGAACGTGAAGCGCTACTTAGCTTTGCGCATCCGTATATTTCCTTTATATCCTGAGATAGTAGTCAGCTGATACCCAAATTCCACTGATTTCATCAGTGAATTCATGTATATTCGCTTCTCCGTAATAGTGCTTAAAACCAGCTCAAATCCCTATTTTTGCTATCAACTATCTTCTGAGTCACGACATCTCTCTGGGCAGTTGACAGTGCCCTCGCTATCTCATCACTATGTCTGTGACATGAGAAATTTTTCTCTTTTGAAAAAGTTTTTAGGCGCTAGTTTATGCTGAAATCTTGGATGGTTGTGGGCGGAGTTGCCTTCGCGATCACTATGCTCTCAAACATCATCCGACCCTCCGACGTGAAATGGTTTCGGCGGTTAGAAAGGCCACAGTGGCTGACCTTTGAAAAGCTCATTCCCGTCATTTGGACAACAGTATTCATCTGCGGTGGCTGGTCAGCCTACATCACTTGGGAAACCAACCAATCTTGGAAATGGATGGCAGCTTACATGCTGCTAGAGCTAGTCACCATCGCCTTTACGCCCGTACTGTTTTGGTCGCATAGCCTGAAGATAGCGAGCGCAATCGGCGGGTCTGGATTCGTAATTTGTCTGCTGCTAGCCCTGAGCGTACTCAAAGTTTCTGTATGGGCAGCAGTGCTGTTGATTCCCTATCTTTTGTGGAGCCCCATCGG
>ERZ1740067.242-NODE-242-length-45592-cov-17.325230_pt1 | contig 45592 bp, 39 predicted proteins | sample MGYA00581736_ERZ1740067 | MGnify/ENA primary metagenome ERZ1740067 (study PRJEB43018, sample SAMN04849236) | marine metagenome | isolation source: floating plastic debris | place: Pacific Ocean | collected 2008-08-27 | study: EMG produced TPA metagenomics... | reverse complement strand
GGATTGGCTATGCGAGGGGCTGCATGTCGCTGGAATTTAGGGAATTGGTATTAGACTGTTGTCCTAAGTCACTCCGTCGCCGCTATAGACATTACTTATTACAAAGGAGAGGCACCGCAACTGGTTGAGGTTAATCTTGACCAGAAAACAGAAGTTCCGCGCCAATATTTCCAGTTTGGCAAGACAACAGTGTCAGTCGAGCCAATGATCTGGAACGCAATTGAGCTTCGCACTAACTTACAAGAAGTAGACGAAGCACCCTTACGTGATTGGCTTGAAAAAGCTATCGATGTCGATGAGAAATATACAAATCAAGGTCCGGAGGTTGGGTTCCTTCACTCGTTGGATGCCTGCTTTGAAAACGGATATTTATCACTCTCCATTGATTTTGGAACGGCGCCCGTATCAGCGTTCATAGAATTGCTGAGTCTGCTGCAAGATCAAGGAGCAACTAGTGTAAGCGTCGGCAGTTGGGAATTCGCATAACAAAACCTAGTGCCAAATTATTCAACACCTATCCGTGAAGATTCACAAAAGCTCAAGGGACTCTTACTGAGGAGGGAGCTAGGATCGAAGCCTATATTTTGAGTCGGATTCACGAAATAAAATACATCCAATAAAAATTAGCCTATGAGCGTTGTTTCCGTTCGTAAATATCCTGATCGCCTGGTCTTCGCAGCCGACAGCATCCGGGTGTCTGGCTACTTAAAAGAAAGCCAACGGGTTGCCGGTCAGGATATGGCAAAGCTGTTTGAAGTGAACGATATGGTCATCGGCGGCGTGGGACTCAGCATGGAGCTTAGCTTTATGCGAATCTTTGCCCGCACCCATAAGCCCAAGGCGGCAAATACGGAGGCATTTTTGGACTTTATTGTTGAGTTCTATAGCTGGGCAAGCGGTAAAGACAGTAGCTTCGCCCATCGTAGTGAATACCTAATCGGCTTTGGCAATGAAGTGTTCCGAGTAGCCGACGGATATTTAATCGATAAAATCAATGAATTCAGCGCTATTGGAGCGGGGGAGCATTTCTCCCTAACGGCGATGTACCTGGATAAATCACCCCAGGAAGCCGTCGAAATAGCGAATGAGCTTTGCGTATTCTGCTCGCCACCGGTGAAGGTCATTGAGCAGCCCTTTAATTAGTCAAGCGATTAAGTGGTCAAGGATAGTCAAGGAACTAAGCGACACAGCAAAGAGCGGAACCATCTAAGCCTGCCCTTCTTTTGAGGCTGATGGTTCCGCTAAAACGTATTAGCTATTTGTTCTGGATCTAGTATCCCTTCTTTTTCTTGCTGCGCTTGCCCTGGCGTACTTTTAGCCGGGGGTTGCTCTTAGAAATAACGTAGATATAGCCGCGGCGCTTTACCACTTGGCAGTCGGGGCTGCGCTTTTTCATATTGCCGATCGAGCTGACAACTTTCATGATTTCCTCTGGTTTATACAACTGTGCCAATGCTCATCGGGCTTGGCGGGCGCCTGATTTTTGCGCCTGAAAATCTTAGCAGAGTGTCAAATTGATGGGCAAGGCCGACCGAGTTCAAACCTTGCCCATAGAGTTACCCAGGAGGCGTTAAACAGCCTTTTAACGCCCTAGGCTTCGTCGTTAGCCTGAAGCAGCTCGTCCTCAAACTCTTGCTTAAGCTCACGATCCATAAGGGCTTGAACCGCCTCTTCCGGGGTGATTTTGCCGTGAAGCAGACGATATACCTGGCGGGCAATGGGCATGGGGATTTTTTCCCGGCGTGCCAGTTCCATTAACACATTGGCAGTGTTGACCCCCTCCGCCGTACTCTTCAGCTCGTCTAAAATATCTTCCAAGGCTTTGCCCTGGGATAGGCCAAACCCTACGCGATAGTTGCGAGAAAGGGGGCTGCTGCAGGTAGCCAATAAATCGCCGAGCCCTGCCAGACCCACAAAGGTTTCCGGCTGAGCGCCAAGCTGGGTGCCCACACGAATCATTTCCGGTAAAGCTCGGGTTAGCAATGCGGATCGCGCATTGGTGCCGAGGCTAAGCCCATCGCAAACTCCAGCGGCGATCGCCATAACATTTTTAAGGGTTCCCCCCAGCTCGGTGCCAATGGGATCCGGGTTCACGTACACTCGCAACACCTCAGAAGCAAACACCACCTGGGTTGCCTCCGCCGCGTCTAAGTGGGTGCTTGCCACCACCGTCGCCGCTGGCAAGCCCTTTTCAATTTCCTTGGAAAGGTTGGGACCAGACAACACCACCACAGGCAGAGATGGAAACCCTTCCTGCCACATTTGAGACGGGGTTTTGGTGGTTTCGGGATCAAGTCCCTTTGTGGCAGTCACGATGATGGTGCTGGCGGGCAGTCCCATGGCTTTTAATTTGGCAATGGTGGGAGCCACACCCTTCATGGAAACAGCAGAAACAATAATGTCGGCACCGCTAACGGCATCTTCAAGGGACTCGTCATTGCGGCGAGACCACATATGAACTTGATGATCGTTTTGTCTGGCTAACGTTGCCAAAGCCGATCCCCACGCTCCAGATCCAATGATGGTGACGTTGGCGAGATGACTGGGATCTTGTAGGTTTGTGAAGGGTTGAAATTTTGGAATCGATACGATTGGATCAACCGGCGCTGTTGTAGAGGAAGCCGATTTCGAAGCGATCTTTGGGGCGATCACGGGAGTCATGGTTCTATAAAAACGCTTAGGTAGTATGAGTGATTAGGCTTTAATCACTGCCTATTCACATCAGTATCCAGAGACAAGGGTTAGGAGACATCTTCCTTGGGATGGAAAACTAGGGTCGCCAAAGTCCGCTAGCTATTTGGGATTCTGACTACTCAAGTGTAAGGGATAAATTTAAGTATCGCGGTGAAGTTAGCGACAGAACCTTTTTCCACAATGGAATTTCTTATGCTCTATCGAAAGAAATAAATTACAGTATTACTTCGATTTTCATTAGATACACAAACTGAATACTGACATCAAACAATGCAAACCAACGGTGCCAATTTATCAGTATTAAGAGAAAAAAAGCAGTTTTTTTCGGCAAACTCTAAGGCAATTATTTTTGGAGCAAGCGGTGGCATTGGGCTAAGTTTTTTAAAGGCGTGTTTGGTGGATCGTAACTTTTCTTCGGTCATCGCAACCTATCGCGATCGCTCCCGAGCGGCAGGGATTTTCCAGTTGGCTAATCAGTGCCCCAATCGCTTACAGGCGGTGCAAGTGGATGTGACCCAAGAAGAGGATATTAATCAGGTGCCCGATATTTTGAAATCGGGGGGTGGCTCCCTGCATTTAGCCATTAATTGCGTTGGAGTTCTTCACGAAGGCAATGATTTTCAACCGGAGAAACGGCTCGAGCAATTATCAACAGAAAATTTACTTCATTATTTTCAAGTGAACAGTTTGCCAACAGCACTTTTGGCAGATAGGCTGCTGCCATTTTTCCGCCACGGCGATCGCTCCGTATTTGCCACAATTTCTGCCAAAGTGGGCAGCATCGGCGACAACCGCATTGGTGGCTGGTATGGTTATCGAGCCTCCAAGGCGGCTCTTAATATGTTTATTAAAACGGCAGCGATCGAGTACAAGCGCCGTAGTCCCAATACGATCCTCGCGGCTCTCCATCCTGGCACCACCGATACCCAGTTATCCAAGCCATTTCAGGGCAATGTGCCGCCGGAAAAACTATTTTCCAGCGATCGCACCGTCGACCAATTGATGGATATTATTTATCGCCTCAACTCAACCCATAGCGGCGAGTTTTTTTCCTGGGATGGAATGCCGCTGCCTTGGTAGTTTTTTGACCATTGCTGTTAGTAACAGGCACCTTTAAGGCACGGAAAATTCAACGGGATTTTGATCGTAGCGATCGCGAATGGGGATGGCCGGTCCCTGCGCGTCGCTGATTAAAGAAGCCGTATGCTCCAGCGCCTGACGCAATCGCTTACCGGCGTAAATAGACATATCTCGCGGCACATTAATGCGATCACGAAGGTACCGCAGCCCCACTTCCGTTCCCGATGGCGGCTGAAGGGTTTCGCCGGTCATCATCCACGTTAAGGCACATCGCAGCGCCTCATCAAAGGCACCATTTTCCAGGGGATTGACGCGAATAATATTATTGCGGTGCTTTAACACTCGAGAAAGAGCCTCTCGGCGGCTGCTGTCCGGCTCGTCATAATTCACATCAGGAATTTCCGACCATGGTCCTTGATCCACCTGAGCTTGGGCGGCGATCGCCTCGGGGGCTTCGTTGGAATAGCACCCTCCCATTTGAGGCGGCAAATCGTGGGCATGGGTATGGAAATCGCTTTGGGTACCACGATAGGTGGACCGAGTTTCTAACCCTTTAAACCAGTCAGCGATGCGGGGATGGTTTTCTCGTAAGGAGTACCCTTTGTAGTAAAAAAGGCTGGCATCCATACGTTCCACATAAGGAATAAAAACCACATCTGCGGTGCTGAATTCTTCGAGAAAGTAGGGTCCTGATGACTTTTCTAACGCCGCTTCCATCTGCTTAGCTACGCCAATAAATGCTTCCCGTCGCTGGTTATCTTCCCGAGGCGATCGCGTTGGATAACATAGCCAAAAACACCAAGCGCGAAATAGCAATCTCTCCAGCTTTCTGAGGGGAACAACGGCCCGATCCGTCATCCCTCGATACAGGGGGCCAAAAGTACGTTCCAGGGCACTTAAAATATCGTCGCTTTCGGTGATGATCTCTCCGTCCAGGGCGATCGCCGGTAACATTCCCGAAGGCACCACTTTCTTGTACCAGCGTTCCTTCTCCCCGTAGCAAAACATCGTCACCTTCTGGATCGCGTAGGGAATTTGCTTCTCCTCTAGCCACAACCAAATCTTCTGACAATAGGGACACCAGGCGTGATTATCCCGGTACAAAACCACGCGAATATCCGATGGGGACTGTCCAAATAAGCGCTTAGTAGATTGTGCATTTGTGGGACCGTTTTCATAGTCCATAGAGAAGTCCGTTAAGGACTCCAATTCGGTCCAACTTAAGGGTGAAGTGGGCATATAGAGATGTCTAAAAAAGTTACTTAAACCGGTTAATTACTTGTCTCCCAAATCCAGATCAAAGGGTTAGGAAGTGATCTAGTCCTTCTGTCACCAAAGGCGGCCAACGACGCACATCGCGCACCCAACTAATATCCTTATAGCGACGGTCTAAACCAACCACTGAAACCCACTGACTCTCCGCCTCTCCCTGGTCACCCAGCTCCCACAGCACAGCCGTTAACGCCGCCCGAGCATCAGCGAAACGAGGGTACTTTCGCACCAAATTACGGAGCTGCCTTACGGCTTCTTTATTTTCGCCAGTTTGATACAAAGCCAAAGCGTAGTTTTCCCGGGCGATCACAAACTCGCCCCCTAAATCCGCCGCCCGCTTAAAATCTTCCAGAGCATTTCCCCAATTCCCCAAGCCTCCCTGGGCATTGCCGCGGTTGTTGTACGCCGCCGCATCCTCAGGGTCGAGATCCAGCACCCGGTTGTAGTCGGCGATCGCCGCTTCCCACCGTCCCATATTTTCCAAGGTTGCCCCTCGGTTTAAATAAGGATCCGGTGCATCAGGAGCCAGGGCGATCGCCTGTTCATAATCCGCCAGAGCCTCATCCAACTTCATTTGGCTAGCCCGAGCATTACCGCGGTTACTCCAAATCTCTGCGTTGTAGGGAAAGGACTCCAAAATTTTGGACCAAAGGGCCTCCGCTTCGGCGTAGCTTCCCCGATTGGTTAAATCAAACGCCTCATCCGTCAGCGTAATCGCCTCATTAACCGCCGCCGCCACATCTTCCTCGCTATTCCACTGCAACGGCTCAGCAAGGGTCTGGGGCTGATGAAGCACAAAAACGGTAATTGCCACCAAACTAGCGACAACAATCCCAAGACTTTTCGAGACAGTTGCTGTGTGGCTTTGGAGCTTATTAAATAACCGACTCACTCGCCTCAAGAAATTGTGCCCATTAACCAGAAGAAAACTGGGAACGGTGATCGGGCGCTGGCGTTGATAAATCACCGAGACTCCTCCGGCGGAAACACAAAACACAATATTTTTACGGGAATTATTTCAAATCGTAACGCAACTTCGCCCACTTATTGGCACTCGCGCTGTCCTGAACCTACACCGTCCTGAAAAATCGCAGATGCCTTGAAAAAAGCGATATTGATTACTACCGTCACAGACCCCCTATGAAGACGTTATTACTGTCCGTTTCCGGTCGCTCCTCCGCAGCGTTAAAAGGGCTCGCCCTCGGTGGCGTTGCCTTATCCGTTGCCGCCATCGGTCATTTTTCTAACCCTCGTCCGGCGACGGCGATCGCCCTAAACACCGACAACCCCAGCGTATTTTTACGGCGCGGTGCCCGAGGATGCCAAGGCTGCGACCTGAATGGAGCAGATTTGAGCGACCAAAACCGAGCTGGCGTCAAACTACGTCAGGCTCAGCTAGAGGACGCCGACCTGCGGGACAGCAACTTTACTGCCGCCTATTTCACCTGCGCCAACTTGTCCGGCGCCGACCTGCGAGAAAGTAATTTCGAGTATGCCAATTTTGTGGATGCCAACTTAAAGGGCGCTGATTTACGGGGAGCAAACCTGCGGCGGGTGGATTTTAGCGGCGCAATTGTTGACGACGAGACACAGTTCGACGGCGCAGACTTGGACGGAGCCAAGCTATGGGACGCTGCCACCTTGCACGACAGCACCGTTGATTTAGACGATATCGAGCGCAATACCTTGGGGGATAGAATCCGACTGCGCTGCAATAATCGCTAGAAGAAAAGCAAAATCCCCTTTAAAAAGCATCCTTTACACAGCAAAGATACTGCCCATTCTCCATATCAATGGCTAAAGGATGCCTTACCTTCTCATTACCACTAACGTCCTTTGCCCATCGGTCCCAAATCCCCTTGGCTTGTTCCCTTAAAAAGGGCGCAGCTTCCGCCCAAGTACAACTGTTTTGAACAAATGCTTCGAGCTGTTCCATGACGTCAAGAACAATAGGATTGGACTGAGGGCGATCACTATCGTTCCAGCGGCTCACATACAATAGCTCTGGTTTCAAAGGCGCATCAATATCTTTTGCTGCACGAGAAATATCGTATAAGGAATCTGCTAGAAGCCTAACAAATCCTAAATAAGCAGCCCCCGCCAGACATTTTCCAAAACGTTCCAGGCTCTTCTCTGGTTGCTTATCCAGCAGTAATTCCTTTTCCCCAAGACTAATCTCAATTTCTGCAAAAGCTGAACGTTTGTAGTGTTCATTGTAAGAATGCATCTCCATCTTTTCTAGAATAGACTTAGCTAATTTCGATAACGCTTCGGCACGTTCACCATCTCCCAAGCGACAATAAATACGGCTTACATTTGCTAAGTAATGCGCAGTGCGTGAACGTTTTCCCAACTTAGAAACGCAATATGCTGCCATCAAAAGGTACTCCGCTCCTTTCTCTAAGCAATCCTGTTCCACAGAGGTTGCGAAAGTACATTCTAAACGTCCCAAACGAGCAAATATTGACGCTGCACACTGGTATGTTTGCTTGTCAAAAAGACCGCGCCCTGACTGCTTAGGCTCGTTTAAGGCGTTGCAACTGTAAATGTGATTCCTGAGCTCTTGAAAGCGAAGGTCAGCGCTTTCTCGCCACCGTCTTCTTCCTATAAAATCGCGATCACCCGAATAACAAAGGTATAAATTTTTCTCGTATTCTAATTGCAGTCCAATAGTTTTATCGACAGAAACTTTTGGATCATCTAACTTCCCAAAAACTTTATCTAAATAGTCTTTTGCTTGCTTTAGTTGTCCCCCAACAAAACAAGAGCGAGCGCTTTTCAATAGGGCACGACACTCCTGTTTTTCGAGATGAATTTGATACCAATTGCCCAAAGCACTAGGAATTGAGCAAGAACTTATACCATTTTTGATATTGTTAATTCTTAAAATAATTTCTGACAGCCCTGCTGGGTTTGTTTCTCCAAAGTCTGAATTACCATATTTAAATGCATACTGACCTACTTTTTCAGAAGCATGGTCTAATTCCTCATCTATTTGTGCAACTTTCTGACAAACAAAATAAAAATCATAGTAAGCAACTTTCTGATCTTGGCTATTAGGAGCATTAAAGTAATCAACTAGCCAGTTTTTAATCGACGCGAGCACAGATTTAGCCGTACCAAGAATTGCACTTTCCTCTACCCAAACTCCCTGATACAGCTTTTTATCTCGCTTGAAGCTAGTAGACGACTTAACCAAACTATTCGTTTCGTTTCCTAGACTAATCGTTGAAAAGTCAATGAGTTCCAAACTATCAGCACAGCCCATCCCTCGATAAATCGCTGTAAACATATTCTGATAATGGGTGTCAGAAGAACTATATGACCATTTAATGTGTTTTAGATTTTCTCTTTTTGATGATTTACGTTCCTCCAAAGAGCACACTATAGATGTTTCAACAACGTACTCAGAAACACAATTTTGTAGATAGTATCTTCTGTCGTCGCCTTCCCTTTCAGACAAGCAACTTCCCAAATACTTTTGTTGACCATTCTCATCAGAAAAGATGGTTTTTATACACCTAGACGAATACCGTAAGGTCTCTTCAGCGGCAAGAAAAACTTGATTAAGTTCATCCCTTAAATCTGTGCTCTTGCAAAGCTCCAAACTAGAGATTGAGAAACTAATATCCGAAAATTGACAATGGGTAACCTTATGTCTATAGGGTGAGTTATCGCTAATTCTGCTGTTCTCAAGGATAGATAAATATAACTCAAAAATCTCTTTGTTTTCTATCTGACCTTTCCCTCGTCGTATAATTCTCGAAATCGCTTGATTAAATTTCTTCTGGATAACAGACGTTGGCGGAATGGCTAAATATTTCGATGACCAATCATTTATCCACTCTTCTATTTCGCGAACAGGCATATCGTGAAAGAATCTGCGGACATTTCGGGCATGGTCAGCATGATTAGACACGGAGTGGGGACCGAAGGCTTCAGAAATTAATTCTCTTTCGAGAGCAGTAACAATATTGATAAAGCTTCCATCATCGCTAGCATGAAGATGGGATAACCCTGAAACCAAACGCTGAATATGTTGATAGCGTTCGACATTAATATCTAGCCCTTTATTGTCGCTGACAAAAAAACCAGCCACCCTTAGCAGCTGATTGCGGTCTTCGATTCCCAGCATCCGTCGCTTGTCACGTTTGACCTGGGATAGTCGCTTTGATCTGTTTTTTTCTTCAGATGTCAGATCATCCCATAGGTACATCAAGTTAATTCGCTGAATGGGCAAGTCTTCTCGCTGTCCCTGCATAAAAGACACAAGGGGTTGGCGGCTGATCCTTAATCCCTGGGATAGCTCAATATTTGTGGCTCCAAACTCATCTTTATAGCGCTTCAGCTCCTGACGCAAGCCATTCCAATACTCTGCCTGCGCTTCTTCGTGCTGTCCCGGAGCGATCGCCTCCGACATTTCACCTGACAAATGGTCCATCACTCTCTCAATCTCGGGCTAAGGCTTTCACACATGCTGTCATCCTGAAGCTGAACGATATCGCCTTCTTAACTAATCTATGGACAAAAACACACTGAATAAAATAGACGCCTTTCTCAGAAAAGCATTCAAATGTCTAAAAAGAAGTCGATTGAAGACGGGCTTATACGATTACGCCCTTGAAAAGTTCTTGTCAACAAAAATCTTGCCCTAAGCGCCTGAACAGGCTACAGTGTATTCATCAAGAAGAAATAAGGCTTGAATCACAAGCAGTTGAATCAAAAAAATCCTCCCAAAGTTTAATTAGGGAGGAAAAAAGAAAGTTTTTTTATTTGGCAAGAGTCTAAGGATTTTGTCAAAGTACAAGGATTTGCTTGACAACTTTTTCGTCTTCCACAATCGCCAAGTCGCGTCCTTTGGCTCCTTCTTCCTGTGCAATACCATAGATGGCTAGTCCTGTTCTCAAAACTTCAGCCATATTCTTGCCAGACTCATCAGACAATTTCTGCAGAAGCTCATAGGCATCGGGATTTAGATCCAAGTTGAGGCGTTTGCGTGGTCTATTGGCTTTTTTGGTCATTGGGAATTTCGCACTCCTTTAAGAGCACTTTATGTGGGAATGCTTTCCAATCCATTCAGCTTTTGTGTATAGATTGTGGACACACCACACAACTATAGCGCATCTGTGTAGACACTTCTCAATAATTAACTATCCAAATTCCCGTAATTTCTTTTACGGGGCGCTACCCACTGAAGATGATGACCACTTCGAAAGAGTTTTGGGATTTCACAGTCTTCTGACGCTGGTAGTCCTTCGTTAACTAATGGCTTGGAATGATGGGGACACCGTTCAACGCGCAACCTAAAATCCAGAGGCTTAGACTAAAGCGTTCTCTTTCACAGTAGGAACCCATACACTAGATTTGAGCAAAGATACATCATCTAAGGACTCGCGACAATGAGCAGATGTTCTGTTTTTAGAATGAAATTTGAGTGGCTTTTGTGCAAATGAGGCGGTACATATCAAGTAAGATAACGCTAGCCATGCAAAAAGCAGGTGTAGTTTTCTTCGGGTGAAGAACCCACCTACTTTCAATGATATATTTGACCAACAACAGCGTCAGCATATTGAGGTAGATTAACGGTCATTTTGTGCAGGAAGCGAAAGGAGTTTCACAATCAGCGTTGTACCTTCCTGCCGCACAATCTGGACTACAGAATCCTTTGGAATCAATTCTCCCTGTAAGGCTCGCGCGATCCAGTCAGACCCCCTGAAAGTAACCCTTCCGCCTTCTAAAGTGATATCCTTAATCACTTTCCCCCGCATTGGATACCCCTCAGGCGGAATAAAGCCGTAAAGTTTCTGAGGCTGCGGGGAGCAGGAATGAACAACGGAGCTGAGAAAGGCGAAAGGCGAAAGCCATAGAATGACTTCGAACATAACGGTGACCTCTTTCACTTGGCATAATGTGTACGTGGTAAGTGCCCCTGTTAACTAAGCAGCAGGTGTAGATTGGAGATTCTTGCGTCAAACACTCCAATCTATATTCAGATTATACACAAAAACACATCAAAAAAGACTCACGCCCTAAGTGGTTATGGCTTTTGACCTTTTCAGCCTAACTTGATGTAATTGCTTGGGCAGTCTTTGGTTGTGTGTTTGTCCAGCGAAATATATGTCAGTCGACACTTCCGTTTAACTTTCGTCCTTCACTGACTCGTTTAAACATGCGTTTGAAACGTATTTTTTGAGGTAAATTTATTGTTTAACGCTCAGCCAGGCGATCGCCTCTCGGATCCAATCTTCTCCGTCGCCGGTTTTGCTTAGGGGCTTTTGCCGTCCCACTGCCTCCAAGGCTTGCAATACTTCCCGCTGGCTGTAGCCTAGGGCCAACAACGTCATTTCCACATCTTCTCGCACGGTGTTGACGGGACCGGCGGCGGGGGCGGTGCTTAAGCCGGTGTCATCCCGCCACTGGGCTAACTTGGTGCGCAGTTCTAAGGTGATGCGCTCGGCGGTTTTTTTACCCACGCCGGGGGTGCGGGAAAGCAGTTTGACATTGCCGGAGACGATCGCTTGCACCAGCTCTGACATGGCTAGCCCGTCCATTAAGGACACAGCCATTTGGGGACCGATGCCGCTAACAGCAATTAACTGGCGAAATAGTTCCCGCTCGGCTTGGCTGGAAAATCCGTACAGCACCTGACGATCATCACGAATTTGAAGATGGGTGTGCACCGTTAGGCGATCGCCCAAATCCGGCAAATGAGGAACCCAGCGAGGCAGCACCTGCACCTCATAACCAACGCCACCCACGTCCACCAATAAAATTGTGCGGTTACTGAGTCCGTGGACGCCGGCGTTTTCTCCTTTTAAATAGCCAATGGTCATAGGGGCAGAGGGCTGGGAAGATTATTGGGCAATGCAGGGCAAGAAATTATTGAGGCTGGTCCGTGGGTGGCTCAGCAGTGCGGTCCGTGGCGGGTAAATTATCGGAGTCTAAATCAGGTTGAAAATACTCCAAAATTTTGAGCACTTGCCGATACCCGTCTTGGTTATTTTGAAGCTGGTATAGGCGGGCAGCCTGTTGAAATCCATCCACCGCTCGCTCCAGATCGCCAGTGGTGGCGTGGGCTAAGGCGCGGTTTTGCCAGGCGGCGGCATCGGCTTCATTTAGGGAAATTGCCCGGTCATAGTCAACAATTGCCCGGGAATATCGCTCCAGTTGCAAGTTAAGGTTGCCCCGGTTGTAATAGGCGTTGCTATCGTCGGGAGTCAGACGAATGGCGCGGTTGTAGTCCCCCATTGCCGCAACAGCATTTCCTAAAGCAAGGTGGGAGCTGCCTCGATCTTGGAATGCTTGGGAGAAGTTGGGCGCGAGACGGATGGCCTCATCAAATTCAGCGATCGCCCGCACAAAGCTGCCTCGGTGGGCTAGGGTAAGTCCAGCTTGGTAGTGGGATTGGGCGGCTTCACTGGGGGCGTCAGCACTGGAGGTACTGGAAGCAACTTCAATGGATGGCGCAGGAACGTCACCCATGGCCGGAGTCGCAGCCACCATTGCAAAGATTGTTGCGGTGATTGCACCTAAAAAGATCGCTAAACTTTGTCGCGTCCAAGGAGCCCGCTGCGGCGGGTGGTTTAGCCTTTGTTCCAGGTTCCTACCTAGCTTTTGGTTCAATATTCGACTCAAGTTTCTGCGCGGCTGAATGCCCATGGTAATCGTTGCCATCCTTGTTGCCCTTTCTATCATCACCCTAACGTTGACCGTTGAGCGCGGCTGGACCTGGGGACAAATTCTGACGCGGCAGCCCTCTTTAGTGCAAAACTTTTTGACCACTTACCCCCAATCTCGACATCAGGCGATCGCCCAGCTAACCCCCGCCATTGCCACCTTCCCTGCCGCTCGGGTTCTGCTAAACGCTGCTCAGCTAGAGCGTCCCCATCCTGACACGTTGGACCGAGCATTGGCGGTGGCGATCGCCGCTGAAAGCCGTGACTTAAAGCGCTTTGAAACCTGGTGGACCACGGTGATTATGACCGCGCCGCTGTTGGGACTATTGGGCACGGTCACCGGATTAATGACCAGTTTTTCAGGACTACAGTGGACTGATTTGGAACTAGGGGGCGATCCCACGGTGGTCAGTGAGGGGCTGGGGGTGGCGCTGGAATCCACGGCGCTGGGGTTGGCGATCGCTCTGGTGGCGCTGATTATTGCCCAAACTTGCCGCACCCTCGCCCGCCGCCAACAAATTCAAATGCGCATCTACAGCCTTCACCTATCTCGCCTGTACCGTCACCACTACTGGAACCTAGGCATTCCTAACAGGATCGAACAGCTTTATTAAATTCTTCAGTGACCCCTTTGGTGCGAGTAATCGATAGCCTGGCACACACTGTTGCATCTAAATTCCTAGGACAAAAATACATCCTGAAAAAACGATTAAGTTTTGCATTTTACACGCCCGGACTCAGGGCTTTATTGACCTTATTCATAGCAATTTTGGCAGCAAAATCATTTAAAAATATTGCCCCTTACTGAGATTGCAAATTTGCCCTGCCCAAGGCATAAAAAACCATCGTCAATTAAGCTTTGAGCCAGGAAAGACGAGGGTTTCATCCTCTAGAGCGGTACTTCGACCAGGGGCAGCACCCGCGGTTGCGCAAGATACCAAACTTTAGTTAATGGTTTACATTAAGGAGAGATTAAGAAATAAATTACCCGTATTGAGAAGTATTTCTTATTGGGCAGAATTGTACTGTGTCGAATAAACGCGCACTGTATTAAGCAGATGTGCACTTTTGCATTCCTCCCTTAGCTCCTGACCTAGAGTTCCACCCCAATGAACTTTAAAACTTTCATGTTCGCCCTAACGGCAGGGCTTGCTTCCATCACTGTTGCGGCTTGTTCCACCTCAGAACAAGGTGCATCATCCCCTGTCGTCGATCCTTCTCCCGCGGTCGCTGCGGAAAAGTCCTCTCCAGTGGCTGCTGCCGTTGCGAAAGATCCGGAAACTACGATCACTTTGGGAGACATCACTAACAACCCGGTCAAGAAAATTAGGCGCTATAAGCCTTTTGCCGATCATCTGGCGTCCCAGCTCAAAGCAACGGGGATTACAGATAGCGAGGTCAAGGTTGCTCCAGATCTTGAAACGATGGCGAGCATGATTGCCTCTGGAGAAATCGATCTTTATTTTGATAGCCCTTTTCCGGCCATGGTTGTCAGCGACTTATCAGGGGCAAAGCCCATATTACGGCGTTGGAAGAAGGGAGTGGGTTCGTATCACACGATCATATTTACCCGGGCTGACAGTGATGTAAAAACCTTGGAAGACTTAAAGGGTAAAGTCGTCGCTTTTGATGATCGAGTATCCACTTCAGGCTACATGCTTCCGCTGGCCCATTTGAAAGAGAAGGGATTCAGCCTTTCAGAGAAAGCGTCAGCGCAATCCAGTGTTGAGGACGAAACCGTAGGATACGTTTTCAGCAAAGATGATGATTCCTCCATTGAGTGGGTCTTGAATAAGCGGGTTGGTGCAGCGGCTATTGGCTCGTCTGACTTCCTCGATATCCCCCCCAAAACCCGTGACCAGCTAAGAATTTTAGCGAAAACAGAGTCAGTGCCCAGACAGTTGGTGATGGTGTCTCCAGCTGTTCCTCCGGAGCAAATCGAAGCTATCCGCAAGCTCTTGCTTACGTTGGATAAAAGCGAGAAGGGTAAACAGCTGTTGCAGGGGTTTGAAAAAACAGCAAAATTCGATGCACTGCCCAAGGCATCTGATCAGTCTTTCGCAAGGATGCGGGAGCTATACGAGCTGGTGAAGGAGCAATAAAACTCTAAAGCAGCAATAATTAACGTAGCCACAAGATAGAGATTGTCTAAGGACTTGGGTAGCTAAAGTTCAGTCACCCACGGCTTAGGTATCCCAAGTTTTTATATTCTCAGACGCTTCCCACTTGGGCGGGTATGCGCTCATTAACTTACCGGAGTTTAAGAGTGCAATAGGTGGGGATCCCCTGTCAGCCCAGCAATAAAATCATCATCATTAACCGTCCAGCAAGATTATGAGTGGGGAGCACAAATTACTTAGACAAATAAGCGATATTTCCTGGATTAAAAGACTGGGGAAAAGGTGGGATCGAGAACGGCGATCGCTGTCTTTCAAGCTGACCCTGATCATTACAGGGATCATTGCCACATCAGTGGGAACTACAACGCTTTTTTACATTGATCGAGAACAAAAAGCTGCGCGACTCGAGCTAAAAGAGGAGGCTTACTTACTACTCGACACCCTTCAAATTTCCCTTCAAGACCCTCTCTACAGGCTTGATTCAGACTTCCTGAGAGATTTTATGGGTGCGTTGAAGGATAACCAATCGTTTCTGACATCTGGCTCCGTATATGATGCCCAGGGACGTCTTGTAGCCAACCTTGAAAATGATTATGACGACGTTATTTTTAGCGTAAATGCGGATCCGGTCGGCCAAAAACTTGCTCAAACTTCGTCGACGATTTTGGAATGGCGAGGGAATCAGATGCTGGCAGGGCGCAGTATTTCCGTAGGCGGCCAATCCTTTGGAGCTATTCAGATTGGCCTGTCTACAAGGGCTTTGAGCCAAAAATTGACCGATGTGCGCAACCGCGGACTAGGTATTATCGCACTGTCGCCATTAATCGGTATTCCCCTAGCCCAATGGCTTAGCCTTTTCATCACCAAACCGATTCAAAATTTGGTGAAAGGAACACGACGGCTGGCAAAGGGAAACTTTGATGAATTGGTAGCCATCGAAACGAAGGATGAACTATCTGTCCTAGCCCAGTCGTTTAACCAGATGGTTATTCGACTGCGGGAGAATTTGACATTACTGGAAACCAATAATCAAGATTTAGAAAAGCAAACCCAGACTCTAACTCGAACATTAATGGAGCTAAGGGAAACTCAGGAACAGCTTATTCAAAGTGAAAAAATGTCTAGCTTAGGGCAGTTGGTGGCAGGCATTGCCCATGAGGTTAATAACCCCGTAAATTTTGTCCATGGCAACTTGCAATATTTGCACGATTATTGGGGAAGCGCTCTGGAATTAATCAGTTTATACGAGGATAATTTTACAGAATTACCGCCAGAGCTCCAGCAGGAAATTGAAGATATAGACCTGCCTTTTATTCAAGAGGATATGGAAAAGATTTTGAATTCTATGGATTTAGGAACCCTAAGAATTCGAGATATTGTGCTATCTCTACGTAATTTTTCTCGGCTTGATGAGGCGATTCAAAAGTGCGTTGATATTCACGATGGTATCGACAGTACGTTGATGATTTTGCACCATCGGCTAAAGGCTAGCTCTGATCGTCCAGAAATTCAGCTTCAGAAAAACTATGGGGATCTTCCCCTTGTTGTGTGCCACCCAGGGCCTCTCAACCAGGTGTTTATGAATTTGCTGTCCAACGCCATTGATGCCCTAGAGGAGTTTAGTCGTGGGCGATCACCACAGGATCTGAAAAGGCATCCGAACACCATTGAAATTTCCACGAAGCACTGCCCGGACGCCACTCCACCGTCGGTAGTTATTGAAATTCAAGATAACGGTCCTGGCATTAAAGATGGAGCAGGATTAAAACTTTTCGATCCGTTCTTCACCACCAAACCGGTGGGTAAAGGAACCGGGCTCGGACTATCCATCAGCTACCGGATCATCACGGATCAGCACCAGGGAAAACTGGATTATCGCAGTGCCCCAGGGGAGGGCACTACGTTTGTGGTAGAAATACCGGTGATGGGGACGGAGGAGTTCGACGCCTAACCTACCGGTTGATTGCCCCCATGGCCATTTGAGCGATCGCCTGATCGTTAGCTTTCGGCAGGTGATAATACTTACCACCAGCAGCGTTGGCGAGCTCTTCAGCAAACTTGGTTTTAACAAAGCGACTTTGGGTGTCAATTAGCAAAAACTGCATTCCCGTTGCGCGAATCTTGCCACCAAGTTCCAGCAGCTCCTCCTTTAGATCCGGCTGTTCATCATCTTCACCCATAGGTTGTCCCAGCGATCGCGACAGGGGCACATTGCCACGTCCATCGGTAATCGCCACCAGCACCACCTGACCAATATCGCCAGATTGAATGGCATTAAGCCCCACCCGCACCGACTGGGTCAATCCGTGGGCAAGGGGTGAGCCACCGCCACAGGGCATGGTCTCCATCCGTCGCCGAGCTGCTGCGATCGACCGAGTGGGAGGCAATAACACCTCCGCCTGCTCTCCCCGGAAGGGAATCAACGACACCTGATCACGATTTTGGTAAGCCTCTGTCAAAAGCCGCAGCACCGCACCCTTCGCCGATTGCATTCGGTTCAGCGCCATAGACCCTGATGCATCCACCAGGAAGATAATCAGAGCCCCCGCCTTCCGTGCCAGCCGCTTGGAACGAATATCCGACTGCTCCACATAAACTCGACGGATGGGTTGCCCCACGCCCACCTTCGCCAAGGCCCGCGCTTTTCGACCTTTCTGGTAAGGGGCAGACGCTCGCAAGGTGGCATCTACGGCGATGCGCTTAACAGGTCCACGGGGCAACATCGGGCGCACATATCTGCCGCGATCATCAGAAAATACGATGCTGCGAGAGCCAGAATTACCCTGCCGCTGATTTGCCATCTGAGCAAAATACATCACTGACTCGTCCATAATTACGCCTTCCGCATCGAAGACAAATTCCTCTGGCAGTGCAGGAGGCTCATCAGATTGATCCTCGTCCTGATTGCCGTCATCTTCGCTGTCGTCATCCTGATCATCCTGATCTTGCTGCTGATCATCGGACTGATCTTGAGACTCCGGCGGAGGCGGGGGGGGCTGTTGCTGCTGCTGTTCCTCGGGAGGCGTTTCCACCACCGTTGCCCGCGGCACAATTACCAACTGCACCGCAATTTTCAAGTCCCCCGCCGACACAGAGGTGCGACCTTCGAGGGCAGCGTGGGCTTTAGCAACGCGCACTGCAAACAGCTCCGCTCGATGCCCCTGCACCCGACCGCGAATGGCTTCCTTAACCAAATAATCCACCTGCTCAGTGCTGATGGTGACATCCTTCAACCACTCCCGCGCCAAAATTAGCTGGGTGCGCAAGCCGTCCAATTCTTCTTCGTATTGCGCCAAGAACTCCTGAGGGTTGCGGGCATAGTCGGTGGCTTGGGTCACCACGTCAACGCGCTGGTCAATGCCCAGGACACCATCAGCAGAAAGGGTGATCGCAATGCGGTCCAGCAGGTGTTCGCGGAGGGGACCTTCTTCAGGGTTAAAGGTGGCAATTAGCAGAGGATTGCAAGGATGGGTAAAACTAATGCCCTCCCGCTCAATTTTGTTGCGCCCTTCACTAAGGGTGCCTAGCAGCAAGTTAGCAATCTGGTCGTCCAGCAGATTGAGTTCATCCACGTAAAGCACGCCGCGATTTGCCTCAGCCAGCAAACCCGGCTGAAAAATCGTTTCGCCGCGTTTGACCGACAGCCCCACATCAACTGAGCCCAACAGGCGATCTTCAGTAACTCCCAAAGGAATCTGCACAAAGGGAGCAGGAATCACTTTGGTGGGGATATTATCTTCGTCGGTGCTATCAAGGCTTTGGTTTAGCCCGTCTTCCCAAGTTGAACGATTCCCCGGATCACAGTTGCTGAGGGACCCGTCCACAACTTCGATAGGGGGTAACAGAGCGTGAACGGCCCGCGCCATAACGGATTTCGCGGTTCCTCGCCGTCCCGAAATCGCCACACCGCCCAATTTAGGATCCACCGCCGCCAGTAGCAACGCTAGCTTGATTGCATCTTGACCTACCACTGCGGCAAGGGGAAATGTGATGGGTGCAGTGGGATCAAGGGTGGCAGACTTCATGGGATTAAAGGAATTTGAAAAAAGGAAATTCTTAGAAAATTGGTAAAGATGCTAAAAGAATTAGGCTTTGGTTTTCAACCTATTCCCCGCGAAAAAATCCAGCACAAGCATCCGGTACAGCAATATTGTGCAGCAAAAACCTGCGCAGCAAACCGCAAACAATATCTTTAAACGCTGAGCATAAGAAGATGTCTGGTCGGAAGACGATCCAGACAGTCAAAATATATCGCGACGGCGGCATTGGAAATAATGGCTCATTGACTGTAAACCAAGGGCAGTGAGTCAAGGTCCACAGTTCATGTTGAAGTCCAAAGGTCAGCAAAGACTAAAGGCTGCGCTCCGTTAAACTTCAAAAAAACTTCAAAGCCAGTCATAACGAGGGTTACAGATCCTAGCCTGTGTGATTGAAAGGGCGCGTACTCTCCACGGTGTAAAACTTCTGGCGCCTAACTGAGCGCACGTCCTTGTCGCCAGGATCAAACACTACAAATTATAGCGATGGTCCGCATCCCAGCCGTCATTGTCTCCCCAAGCACTAACCTTCGAGCGACGATGGCTCGGCGCGGGGGAAGAGCGCCGGAATCGAGCAGCTTTTTCGTGGGAATCCATCTCTTCAGGACTTTCAGCGCTGTTTTCCAGCTCTTCGGCAGTGGGGAATTTGGCTGCCATTTCAATAATCATTTGGTGACGAGCCCGATCATCCTCTGACACCAAAGGCGTTGATTTTCGCAGGGGGTCACGCTGCACCGCAGAAAAAGCATGGCGCACCATCGTCTTAATTTTGTCCCCAAATTCGCGGATGGCTCGCTGCTTTTGATATTCCAAGCCTTCATGGGATGCAGCGTACAGGGGCGGAAGCCGGTTCAAGGCATAGGTTTCCACCTCAACGGCTTTGACATACTCCAGGAGAGCACTGGGGCAGCGTTTCATCTGTCGCTCCACCTCTTCCGCCACCAGGATTTCCATCACATTGGCGCGATCGCGAAGCTCGTGGGGATCGACCAAAGACGGCTGCTCAAAGGCAGGGTTGTATTTTTTTTTACTCTTCCAAGGTCTGCCAGATATGGTGTTCTCGGAGCCTGGAGTAACGGTAGAGAAGCGCTGAAGACGGTCCATAGTTCGTAGGTGTGACTATCAGTAGATATACTAACCCTTATTCGCTATATAACCCATTGATCACCACTCTACAGATGCCGCGAGCCCAGTTTCACCTGGGTTCAGTATCAATATCATAAGCGAAGTTTATAACAACTATTTATCGCTACTATAGTTCAACGTTGGCTGTGATTGGGCACTGGTCACTGATTCTATTTGGCAAGTATTGGGCAAAGTGTCGCGCTACCAGTGCGGTGAGAACTACCGAGTAACGAAAAGCAACGAGGGGCTGGGCATTAAGTTTCAAGCTTGATAGTTGCCCGGGTTACGATCCCTAGTGTTTTTAAATTTAAAAGGGCACACACTTCCCACTGGGCAAAGCTTCTGGCGTTTAACTGGTGCCAGCCTTAGCGCGGATCGTAGCTAAAAAAATCCGAGGGATTGAGTACTTAAGAACTGGGGTGATCAAAGCTTAGAGAAATTCCCCCAATGATGGCGATCGCTCCTAACACCACCGTCCAGCCCGGCTGTTCCCCAAAAATCCAGTACGCCAGCACACTAGCTCCAATCGGTTCAAGCAGGATAACCAAGCTGGTGGTGATCGGCGGAAGTTGGGTCATCGCCCAATTTAGGCTGCCGTGACCAATCAACTGGGGAATCAGGGCGCTAAGCAGGATGCATAAGTAAACCCACGGAGAATGCCCTCCGTAGCGCTCACCGGTTAATAGGGGAAAGGGAGCCAGGGCGATCGCCGCTGTGGCGCTGGTAATGATGGCGTAGGTGCTGGGAGCAACTCCACGTCGCTGGGCGGTGCGTCCCAGTAAAAAATAGGCACTAAAGGTCCAGGCTCCCGCCAACGCCAGAAAATTCCCTAGCCACGGCTGATTGCCAGCATTGATCTGGGGAGACCAGCTCACGATGGCGCTGCCCATTAGGGCGACGCCAATGCCGCTAATCATGGGGCGATTGGGACGATCGCCAAATAAAACCCAAGTGGCTAAAGCAATCCAGATGGGGTTGGTGGTGACCAGCACTGTGGATGCGGCAATGGAAGTGTAAGCCAGTGACGTGATCCAGGTGCTGAAATGGAGAGCAAGGCATAGTCCAGCGGCGATCGCCCACAGATAGCCGGATCGTAGCTTTGGCTGTACTTTTAATGCCTCTGAAGCTAATGCCTCTGAAGCAGGCAGATTTTTGGACAATGCCTTAGGCGCTGTTTTGGTCCAGGCAGAACGAAGCCTGGAAACAAGCCAAAAAGGCAAGAGGCTGAGGGCAGCGACACCCACCCTTCCAGCAGCAAGAAATAACCCAAAGCCCACCAAGTTGGGAGAAGCGGACGGATCACCTTGTCCAAGGTTTACCACCATCGCCCAGCGTGAAAAAATTGCCCCGGTGGAAATCGCCAAAACGCCAATGCCCAAAATTAGAAGCGGTTTAATTGAGTTGAATTTTGGGCGATTTAACTTGGAGCGATCAACCATGGCATCTACAGATAGTTTTTACTTCCAACTTTGATTCATCGGTCCTAAGATTCCTTAGCTTGAATTTGAGAGCTTTGCTTGAATTTGAGGACTTTGATTTAAAGGCTTTCACCATTGACAGCAACCGTGAAATGACGGCGCCCCTTAAGATGGACGAAGGACGACCTGCCCCCAACTCGGACACCCCATGCACGCCCTATCAATTCCCACTTGGATGGTCCATATTTCCAGCGTAATTGAATGGATTGCGGCGGTTATTTTAGTGTGGGAGTTTGCGGAAATTACTGGCTGGCGGGCGTGGCGAGCCCTCTCTTGGGGAATGTTACCTGCGTTGGTTAGCGCCATGTGCGCCTGTACCTGGCACTTATTTGATAACGCTCCGGCGCTGGAGTGGCTGGTTACCCTTCAGGCGGCTACCACGTTGCTAGGAAATTTCACCCTGTGTGGGGCGGCGTGGTGGATTTTTCGCCAAGGAACGCAAACAGCAGGTGACCCCGGGGACCAATCGCCCTAAAATTGCACAAGGATTATGACCGCTCCCAGTTTCGCCGCTAATTTTTGCCTCTCTTCCCCGCCATGATTTTGGTTATCGATAATTACGACAGCTTTACGTTTAATTTGGTGCAGTATTTGGGGGAGCTGGGGAAAGAGTGGGCGATCGCCAACGATATTCAAGTATTTCGCAACGACAAAATCACCTTGGAGGAGGTGCGCCGGCTTAATCCTGATGGCATCGTGATTTCCCCCGGACCCGGGCGCCCGGATGATGCAGGGGTTTCTATTGATATTATTCGCGAATTAGGACCAGTACAGCCCATCCTCGGAGTGTGTTTAGGGCACCAAAGTATGGGGCAGGTTTTCGGTGGAAGTGTGGTGGCAGCGCCGGAATTAATGCATGGAAAAACATCGCCGGTTGTCCATAAAAATGTCGGTGTTTTTGCCAACATTGAATCGCCGATGGAAGCAACGCGATATCACAGTTTGGTGATTGACCGCGACAGCTGCCCGGACTGTTTAGAAATCACCGCCTGGGTGGAAGATGGCACCATTATGGGCGTGCGCCATCGTGACTATAACCACATTGAAGGGGTGCAATTTCACCCAGAAAGTATTTTGACGACTCTAGGAAAAAACCTTTTGGAAAATTGGTTAAAGACCGTGCAAAGTTTTAACGACAAACAAGAAAATCAGCCCACTAAAGCCTAGTTAAGAGTCGAGCCAAAAGGGACGATTAACAAACAGGAGCCCTACCAGCTTACAAACACGCAAAAACTGCTACTCTCATACCGTTGCTAACAGGAGAAACCATGAAACGTCGCCAATTAATTCGCTATGGAGCCATGGGAATGTTGGCTGGTGCCGGTGCAGTGTTGGGAGGGCGAGATCGGGCGATCGCCGCTGATCAGCTCAGCATTGAATACCATGGTCACACTTGTTTTCGACTAGTTAGCAGCGGGTTAACGGTTTTAAATAACCCTTTCAAGCCAGCGGGATGTACCGAAAATTTTGCAGCTCCCCGTTTAAATGCTGACGTAGTTACCATCAGTAGCCATCTCTTGGATGAAGGCTATATTCAGGAACTGCCGGGAAATCCTGGGCTATTAAGAAGGCCGGGTTTGTATCGCTTTAAAGGGGTGCAGTTCCAAGGGTTAGGTATGGCCCATGATCGTGTAGGTGGGTTCCGCTTTGGGCGCAATATTGCCTGGCTTTGGGAACAGGCAGGAATGAATATTTTCCACATGGGTGGTGCCGCAGGAGAGTTGGATTCAGAGCTGCGGATTCTAATTGGTCAGCCTGATGTTTTGATCTTGCCCGTTGGCGGCGGAGAAAAGGCCTACGATGCCCGAGAAGCGATCGCGGTTATTAACGAATTAAATCCCCGACTGGTTATTCCTAGCCATTACCGAACTGAGGCAGCTAATAGCGAAGCCTGCGACATCGATCCGGTGAGTGTATTTATCAAAGCCCTTGGTAGCGATCGCGTCAAAACCATCAGTAATTCCCGTATTACGATTACAAATCAAAGCTTGCCTGAAAGTGGTCCTCCCCTGGTACGGGTGCTTTCTCCGGCGATCGTCACCGCCTAATACTGTCGTTACTCAAAACGTTTTTTCAGGAGATCTGTTCCAGAGAACTATCGAGAAAGTCCATTTTTTCGACTTATTTTCTGGTCAGGAAATCTTTTGAAAAAGATATCCTAAAAAATTTCCTAAGTACTTCTCCGTTTACTGTCCTGAAAGTCTCCGAAAAGTTATATCCATGATCGATTTAACAGCCGATTTGACCTCTGTTTGGATCGCTGAATATCAGCATCGTCGCCAACAGTTAATGGAGAAAATCGGTTCGGGAGTTGCTATTTTTCGCAGCGCTCCCCATGCAGTGATGCACAACGATGTGGAATATAACTTTCGCCAAGACAGCGATTTTTTCTACATCACTGGATTTAATGAGCCTAATGCCGTTGCGATTTTGGCTCCCAACCACGACGAACATAAGTTTGTTTTGTTTGTTCGCCCCAAAGATCTAAAGGCAGAAACGTGGTCCGGTCGTCGCGTGGGGGTTGATGGAGCAAAGGAAAGATTTGGTGCCGATGAAGTGTACTCCATCGCCGACCTAAATGAGCATTTGTCCAAGTACTTAGAGACGGGCGATCGCATTTTCTACCGGATGGGGAACGCCCCTAAGTTTGACCAGGTTGTCATTAGAAACTGGCAAGCGTTAATGCGCAAGTTCCCTCGAAAGGGACAGGGACCGATCGCCATTGAAGATCCCCGTGCCAAGCTGCACAGCATTCGCATGGTCAAAAGTGAGCTGGAGTTGGCGCTAATGCAAAAGGCAGCGGATATTGCCGTTGAGGCCCACAACAGAGCACGCGAGCTGGCTGCACCTGGGCGCTATGAATACGAAATTGAAGCGGAATTGGACTATTGTTTCCGACGTTCCGGGGGACTCGGTCCTGCCTATCCATCCATTGTGGCCGCTGGGGACAACGCCTGTATTCTTCACTATGTGGAAAATAATCAGGAAATGCAGGCAGGGGATTTATTGTTAATTGATGCGGGTTGTTCTGTGGAGTATTACAACAGCGACATCACCCGAACATTTCCCGTTGATGGAAAATTCACTGCGGAACAAAAGGTTTTATACGAGTTAGTTTTAAAAGCCCAAGAGGCGGCGATCGCCGAAGTGCAGCCAGGCAAACCTTACATGGATCACCACAACGTAGCAGTACGTATTATTACCGAAGGGTTAGTGGAGTTAGGGCTGCTTAAAGGAGAGGTGGATGACTTAATCGAAAAGAAGCTTTATGAAACCTTTTATATGCACAAAACGGGGCATTGGCTGGGGCTAGATGTGCATGACGTAGGTATCTATCAGTGTGGTGATGATCCCTTTTATTTACAGGCAGGACATGTGCTGACTGTTGAACCGGGAATTTACATTTCACCGGAAGCCGATCATCCCGAGGATCACCGAGACGAACAACCGCCCATTGGCGATCGCTGGAAAGGAATTGGTATTCGCATCGAAGATAATATTGCTGTCACTGAAACTGGCAATAAAAACCTCACGGAAGCGTTACCCAAACAGGTTTCTGAACTAGAAACCGGCTTGTAATGTAAACTTCCGCGAGGATATTTCAGACAGTTTTCTATTTGCTATTAAGTCGTTGCCTCAGAATAGATTCAACTCCTCATAGACCTCTTGCATCAATCAAAAGTCGCCCTAACGCTCCCCAATAAGGGAAGTTTTGCTTCCCTTACCTAGAGATGCCAGTTATTGTGACGACTACGCCTCAGGAGCTATGTCAGCAGACGCTTCGGTGGCGTCGATACCGTCTAAGCTAAGGGTGACGACCTTAGTCTTCTCTGCCTCAGTTTTCGGCAGGGTCAAGGTTAAGACACCGTTTTCATAGGCGGCTTTTGCCTCAGTATGCTGCACTCGAATAGGCAACTCGAAGGTGCGTTGAAAGCTGCCATAGCGGAACTCGCTGCGACGCTTGGTTTCACCGGCAGACGAGGCAGTTTTACGCTCACCTCGCACAGAGACAGACTGGGCAGACACATCCACCTGAATATCCTGCTTATTTAGTCCAGGCAGTTCAACTCTTAGGTAAATGGCATCATCGGTTTCTTCAATTTCCGCCGAAGGTAGGTAAGAGGTTTCCGCGTCATTGCCCAACAACTCGTTAAAAATTGAGTCATCAAAGAGTTGATCAATTTGTCGACGGATGGAGTCAACATTGGTGTAAGGCTGCCAGCGTAAGATAGCCATGAAATATGCTCCTGGTTATGTTCTTAAGAAAGTAAATCCAACAGAAAACCGGAAGAAGCGAAAAGCAAACTATCAACAAAAATCAGTAAACTTAAATTGTTTAGGTGATGTTTGTCGCCTTTCGTTTTCTGTTGTTACTACCATAACGCCAGAATAAAAGTGGGGGATTCGGTTCACCGACAAGGGGTGATTCGGCTTACCGAAAGTAAGGTAAGAAAAAGGCGTTCAAAAGTGGGATCGTGGTTGGAGAAGACCACGTTTATAAAGTATTTGTATCGCCATTGGCTCTGATACCTAGAAGCAGTAGGTGGCGATCGCCTTTTCAATAGCGCCATATCTCCTTTCTGGTGCCGCCCCTCTGATCAAAGACAATAACTGCCCTGAAACAGCCTCTCAATATTGGAGGTCAATCCAAGACTCATCCTTTAAGGGAGAAAATCAAGAGACAGAAAGTATCAATTCTGTCTAATTCAAGATATGCTTGCCTAGCCATAAACCTGTTCTTCTGGCATATCCAGTCGCCAGATCATAGTCTAGCTACGGTGTCGCCATGAAAATTGTGCAGTGGATCCTAACGGTCATCGCCCTTTTATTTAGCCTCCTCACTCTCTTCGCCGCATTTCAAGGGACTGTATTTTCTCTCATCTTTGCGCTGCTCGCTCTGGTGATAATTGCTCCCCCGCTATACCCGCAGATCAATAAGCGACTGCCTTTTCTACGCTTTAGCTTTCTAAAAATATTTTTGTGTGTCCTTTTATGGTTTGTGGCTCTGGGCTTTATCGGGGGAAACACCTTCTCCTTTGCCAACGCTGCCGTTTGCGCCAGTCCTGGCAGCGAGACCTGTGGCAAGAGCGAGATTGCTTTTCTCGAAACCACATCCAGCCTGACAGTAAGTGCTGATCTGACTGATCCCGGTGATGCAGGTGAGCTGAAAGAGGTTGGCATCACTATGGATTATTGGGCTCAGCCGGATCAGGAGTCGGAAGTCTACAGTGAGACCTTCGAAGTGCCCCAGGACAAGCAGCAGATGCTGTTCACATTGGAGGAGTTAGATTTGCAACCGGGCAGCTATCGCGTCAATATCACCCCTGTATTGAAAACCGATAAAACGGCTCTGACCAAAGAAGTGCAGTTTGCGGTTTGGAGCAGCACGGAGGACGTGGAAAAGCGCAATAGCGGAGAGCTGGAAAATGCTGGGCTTTTCCATAACAGCATTTCAGAGGTGAACATTTGCGAGCATTCTGGACAGAGGGGCACATTCTGCCAGCAAGATATGCCGGAAATTTCCAGCGGAGCGGCGGCCCTTGGATTCACAGCAGAAATTCCTAACTTGAGAATCAGACGCGCATCGGTTCGAGGCGATTCTCAAATTACTTTTGTATTGCGGATTTTAAGCGTGCCTGGGGAAGAACTCACTGAACCAGAGGAAATGTTCCGCGAAACCCAGGAATTGGAAGGGGACGTGGGAACTTACACGTTGATCAACACGCCGCCGGAGGGAGGCTTGCCTCAAGGTTTGTTTGAGCTGGTCACGTTCTTAGAAGCGAAGGATTCGCTACCTATCCGTAAGGTATTTACGATTAAGTAAGCTAGCCATCGCCCTTGACAGCCTCGTCCACTGCAAGGTCCTACTTTTAATCACGTGACATCCCCGTCGTGCCACGTCGACGGGTGACAAACCTTAGCTTTGCGGCGGGGCAGGTTGCTCTGCGGGTGGCGGGGGAGCCGGGATAGCTTCTTCTGATTGGGTGTTAGCGGGGGTGGAACGATCATTGGGTTTAAAGACGCCCACTAAGGCAAAACTGATGCCAAAGGCGATCGCCGCAATTACCACAATGCCCAACAACGACAGCCACCGGTTACTTTCCAGCACGGACGGTCCATCAGAATCAACAGTCACAGCGGACGGTGCTGACAGGCTTGGATCAATCATCAAATCACCAACGGCATTTAAATCCGGCAGAGGATTAGGGGAATTGCCCGTTGATAGGTCCATCGGATCGCCAAACAGTTGTTCTTGATTGGAGGCGATCGCCGAAGTTTTGGGCATCGGTGCCGTCACCGGCCTCGGCGGGGGCGTAGTAATGGGCAAAGTGCTGGTGGATTCTCCCAGTTCCACAGCGCTTGACACAAACTTTTCGATCGCCGCAATTAAATCTTGGTTTTGTTGCCGCAGCACCCGGTTATCACCTTCTATGGTGGCTAACTGCGCCTTTAGCTGCTCCATTTCTGCCGTTTGCTGACGGTATACGGACAGGGGAATGGACGCGGCAGGGTTATTGCCATTGGGCGAACCGGAAGCACCAAAGGATGAAAAGCTGCGGTCTTGCATGTTAGCTACGCGAAAAAGGGTAAATAAACAGATGTAAAAGTGGGAAAATATAGGCGAACCTAAGACGCAAAAGCGCAAAAGCGGCGACGCCAAGCTTTAATAGACCGATTATAGTTAACTCGGATTCGATTATGGGCGCTGACATCCCCACTGAAGCGAAGTGTGTGTAGATTTCGCCGGGGTCATTTGCCTGGGGCTATCCCGTTAAGGTTACTTACCTAGAGCTATGCCCTCAAGGCTAATTGCGCGATACCAAAGTTGCGCCACGTTAAAATTACGTCACGTTAAAATTGCGCCACGTCAAATTCTTCAACCTAGTTACACCGCCATAGCAACCTACTAACCGCCGTGTCCAATACCGAAACCGCTTCGTTAGAGATGTCACCAGAAACTGCTAATTCAGACGCCACGCCCGCAGTGGCACCCCCAGAAATGAAATACGGTGAGCGGGAAATTTCGGAAGGCGAACTGATTACGTTCCCCAATCCCCGCCCCGGGCGTGTGTTTGATATTAAGGTCAGCCTGCCGGAATTCACCTGTAAATGTCCCTTTTCTGGCTACCCCGATTTTGCCACCATCAACCTGACCTATCGCCCCGACGGCAAGGTGGTAGAGCTAAAAGCCCTAAAGCTTTATATCAATGGCTATCGCGATCGCTACATTTCCCACGAAGAGTCCGTAAACCAAATCTTGGATGATTTCGTAGCCGCCTGCGATCCCCTTTACGCAAAAATTGTCGGCGACTTCCAACCCCGTGGCAACGTGCATACGGTTATCGAAGTGGTGCACGAAAAATAAATCGAGATCGGTTTCCCCCGTTAACAAAGCAGGATTTTTACCGGGAAGGCACCCCATGAAAGTTCCCGCGTAAAAATTAGTTGGTCGGCAGGCTCTCCGGGTGCGCTTTAAGGTGGTCGTAGACTTTCTGAATTAGTGATCGGCTATTTTCATAGGTGATCAATTTCTTAGCGTCCGCGTAGGTTTGCCAGCGATAATCGGCAATTTCTTCTTCCTGAATGGTGACCTTAACTTTGTCCAAAAAAGCCGGATAGTAAGTCACCACCTTGTGGATAATTCGGGCAGTTCTTCTGATTTCGTACTTCTCATTAAATGAAACCGTTTCAAGGACGTTGAACTCTTTAACGCCGGTTTCTTCCGTAAATTCCCGACAAGCACTTTCCAACGGCGCTTCGTCGTTTTCAGCATGCCCCTTAGGAAACGCCCAATGCCCTGCATTGTGTTGAATTAGCAAATATTCCGCATCGTCCAAAGTGCCGCCGGGGGGTAGGTATGTGGGAACAATGCCGAAGGCAGCGTCTTGGGAAACGGGAAGCTGAGATTTAGCCATAGAAGGGAAAACCCCGTAACGTCATTAATTGCTTTTTACTGTTCCAATCATCATGGCACCAAGAAGCAGACGTTGCCCGCGATGGAATCAGTAACGTCCCCAAAAACTCTCCGCCCCATAAAACTGAATCAGAGCAAAAGCTGACTCAGATGAGTCTACAAATTTATTTGAAAAACTATTTTGAAAAGCTTTGTAGGGGCTGTCCACCAATGCTGAGATGGACGGCATCGCCTGGCTCATAGGAATCCCCCATGGGCACCAGCGCCTGTAGGGTTTTCGGTCCTTCGGCGGTTGGGGGAAACTGGGGGTTGGGTCCCAGCTCCAAGGTGTATCGATATTCTCGTCCCAAAAATTGCCGGGTTAGGATTTGGGCATTGGCGGGGCGATCACTCCCAGCCGGATCCAGGTGTAAATTACTTTGGCGCACCCCCAAGGTTATCTCTCCCGAGGACGATTCAGCGCCGTCTAGATCCCCTGTTATCTTGCCGGAAAACTCCCCCAGCTCCGTGATCCAGCCTTGATCCTTGCGCCGAGCCTGAATAAAGTTCATTTGGGCAACAAATGCCGCCACAAACTGGGACGCCGGTTGCCAATACAGCACCTCGGGACGGTCTAGCTGTTCAATACGCCCCTGGCGCATCACCGCCACTTTATCGGCGATCGCCATAGCCTCTTCGCAATCATGGGTCACAAATACCCCCGACGCCTGGGAGTTTTTCAAAATCAAACGCACCTCCTCCCGCAAACTTTGGCGCACCTGGGCATCCAAATTACTCAACGGCTCGTCCAATAACACCAGCGCCGGGTCGGGAGCCAACGCCCGCGCCAATGCCACCCGCTGCTGCTGCCCCCCCGATAAAGCATGGGGATAGCGCTTATCCAACCCCGACAGACGCACCATATCAATGGACTGACTAACGCGATCGCGCACCTGCACCGGCGATCGTCGCCGCGCCCCCTTCGCCCCTTTCAACCCAAAGCCCACATTGTCTGCCACCGATAAATGGGGAAAAAGAGCATAGTCCTGGAATACCATTCCCAACTGTCGCTCCTCCGGCGGAACCCAATATCCTTCTCCCGCCACCGGTCGCCCCGCAATATCCACACGCCCACCATCGGGGCGCTCTAGCCCAGCAATTAAACGCAACAGGGTCGTTTTGCCGCAGCCTGACGGTCCCAATAGCGCCAGCAGTTCTCCCTTTTTTAGGGTCAAACTAATACCGTCCACCGCCTTAACCCGCCCTTGAAAACAGCGGGTTAAAGCATCCAAATTCAGAATAGTAGGGGAGTCCACAGGGAGAGGGCTGGTTTCAGTGATCTCAGAACGGCAGGGGAGGGTGGAGTAAGGCACGGCTTCAGCGTTTATTGTTAGCTTTTGCGCTGACTTCTATTTACTGTGACGGCGCCAGCACCGGTTTTGAACGTCAAATCGTGAAACTGGCAAAGACAACGGACCATCGAAACAATAAACTATCGAACGGGGCACATCACCTATGGCAGTCGGCGAATGACTAGAGCGCCAGATTTCAATGCCGCATTTTTGGTGCCATATTGAGGACAAGGCGCGAAACAATAATACGTGCCTTCGGACACAAATGCGTTTTTGTCGATTATCAAGGGAGACTGATTGGTACCTTTGGCAGGCATTGAGATCGGCGTTGAAGTTTGGCGTCTAACCCATTTTGCATCCCTGCGGTAATTACCTAGACATCGGTGGATTTCACGAGCCAAAGCAGAGTATTCGCCCCAGAAATCTCCAAAAACAAGATTAATTTATCCGTATTTCCTCGGATCTATTTGCTATAGTGTTTCTAACCGCAGTACGAAATGCGATGCGGTGCGACGATTTGTCCGGAAGTACAATTAAGGTGATATTTGGAACACTGAAGAAGTAAAACCCTGAAATACTTTGTCATGGTGTCTACCATGCTGGGTAACGGGGTGATTAAGGACTACGGTGTTTCAGAGAACTTTGTGGACTAGCGTTTTTTAAGCGCTTTACCAACGGCAAATTGCCAGAAGTCTAGATCTTTCAGGTCTTCTACCGTGGCACGTTTTCCGCATTCACTTTCGTGGCTAAGTTGGTTATTGGGAACGGGAGCAGCGGCAGCCAGTGTGGCTGTGGTTGTAGGCGCAAACACACCGGGTTCCAATAATCAGTGGCTTGGGAGATCTCCCAATCCATCAGGGCTTTCTACGTCAGTGTCGCCATCTACGATTTCCACCACTGGGTCTTTTCCGTCACAGGAGAAGGTCCAGTTTGGTGCGTCTGGGGTTGGGACCCCAAGGGATCGCCCCAACCCCAAGGGCGGACGGTTCCAGGTGGTACGTCTGGAAAATGGGCTAACAGTGGTCACCCGACCGGTGGAAACGACTCCGGTGGTGTCGGTGCAGGTATGGTATCGGGTGGGGGCGCGCAATGAATCCCCGGAAAAAAGCGGGCTGTCTCACACCCTAGAACACTTGTTATTTAAAGGAACAAACTCGAGGCCGGTGCAGTTTGGCTGGTTGTTTTCAGCGTTGGGCAGCGAGTCCAATGGGTTTACGGGCTATGACAGTACGGTTTTTGTGAACACGACGGGGCGGGGGCAGTTAGAGGCGCTGTTGACCCTGGAGGCGGATCGGATGACCGGAGCGGCGTTGACGGCGACGGCCCTGGATCAGGAGCGATCCGTGGTGCTGTCGGAACTGGCGGGCTATAAAAACGACCCGGCTTATCGGTTGGATGAGGCGGTGATGGATCGAGCCTTTCCCCACCAGGCGATCGCCCAATCCATCGGCGGCACTGAGGAAGCGGTGAAGTCCCTGACCGTGGGTGATCTGCAACAGCATTATCGTCGGTTCTACCGTCCCGACAATGCGGTGCTGACCATCGTGGGAAATTTCGACCAGGATCAGGCGTTTGCCACGGTGCGGCGGCTGTTCGGCCCCATTCAGTCCCACAGTGACGGCGAAGGCTTAACCCTTGACGAAAAATACGTAGGGGCAGCCCAGGCAATTTCTAGGCAAATTAACCCGGAGCGCTCTGGGTTGGAGCGCCTTAGTTCAGGGACGCAGGACTCATTTAATTTTGAGCTCCCCGCCGGAGAGGGGACGATCGCCAATCCCCTACGCCTTACGGGAGCCAATCCATTGATACAAATGGTGTACCCCATGCCGGAAGCAGGACATGGGGACGAAGCGGCGCTGTTGGTGCTGTCGCGGGTGTTGGGCACGGGGCGGCGATCGCTATTGCATCAATCCCTAGTGGATGGGGAAGAACCCTTGGCGGGGACGGTGGACGGGCTATTGTTCCATGGGGTGGATCAAGGCTGGTATCAGCTGGTGGTGGAAGCATTGCCGGGGGTGCCGTTGGAAACCTTGCAGCGACGAGCGTTGAGCGCTGTCCAGCAGGTGCGCGATGGGCAGGTGAACTTGGCGGCGCTGGAGCGGGCCAAGGTGCTGGTGCGATCGCAACTATTGCTGGACGAGCGGGATGTGACCAGTCAGGGTATGCGGCTGGGACAGGATTGTTTGATTTTGGCGGATTGTAACTATCGCGATTCCCTTTTGGGCGCGGTGGAAACGGTGACGCCGGCGGATGTGCAGCGGGTGGCTCGGGAGTATTTGGGGGCAGATCGGCTAACGGTGGGGTGGCTTGAGGTAGCGGGAAATGCACCGGGATTCAATCCACCGGGGTCCAATTCACCGGGGTTCAATTCACTGGGACTTAGTGGAGATGAAGGCTGGGACCGACGATCGCGCCACCAGCGTTTCCCCAATGGGTCCCAGCTTTCGGAGTTGGATCTTGCGCCAGAATCGCAAAATATTGAGGCATTGGTAAAACAATATTTGCCTAAGGCGATGGCGAAGGGTGGCGAATCAACGGCGATCGCTCCCGATGTGGTGACCTTACCTAACGGGTTGCAAGTGCTGCTGGTGCGGGACGACAGTACGCCGACGGTAACCGTTGCCGGGTATGTACCAGCAGGGCACCAGTGGGATCCGGTCAATCGGGCGGGGCTAGCGGAGCTGACGACGGCAAGCCTATGGTCGGGCAGCGGCAAATTTTCGGAGGGGGCACTGACCCAGGCGCTGGAATCCCGGGGGATTCATTTGGAGTTTCACGCCCATCGGGAGGGGGTGGCTATTGCGGGACAGGCGCTGGCGGACCAGGACCAAGCCGTAGTGGGGTTTTTGGGAGACTTATTGCAGCGTCCCCAGTTTGATCCGACGGCGTTGGAGCGCAATCGCCAACGGGCATTGAACACCTTACAAAGTCGCCTGGACACCCCCAGCTACGTGGCGCGCAAGCGAGCGCAGCAGCTTATGTATCCGGCGGGTCACCCGTTTCGCACCTTTGCCACCGCCGAGACACTGCAAGCCATTACCCGCGAAGATCTACAAAAATTCCACCAAACCCACTACCGCCCCAACGGCACCGTGTTGGCAATTATCGGGGACATTGACCCCGGTGGCCTGCGCCAGATGATCGAGAAAACCTTTGGGCAGTGGCAAAAATCCCCCGCCCCCCCGCTGCAAGTCGCCCTCCCCCAACGCCCGGAAAAACTGCAACACATATACAGAGCGATCGCCGCCAAATCCCAAGCCATCACCGTCATGGGTTATCCAGGCATCACCCGCACCGATCCACGCTACTATCCCGCCTTGGTGCTAAATCAACTGCTGGGGGGCGACACCTTAGCCAGTCGATTGGGGCGCACTTTGCGCGATCGCCACGGACTCACCTACGGCATTTACAGCCAGTTTCAGGCAGGGCAAACGGCCGGTCCCTTTTCCATCGATTTTCAAACCTATCCCCAGGATGTAAACGCCGCCATCCAACTGGTGCGCCAAGAGCTAGGCACCCTCCGGCAATCAGGGGTCACCGCCCAGGAAGTGGCCGCCGCCAAGGGAGCCCTAGTGCGCAGTTATCCGGTTACCCTCGCCGACCCGGATATTTTGGCGGAGCACCTGGTGATGGCGTGGGTCCACGGACTACCCCCCGGTGAACTAACCCAGTTTGGCGATCACATCAACAATGTCACCGTGGACCAGGTAAACCAGGTCATTCAACAATTAATTGAGCCGGACCGATTGGCGATCGTCACTGCCGGTCCCCCCAAAGCCGCCAAGTTTCGATAAAAAACTAGCAAGGGAGAACAACATTTTTGCGATCCCTTGTAGTCAGTCCAATAATCAGTCCAATAAAAAATAGGGAAATGGACCATAAGCTCAGTTTTTTAAGGCTACTGCTGTTTTAGCGTCTCCATTTGTTCGGCGCTTAGCGCAATTTCCACCTTTAGCCCCTGGGTTTTATCCAGCACGCTCAGCTGATAGCCCCCCGACTTTGCCGCCACTTCCCACTGGGACGCTGTTACGGTGAGGGTTTGGTAAGTCACCTCCGGCAGCCCCACGCGAATCACCAAATCAGGCTGGGATTTTGGATAAATGTATAGATGCTGATGGAGGGTATCCAGCTCTAACTTGGCTGGTGTCGAATTGCGCTCGTTATCCTGACCCACCTTTTGCCAATACAGAGAAATGCCTCGTACCTCGGCACCGTGGCACACAAACTGCTCATCAAACCGCTCCACTTCCCAATCCAACTGGCGCGGATCGGAGGTTTGGTCCATCAATCGCTGTCGCCAGGTAATGGTCTGCCCATTAAGTCGCGACCACCACTGAGAAATAGTTTCAAAATGGGCCGGATTTTCTGGATCGGAATCGCCGTAGCGCCAAACCACCGTTAAAGGTTCCATAGGGCTCACCAATATTGCTAAAAACCTGCCGTAAACGCGCAAAATCGATAAATTATCAAAGCCGGATTCTTTTTCCGGGGATTGATCGCCATTGCGCCGGACTATTTCCCCAGCCTAGTTCATCCTTATTTGGATCTTTATGGATCTCCCTCTGGTTTACCACCCAGAATATTCCGCCCCCATGGCGTCCACTCATCGGTTCCCCATGGCTAAGTTCCGCCTGTTAAAAAATCTGCTGCTGCGGGATGGAGCCATAGTGGAGTCGCAGTTTTTCTGCCCAGAATTAACGCCCTGGGATTGGATTGAGCGTATTCATACTCCAGATTATGTGGATGCCTATCGGTTTGGCACGTTGGATGCGAAAGCCCAGCGGCGTATTGGGCTGCCTTGGAGTGAGGCGATCGCCCGCCGCACCCGCATCGCCGTCGGAGGTACGGTGTTAACGGCCCGCCTCGCCCTGGAACATGGTCTATGCTGCAACCTTGCTGGCGGCACTCACCACGCTTTTCCCGAATACGGCTCTGGATTTTGCATTTTTAACGATATTGCCGTTACCGCCCGGCTACTGTTGGATGAAGGGGCGGTGCAAAAAATTTTGATCGTGGATTTAGATGTGCACCAGGGGGATGGCACGGCGTGGATTTTCCAGGACGAGCCCAGGGTGTTTACTTTTTCCATGCACTGTGGCGCGAATTTCCCCCTACGCAAACAAACCAGCGACTTAGATGTGCCCCTCGAAATCGGCACAGAAGACGAGGGGTACTTGCGCACTTTGGATAGTTATCTAGAGGATTTGCTGAGCCAGGTAAAACCAGATTTGGTACTGTACGACGCAGGTGTAGATCCCCACCGGGGCGATCGCCTGGGCAAGCTTGCCATGACCGACACCGGCTTATTTCAGCGAGAAATGCAGGTTTTAGGCACCTGTGTGGGGGCAGGGTATCCCGTCGCCTGCGTAATCGGCGGCGGCTACAGCACCAATATGGACACCCTGGTCCATCGCCATTCCCTAGTCCACCGGGCCGCTGCCCAAATTTGGCGTCTCCATCGCCTTTAGTCCTTTCTTTTTACTTTCTTCGACTCTTCCTTACTTTCGTATGAAAGCGAGATTCGCCTTCTACAATGGATTCAGCAGATGTAACGGACTAGTGATCGTATCTATATATATTGCGTACATCGCGTCTATATATATTGTCTAGTTCGCGTAATTCGTATCGGGCAGTTTGCCTGCTATTTCGTCAACCCGCCCACCGAAACTCCCCAATCTGCCCAAAGCTATCAATAAGCCGTTTCCGTCACCCAGGTAATACTTAGCACCATCAGGGACAGCAATTGATTTAGGCTCGCCGTTTATTACCTCCTAGAGATCTACCTATGCTCCTGTCCAAAGGCTTTGAAGTGGAACTGTACACTGGCACGCCAGCCGGTGAAATTGTGGGGCTATCGGACCGGATTGCGGCAGAGCTAGAGGGATTTGTGCGCGAGCCTGATAGCCGCAATGTGGAATACACCACCGCCCCCCGCTACAGCTACGACCAACTGTTGTGCGATTTAGTGATTCCCCGCCAGCGACTACGCCACTTTTTGCTGAAGATGGGCAATTACACCTTAATTCCCGGCAGTACTTTGTCTCTATCAGGTAGCGATCGCTTCCATCGCTCCGACCCGGCAAATCCCTACCACGCCTATATCGAGAAAATTTACGGCACGAAGGTGGTCACCGCCAGTATCCACATCAATATCGGAATTAACGATCCAGAACTGTTGATGAAAGCCTGCCGGTTGATCCGGGTTGAGGCTCCTTTATATCTGGCGTTAAGTGCGTCGTCCCCCTTCCTCGACGGCAAGCCCACCGGCTACCATTCCACCCGCTGGCACACATTCCCCCAAACGCCGGCGCGGGTGCCTATCTTTGAAAGCCACAATCACTTTATACAGTGGACCGAAGCCCAACTGGTGGCTAAGACCATGCAGAATGTGCGCCATCTGTGGAGTTCGGTGCGTCCCAACGGCGACTGCCGCCCTTATAAGCTCAATCGCCTGGAGCTGCGCATTTGCGATATGGTGAGCGACCCCATTGCCCTGCTAAGCATCACGGCATTGCTGGAGGCGCGGCTGTGGCAGCTTTTTGAACAGCCTGATTTGGATCCTCTGGTGGGCAGCCGTTTACCGGAAGGGTCGCGCAATGACGATCTAGTGGCATTGACGGCGGCGAACGAAATTGCGGCAGCTCGATATAGCTTGGGAGCCACCCTGCGCCATTGGCAAGATGGACGGGCGATCGCGGCCAAAGATTGGTTGCAAAGGCTCTATGGGGAAGTGTACCCCTATGCCAAAGAGCGGGGCTTTAGCTGTTTTCTGTCGCCGATTTTACGGTTAATCAAAAAAGGCAATGAAGCTCAGCGATGGCTGACCCAATTGGATGCTGGGCATAGCTGTAAGGAAGTGGTGGTGGGTTACACCCGACGCATGGCAGAACGAGAGCGCAAGCTGGCGGGACAAATTTGCCAAAATTGGGTCGCGTAGAAAAAGTCGCTAAAAAAAACGCGTAAAAACACCTTGTAACAGCACGAACAGCACGGTCCACAACACCGAAAGTATCCAGTTAGGCTGCCGGAAATGTTCCCCAAGGGTTTCCCTGGCGCTTAATTTTCAGTGGGGCATTGCATTGCCTCAACCAATTAAAATTTTGTCCACTATCCATTAAAAAATCGAATCAATGTGCAGGCGATCGCCATTTACATCGATTGTTAGGGGTAATGGGTCCCATAGATTCATCCTGTGGATTTAGGGACTGTCATCATTTAAATCTCAAAGCTAGTCGTAAAACTCAAAGCCAGCAGTGGCGAGGGTTTCAATCCCTAGTTTCTTTGTGTTGAGCGGGCATACACTGCCCCTGCATAAAGCTTCTGGCGCTTAATTGATGCCACGCCCCAATCCCACAACAGTTAGTCCAATCAAAACGAGTCGCACATAACCGCTGCCAAGCCCCTATGTCCCTTCACCTTGTTTTAGTTAATCCAAAAATCCCCCCTAATACGGGAAACATTGCCCGCACCTGCGCCGCCACCGGGACACCATTGCATTTGGTGGGTCCCCTGGGCTTTGAAATTAGCGATCGCCACCTAAAGCGAGCCGGGCTAGATTACTGGCCCCACGTCAATTTGACCTACCACCCGGACTGGGACACCTTTTATGGGCAACAGCAACAGTCAAGGGGGCGACGCATTGGATTTTCCGTACGGGGCACCGAAAACTACCACCAGTTCGCATTTCAGGAAAACGACTGGTTGCTGATGGGCAGTGAAACCGAAGGACTGTCGGAAACCAGTCTGGCAGCCTGCGACCATCTGATTCGTATTCCCATGAATCAAACCCATGTGCGCAGCCTAAACCTATCCGTAAGTGCCGCCGTGGGACTTTTTGAAGCTCGTCGCCAACTGGGTCTACTGGACTAGGGTTCCATGGACAAAGCGTGTCATTCGTTAAATGCCCGCCGCCTAAGGCGTGTCATTAATTAAGTACCAGAAGCCTTACACAGTGGAGAGTACACGCCCTTTTAAAACAGAGAAATCCCGGAGCTGAAACCGTTACGGTCAAAACCGTTGGATTTTAAATGGTGACAGCCTCTAGGCACCGGAAATCAAAGCGTCAGCAGTTTTGAGCAGAAAGTACATGCCCTTTCCGAATAAATCGTTCGGAGGCTAAATCGACCTATTTCTGCCTGGCAAATCGAAATTCGATGCTGGTTTTTGGAATTAATTTTCGCCTTGGGCGATCGCTGTAATCCCACATTTTTTTTCGGCAATTCCCCCAGACCCCTTGAGAATAGGCGCCTGTAGGGCGAAGAGCAGTATGGATTTTCCGAACTGTCAGTTTTACCTTTAGAATTGATAAACAATACCTATCAATAGGATGGAACCTGGGGGAGAAGAGTTCGGTCGATTCCTGCCACCGCCGCAGAATACAAAGCTTTGGGGGAATAGACGAAAAGTAGCCTTAAAAATTAGCGTCTTACTTTAGTAGGGCTTCTAATGCTCAAAAAAAACTAATTATTTAGGGCTGCCAGTCGCTACTGCATCGAATGTTACAGCAAGATTTTATGTTCTTTAAGCCCTTGCGCAAGATCACTGAAACCCCAGTATCTAAGGGGTTTATGAGGGACGTACCCAGTAAAAATCTCAGTTACAACAATGGAGAAAGCGCTTGAAAATGTCATTAAATTGCTCTTTGAAGCGCTCTTAAAAAGATATAAAAAATTTGAAACGTTGCATCTGCAATGAGATAGAAAGCTATCTCTTGCTTAAATCAGAAAAGCAGGGTAGTCTGACCTAGACTTTTGTCGATTATCAAATCTGTGGCTAAACTAAGGCTGCGGAATTGATGATCCCATCGGCGAACACATTGGAACTTCAGAGTTACGGCTGAGATGCTCCTCACCCGTGAGCCCACTGCAAAATCGATGTTTTTTAGCAGTGAGCAACCTTTGAACTACAGTTCCACTTCTACTCATCCAAATCGTGTGATGACTCAACAGTTTCAACCGACTTCAACGGAAACCAATCGCAGTAAGGCTCGCACCTCAGCCGCGATGCTCGGGCTAGCGATATCGGTGGGCGCAACAAGCATGTTGATGCCTCGCCAGGGGGATGAGGTTCTGGCAACAGAGCCACCCGTCGCTGCAAACCAGAAGCCTGAAGCAAGCTTGAGAAGCTATGTCATCCAGCCGGGTGACACGCTAGCTCAAATTGCTTTAAGCCATTCGATCAATCTCAATGCTCTTTTAAAATTAAACGGCATTGGGGAAGAGGATCTGCTTCAGGTTGGGCAAACTTTACAAGTTCCGGCGAAACCTGCAAGTAAGCCAGATATAAACTCTGCTACTGCTGAGTACCCCTCCGGCGATGAGTCGGCATTGGCGTCAAAGCCAACAAATCCCGAAAAAATCAATCCCAAGCCCAGCATTAGTTTGCTGAACCAGAAGGATGGATTGTACGAAGAGCAAGCTGTCAGCAGCGTGGGGGCTGACCTTAACAGCACCACCGCCAAATCCATCCCGACTTTGCCCGACGCCGTTGTGGTCCGCCCACAGAATGACAGCATTCCGGTTATCGATGCATCTCAAGGGCTAACGGCAGCCGATCTAGACGTTGAAGCTTCACAAGCGTCAAATCAGCCTTTGTCTGTGGTGTCCCCCACAGCAGACGATTCATTAATCAGTGCGAAAGAAACAGCGATCACTGTAATTCGCCACTCCTCAAGCACCATTGAAGGCACCCTTGTATCGCCCCTGTCTTCATCTTCAGAGGGGGCTCAGAACTTTTCCCTTGATAATTCTGAAGACATTGAGTTAGCCAGCGTTGAGGCCCCCACTATTGCAGCGCCTCGCCAATATCAGGTTCAAGCGGGTGACACGTTGGGGCAGGTGGCTCAGCGGCATGGTGTTTCTATGCGCGTTCTTGCTGATGCCAATGCGCTAGACAATCCACACATGATTCGCGCTGGGCAGATTTTGGTTGTGCCTCAGATTATGGCAGCCAATCTCGCTGCCTATGCCGCAAGTGGTGCAGATTCTGGTGTGTCTACCGTTGCTCCTCCAGTGGCTGGCAATCAATCTTTGGTGACAAGTTCCACCGCAGCACAACTCCAAGGCTCAAAACTTGAAATGTCTCCCGGTGCAAGCAATCCTTTACCGTCCCAAGGGTTAAGTGGGCAGCGAACCGCTCCTAACCCCTACATTGCTGGTCTACAGGCTGAAATTAGGGCGCTTCAGCAGAAGTACGAAGGTCGTTTGTCTTCAGTATTGAGAGACGGTCCCGTTGCCTTGAGCTCAAGCAGTCCGTTGGAGGGCAGCCGTTCCCAAGCCACTGTTGTTTCTCCAGGAACAGCAGCAGCTCTAGACAATGGCACCAGTGACGTAGAGGCAGCCGTTCAGTCTGCTACTCGGGCGATTCCTGAATCTGTAGGTGCTCTACCTCCTCTTCACGGGGCAACGGATGCAGAAGCGGCAGTTAGTGAGCCTGAGCAAATCGCTCTTGCTTCTCCGAGCCTAGACAATACCAATCCTGCGGTTCGGTCTTTGTTGGGGCAGACGGTGAGCCCGAGCTTGCCTCCTTTGGCATCAGCTGACGCTTATTTGCCTGACAATATGCGCTTTAACGGCTATGTGTGGCCGACGAAAGGAGTGTTTACCTCCGGTTACGGTTGGCGCTGGGGACGGATGCATAAGGGTATTGATATTGCGGCTCCAATTGGTACCCCCATTGTGGCTGCGGCTGATGGTGAGGTTGTTTTCGCGGGTTGGAATAGCGGCGGCTATGGCAACCTAGTGGACATCCGTCACGCCGACGGTAGTTTGACTCGTTACGCCCACAATAGTCGGGTGTTAGTTAAGCGTGGTCAGAAAGTCCGTCAAGGTCAGCTCATTTCAGAAATGGGTAGCACCGGGCGCAGCACTGGTCCTCACCTACATTTTGAAATTCGCATGCCTGGCAAAGGCGCGATTAATCCTAAAGCAATGTTGCCGAAGGGTGGTCTACAGGCAGCCCGCTAGGGTTTTAAACATAGATTGTGCCAGCAATTTGAGTATTGCTGGCGTTAATACTGGAGAAGAGACAGGTCACACAGTTTGATCTGTCTCTTTTGTTTTGATCGGCTTAGGAATCGCTAGGGCTGCTGGCGAGGATGACGAATCGAGCAATGTTAATCATGCAACATCATTAATCAGGCAACATCGCCTTAAGCGCCGTTTTAATCACTTCAACACCGGCTTCAGGCTTGCATGATCGCTCAGTTAATATCCGTCGCCACTGGCGACTACCCCGCTGTCCGGCAAAAAGCTGGAGCATATGGCGGGTAATTTTGTTGAGCTTAAAAACCCTGCTCGTGGAAGGGCGGCTGAGCCAGTGCTCGATATAGGGCAGCATGGTTTCGGCAACTTCCTGACGCGTGCGAAGTGGGCGATCATCCCCATAAATCTCTTGGTCAACGGCGGCAAACAGATAAGGGTTATCGTAGGCGGCGCGCCCTATCATTACCGCGTCAACGTGGTTTAGGTGCTGGTGGATATCTGGCAAGGTGACAATGCCACCATTAATTTCGATGGATAAATTGGGAAAATCTTGTTTAAGGCGATAAACGTCCTCGTAGCGTAGGGGGGGAATGTCGCGGTTTTCCTTGGGGCTAAGTCCCTGGAGCCAAGCTTTGCGGGCATGAACGGTAAAGCGATCGCATCCAGTGGCCGCCACCGTCTCCACAAACTTCACCAGATGGTCGTAGTGGTCCTGTTCATCAACACCAATGCGATGCTTAACGCTAATGGGCAAGGGAGAGGCGTTTTGCATCGCGGCAACACATTCGGCAACGCGCTCCGGTTGCAGCATTAGGCACGCGCCAAAATTACCGCTTTGGACGCGATTGCTGGGGCATCCCACGTTTAAATTAATTTCATCGTAGTTAAAATCGGCAGCGATTCGGGCGCACTGGGCAAGCTGGGTGGGGTCGTCGCCACCGACTTGCAGCACCAGGGGTTTTTCATCGGGATGGAACCCCAGCAGGTAGTCGCGATCGCCATGGATAATTGCCTGGCTGACCACCATTTCCGTGTACAGCAGCACGCGCCGGGAAATCTGCCGCATAAAGTAGCGGTAGTGACGATCTGTGCGGTCCATCATGGGAGCAATGCTTAGGGGATTTCGCCCATGAGCTGCCCCAAAGTTAGCCACCCCAAGGTTATTGGATTTTTCCGCTGGCGATGCCAGGACCATAGTTTCGTTTTTGAGCTAGGAGAATTACGGCTGCTAGCGTTTTAAAACTTTTGCAGCCACTCCACAATGTTAGAGGCTGCGGCGTCGGTGGAGAAGTTTTTCATAACCTCGCTATAGCGCCCAAAGTCCCGATCAATGCCGATTAACTGGGCGATCGCCCGAGCCATCGCCACCCCGTCCCCCGTGGGAATCACTTGGAAGTTGGGCACCCCAGCAAAATCCGTGGCTGATCCCACCGCGTCGGTGGTGATACAGGGCAGTCCCGCCTGCATCCCTTCGTTCATCACCAGCCCCCAGGTTTCCCCCGCTCGCTGAGAGGGCAAGGTGGCAGCGTCGGCGGCGAGATAGTAGGGCGGCAACTCTTTTTGATTTTTAAAGCCTGCAAAATGGATCTTAACGTTGGAAAGCTGGGCCGCTTTTGTGCGTAATTCTTTTTCCAGTTCGCCGGAGCCCAAATAAATAACGCCGAGGCGTTGCTGCTGATCGGCAGAAAGCTGGGCAATGCCGTCTAAGATTAGCCCTGGATTTTTCTTGGGAATCAGCTTGCCGCTAAATAAAATTACGGTGCGATCGCCAAAATCCAACTCCGTGCGCAGTGCATCCCGCTGCCGCTGCTTTTCCTCAACGGGAATATTGATAAAGCGGTCGGGCACACAGTAATAGGCCAACCCCACGCGGCTGTGGTTGATGCCGTGCTTAATAACGTGGTCCTTATTCAGGGTGCTGATGGCGATCGCCGAGTCGAACAAGGTATACATCAGCCGATACACCAGCGATCGCAACTTGGCTTTAAGGGGCGATCGAGCCACCGCTTCGTCATTAGTTTCCACCCGCAAAGTGCACGGAATGCCCCGCAGCCGCGCCAAAATCGTTGCCCACACCGCACCGCGATAATTCAAGCTGTGCACCAGAACCCGATCCGGCTGTTCTTCAATGAGCAACTGCCCAAATCCTGGCGCATCGAGATCCTTAAACCCCGCTGGCTGCTGGGTTTGATTTTCATTCACAATGCGCGACCTATAGCCTTCCAATAAAGGCTCATCCCAGGCAAAGCTGGTGCCAAATTCCACATCTCGATAGCCCTGGATGGAAAAATCCGACAGATACGCCACCACACACTCGTTCCCCATAGCCGTTAGGCGATCAGACACGGCCCGAAATACAGGCGCATGATACTGCACAGGATGGGACGCCAAAATTAGGAGTTTCATTGAGGCTACGTTAGGTTTGGTTTGGAGTACCGACAGTTTGTTTTACGGCGCGATCAAGGGAAAATCGGGGACTATTGTCGAGCCTGTTTTTGGGGACCTTTAAGACTCTCTTCAAAGCTGTGGTCCCTGTGGGACTCTCCCTTATGCAGTTGCACAATGGTCGAAATGCCGTTTCACAGTGGTTGGACCATGATGCCAAAGCAAATTATGCTCCCTAGCCCTTTAGCTCAGTTTTCCCACGTTTTTCCGATCACGGTTTTGTTCACCCTAGGATTCATCTGGGGGCTGTGCTCAGTTAAACTTCAAACCCAATAATAACGACGGTTACAGCCCCTAGTCTGTTTGATTTAAGAGGGCGCGTACCCCTCACGGTGTGAGGCTTCTAGCCCTTAACTGAGCACACGCCCTACCCTCGGGGTCTTTATTGGTGCGATCGCCCCTGGTTATCCCCAGGATTTGTCCCCACCACTCTTTCCTATGACCTACAGTATTCCTATCTCCGACCTACCCGCCACCGAACGCCCTCGGGAACGGCTGGCTGCCCAGGGTCCCAGCAGCCTGTCCAACTCAGAACTGCTGGCGATTTTATTGGGCAGCGGTCAAGGAAAAGGTAAATTATCGGCGGTGGGGCTGGGGCATTTAATTCTTAAAACTTTAGGCACTTACCACCAAGATCCACTAACAGGGCTGCGAGACACCACCATTGAAGAACTGACACAAATTCACGGGGTCGGCTTCGCCAAGGCTACGTCAATTTTGGCAGCGGTGGAGTTGGGAAAGCGCATTGCCCAGTCACGCCCTCTGGAGCGCACCATCGTGGATAGCCCCAGCGTGGCAGCGGCGGCGATGGGCGAGTACCTAATGTGGCAAGCTCAGGAGCGGCTGGTGGTGCTATTGCTGGACGGTCGCAACGGCTTAATCGCCACCCAGCTCGTTACCATTGGCTCAGCGACAGAAACTTTAGCGCCGCCCCGGGAAATTTTTCAGTCAGCGGTGCGGCAGGGGGCAGTAAAAATCGTAGTGGGGCACAATCACCCATCGGGCAGCCTATCACCGAGCGATGATGATATTGAGCTAACGCGGCGGCTGTTAATTGGGGCACAGGTGCTGGAAATCCCCCTGGTGGATCACTTAATTTTGGGGCGGGGCGATCATGTGAGCCTGCGCAAGTTAACGGATTTGTGGCTTGAGATTCCCCAGGGGGAGTAGAGGGACAGGGGGAGGGGCGATCGCCTAGTGCCCTAAAACTTCATCACCTTGAGATTTCTAGGGAGAGCGTGTTATGTTTATGGTCCTGTCGGGCGATTAGCACAGGGGTAGCGCGCTTCCTTCACACGGAAGAGGTCACTGGTTCAAATCCAGTATCGCCCATTCAAATGCATTGAAATTGACGAGAAGCGGTAAAGAATTCAAAGCCTCACATTTATAGCAGCGACGGAGTGAGTTAAGACATACTGAAGAAAGCTGTTTTCTTCT